>ERZ825896.4131-NODE-4131-length-11444-cov-9.616648_pt1 | contig 11444 bp, 7 predicted proteins | sample MGYA00519858_ERZ825896 | MGnify/ENA primary metagenome ERZ825896 (study PRJEB31778, sample SAMEA3449214) | human gut metagenome | biome: human gut; feature: human-associated habitat; material: faeces | place: United Kingdom | collected 2010/2012 ... | reverse complement strand
CTTTTTTAGTTTGGACTAAAATCACACCACCAGAAGCACGTGCACCATAAATTGAGGCAGAAGCAGCATCTTTCAATACCTGAATAGATTCAATATCTCCTGAATTTATGTCACGTAGATTCAGACCTTCAGCTGGCATACCATCCAATACAATTAATGGAGTAACAGCTCCAGACAAAGAAGAAAGACCACGAATTTGAATGCCTATATCTTCTGCAGGATTACCGCCATTGTTGCTAATTTTCACACCGGCCATCTTACCCTGCATAGCTTTCATAACGTTAGCGGAAGTCTTCTTGATGTCTTTTGAATCCGCCAATGCAACCGATCCGGTTAAGTCAGCTTTTTTCTGAGTCATATAACCAGTGTATACAACGACTTCAGACAACATTGTAGCATCACTCTTCATGATAACATTCAAAAAGTTTAAGCCTTTAACCGAATATTCTTCCGTTTTTTGACCAATATAAGAAAAGACTAACACAGCATTATCAGAAGGTATTCTTATCGAATATTTTCCCTCCACATCAGTAGTTGTACCTATAGTAGTTCCTTTAACGACAACATTTACCCCAATAAGAGGTTCATTAGTCCCTTCTTCCAGAACTGTTCCTTGTATTACTCTCGCTTGTTGAATCTCATTAGAAGTATCTACGCCATGCTCAGATACTTGAATAGATCCATTTGTCCCCGATGCAGCGGTTGCAAGGGGCAAATTATCCCCTGCATACACTGCAAATGATAGCATTGATGCCAATGCTATGAAACCATTCCTTTTAAAAGAAATCCTCATAATACTTTGATTTAATAGTTAATAAAAAAACAACGTAATTTTAAATATCGGGTATACCCAATTTTACCATCTTGGAATTTCCAAATCGTCCTTGCTCGGCAAAGCCGGGAATTTGGCATGCGGCTCGGCCTGGTACCAGAAAGTGGTCGACGAGATATCCGACTTCTGGTTGTTGTAGCGTCCGTCATGACGCCATCCCAAATCCTGTATCGTGACCTTCAGGTCCTTGTCGAAGCGTACCGGGTCAAGGATATGCCAGCGGTACAGTCCGAAAGCGGTCACCGCACGGTACAGCCCGTCGGGACGGATTACCTGGTGCATGCCGGCATAGGGGGTGGTGAACTCCTGGTACTGGCGCGTCTTCTGGTTCTCGAAATTGTACGAGCCGCAGAAGTAGTCCTCAGTCCCGGTCCCGCAGATAGTCGGGTATTCCTTGTCACCGTCCATGTAGAACTTGATTTCGCCTTCGCCCCACCAGCCGGAGTTGTTGACCCCCCAGGCCATATAGGTGCCGACATACTGGCCGCGGCCCTTGACCCCGTCCAGGATAGTATACACCTCTTTATACGGCAGGGGGTTGACCCGGTTGAAACGGGCGTGGAAATACGCGCAGTCCTCGGGAATCTCGGTGAGGGTGTAATTGATCTGATAGTAATAGGTCACCGGCTCCTCATCCCGGTTTTCCAGGGTAATGCGGCAATTTTCCCGGAAGGGCATCTGCCAGTAGCAGTTGAAAGCGCTGCCGGGGTTGACGCACACCGCCAATGAGGACAGCTGCGCGTATTGGTTCCAGCCGGAACAGAAAAAGTCACCGACCGGCGATTCCACCGAAGGGTTCTCCTGCCCGTCCCAATACATCCGGATGATGGTGTTGCGCCATTTGCCGGTGGGGGTCATCCAGATGTGCTGGATGCAGCCCATCCCGTCGATCGAGGCGATCTCAAAGGTTTCACCGGCCGGGATGACGATATAGGGATTGACTTTCCAGCCTGTCCCGAGATCGCGGGCCGCCCGGTGGGCGTTCCCTTCCTCCAAGGGGCACATGCCGCCCTTGCCCTTTTCGCCGGTAAAGTTTTCCGGGCAGATGGAACGGGTTTTGGCGTCGGACAAACGCATCAAATCCCCCATAGAATTGCAGATACCATTAAAGCTCATCGTAAAACCATTCCTTTCTTCTTGTCCGGAGGGTTCCATACCCCGGTGAAAAGCGCGAGAGGCTTTCCGTGTTTCATCGGACGGCCGCCCGGCGGGCGGATGAATCTACCCGCCGCCTGCATGCAGCATATATCCGCATAGCACAAAAGGCCATATGAAATTCATACAGCCTGCGACTCCTCTGTTCGGTTGTGACATCAATGTTATACATAGAATACACGATTCGCAGAAAACTGTCAATACACCTTCCCTGACTTCGGGTATTTTCGTTTATATCCGCTCATTTTTATAATATGTTTTTGTGCATTTAGCTTTATTTTTATGATTGACTTCTGACACAAGCGTGTGATATAATGCAGAAAAACAGGCCCTCAATCTGGAAACTCTTGGGTCGGAACGGAAACCGATTATGAGCAACATCTATGAAATCGCCAAAATCACCCATCTTTCCCCCTCCACCGTGGCCCGTGCCCTGTCCGGGCGGGGCTACTGCAGCCAGGAGGCGCGGGAGCTGGTGCTCAAAACCGCCAAAGAGGTCAATTACGTCCCCTCCCAGGCGGCCAAAACCCTGCGCAGCAATATCACAAACAAGATCCTGCTGTGCATCCCCGACATCTACAACCCCTTTTATTTCCGCATGATCAAGGGGGTCAACGACGTCTGCGAACGGTTCAACTACCGGACGATCCTCCTGCCGACCAACCACTCGTTCGATAAGGAGACCCAGACGGTGGATTCCATGCGGGAAAAGTTCGCCGACGGCCTCATCATGGTTTCCTTCAACTTCAACGAAGCGCTCATCGAGCGGATCAAGCACTGCGCCGTCCCGGTCGTCATCACCAACTTTTATGAGGATTACAGCGAAAAAAGCAACTTCGACTGCGTGTATGTCGATCATACGAAGGCGACGTATCTGGCCACCAGCCACCTGATCCGGAAAGGGCACCGCCGCATCGTGTATCTCGGCGGCGACCCGCAGGAGCAGACAGGCGTCGAACGTCTGCTGGGGTATAAAAAGGCGCTCGAGGCCGGCGGCATCCCCTTCGACGAGTCCTACTGCCTGCCCGCCGGTTTCAGCCGTGAGACCGCCGGGGACCGCTTCCGCCAGTTCCTCGAATCCGGCCGGCCCTTTTCGGGCGTCGTCGCCGCCAACGACCTGATGGGGATCGGCGTAACGGATGTCTGCCACGAAAAAGACCTGCGGATTCCGGGGGACGTATCCCTCGTCACCCTCGACAACACCGATTTCTGTACCTGTGTCTATCCCAGCCTGACATCGGTGGACATGAAACAGGAAACCATCGGCTCCATGGCTGCCGACCTCCTCTTCGAACGGATCCGGGACCACCGCGAATTCCGTAAGAGTTTGTTGATCGAACCCGAGCTTATTTACCGCGATTCTGTGATTGATTACAAAAGAACATAAAATTATTTGTGTAAAACTGTTGACAAATAGCAATCCTGGGATTATACTGAAACCAGAATCAAGCACAATTCCACTGGCTGTTCTCATGTTTGCCGGAAAATTGTGCTTTGTTTGGGCCCGATGAGACATCGATATCATGAATTTTAATTTCGACCAAATCCGATGGGCCTATCTCTCGTCTTGCTGGATGCAATGCAATCATTTCGCATCTATATTGCATGAATTTATCCGACGGTTTATCTTTTTATTGGCTATTTATGTGTTACCACATCAAGCCTCGCGGCTTTTCCAGGTTCTTGTGACATCGATGTTATTATGTTTTATGGAGGTGGGAAAACGCATTTTTGCAGACTTGGCGAGCCCCAACAGATGCCTGGATCCCACGGCAAAGGGGGTTCCTTTGCGGTATCCAAACGCACCAGAAACATAGAGAAAAGGAGACAGCGCTATGAAAAGAACCGTCCGCGTATTCTGCGCCGCATTCGCAGCCGCCCTGTCCCTGAGCCTGATTTCCGGCTGTAAGCCGGGTGACGCCACCGAGTCCGGGACTTCCGGCTCGGAGACGAAGAAAAATGTAACCCTCACTCTGGCGAGCTGGGAGGTCAACGCCCTGAAAGCCCCCTGGATGGCCAAATTCACCGAAAAGCACCCGGAAATCAAGGTGGAGCTGGCGGAAGAAGGCAAATGGCTCGGCACCGAGGATCTGGCCAAGCTGGCCGCGGCCAATAAGATGCCGGACATCATCAACGTCGAGAATATTTACACCCCTGTCAAAAACAACTGGCTGATGGATATCTCGTCCTATTATCAGAACGACCCGGACAAAGCGGCGATTTACGAGAACTTCATCGAGTTCGGCTCCATCGGCGGCAAGCTTTATGTCCTGCCCAGCAACGTCTTTTTCCATGGCATCAAGGTCAACCTCACCCTGCTGGAGGATCTCAACATTCCGAAGCCCGGCTATGACTGGACCATCGACGATTTCATGAACATCCTGAAAGCCTCCTCCGTCAAAGGCGAGAGCATCGGCACCAACAATATCATCTGGCTGATGAAACATCTGCCCGCGCAGATGAACGATGAACTCGGCTGGGCTGCCTATAATTACTCGACCCAGACGTACAGCCTGGGCAACGAGTGGATCGAAACCGTCAACAAAATGAAGGATATCGTCGACAAAGAATACGTTATCTGGGAAAACATCGACAAATTAGGCAAACCCGATGATTTTGAAGAAGATTCCGCGGACTATAACGCGGTGGTCGAAAAACGCAACGACTACCTGATGAAGGCCGTGGGCACCACCGAGGTGCCGTGGCCGCTCGGCAAGGTCGCCATGCAGGAGGATTTCTCCTGGACCCTGCGGTTTGACAAGACCGATCCGTCCTATACCGGCTTCGATTGGGATTATTACCCCTTCCCCTCCTCCGGCGCCGGTGACGTCTCCCGTCCGGGCCTCAGCGTGGACTATTACGGCATCACCACCAGCTGCAAAAACCCCGACGCGGCGTGGGAGCTCATCAAGTACATGTCCTATGATCTCGAAGGCTTCCGCGACAAGGTGGGCATCGTCAACGCCTACGACAAGGCAGAAACCGCGAAAAACTACCCCGATATCGCGGCCGACCTGCCTGAGAAGATCGAATCCCTCTCCTTGCCCCCCATTAACAACCCCGAAGCCATCGAGCTCTGGAAGAGCATGGACGTCGGCTACAAGCCGGGCCTCGACTACATGCTGGAGAACTTCTCCCGCGGCTACGTCGACTGCTGGCGGATCGTCCCCGAATACGCCAACACCTGGGAAAACCTCGTGACCAACCGGGTGCTCAAGGACATCCTCTACACCGGCTCCAAGACCGCCGCCGACCTGGCGAAGAGCCTGGAAGACACCATCAATTCCACCACCGAAATGGCCTGGAAAGACGTGACAGGCTGATACATCCCTGATCCTGGACAGCCGCCCGGCTGTCCGCCCGCAAGCGGGCAGCCGGGCCCATTTCTGTAAGGAGGTGTCCGCCTTGCATCCGCGCATTCCGACCTTCCCGGCGGCCGTAGCCGCCAAAGCGGCGGCAGTGGCTGCCGCCGTCTCGCTCCTTCTGTCCGGAACGCCCCTGGCGGGTGCGCTGGCACCGGACACCGTCCCCTCCTATTACCATGCGGCCGGCAGCCGGCTGGAAAGCCTGGTTTCCGCGGATAAGGCCTTCACCATTCCGGCGGAGGATATCTGCCTGACGGAGGAGGCGTCCGGCGTCACCCTGGCCGAGGGCCCCGGACCGGAGGGAACTTCCGTCCCCCTCCTGCAGATCGGCAAAGGCGCCCGGCTCTCCTTCGATGTGGACTGTCCGGCGGCGGGGGGGTATATCCTCACCCTTTCCTATATCGTCACCGAGGAATCCACCGAGGACGTGTCCTTTTCCCTGAAAATCGGCGGGGAATACCCCTTTTCGGACAGCCGCGAAATCACTCTCCCCTCGGTTTGGGCGGACGATTCCCAGGATTACAAGCTCGACCGCTTCAACAACGAAGTCTATCCCCTGCCGGTCCATACGCCGGCCTGGCAGTCCAAGGCGCTCAACAGCAGCGTCTATCATCTCGACATTCCTCTGGTTTTTCCTCTGAAGGAAGGGGTCAACCGGATCGATCTGGAATTCGGCACTGTCCCCTGCCGGATCTCCGGCATATCCTTGGAAAACAGGGTCATACCGATGCAGAACACGCCGAAGACCGCCATCAGGATGCGGATCAGCAGCTGGGGCGTGCCTTCCCACATGCGGGTGGCAGATTCGCGGTCATACTTCCGCATCACCGCATCCAGATCCGCAGCCTCCTCGGCAGAGGTCTCCGCCCCTGCCGCCGGGCGGGTATCCGGTTTTTTCTTGTCTTTGCTCATAGTGGCGATCCTCTCGATCTTTTCAGAATAATGCGAGGGCTACGGCGGGATGCCCCGCCGCAGCCTCGTAAAGTGTCAAATCCGCGTTAAGGATCAGTCGCCGAAGTACACGTCTTTGGCGATAACAGTCTTGGTGTAGTAGTCAGAGGTCTCCAGCAGCTTGGTCACGTGCTCATCATCCAGGCTCACCAGATAGGTATCCTTGGTGGTGGCCAGGTCGGTGACGGCGGTGGTGGGCGCACCGGCCACGATGAAGGCAGCGTCGATCTGGCCGTTCTTCAGGGCGTCAGCGCTGTCGCCGAAGGACTGGTAGGTGGGCTTGATGTCGTTCTCGGTCAGGCCGTAGGCACCCAGCACGTCGATAGCGTTGAAGTACACGCCGGAGCCGGGAGCACCGATGGACACGGACTTACCGGCCAGGTCCGCCACGGTCTTGATATCGGGGTTGGTGGTGACGATCTGCACCTGCTCCATGTACAGGGCGGCCACCGTGGAGAAGCCCTCCACCTTGGTGTCGAACAGGTTGGTGCCGTTGTAGGCGTAGGCCATGACGTCAGACTGGCAGAACGCAAAGTCGGCGGTACCGTCCACCAGCTCCTGCACGTTGGCCTGGGAGCCGTTGCCGGACAGGCCCACCACGTTCACGCCGGCGTTGTTGGTGGCGTGCTGGGCGATGACGGAGCCGAAGGCGTAGTAGGTGCCGGACTCGCCGCCGGTGACGAACCGCAGGTTGCGGGAAGCGCCGGTGCCAGCGCCATCCTTGACGGCGGCCACATCGATGCCCTTCTCAGCGAAGTACTTGGCAGCGCCGGGGTGATAGGGTACGGAGGTGATGGACGCGCCGTACTCCAGGCTCAGCTCGCCGTACTTGGCATGGCTGGTCACCAGGTCTGCGGCGTTGTCGAAGATATCGGCCACAAACTTGTACACATCGTCCTCAGCCACATCGTCGCGGGCCAGGATCACCGCGCCCACCGCCACCGTAGTGGTGTCGGTATGCTCGGGCTTGCTGGCGCTGTCGCCGTTGTCGCCGCTGCCGCCCTTATCGCCGCAGGCCACCAGGCTCAGCGCCATCATCAGGGCAAGGATCATGCTCATCAGTTTCTTCATAACAGTCTTCTCCTTCATATACCCCTCCGCTTGAGGGGCTTGCTCTTATAGCGCCCATTATAACGCGGCTTTTCCTGTTTTGCAACATCCAAATACATAAAAATTCATTTTTTTGAAAAAGTTTTTTCACAAGCGTTGTCCGATTTGTCTGATTTCGCCGCCGTTTTTTATGCACTTTTTCGATTCTGTCGGAGTTTTGGCACGATCGATGTTTTCACTGAACAACATGGTAAATTGTGATTTTGATGGGCAATCCTGCAAAATTGCAGGAATTTTCCACTTTTCCTGCAAATCAACCGGTCAAAATGCAGGGGCAGGGGCAGGGGCACAAAAAAGAGGAGCATCCAAGATGCTCCTCTTTTTTAACGGTATGCGTTCCGCTTACTTGCGGGCCTTGCTGTCCACCACATCGCGCAGCAGAGCGCTGAAGTCCGCCAGGGACATGGCGCCCAGATCCTCGCCGGTACGGGTACGGACAGAGACGGTGCCCGCCTCCATGTCGCGGTCGCCCACCACCAGCATATAGGGGATCTTCTCCAGTGTGGCCTCGCGGATCTTCTTGCCCACCTTCTCGTTGCGGCTGTCCACCTCCACGCGGAAGCCCTGCTTACGCAGCTCCGCGGCCTGCTGGGCGCAGTAGTCGGCGGCGCGGTCGGTAATGGGCAGGAAGCGCACCTGCTCCGGCATCATCCACGTGGGCAGCGCGCCGGCGTACTCCTCGATGAGGTAGGCCAGCGTCCGCTCGTAGCAGCCCAGAGACGTGCGGTGGATGATATAGGGCAGGGCCTTGTTGCCGTTCTCGTCGATATAGTACATACCGAAGCGCTCGGCCAGCAGCATATCGATCTGGATGGTAACGAGGGTGTCCTCCTTGCCGTAGACGTTCTTGTACTGGATATCCAGCTTGGGGCCGTAGAACGCGGCCTCGTCGATGCCCACGGTATAGTCCACGTCCAGGTCCTTCAGGATGCGCTCCATAACGGACTGGGCGTGATCCCACTGCTCCGCCGTACCCTCGTACTTGTTGTTGGGGTTGGCGGGATCCCACTGGGAGAAGCGGAACGTACACTTATCCAGCAGACCCACAGTACCCAGACAGTACTTGGCCAGATCGAGGCACTGCTTGAATTCCTCCTCCAGCTGGTCGGGACGCAGTACCAGATGACCCTCGGAGATGGTGAACTGGCGGACGCGGATGAGGCCGTGCATCTCGCCGGAATCCTCGTTGCGGAACAGGGTGGACGTCTCGCCCAGGCGCATGGGCAGGTCGCGGTAGCTGCGGCCCCGGTTCAGGAAGACCTGATACTGGAACGGGCAGGTCATGGGACGCAGGGCGAAGCACTCCTTGGTCTCATCCATGGGGTCGCCCATGATGAACATACCGTCCAGATAGTGATCCCAGTGGCCGGAGATCTTATACAGCTCCCGCTTGGCCATCAGGGGCGTCTTGGTCAGCAGATAGCCTCTCTCCTGCTCGGTGTCCTCCACCCAGCGCTGCAGCAGCTGGATGACCCGCGCGCCCTTGGGCAGCAGGATGGGCAGGCCCTGACCGATGCAGTCCACGGTGGTGAAATACTCCAGCTCGCGGCCCAGCTTGTTGTGGTCGCGCTTCAGCGCGTCCTCACGCTCCTTCAGATAGGTCTCCAGCTCCTCCTTGTTAGGGAAGGCTACGCCGTAGATACGCTGGAGCTGCTGGCGGCTGGAATCGCCGCGCCAGTAGGCGGCGTTGCAGGCGGTCAGCTTGATGCCGTTGCCCTTGATGCGGCCGGTGGAATCCACGTGGGGACCGGCGCACAAGTCGACGAACTCGCCCTGACGGTAGAAGGAGATGTGAGCGTCGGCAGGCAGGTCGTTGATGAGCTCCACCTTGTAGGGCTCTTCCTTCTCCTCCATGAACTTCAGGGCTTCCTCACGGGGCAGCTCGAAGCGCTCCAGCTTCAGCTTTTCCTTGCAGATCTTCCGCATTTCGGCCTCGATCTCCTCCAGATCGCCGGGGGTGAAGGCAAAGGGTGCGTCCAGATCGTAGTAAAAGCCGTTGTCAATGCTGGGGCCGATGGCCAGCTTCACCTCGGGGTGCAGGCGCTTCACGGCCTGAGCCAGAATATGGGAGCAGGTGTGCCAATAGGTCTTGCGGTAGGCTTCATTTTCAAAGGTGTAGATGTTTTCTTCGCTCATGGTGATATCCTCCTTGTGATTGGGGCGGGATAAAAAAATCCCCACCCCTGATGTGTTCAGGGGTGAGGTAATACAGTCATTACTCCACGGTTCCACCCTGCTTACGGCTTTGCAGCCGTCGCTTTCGGCTCCTTTAACGGGAAGCGCCCGTCCTGCTCCTCGCAGGCGGCTCGGGAGTGGTACAGGCCGTGCCGTGGGCAGGATGCTTTCAGCCGGGACATCCCTCTCTTTGGCCGTTGGTGGACAGCTTCTTCTCCGTCATCGCTTTTGATTACCGTATTATAGCGCCGTTTTTTGCCCTTGTCAACGGGGAAACGCAGGGTTTTTACACAATTTCCTCCGCCGTATCCACAATCACCGCCGCGCCGGTCTCTGCCAGCGCCCGGCGGCCCCGGAAGCCCCAGCTGACGGCGATCAGGGGCAGTCCGGCATTGCGGGCGGTCTGCACGTCCACCTCGCTGTCGCCCACGTAGACGGCGGTATCCTTATCCGCGCCCAGCGCCGCCAGTGCGTGAAGCACCATGTCCGGGGCGGGCTTGCGGGGCGTGGCCGGGCTTTCGCCGAAGGTGGGCACGCCGGGAAAGAATTGCTCCGCCAGCTCACAGGCCGCGCCGTGGGGCTTGTTGGACACGATGGCCACCTTACACCCCGCCTGCCGCAGCCGCTCCAGCAGCTCCGGCACGCCGGGATAGGGCCGGGTCAGCACGCAGGTATGGGCCTGATACCACGCCTTATAGTCCCGCATAATGGCGGCAAACTCCGGCGTGTCCTCCCCCTGAGGCAGCGCGGACGCCATCAGCTTCACCGCGCCGTTGCCCAGTCCTCGCCGCACCTCCTCGCGGGTGCGCCGGGGATAGCCGTACTGCTCCAGCGTATGGTTGACGGCGGCGGTCAGGTCGTCCAGCGTGTCCAGCAACGTGCCGTCCATATCAAACAGATAGGTCTTATATGTCATAGGTCGTCTCCTCCCGAATCAGCTTTCGCCCGATGATATCACAAGCGGCGGCGGATTGCAAGTGCAAAAAACCGGCCCACAAAACGTGAGCCGGTTTTGTTTTATGGGGTCAGGAAGCGTGGGTCACGCTTTCTTGCCGCCTTTGAAGAACGCGCCGATGACTTCGATCACCAGGAAGACGATCAGGTAGTACACCACGTTTATCCGGTGGGAGTAGATGGCGGCGAACACCATGAACAGAGAGCACAGGATGGCCAGAACGGGCAGCACCTTACCCTGGAAGCCGGGCATATCCTTGCGCTTCAGCAGGGCGATGTAGATGGGGATGTAGATGGCGTACAGGGTGATGATGGGCAGCTCGGAGGAGTCGAACTTGAAGGGGCCGAAGCCTTCCATAATGGCACCGCCATAGAAGTACAGCAGCCACAGGGAGCTGACCAGCAGGCCGAACACGGCGGAGTTGTTGGCCATGTTGGTGGTGGGGTCGACGTTCTTGAACAGCTTCAGCTTGGGGCTGTCGCTCTCGGTCGCCAGATCGAACATGCCGCGGGTAACGGCCATGGTCAGGCCGTTGCAGGTGCCCCAGCAGGAGATGACCACGAACACGAAGATGGCAGCGCCGCCCACCTGACCGAAGATATTCTGGAAGGCGATCTTGGCGCCGGCCTCGCCGCCGGCCATCATGACCTCAGACTCCACAGCGCCGGCCAGACCCACGTAGTAGATCACGTACACGATGGCGACGATCAGGGTGCCGATCAGCAGGGCGCGGGGCATATTCTTCTTGGAATCCTTCAGCTCGGCGCCGATGGAGGTGGCGCAGATCCAGCCCTCAAAGGCGAAGGCCAGAGACACGATAGCGCCGAACAGGCCCTCGGTAAAGGGCATCTCGGTAACAACATTGGAGAAGTTGAACTCGGTCATGCCGTTGGCCAGACCC
>ERZ825896.4128-NODE-4128-length-11458-cov-3.198895_pt1 | contig 11458 bp, 12 predicted proteins | sample MGYA00519858_ERZ825896 | MGnify/ENA primary metagenome ERZ825896 (study PRJEB31778, sample SAMEA3449214) | human gut metagenome | biome: human gut; feature: human-associated habitat; material: faeces | place: United Kingdom | collected 2010/2012 ... | reverse complement strand
AAAACCTTGCTTTTGACACGAAGCTCACAAAGCTTCCGATACCGCTCAAGGGAAAACCGTTTGAAGTGCGGCTCTTTCATTTCCGGCTTCTGCGGCAGAGACATCTGATACAGGTGCAGGAGAACCCGCTCCCGTAAGCGCGGTTCAAGTCCTTCTATGAAGTTGGAGACCTGTGAAAGTCTGCCCGGAGGCCGATAGACCCAAATTCCTTTCACGACACCACCTCCCCAGAGCCATTCAGTTTTTTCAAATGCCGGATAAAATGGTCCGCAAAGGCACCTGCGATCTCAGGAGCTCCGCTGATCCACCAGATGGGATCGGGCAGTATCTGAGATAATCGGTCATATTGCAGGCAGATCAGCAGGAATCTTTGCCGCGGCTCCGCTTGGTCTGCCGCATCAAAAAGCTGCTGTAATTCAGCTTGGACACCGGAATAGTCCTGACAGGCATCGCACAGGTCGTCAAACAGCAGACCGGCGAAAGCATGGGCCAGCGCAGTCAAGGCCGACGTCTCAATGCTCCCCGTCTCGGTAAGCAGCCCCATGCGCCGCAGGCGCTCCTCCGCACCGTCATCGAACGGATTATGGGCGCGAGCCGAGCCGCAGGTGCGAGTTGTTTCTTTCACATTGGTCACCCCCCCAGATCAAAGAGAAAGGCCCGGCACCTTACGGTGTCGAGCCTTTCAGCATTTCTTATCTTAATTTGTGTTTCCCCAATACGGAGGAAGGTCATTCATCCAGCATCAGCTGTCCATCAACGGCTTTTTGTTTCAGGCGTTCCATCTGTTCGCGCTCCAACTGCGCGATGCTCTTTTCAGGTGTCGGAAGATCCTCCGGCATAGTGCCGTCAATCTTTCGGATTGCCTCCCTTACTTCATTCCCGACAGCATAGTGAATAGCCGTCGCGGCGTTCGGTGTCGAAATCTGATCCTTGCGCAGCTTTTCCTCCGTCTGTGAAATGCGGAACAGGTTAGCGATCAGCTCCGTGCTTCCCATGTAATCAAGTATCTTTTGGCCGATGGCAAGTCCCTTTCTGCGGTGAATGTCGTCTACCGTCATTCCACCATACAAGCCCATATATCCGGCATTCTGAAAAATCGCGAACTCTTCTGCCGTGATAACACCAGCGCTTCGTGCGGTCTCGGCCAGTAGTTGATTCCATTGCTTAATGTCTCCGCGCACCACAAGTCTGCGGCTATCCTCATCCAGCTGATTAAATCGGTCTGCAACCTCCTGCCGGTAGGTTTGGATCGCAAAGTAGGTCTGACCAAGAGCGATCACCTCTTTGCGCGGATCACCATTCTGGACAATCAGATAACAAGCATAACGAGACAGTTCGTAGTCAGAGATTGTTTTTCTCGTTGCACCTGCCTCTACGATTTTCCTGACCTCAGGAAAATCGTCTGAGACGCTGCGGCCGCTGTTCTCGCAGGCAATCATGGCACGCTTGATAACCTTATAGAAGTTTTCCCATTTTGCGTAGTCCAGCACCGGTGCAAGCTCTCTCGCTGTCCAGTATTCCGTTCCGTCCGGTCGAGTCCGTTTAATATCTTCAAAGCACTTATATTCTCTTGCAGATAATGTACTCATCGCACATACCCCTTCAATGTTTTTTTCTATATCAAGACAGCCTGCTCGGTTGTGGCAGCGTCAGTCTTATAGCTCTTTCCATCTGATGACACTATTTTCAGCTGTACGATTTTTTCGTACAACTCATTTGCCCCCTCAGCTTTCAGCTTACGCTTCAAATCGCTCCAATATCGCCGTGGGTTTTCACTCCCCGTCAGCACGTCGATCACATCGACAATAGAGAAATACCACTCCTCCTGTTCTTCATTCCAAGCCGTGCGAATCGGTTGATTCTCAAAAAGCTGTATCTTATCCTGTTCGCTCATAGCGTTATATCCTCTCTTTCTTTTCTGTGATTATACATCAGTTGACCCGCTGCCGCAAGAATTCCAAAAACAGCTCTTCAATTTCCTTGTCACTACCCAACTTCTCAAGGTAGGGGGCGAATTTTCTGCGGTCAAAGCTGATTTTCTTCGGCGGTGCAGCACGTCTCTGTGTCTCCCTTGCGCGTACCTGCCGCCATGCGGCGAAAATGTCCTGATGATTTGCAGATGGAGGTGGACAGGTATGGACGATGCTTTGCATAGTGGCCTTATTAAGCGTGTAGTCCTCGATAGAACACATCTCCACAAATGCCTGCTGCGTGGCTGCGTCATAGTCAGCGATCAGCTCGGCACAGGCAATCGGCAGCTTGCGCGGGTTGTTCTCCAGGATGTCGGCGAGAGGCGGGATCAACCCCGCCAGCTTGATGGCTTTACGGATCTCATACTCGGTCACACCGAAGAAATCGGCAACAAGTTTGCGGGCGTTGTACCTTTGGCGATTTTCGCCAAAGGTCTCATCGTCGATCACCTGCCCCAACTTTTGGCGATTCTCGCCAAAAGTTTCTTCATTGATTGTCGCTCCCAACTTTTGGCGATTCTCGCCAAAAGTTGCTGAGGTCTGTGCTGCGTTCCGCTGGCCGTGGCGATTGTTCTCCTCGAGCAAGGCCCGGTACGCCTTGCCACGCTCTATGATGGTAAGATCCTGCCGCCGCAGAAGGTTCGTGGCAACAGCAATGGAGACCGCTCTCGCATCATCGGCGTTCACGACTTCAGCAGGGATCGTTGTGTGTCCAGTCAGCCGCCACGCCTCAGTGCGGTTATGTCCTGCGAGGATCTCATAGTCCTCGCTTTCGGGAATGGGGCGCACAATGATTCTCTCATAGATACCCTGCTCTGCAAGCTGCTGTGAAAACGCCTTGAGCTTCTCCTGCGGATATGGATAAAAACCAATATCCGCGGTGAAGAAAGGACGGAGCCTGTCCAGCGCCAGATCACAAAACTTTGAGGTGGACGATGCCAGCTTGCCTTGGAACAGCACCTCATAGGCTTCATCGCCTACTGTGACCTCCGCCGCCTGCTGCGTCGCGCTCATACGCCGTTTCAGCAGGTCATTCATATCGCGTTTAGCCAAGCTGAAGCACCTCCTGCGCGAGACTGCGGTAGGATTCCGCCGCCGGATTTCGCGGTGCATAATCAAGAATGCTCATGCCTGCCGCGGGACACTCCGCGACCTTGATGGTCTGCTCGATGGGTCGCTCAAACACCCGAAGGCTGTCACCATACAGCTCTGCGACCGCGGCGCGGACGCTCTGGCAGAGCTGCGGCCGGGATTGATACATGGTAAGAAGAATGCCCGCAACCTCTAACTTTGAATTGAAGCGGCTCTGCACATTTTTGACCAGCTCCAGCACATCGGGGATGCCCTCGCTGGCAAGGAAGTGTGCCTGCACGGGAATGATGCAGTAATCCGCCGCAGCAAGCGCGTTGATGGTCAGCAGCTCATGCTTCAAGCCGCAATCAATGATGATATAATCATATTGTTCACGGAAAGCATCCAATAGCCTGTCCATCATCATTTCGCAGGGTGTCTCTGCCGCTTCCACCGTGTTGTACTGCGAAAGCTGCATGACCTGCAAACGGGCTGCGGCATCTGCCAAGCGCCTATTGGCGGGGATCAGATCAATGCCGGTTCCAGTATGTACCACGGTACGGGGAAGATAGAGCTCCAGATCCTCCGGCGAGTCGATTTGAACGAGCAGAAGCTTTGCCAACGTGTTCTTCTGTTCGCCGGGCGTGTAGCCCAAAGCCGAGGTAAGGTTCCCCTGCGGATCATTGTCGATCAGCAAGACCTTTCTGCCTTCTGCGGCAAGTGCAGCCCCAAGGTTCAATGCGGTCGTGGTCTTGCCAACGCCACCCTTAAAATTGGTTATCGCAATCGTGTTATCGTCCCTCATGTTTGGCTCTCCTTATCAGCTCTATGTGCGCAGCACTTTTCTTTTGAATGCAATGAAACGTCTTTGTTTTTATAAACTTCAACAGTGATTCCTTCGGAATGAAAAAACGGTTCGACGAACGTATAACAGTCAGTCCCTCATCTTTATACCACCTTCGTATGATACCTTCCGAATAGCCAACCAACTTCCGAACTTGATCTACCCTCAGCAAAGCGGGTTCGTTCACCCACAAATCAGCGGCACAAAAGCCCATTTCTTTCGCGATGCTCCGGTTGTATTTACACGGATAGGTTTGAATACAAGATTTCTTCCCAAAGCTGTATCTATCCGGATGTACAATTCTATCCCGCAAATAGAATTCCACATCTGACAGTCGGATCAGATAACGATTTGTTGTTCTCCCTGTGTCGATTGCAGGAACGGTGCCAGTGCGGATAAGCTTCAATGCCGTCGACTTCCGTATATGGGCCATTTTATAGAACTGCTCCTTACTGATGTAGGGAATGCCCTCTATATACTGTTCCCTCATATATGCATCCTCAGCTTCCGATCAGCATAGTCTGCACTCAGCACATATTCAATCACACTGCTTTTTGATATGTAGTAATAAGGCTTAATATAAATGCTTCTGACTTTCTTTTCATGGATTAGTTTTCGCGCAAAGGTGTCACCGATACCTCCAAGCATTTCGCGAAACTGGACCGTAGTCACAAGGTCCGGGTATACGCGGAAAAGCTTTTGATAATACCGCTTTCCTCTTTTTTTCATGTTGATTTTTTCTCCTGCAATTTAATAGTATTGTCATTGGCAAAAACCGCTAGTTGTATGGTTCGAGTTCTCTCGAGTTCTCTTCTTGTATTACCCGTGTTTTTGAGTTCTCCCGAGTTCTCTCCTAGTTCTCTCCTACCGGTTTTTTTATTTGCAATTTGTAATTCCTCAAAAATTGCAAATAAGCAGGAAATCCTTGTTTTGCAAGGGTTTCCTGCCACGGAATGATGCGGAAGAAAGTGCAAGAAATCGTGGATAGCAAGACTCAAAAAACTACACGTCTGTCAGCACTCTCAATCGGCGTAGCCCTTGCAATTATTCAGTTTTTGGCGTATCATAAAAACAGCTTTTCCCTGCAGTCTCTCCAAAGTTCTCTCCTACAAGAGAATTTTGCAAAACAAGCCGGTGTGATGGAATGGTAGACGTAGCGGATTCAAAATCCGCCGGGGGCGACTCCGTGTGGGTTCGAGTCCCACCACCGGCACCAAAAAAGGGAAGGCATGGCGCGCGCCATGCCCTCCCTTTTTCACATATTGAAGCGTCGGCGGGCCTCCTCGCGCAGCGAGGGCACGCGGCGCACGACGCGCAGCGGGATGATGAGCCCGACGCAGATGACCACCACGACGAGCGACCACGTCGGCTGCCACGCCGCGCGGAAAAAGCGGTCCATGCAGTATTCCACGCCCAGCGCCATCAGGCCCACGGTGCCGATGCACATGGCGATCGCAGAGAGCCGCGACCGCCGCCCGCCGCGCAGCAGAAAGCTCAAAAGGAACACCAGCACGCACGCCCAGCCGAGGATGGGCAGGGCGAGGCCGCGGAACCATGCGCCGCCGCTCAGGTCGATGGAGATGAGGAAGACGTACACACCGACCGCGGCGACGTCCGCCGTCAGGCGGAAGAAGATGGGGATGCGCCGCGCGAGCATCGGCAGCACGAACCAGATCCAGAGCATCACCGCCGCGCCGATGACGTAGAGCGACCAGGGCCGCTCGGTGGGCAGTAGCAGGTTCAGCACGCCGCAGCACAGGGATACCGACGCGAGCATCGCCGTGAGCAGCGCGGCCGCCGCACGGCGCGAGGCGGGCGGCACCTCGGCGGGCTTGGTGGGAAAATAGCTCGGCGCGTCGGGGTCCGGCTTCCAGGCAGGCGTGCCGCAAAGCGGGCAACGCGCCGCGCCGGGGTCCAACTCCACGCCGCAGTTGACACAGTATGACATATCGTTACCGTCCTTTCGCTCCGCTCTTCAGCGGTTGCTCTCCACGCGCACGGGGATGCCCTCGCGCACGAGGAATCGGAAAAAGTCGCGCTCGGTGTCCGTCTCCGCCTGCGTGCCGGCAAAGGTGATCTCCATGGTATCGCCGTAGCTGATGGAGGCGCAGTGACAGCGCGGCACGGTCGCCTGACCTAATATGACCTCCGCTCCGCGGATGTGCGCCGCCATCTCCGGCGGCACGGTGAACGCGCCGGGATTGGTGTAGGTGCAGGAATAGGGGCGCACACCGAACAAGCGGTAGTTGAGCGCCATGACCGGATTCTTGAGCACGACCGGAATGAGGCGCAGGGCAAAATTCTCCGTAAAGCGGACGTTGCCGGTAAAGGCCGCCTGCAGCTCCTGCCGGTTGATGTGCAGCTTCATAAAATGGCGCACCTGCGAGACGATCTCGGGGAAGGTGTAGTCGCCGAGCGCCGGGTCGATATACGGGCGGACGGTGGTGATGAAGTTGCGCAGCGTCTCGCTCGGGAACCATGCGCGCAGATTGATCGGTACCGCCAGCGCCACGGGGCGCTCACGGTAGGGCCTCTCGCGCTTCTGCTTTTCCAGAATGACGTGGATGAGCACGGCGGAGAGGTACTCCGTGATGGAGGCGTTATGCTTCTTTGCCTGCTCGCGCAGGCGGGAGAGCGGCACGAAGCCCATCGTGACATGGAAGGTGTAGAACGGCTCCGGCGTGCCGGTATTCTGATAGGCCCTCGGCAGGCGGCGCAGGCCGAAGGCGTGGCGGCCCGCATAGCGGGCGTAGGCGTCCTCCAGCTCCTCCTCGCGCGGTGGCTCATTCAGGTCGAGCACGCCGTTTCCCGCGGGAACGTCCACGCCGGTCTGGCGCAGGTATTCGGCAAGGAGCGTGCGGAAAAAGACGATGGCCCCGCCGCCGTCGGAAAGCGCATGAAAGCCCTCGACGGAAATGCGCTCGCGGTAATAGTAAAAGCGCACGAGCCAGCCGTTGTCCTCGCGGAAGCGGACGGGCTGGCAGGGGTCGGAGACATCCTCCTTCAAAAACGGTCCGGGCGCATGGTTCGGCTCGAGATAGTACCAGAACAGGCCCTTGCGGATGCGCACGGCAAAGCTCGGGAAGCGCGGCATACAGCGGTCGATGGCGCGCTGGAGCGCGGCGGGATCGACCTCCCCTTCCATCCGGGCGGAGAAGCGGTAGATGGCGGAATATTCCTCCTTTTGCAGCGCGGAGTAGAGAATGCCCGCGCTGTCGAGCTTGTACCACTTGCTGTCGGGTCTCGCCATCGTCGTTTCCTCCTTCCGCGCGGCATCGCCTCGGATGGCTTATTGTAGCACAGCGGCGCGCACACCACAAGAAAAATGACGGTTTTCCTTTTCTTTTTTACGCAAACATGATATTATACAGGCAGGAAGACCAATCACAGGCAGGAGATAACGATGGAAAACAAGCTGAACCTTCCGCTGAAAAAGAAGAAAAACGAGGCCGAGAGCCCGCGCCTCGATCCGCTGATGCGCGCGCTCAAGGCGCTGCACAGCGCGGGCGCGCCCGAGACCATGACCGAGGAGGAGCTGGAGCATCAGCGCCGCAGTCAGGAGGTCCTCGGCCGGTTGACCGCGCCGATGGCCGGCATGGACTACGAGGAATTTTCGCTCTCGGGCATGAGCGCGGCGTGGACGCGGCTCAAGGCCCCCCACGGCAGCCGCCATGCGATTTTATACTGCCACGGCGGCGGCTACACGAGCGGCAACCTCGGCTACGCGCGCGTGCTCGCATCCAAGCTCGCGCACGTCACGGGCTACGACGTGCTGAGCTTTGAATACCGTCTCGCGCCCGAGCATCCCTACCCCGCCGCCGTCGAGGACGCGCTGCGCGCGTGGGATCATCTCATGCTGCTCGGCTACGGCGCGCGGGATATTGTGCTCGCGGGCGACAGTGCGGGCGGCAACCTCGCGCTCGTGCTGTGCCATCGTCTCAAGGCGGCGGGCCGCCGCCTGCCCGGGGCGCTGGTGCTAATGTCTCCGTGGACGGACATGACGATGTCGGGCGCGTCCTACGCCGAGCGCGCGGAGAGCGACCCGATGCTCACGCCGGAGTACATCGAGGCCGTGCGCACCGCTTACGCCGGCGGGCGGGACTACGCCTCGCCCGATCTCTCGCCGCTCTTTGCCGACCTTACCGGCTTCCCGCCGACGCTCATTCAGGCCGGCGATCACGAGATCCTGTATTCGGATGCCGAGATGCTCTGTCACGCGCTGGAGCGTGCGGGCGTTCCCTGCCGCTTCGAGGTGAGCGAGGGGATGTGGCACGTCTTTCAGATGTTCCCCCTGCGTAAGGCCGCCGCAGCGATGGAAAGCGTCGCGCGCTTCCTGCTGGAGCGGTGACGGCGCACCCCCCTTCCGAATCCCATACCCTGAGAGGAGAAACGAATATGAAGCAGCCTCATATCCAGCTCGACGAGAGCTTGAACGTCCGCTATGCCATCCTGCCCGGCGACCCCAGGCGCGCCGAGCGCATCGCGTCGCACATGAGCGAGGTCGAGGACCTCGGCATGAACCGCGAGTACCGCAGCCTTGTCGGCAGCTATCGCGGCGCGCGTATTTTAGCCATGTCCACGGGCATGGGCGGCGTCTCGACCGGCATCGCGGTCGAGGAGCTGCACAACATCGGCGTGACGCACGCCATCCGCATCGGCTCCTGCGGAGCCCTGCAGACGGACATTGCTCCCGGTGAGCTGCTCATCGCCGCCGGCGCGGTGCGCGACGACGGCACCTCCCGCGCCTATGTGCGCGAGGGCTATCCCGCCGTGCCGGACACGGAGCTGCTGCTCGCGCTGACGGAGAGCATCCGCGCGCAGGGCTTCGCCCACCGCCTCGGCATCATCCGCAGCCACGAGAGCTTTTACATCGACGACATCGAGGAGATCAACGAATACTGGTCGAAAAAGGGCGTGCTCGGCAGCGACATGGAGACCGCGGCGCTGCTGACCGTCGGGCGGCTGCGCGGCATGAAATGCGCGAGCGTGCTCAACAACGTCGTGCGCTGGAAGGAGTGCATTTCCCACGGCGTCGGCTCCTACGCCGCCGGCGCCGACGCGGCCGCCGCGGGCGAGGAGCACAGCATTCTCGCCGCGCTGGAGACCTTCGCGCGGCTGGAAGCCGAGAAAAAATTGGAAAAAACGGGAACTTTTTCCCGCTTTTGAGCGTCAAACCCTTCAGAGACCCCAAATAAAAGATCGAGGTGACGGAAGATGAAAAGAACACTTGCCCTTTTTCTCAGCGCGCTGCTGCTCCTTGCCCTGCTCACGGGCTGCGGCAGCAAGTCGGCGCCGCGCGACAGCGCCGCCGGCAGCGACTACATGATGACCAACCAAAGCTACGCCAAAACGGACGAGAGCTTCGCCTACGACGAGCCGGAGCTCCCGACGCCCGACGCCGAGAACGGCTATTGGGACGGCGGTGAAAGCCAGACGCTCACCGGCGGCATGACCGCTCCGGGCGACGCGAAGATGATCTACCGCGCGAGCATCGAGGTGCAGACGCAGGACTACACGACGAGCGAGACCGCCATCACCGAGCTGGTGAAGTCCTGCGGCGGCTACTTTGAGAGCAAGAGTCTGAGCAATCGCTCGAGCGGCTACCGCTACGGCGAATTCACCGTGCGCGTGCCCGCGAAGGAGTATGAGCGCTTCTGCGCTCAGGTCGGCACGCTCTGCCATGTCACCTATATGTCCTCCTCGGCGGAGAACATCACCGAGGAATACTACGACACCGACTCCCGTCTCAAGACCGCGCAGATCAAACTCGAGCGGCTGCAGGAGCTGCTCTCGAAGGCGGACAATATGGCGGACATCATCACCATTGAGAGCGCCATCAGCGACACGGAGTACGAGATCGAAAGTCTCTCCGGCACGCTGCGCCACTACGATGCGCTGGTGGATTACGCCACCGTGAGCCTGACGCTCAGCGAGACCTACAAGCTCGATGAGAACGAGGGCGCGCCGCTGACCTTCGGCGCGCGCATCGCGCGGGCCTTCACGAACGGTCTGCGCGACACAGGCGTATTCCTTGAGGACCTTGCCATCGGCATCGCGAACAATCTTGTGTTCCTGGCGGTGCTGGCGGCGCTCGCCGTGGTCGTCGTGCGTGCGGTGCGCAAAAAGAAGCCGCTCGGCAGGCTCGGCAAAAAGAAAAGCAAGCTCCCCGCAGGCGAGGAGCCGAAAAGCGAAGAATAACCGATAAGGAGAAAACGCCTATGAAGCTCACCTGGCTGGGCCATTCCTGCTTCGCCGTCGAAAGCGGCGGCTATCGCGTCGTGCTCGACCCGTATTATGTGGAGAGCTATCCGCCGCTGCATACGAGCGCGAACGAGGTGCTCTGCTCGCACCATCACCGCGACCACGATTTCGTGGAGGCGGTGGAGCTCACGCCGCGCGGGGACAGCCCCTTCACGGTGGAGACCGTCCAGGCCTTCCACGACGATCAGGGCGGCGCGCTGCGCGGGACGAACACCATCCATGTCCTCGCTGCCGAGGGGCTGCGCGTCGTGCATCTCGGCGACCTCGGCCACGAGCTGAGCGGGGAGCAGCTCGCGCCGCTGCGCGGCTGTGACGCGCTGCTGATTCCCGTCGGCGGCTTCTACACCATCGACGCGGAGACCGCCAAGCGCGTGGCGGACGCCATCGCGCCGCGCGTGATCGTGCCGATGCACTACCGCCACGGCAGCCACGGCTACGATGTGATCGCCACGGTGGAGGACTTCCTGCGGCTCTATCCCGCAGACGAGGTACACTGTCTTGACGGCAGCTCCTTTGAGCTGACGCCCGACGCGCCGCGCGGCGTGATCGTGCCGAGGTTCATGGGCTGAACGCATATAGAAAAACGCATATAGAAAAAGGAAGCGAAGGGGTCTCCCCTTCGCTTCCTTTTTTCATCTTAGAACCACTTCTTTTCCTGCGCCTTTTCCAGGACAAAGGGCAGCATCTCCTCGCGGTCGAGGACGGTGGTGTGGCGCACGGGGCGCTCGCGCAGGCCGCGGAGGTTCTTCGGCGCGGGAATTCCGGTCAGACGCTCGAGCTGCTCCATGACGGCGAACTCATCGCCCTCCGCCTTTTCGCCGAGGCCCCCGAGCACGGCGGCGGGGAACTTGTAGGGCGACGCGGTGGAGAGCACCACGACCGGCGCGTGAGCGGGGTTCGCCGTCTTGTACTGCTGCGCGACATTCCACGCCACGGCGGTGTGCGTGTCGCAGAGATAATGATGCTCCTGCCAGACCCTGCCGATGGTCCGCTTCGTCTCGTCGTCGCCGCAGCAGCCCGCCCAGAAGAGGGACTGAATTTTCTCCTTCAGCTCCTCCGGCACCTCGTAGGCGCCGTCCTCGGTGAGCTGACGCATGAGCTTCGCCACCAGCTGCTCGTCGCCGGAGAGCAGGAACAGCAGACGCTCAAGGTTGCTCGACACCAGAATGTCCATCGAGGGCGAGCTGGTGAGGTAGAACGGGCGCTTCTTATCATAGCGGCCCGTGCGGATAAAGTCGGTGAGCACGTTGTTGGCGTTGGACGCGCACACGAGCGTGCCGACGGGAAGCCCCAGCTCGCGGGCGAAATATCC
>ERZ825896.4126-NODE-4126-length-11459-cov-4.320852_pt1 | contig 11459 bp, 10 predicted proteins | sample MGYA00519858_ERZ825896 | MGnify/ENA primary metagenome ERZ825896 (study PRJEB31778, sample SAMEA3449214) | human gut metagenome | biome: human gut; feature: human-associated habitat; material: faeces | place: United Kingdom | collected 2010/2012 ... | reverse complement strand
TTTTTGGTCAATTCCCTTTACTCTTTAAAGTATACAGGAAGCTCCTACTCGATTTCTTAAATTTGCTTTTCTATATAAATATGCTATAATGAAATAAAATTATAGGATTGTAAACGTGATTTCATGAAATAATTTGAGTAGATTGTGCTCAAGGTATACTAACTGTACATTAGAGATTTGTTGAATTGCGTCTGGTATTTGAATATATGGAGAGTACTATGGAAAAACAAATTGTAGAGAGTGGCGATTCAGTTTATAAGGTCATTACATTAGATGACATTATAGGGAATAAAGAAAATAAGAAACAGGAAGAAAAATCTCCAGATAAGTCAACAGATAGTTTGGTTCCACTGGGTATGAGGGAAATTAAACTAGAGGATATTGAAACAACGAAAAAAGTAAAATATATAGAAAATCCCTTACCAGTACCTAAACGCAGGGAACATAAGGAAATGAGTTATGCAATTAACGAATTAACCTCAGAAAATGATGATTATGATGTCAAAGATATGACTGGAATGGATTTTTTTGATATAGAATAAAATAATATATGATGAAGCATAATAAAAAGAACCACGCAGGTTCTTTTTTTGTGCTTTTAAGATAGGAGGGATATATATGTCAGATCATTCTGATAAGGAAAAGGATAATCAACTGGACGATAAGAAGTATAAAGATGAAAAAATAGAAAAAGAAAGTCAGGTTACTTTAGAAGAGAACAGAGAGAATCACAGAATACATCTGATTACGATTATCGGTGAGATAGAAGGACATGAGAATGCAGGAAGTCAGTCTAAAGTTACGAAGTATGAATTATTATTGCCACAATTGGCTTCTATAGAAGACAGCTGTGATATAGATGGTGTATTATTACTATTAAATACAATGGGCGGTGATGTTGAAGCAGGTCTGGCAATTGCTGAGATGATGGCTTCCCTGAGCAAACCGACAGTATCACTGGTGCTTGGAGGAAGTCACAGTATAGGTGTCCCCATTGCAGTAAGTACAAATTATTCTTTTATCGTTCCTTCAGGGACAATGGTCATTCATCCGGTAAGAATGAATGGTATGGTAATAGGTGCTCCACAGACTTTTAATTATTTCCGGGATGTGCAGAACAGAATCATACAATTTGTATGTAAACATTGCAGAATTAAACAATCAAGATTAGAAGAACTTATGATGGAGACACAGATGTTGACGAAAGATGTGGGATCTGTGCTGGAAGGGGAAGAGGCAGTTAAAGAAGGAATTATTGATGAAATAGGAGGCATTTCGCAGGCTGTGCAAAAACTCCATGAACTGATCAGACAGTATAAATAAGGAAGCATGCAGATGCAATAATATTGAGAATTTTCATGACAAGAGACCGGATAAATGTTATACTATAAGTTATGTAATGTAGTATGGAAATGGAATCATATACAGCTATATTACAGGATAACGTAGAAACAGGGGGAAGTATTATGGCATCTGCATCGGGAAGAAAGACAACGAAAGGCAGAACAAATACAAAATCTAAGGGAAGAACAACAAAGAGCAGAGCAAATACAAAAGGGAAAAAACGCTCTACAAGGAATGATGTAGATATTGCAGTAAAAAATGAGGTAGCATTAATCTGTATTTTTGCTGCTGCCATTTTTCTGTTTTTGTGCGTAGTGCAGATTATTCATGGCGCTGCAGCAGATGGAATTCGCAATTTTATGTTCGGAGTTTTTGGACTGTTGGCATATGTAGTTCCTATTATTGTCTTTTTAGGCTTTGCCTTTGGAATATCTAATAAGGGCAATACAGTAGCAGTAATAAAGCTTGTCAGTGGAATCATTTTAATTTTCCTTTTGGGAATTGTTTCGTATATGCTGCTAAAACAGGATTCGATGGTGGAAAATGGAGCGTTAATCTCTTCTTTATATCAATCTTCAGCAGAGCACCATGCCGGTGGCGGAGTATTGTTTGGCAGCATAGCGCATGGACTTTACAAATTAATTGGCTTTGGTGGTACGCTCTTTTTGTTGATTGTACTTGGAATTATATCCATCGTGTTTATCACCGAGAGAAGCTTCCTGTCCGGGATTAGAAAAGGCGGTTCTTACTTATTGGAAACTGCAAGAGAAGATGCAGAAAGAATGCGTGAGTACAGAGAGTCTTTGATGGATGAAGACGAGGAAGATGAATACGAATTTGATGAATATGAGGAGAAGAAACATCAAAGAGCAGCACAGAGAAAGAGACAGGAAGAAATAAAAGCTCCTAAGGATATTTCACCAGAGCGCAGAATGGATAAGAAGGCGCGCGGTGTTATCTCCAGTGAATCAGTAACTTTGCAAAAGGATAAGAAGCCTTTAAGTGCAAGAGGCGATATTCATGAGATCATCCTGAATGAGGAAAGTAATATAGAAGCTTTACCAGAGGATATTCGTCTTGAACCCTATGGTGAAAATTATGAAGAAATCAATCCTGTGCCAACAGCTGTTCCACAGGAGATTCAAGAGCCTGAGGTACTCAGTCCCATAGAAGAGTTCAAGATGGAGGTACAGGAACCGGAGATTGTAGATCCGTCTGCATTAGAAGCACTTCCAGAACCTGTAACAGAGGAGACCATAAGAGAAAAAGCAGTTGCAAAAAAGGCACAACATGAAGAAAAAGAAGAAATAGCCAGAGAAGAAGCCAATATTTCAAAGCAGATAGAACAGAATGAACAGCCAGGACAGAAATATGTGATTCCTCCAATTTCATTGTTGAAAAAAGGAGAAGGAAAAAAAGGCGATTCTGCAATGCAGCTAAAAGAAACAGCATTTCGTCTGCAACAGACATTACAGAATTTTGGCGTTAAAGTAACGATTACGGACATTAGCCAGGGTCCATCTGTTACCAGATATGAGCTGCAACCTGAACAGGGAGTTAAGGTAAGTAAAATTGTAGGTTTGTCTGATGATATTAAGTTGAACCTTGCAGCTACGGACATTAGAATTGAGGCACCTATACCTGGTAAAGCGGCAGTAGGAATTGAAGTTCCTAATAAGGAAAACAGTGCTGTAGCATTGAGAGATCTTCTGGAATCGGAAGAGTTTAAGAAATTCCCGTCCAATATATGTTTTGCAGTGGGTAAAGATATTGGTGGTCAGGTAGTTGTAGCAGATATTGCCAAGATGCCGCATCTTTTGATCGCAGGTGCTACCGGATCTGGTAAATCGGTCTGCATTAATACCATAATTATGAGTATCCTTTATAAAGCTGATCCGGAAGACGTAAAAATGATCATGATCGATCCCAAAGTTGTGGAATTAAGCGTATATAATGGAATCCCACATCTTATGATTCCTGTTGTAACTGATCCTAAGAAAGCATCAGCAGCATTACACTGGGGTGTTGCAGAGATGACAGACAGATATAAGAAATTTGCAGATATGAATGTAAGGGATCTGAAGGGATATAACAAAGCTGTAGAGAGTGGTAAGCTTTCCCCGGATGGCGAACCATTACAGAAAATGCCACAATTAGTTATCATTGTAGATGAGCTTGCTGATTTGATGATGGTTGCATCAAATGAGGTGGAAGAAAGTATTTGCCGACTTGCCCAGTTAGCTCGTGCAGCAGGCATTCATTTGATCATTGCGACACAAAGACCGTCTGTAGATGTTATTACAGGTCTGATCAAGGCAAATATGCCAAGTAGAGTTGCATTCAGTGTATCCAGTGGTGTGGACTCCAGAACCATTCTGGATATGAATGGAGCGGAGAAACTTTTGGGTAAAGGTGATATGCTTTTCTATCCGCAGGGATACTCCAAGCCAGCCAGAATCCAGGGGGCATTTGTTTCTGATTCAGAAGTATCTGATGTTGTAGATTTTATTAAAAATCAGATGATGGGTAATAATTACAGTACATCCGTAGAAGAACAGATCAAGACAATGCAGGGTTCAGCAGGAGCAGCCGGTTCTTCCAGTTCTGCAGGTGGACATGAAGTGGATGTATATTTCGCAGATGCCGGCAGATTTGTCATAGAGAAGGACAAAGCGTCTATTGGTATGCTGCAACGTCTTTTTAAGATAGGATTTAACAGAGCAGCAAGAATTGTAGACCAGTTGGAAGAAGCCGGTGTTGTCAGTGCAGAAGAAGGTACGAAGCCCCGTAAAGTTCTAATGAGTCTGGAACAATTTGAAAATTATCTAGACGAAGTGATATAAAAATGTTACAATTTTGTCAATGTTCTTATACTGTGACAAAAAGTATATGATAACGCACAAAACAGTAGAGAAGAAAAGGAACCAGAAGATAGGAGTAAAAATGATGAAGACAGATATTGAGATTGCACAGGAAGCTGAACTGAAACCTATTACCGAAGTAGCAGAATTATTGGATATGACAATGGATGATTTGGAACTTTATGGAAAATATAAAGCAAAAATCTCTGATGAATATTTGAAGAAAATTGAAAAAAACGAGGATGGTAAATTAATTCTTGTTACTGCAATTAATCCAACTCCGGCTGGAGAAGGTAAGACAACCACAAGTGTAGGTCTGGGACAGGCATTCGGCAGGTTAGGTCTAAAGTCGGTCATTGCATTAAGAGAGCCTTCTCTGGGACCATGCTTTGGTATTAAGGGAGGCGCTGCAGGCGGTGGAATGGCGCAGGTAGTTCCTATGGAAGATTTGAATCTGCATTTTACAGGTGATTTCCATGCAATTACTTCGGCTAACAATCTGTGCGCTGCTTTATTGGATAATCATATTCAGCAGGGTAATGAATTAGGGATTGATACAAGACAGATTGTTTGGAAAAGATGTCTTGATATGAATGACCGTGTATTACGTAATGTTGTTGTCGGACTTGGCAATAAGATGGATGGATTTGTCAGAGAAGATCATTTTGTTATTACAGTAGCTTCTGAGATTATGGCTGTTTTATGTCTGGCAGAAGACATGGAGGATCTGAAACGCAGACTGGATCGTATGGTTGTGGCTTATAACTATGCAGGAGAACCTGTTACAGCAGGACAGATTCATGCCACAGGTGCTATGGCTGCACTTTTGAAGGATGCAATTAAGCCTAATCTTATTCAGACACTGGAACATACACCGGCTATTGTACATGGTGGACCTTTTGCAAATATAGCTCATGGATGTAATAGTGTACGCGCAACGAAAGCAGCGCTGAAAATGGCTGATTATGTTGTAACAGAAGCCGGTTTTGGTGCAGATCTTGGTGCAGAGAAGTTCTTTGATATCAAGTGCCGTGCAGCAGGATTAGAACCGGATGCAGTTGTTCTTGTAGCTACGATCCGTGCATTAAAGTATAACGGTGGAGTACCTAAGAAAGATCTGAATCAGGAAAATATGGAGGCTCTTTCAAAAGGAATTGCCAATCTTGAGAAACATATTGAAAACTTACATAAATATGGTGTGCCTGTAGTGGTAACATTAAATGCGTTTATAACAGATACAGAAGAAGAAATAGATTTTGTAAGAAACTTCTGCAAAGAGAGAAATTGTGAATTTGCTTTGTCACAGGTATGGGAAAAAGGCGGAGAAGGTGGTATTGAACTGGCAAAAGCCATTTTGAATACGATTGAAACCAAAGAAAGCAATTTCAAACCATTATATGATGTTAATCAGCCGATTCGCGATAAGATTACATGCATTGCAAAAGAAATATATGGTGCGGATGAAGTAATATTTGCACCGGCTGCTGAGAAGCAGATAGACAGACTGGAAAGTCAGGGATATGGTAATCTGCCAATCTGTATGGCAAAGAACCAGTATTCTCTGTCAGATGATCCTACATTATTGGGTCGTCCATCCGGCTTTGCAATTAATATTAGAGAAGTATATGTGTCCGCGGGCGCAGGTTTTGTGGTTGCTTTGACAGGAGCTGTCATGACAATGCCTGGATTACCTAAGACACCGGCTGCATATCAGATCGATGTAACAGATGATGGTGTTATTACAGGATTATTCTAATGTGTAAGGAAGACCAGCAAGGAGTCAGCCTAGTATGAAATGTCCAAAGTGTAGAAATGAGTTAGAAGAGGGCAAACTGCTGTGTGAGCAGTGTGGGGAAGAGATCAAAATTGTGCCGGATTTTGATATTGAATTAGAGGCACAGATGGATGAAACCATTAGCAATATAGTAGAAAACATATCTGTAGATGAGAATAGTCAGCAGGATGCAGAAGCGGATGAACCTCAGAAGACAGAAGCTGATGAGCAGGAAGATGCAGATGATTTAAAAGAAAGTCTCAGAGATTATTATCCGGAGCACGGTTTTGTACATATTGGTAAAAAAGCGATCATTGCAGTTTTTTCAACACTTGCAATTGTGATAGTAGTTGCCGCCTGTTGGATTCTGTTTCAGAATTCCAGAGATAATTCTTTTGATTATCAGTACAACCGTGCAATTGAATGCGCAGCAGATAATCACTATGATGAAGCGATTGCTTATCTGGAGAGAGCAATTGCACTGGATTCAAATGCAACAGACGCAAGATTCCTTCTGGCTAAATATTACGATAAAAATGGTCAGCAGCAAAGTGCGATACTTGTATTGCAGGAGCTGATTGGTCTGAATGTAGATAACGTAGAAGAAATATATGATTATCTTTTATCCATTTATCAGAACCGACAGGATTATGCAAAGATGGGAGAATTGCTGAAAGAATGTGACAGCGATACGATTCTTGCAAAATACAATGAATATGCAGCATTGCCACCAGAATTCAATAAAGAGGGTGGAGTCTATAATGAATTGATCTCTATTACCATGCAGGGTAATACGGATGGATTTATCTATTATACAATGGATGGCTCTACACCAACAACTAATTCTCTGGTGTATGAGTTCCCGATTCCTTTGGAATCAGGAGATTATACTATTCGGGCGTTTTTTGTCAATATGCATGGAGTTGCCAGTGAAGTAATAACGAAGACTTATTATATAAGTCTTTCAGCACCGGAGGAACCGGTTGTAAATCTGGATAGCGGAACGTTTCATGAACCTCAGTTTATTGAAATATATCACAATGATGATACGAAAATATTTTATACACTGGACGGGTCAGTTCCTACATCCAAGAGTAACCGGTATACAGAGCCCATAGAAATGCCCTATGGAGTAAGCAATTTTTCCATTGTAGCAATCAATGATGATGGGTTGGCAAGTCCTATTGTGAAAAGAACATATCAGATGTACATACAGGCTAATTTTACACCGGAGCTTGCAATACAGGTATTAGTCAATAATCTGTGGGCGAAAGGTGAGCTGGCTGATACTGAGGGGCATGTGTCCAACAGACTTGGAGTCAATCAGTACAGGGTAGAGACAGCGGTGAAGCTTGCGGATGAATTTTATTACATAGTCTATGAAGAATATGTGGACACCATGGGACAGGTACATGATACGAATAATTTATATGCAATAAATGCCAATACGGCAGATTTGTACAAGGCATGGAAGATCGGTGAAGGAAAATATAATCTTCGCTCATTGGATGAGTAGTAATAATTATAAAAAATAGTTGAAAAAATATGCATGTTCTTATACAATAAATAAGATATGTGAAAAAAATAACAGGAGGAAGGATATGTATCAGATATTAGAAGCAAAAGAGTTGACCACCAATATTTATCTGATGGTTGTAGAAGCACCTCGTGTGGCACGCAATTGCCAGCCGGGACAGTTTGTCATTGTAAGAATGGATAAGGATGGAGAAAGGATTCCTTTGACAATCTGCGATTATGACAGACAGAAAGGAACAATTACTATTGTTTTCCAGACGGTAGGTGCAGAGACTACTAGAATGTCATCTTTAAAAGCAGGAGATGCATTCCATGATTTCGTAGGACCTCTTGGTTGCCCTTCTGAGCTTGTTTCAGAAGAGATAGATGCACTGAAGAAAAAGAACATTCTGTTCGTTGCAGGTGGTGTTGGTACTGCTCCTGTATATCCTCAGGTAAAGTGGCTTCATGAGAATGGTGTGGCAGCAGATGTTATAGTAGGAGCCAAGAATCATGATCTTCTGATTCTTGAAGACGAGATGAAAGCTGTTGCAGGTAATCTGTACGTAACTACAGATGATGGTTCTTATGGTAGAAAAGGTATGGTAACACAGACTATTCAGGATCTGGTATCGGAAGGCAAAAAGTACGATGTATGTATTGCCATCGGACCTATGATTATGATGAAATTTGTCTGTAAGCTTACCAAGGAATTGAATATTCCTACAATTGTCAGTCTTAATCCTATTATGGTGGATGGAACAGGTATGTGTGGTGCCTGTCGTGTAACAGTAGGAGATAAGGTGAAATTCGCATGTGTAGACGGACCAGAATTTGATGGACATCTTGTCAACTTTGATGAAGCTATGAAACGTCAGCAGATATATAAGACTGCTGAAGGAAGAGCAATGTTAAAGTTACAGGAAGGCGACACACATCATGGCGGATGTGGACACTGTGGAGGAGATAAATAATGGATGTATTAAAGAAAGTCCCTGTTCGTGAACAGGAAGCACAAGTCAGAGCAAAGAATTTTGACGAAGTATGTCTTGGATATAATATGGAAGAAGCAAAATGTGAAGCAGAGCGTTGTATTAATTGTAAGAATGCTCAGTGTATGAAGGGTTGCCCTGTTGCAATCAATATTCCGGGCTTCATTGAGCAGGTAAAGCTTGGTAATATCGAAGAAGCTTATAAGATCATCAGCGAATCTTCAGCACTTCCAGCTGTCTGTGGACGTGTATGTCCTCAGGAGAGCCAGTGTGAAGGCAAGTGTATCAGAGGTATCAAGGGCGAAGCGATTTCTATCGGTAAGTTAGAGCGTTTTGTTGCAGACTGGGCAAGAGAAAATGGTATTAAACCTGCTCCGGCAAAAGAGAAGCTTGGTAAAAAGGTTGCTGTAATCGGTTCAGGTCCTGCAGGTCTTACCTGTGCAGGTGACTTGGCTAAGCTTGGATATGATGTAACAATTTTTGAAGCATTACATGAAGCCGGCGGCGTATTGGTATATGGTATTCCTGAATTCAGATTACCGAAAGAAGCAGTTGTTGCTAAAGAAATTGCAAACGTAGAATCTCTTGGTGTAAAGATTGAGAAAAATGTAATCGTAGGTAAGTCAGTTACAATAGATGAACTGATGGATGAAGAAGGCTTTGATGCGGTATTTATCGGATCAGGAGCAGGACTTCCTAAATTTATGGGAATCCCGGGCGAAAATGCCAATGGTGTCTTCTCAGCAAATGAGTACCTGACAAGAAGCAACCTGATGAAAGCATTCAATGAAGATTCCAATACACCTATTATGCGTGGCAAGAAGGTAGCTGTCGTTGGTGGTGGTAACGTTGCAATGGATGCTGCAAGAACAGCACTGAGACTTGGCGCAGAGGTTCATATTGTATATAGAAGAAGTGAAGAAGAACTTCCTGCCAGAGTGGAAGAAGTACATCATGCAAAAGAAGAAGGGATTATTTTTGACCTTCTGACTAACCCTGTAGAGATTCTGGAAGATGAGAATAACTGGGTAAAAGGCATGAGATGTGTGAAGATGGAGCTTGGTGAGCCGGATGCATCAGGAAGAAGAAGACCTGTAGAAGTTCCAGGCAGCGAGTTTGATATGGAATTAGATACAGTTATCATGTCTTTGGGTACATCACCTAATCCATTAATCTCTTCTACTACAAAGGGACTGGAAACAAATAAGTGGAAGTGTATCGTAGCTGATGAAGAACATGGAAAGACGACAAAGGAAGGTGTATTTGCCGGTGGTGATGCTGTAACAGGCGCAGCTACAGTGATTCTTGCAATGGGTGCAGGTAAGGCAGCAGCAAAGGGAATTCACGAGTATCTTTCCAATAAATAAAAATATGGCTGACGGAGGATAAGACATATATGCCGTGGTGTCCGAAATGTAAGTGTGAATACAAAGAAGGAATAACAGAGTGTGCAGATTGTAAGGTTCCGCTTGTGGATGAATTCCCGGTGGATGAGTCTGTAGAGGAAGCGATATATCAATATGAAGCAGTGTCTGAGGAAGAGACAGAAGAACAGACACAACAGCAAAAGCAACCGTCAGCTGGTGTATATCAGGATAAAAAGGCAAAGGCAGAGGATTTTAAAAGCTCTGCCTATACCCTTCTTATTGTGGGAATACTGGGCATAGCTGCACTGGTACTGATAGAAATAGGAGTGCTCCCTATTCATTTGGCAGCACCGGGTAAATATATTACTTATGGTGTTATGGGAGGGCTGTTTCTTATTTTTATCATTATGGGAATTTCGTCATTTCGTTCTTCCAGAAAATATGCCGGTGAGGCAGAAGCAGAGGATGAACTGACACAGTCTATTAAAGACTGGGCATTGCAGAACCTCACCAAGGAATACATCATTGGACAGGCTAATAAGAGTACAGAAGAGCTTCCACAGGAAATGCAGTATTTTAATAACTATGCAGTGATCAAAGATGGAATTACCGCACAGTTTGGAGAACTGGATGCCGTATATCTGGATGCACTGTGCGAAGAAATATACGGGTTGATTTTTGATGCGTGAGCTTAACAGCCTGTAGAGAGACAGAATGGAAAGGTACGGGGATTACGATTAACATTTCGCTGGTGACAGTAGGTAAAGTAAAGGAAAAGTATTATCGGGATGCAATTGCAGAATATGCAAAACGGTTATCACGATATTGTAAATTGGAAATCATAGAAGTTGCGGATGAGAAAACGCCGGATAAAGCTTCTGAGACGGAAGAGGATCAGATCAAGCAGAAAGAAGCAGAGAGAATACTAAAGAATATTCGGGATGATGCTTACTGTATTGCGTTGGCAATTGAAGGTAAGAAGACTGATTCTGTTTCCATGGCAAAGCATCTGGAATACCCGTCAATAAACAGACACATCACGCCCGATAAAATCTGCGTTGTGATCTGCTCACAGTCCTCTAAAAGTTCAACTTCTACATAGGGCATGGCATCTCTTGACAGCTCTTCGCTGTCTTCCGGCAGATCTTCCGGGGTCACAGAATAAAAGAATTCCAGTAACTTTTCCACAATGCTCTCTTTTAAAAATCCGTCCACAAAGTAATAGACTGCTTTTCGGTCTGCTACCATCGTCGTTCTGCTGATGATGTCAAAATTTTTGTCCGTCCGCAGAATCCGGCGGAAATATTTCTGATTTTCTTCCAGGCTTGTCGATAGCTTCTGCTGCACATTTTTCACCTCTTCTTATTACTCACTATCGTGATTATTTCCATTTTTCTGTGTTTTATTCTTTTAGACTCCATTCTTCCAGTCATACTTATCTGAAATCCGGCAGTCGATTCCGGGCTGTTTTACTGATATCTACTTATTTTTATCTGATATGTATTTTCTTTCTGAAAAACCATAATATCATGCTCGATGCTGCCATCAGACCTGCGAAGATCCACATTTCCATCCAGGATGCATCACCTGTTTTGGCTGCTGTCAC
>ERZ825896.4122-NODE-4122-length-11464-cov-2.589885_pt1 | contig 11464 bp, 4 predicted proteins | sample MGYA00519858_ERZ825896 | MGnify/ENA primary metagenome ERZ825896 (study PRJEB31778, sample SAMEA3449214) | human gut metagenome | biome: human gut; feature: human-associated habitat; material: faeces | place: United Kingdom | collected 2010/2012 ... | reverse complement strand
GGAATTAATATGAATTTAGCACCAGTTGCAGATATTACATCAAATACCAATGCATTCATTTATAAAAGAACTTTAGGACAAGATGTTCAAACAACAGCAAATTACATTGCAGAAATTGTAAAAAATATGAAACAGTCAAATATAATATCAGTACTTAAACACTTTCCTGGATATGGAGATAATGTTGATACACATACAGGAATAGCAATAGACGAAAGAACAATGGAAGAATTTGAACAAACAGATTTTATACCTTTTCAAAGTGGAATACAAAATGGAACTCCATGTATACTAGTAAATCATAATATAGTAAAATGCATGGATAGTACAATGCCAGCATCATTATCAAAAAATGTACATGAAATTTTAAGAAATAAATTAAACTTTACAGGAGTAGTTATTACAGATGACTTAGCAATGGATGCAGTAAAAAAATATGCAGAAAATAATGAAACAGCTGTGCAAGCTGTATTAGCAGGAAATGACATGATAATATCATCAGACTTTTTAGCACAAAAGCAAGAAGTTTTAGATGAAATAAATGCGGGAAAAATAGATATAGAATTGATAGATAATGCAGTAGAAAGAATACTATCAATGAAATATGCTTATGGAATAATAAGTGATTAATAATAGGAGGAAAAATAATGGCAAACCAGGATTATGAAGAGATAATTGGACTAGAAGTACATGCGGAATTATCAACAAAAACAAAGATATTTTGCTCATGTCCAACAGAATTTGGTGCTGATCCAAATACACATGTATGTCCAATTTGTATGGCAATGCCAGGAACTCTTCCAGTATTAAACGAAAAAGTAGTAGAATATGCCGTAAAAGCAGGCCTTGCAACAAATTGTTCAATTTCAAAAGACAGTAAAAACGATAGAAAAAATTATTTCTACCCAGACTTACCAAAATCTTACCAGATTTCACAATTTGACAAGCCTCTTTGCAACAATGGTTACATAGAAATTGAAGAAGAAAACGGTGAAAAGAAAAAAATAAGAATTTTAAGAATTCATATTGAAGAAGATGCTGGAAAGTTAAACCACAACGAGTTTAGCGAGGGAAGCTTAGTTGATTTAAACAGAGCTGGAGTTCCTCTAATAGAAATAGTTTCTGAACCAGATTTAAGGTCTGCAAAAGAAGCTGATGCGACTCAGTTTAGTCCGTCTTCTGATGGAAAACTTGTGATCAATGGGATCGAAGGAGATGAATATGGATTTACAGAAACACACTCCGATGCAGGATACTCCCTGTTAAAGAAAGAAGTGATCGTTAAGGTCAAAGAGACAAAAGCAGATATCACACCAACCGAAGCAAACATCACAGGGATCCAGAGTAAGTCTGATGCAGATTCCACAGCAAATGATGGAGTTCCTAATGGTGCGGTATTAAAGAATGATGTGACGGTTCAGACTACAGCAGCGAGTGCGACTGTGGATGAGACAAAGGCAACGATGACAAAACACGATGATTCTGGAAATGCATATATCAATATGCAGATCACAAATCAGAAGCAGTTCATGCTGCCAATGACAGGTGGGGCAGGAAACTATCTTCTGATCATTGCAGGGGTTGTTGTTGCTGGATGTGGGATCTTGATCTTGAACAAAAACAGAAGACGATCACAAAGATAAAATGAAACAAAAGATCATACCGATTCTGGTTATTCTGGCCGGCTTTTTTCTGCTGTCTTATCCATTTGTAAGCAACTATCTGTTTGAAAAGAGTGCAGGTTCGACAGTGGAAAGTTATCAGGAAAAGGCAGCCGGAATGGATCAGGCGATCATAAAAAAAGTAATGGATGAAGCAAACAGTATAATGGGGAATTGATGCGATCTTCAGTACAGTTGACTGATCCGTTTAAGGAAAAACGCTTAGATGGAGAGACGGTTCATTATAACAGAATATTAAATATTGATGGATCATCGATCATGGGATATTTAAAGATTCCTTGTATTTCAGTCAATCTGCCGATCTATCATGGGACAAGTGGGACAGTTTTGGAACATGGGATCGGACATCTGGCTGCATCTTCCTTTCCGATTGGAGGAAAAGATACCCATGCGGTGTTGACTGGACATACTGGGCTTAGTTCTGCAAAAATCTTTACAGATCTGACAGAGATGAAAAAGGGAGATTTCTTTTTTATACATGTATTGGATAAAAAGCTTGCTTACCGTGTGGATCAGATCACAGTCGTGGAACCACAAGATACAAAGGAACTTCAGATCATGGAAGGAAAAGATCATGTAACATTGGTTACTTGCACACCCTATGGAGTTAATGACAAGCGTTTATTAGTCCGAGGAGTTCGCACAGCTTATCATGCAAAAGAGGAAGAGATAAGAGCAAGAAATCATCATTCGCAATGGATGGAAGTTTACAAACAGGCCATCTTTGCAGGACTATTGATCATTTGTGTATTGATCGCAGTCAGAAAAGTATATGAAAAGATGAAAAGAAAAAGCGGAGAAAGGAGATATGGGTGAAACAAAAGATCATAAATATTGTTGGAATCTTTTTTCTGGTGATAGGGATCACGTTACTGCTTTATCCGGAGATCATATCATATCTGAAACAAAAACAGTCCGATCAGACAGTGAAAGAACTGACGCAGAGGAGAAGTAAAAGAAAACAGGATGATCTACTGTATCAAAAAGCAGTCCGCTATAACAGGAAGATATTCAAAGAAAAACAAGCAGGACTAAAGGATGTATTCAGTTACCGCAGTGCACCGATCGTCTTAAGAAACGAAAAGAATACCTTCGGTTACATTAAGATACCGAAGATGAAACAGAAACTTCCATTATATCTGGGAGCGACGATGGAAAATATGAGAAAAGGAGCAGCGATCATGGGACAGACATCCCTGCCAGTAGGACAAAAAGACAGCAACTGCGTGATCGTTGCACATCGGGGATATCGGGGAATTCCGTATTTTCGGGACATCGAACAGTTAAAAACAGGCGATCAGGTGATCATTAGAAATCCATGGGAAAGACTGGATTACCGGGTTACAAAGATTAAAGTGATCGATCCATATGATATGGACAAGATTCTGATTCAAAAAGGGAAAGATATGGTCACACTTTTAACCTGTCATCCGTACCGAGGACATGGAAGATACCGGTATGTGGTGTACTGTATGAGGAATCATGGACAGAAGATTAGGAAACAAAAGGAAGATAGATAAAAATAGATGGAGAGGAGGATGTGATGAAGAATGCAAAAAAGATCCTGGAAAGAAAACGAAAGATCATAGTGGTATTAGTGGTCATGGTTTCATTTGTTTCCGTTCTGGCATGGTATCAGATGAAGAAGGCACATGCTTATCAATCATATAATACAGGAGGAAACAAACATTTTAAAGATGGACATTTAACAGTGAACATCAATGGACCAAATGGGAAAAGCGATAGTCTGACAATGTATATTCATAGTGATGAATATGAAAAAAATAAAAATGTCAGCGGTGGGACATTTAATAATTCCAGACATCCATATACGGTAACGACGTATTCCGGTGGAGGTGGAGATTATAAGCTTACAGTGAATAAACAGACGATATATTCAGAGAAGAACAGTAACAACAACTATACACTTTTAACGATCAAAGTCTGGTATCTGTTACCGGCCCATGAACAGCATCAATCCTGGGAATGGGTAACGGTGGATAAACCAGTATTTTCAGATCCGAGCAAGGATATAACGCTTTATTGCGGAGGAAATGATGGATTTTGGGAAAATTCCTATCATGATACTCAAGAACATTGGAAATCAGTAAATATCCATGTCAGTACTGGATTGGTCGGAGTGGCTTCCGCTGACAGAGATGGATGGAAAACTTATGACTGGTGTTCTATAAATCTGAATCTGGAAAAGCCAAGCCGCAGCATTTATTACAACGGAAATGGTGGAGATGGTGCAGATGTAACATGGAATTTTACGGATGGAGATTATTTTTCGTTTCCAACGGTATCAAGAAGAGGTTATACCTTGGAAGGATGGCTGGATGAAGGAACAAAATGGATGTCCAATACAGGCTGGCTGGTATGTGGTAATTATACAGAGACAGCCCAGTGGACAGCGAATACATACACTGTAAACTATGATGGAAATGGAGAAGATTCTGGACATGTGAATGATGGGACAGCCACGTACGATCAAAATTACAGCTTTGCTGAGAATGGATACACGAAAAAAGGCTATGCCTTTGTTGGATGGAATACAGATAAACATGCGGTGAGAGCACGGTATTCTCCAGGAGAGACGATCACATGGAGTAACACGGAGGGTATGACACTTTATGCTGTCTGGTCCAAGAACTCTTATGAAGTAACATTTGATGGAAATGGTGCATCAGGCAGCAAAAAGACTGTGGAATTAAAATATGGACAGGATGATATCCTGCCAGCAAATACATTTGAACGGCCGGGATATACCTTCCTTGGGTGGAGTGAAGATCCGAATGCGATCAAAGCAAAATATACCGACAGACAGGCAGTCAATACTCTCTGCGATGCTGGACAGACTTGTGAATTGTATGCTGTCTGGAAGAAAACAGATGGATCATTCGACACACACAACATTATTCATGATGACGGCATGTTTAATGGCTCGATCGAACTGGAAGGGCAGAATGGAACTGGATTTTCGAGAGACCACGTAGATTCTGAATATGGAAGGATCGACAAGGAAGGACAGCCAGGATATTTCACAAACCGTTACAAGTAAAAAAGGAGGAAGAAAGTTTGAAACAAATGAAGACGATCTGTAAAAAGATATCGGTAAGTATTCTTACCCTCCTGATGATCATGACAATGTATCTGAGTGGTTCAGGAGAATCACTGTTCCTGAAGAATAGAGACGTCAAGGCTTTCACAGGAGAAGCCAAACTGGTGATGAGCCAGGCATTATCAAATAATAAGATTTCAGAGATCGATCGTCCTGCATCAGAAGGTCTGTGGAGTATGACAGCTGACGGACACAGAGTGTTTTGCTTAAACTCTGGAAAGACCATGTGTTCTGGAGATACCTTAAAATACAAGACGATCAATGCAGCAACTTATGAAAAAAAGGGAATTGCAAAAGCATTAAACTGGTATTTCAGGTCAAGCGGCAAGAATACAAAAGATCTGTCATTGTGTCAGGCATACATCTGGGCATGTGGACATGGAGCGAATAAGCAAAATACCGTTTATCAGGCAGGAAAAAATGTGGACAGGGGTTATTCGCAGAAAGATGCAAAAAAGTTCTGTAAAATGATCAGTGATCAGGATCCAGAAGGAACGATCTATTATTATACAGTGAAGAAATGTGTGAAAAAGAAGAAACTGGATTCCCATCAGGTTTTGTTCGGATTTCGTCATACACCGCCAGATATTGAAAAAGCGAAAACGAGTGCAACAAAGTCAGGAACCAGCCCAGATAATGTAAGGATCAAGATCAAAAAGAAAGATACGGAAACAAGAGCAGGGCTTTCTGGAGCAGTATTTCAGATCTATATGGATGGGAATTATCAAGGAAGTGTAACAACCGATGACAATGGAGAAGCTTCTTATACTGTTCAAAGAACGGTAAGTTATAGTGTGACATCAACGAAAAAGACTTATGTAAAGAATTGGAACGATCTTTCAAAAAGTCAGCAAAAAGAAGCGACAGATAATGGCTGGTACGATTCTTCGGCAAAAGCATATGCTGTGGCAATGCAGGAAGCACAAAAACTTGCAGAGCAGAAGATTTCAGCCTTAAAGAGTGCCTCGGTCCACACTTGGATGGTCAGGGAAACAAAATCCCCATTCGGACACCTGATCCCAGATCAGACAGATCAGAGCAAAGTGGAACAGGGTGGAGTCAGATCATTCACATTTAACTATACCAATGAATTTCAAAAGAGTGATCTGGAAATCTTTAAACAGGGAACTGTAAAGAATAAACGAGGGGATCTAGGAGTTGAAGCAAACTTGCAGAATGCTGTCTATGAGCTATATGCTGACCATGATATCACAGGCTCCGATAACAAGAGTGTTGTCTATAAAGCAGGAACACTTGTGACACAGATGGTAACTGATGCGGATGGTTATGCAAAAGTGACAGATCTGTATCCGGGATATTACCGTTTACATGAGAAGTATGCTCCGTTGGGATATAAGTTATCTAGTAATGATATATCAGTCACGGTCAATAAAAATACATCCCAGTATCTGAAGGAACAGCAATATGAAGGAATAATACAAGTTGTAAAGACGTTTGGCGAGGAAAATGTTCCAGAAGCACAGGCAGTTTTTGAGGTTTATGATTCCAAGAATAACTTAAAACAGACGATCACAACGAATGACAAAGGGATCGCAGAAACAGATTTACTTCCTTATGGAGCTTACCGTATTCATCAGACGAAAACGCCCGATGGATATGATATGGTACCGGACAAATGGGTAAGCATTGATGGATCTAAAATGATCTATAAGGTTGAATCAAACGATCCAAAGCAGCATGCAGGGATTATGTTGACAAAGGTTACAAGGATCAGTGATAAGGAAACTGGAACTTATACAAAAAAAGAAGAATATAAGGCAGAATTCCAGATTATCGATCAGTCGACAAAGAAAGTCATAGAAACATTGATCACGGATGAAAATGGTGCAGCTCAATCTGGAAAGTTAGATCCTGGCATCTACACGGTTCATCAGACAAAAGGAAGTGATAATTATAAGATCGCTGATGATTTTGATGTAACGATCAAAGACGGCGATAAGAAATTTAAAAAATTTGAGCTGGATAATTATTATAATGGAGACAAGATCCGGGTCAGAAAAACGATGGTCAAGAATGGAAAGTCTAAACCAGAACCAGGGGCTGAGTTTGTTGTACTGGATGAATCTATGGTGAAAGATTTCAAGGATCAGACATTGGCAACGTCACAGGACAGGCTCCATTACATTGAAAAACTGAAAAAAGATAATAGAGATGCGATTCTTGGAACATTAGTCACAGATTCCGAAGGAAAGGCAGCGATGCTCTTAAAAGATTTCGTAAAGAAGACAGGGTTTATAGTCGTGCAGACCAGAGGTGTCGAAGGCTATGACCTTGCGCTACCGCAGTATTCCACAGAAATGAAAGCATCGATCGAGGATGAAGTCAAAGTGTATGAATTCGTTTTAAAAGACGATTATACAAAATCCGCAAAGATTTCGATCAAAAAGCAAATGTCCGTAAATAAAGATAAGTATGTACCGGAATCTGGGGCAGAATTTCAGATCATTGATCCGCATGGAGAAGTGGTCGATACTCTGATAACTGATGAAAAAGGAGAAGCAACTTCAATCTCGTTAGCGATCGGTGTTTATACATTGCATCAGATCAAGGGTGATCCAAAGCATGAAATGATGGAAGATGAAGATGTGGTTTTAATCAAGTCTGATGTCCATAAGACAGTCACGTTTGGTCCGTATAAAGATGATGAAAATAAGATCAGGATCGAACTAGTCAAACGTTCATCAGAGACAAAGAAGCTGTTAAATGATGCAGTCTATGAAATCTATGATGAAGATCAGGATATTGTGGCAACTTTGACTACAGGAACGAGTGGAGATGGAACTGCAGAGTGCTATCTTCCATATGGAAAATATACGATTAAGGAAACTGCTGCGCCAGCAGGCTACAACATGGATGACGCAGAAGAAAAATCTTTTGAGTTAAGCGGGGAATCCACAAGCATCAAGATCACGTACGATAATGCTGGAAATGGAAGCTGCAGGTTTGAACAGATGGATACGCCAGTCTATGGAGAAATTACGTTCAGTAAGACGGGAGATATCTTAACAGATTATGACAAGGATTCTCAGAGTTTTATCTATGACAACGATCAGATCGCAGGAGCAGTCTATGGGCTGTATGCGGATGAGAATATCAAGAAAGATGACGGAACGCTCGTCTGGAAGAAGGACGAACTGATCGATCAAAAGACAACGACAAAAGAGAAGGAGATCCATTTTACAAGAAAGGATATGGATGGAAAAGAAACAACTAACTTCTATTTAGGAAAGTATTACATAAAAGAGATCAAGTCTCCGACAGGCTATATCAAAGATCAGGAAAAACATGAAGTAGAACTGACATGGGATACAACTGCAGGAAGTATCAATGATATTCGTGATGATGATAAAGTACCAGACAAGGAAGATCCGTTTGGAAATGAAGACAATAATGTAAGTACAGGTATTTATGTGTTGGAAAAAGGCGAAAAATTGAACCAGAAGATCAAGGATGCGGAATCTGTGACTTTCACGTGGAAGAGTGCACCAGAAGGAGCTGTGACAACGGATGTTTCTCAGAATAAAGATGGCAGTATTGTGCTTTGGAACGATGATGGAGATTGTTATATCTCAAGTCAAAGAGCCGGACAGGTCATCTACATGAATGCAATATCATCTAAAATGTTTAAAAATTGCAGGAATCTCACAGAGATCAATTTTAAAAATATTGATACATCCGCAGTCGTGGATATGAGTCAGATGTTTTATGCCATGGATTCCATCAAAACACTCGATCTTTCATCTTTCAACACCTCCAATGTAGAAGATGTCAGCCAGATGTTCTATGGAAATCCAGTTCTTAAGACAACATATGTCGTGGATCAGATATTAAAGATCGAAGAAGATAAGTTTATCGAGGAACATCCGTTAAAGATCGTTGCCATGCCAAAGAACAGGTTCTTAAAAGGTGATAAATTCAAGGCAGAGGACTTTAGCTGGAGAATCCTTTATGATGACGATGGAGCAGAAGATGTGGAAGTGACGGATAAAGATGTGGCATTTACACCGACATATGCAGAAAAATCAGGAAAATACGAGATCAATATCAGTTTTAACAACCAAGGATCGTATAAAGATCTGCCAGAGAAAACGATCAAGACTACGGTAGAGGTTCTGGATCCAGAAGAGGAAGATATTGCCTTAAAGGTTGCGAAGAAAGCAAGTATTCATGTCAAATCTAATGATACTCTGCAAAAATACGGCATCCATCTGATCAAGACCGATCAAGACGGAAACAAGCTGGCGGGAGCCATATTTGCCTTAAAAGCGAAAACAGATATCGTTAATAGCAAAGGAGAAAATATCTTTAAGAAGGGTGATACGATCGCCACCACTACATCACAGGATGATCAGTTTGAATATCTGGAATTTATTGGATTGCCGACCGATATCTATGCAAAGGATGGAACAGACAGTGATATGTATGAGGTAGAAGAAATCTACGCACCAGATGGATATGAGAAATCGGACAAGACATTAACATTTAAGGGTAAAGTGATCAATGATACGAAAGAAAATCTTATTCATGATGTAAAAGCCGAGAATAATACGGATAATGATACAACAACATATGTGCATGATTCAGATACTTTAGTCAATCAGAAACTGGATTATATTGCATTGAAGAAGATATGGGATGATCATGACAATGCAGCAAAGATCCGTCCAGATGTTGTTACGATCAAGGCAACACATAAGACAACAAAAGAAGTAAAGGTGTATACACTGACAAAAGATAATAACTGGACAATGTTTACGGATATCAAGAAGGATGATCGTGAAAAGTGGGAGTTTCGTGAAGATGTTCCCGAAGGTTATACTTTGACGAGTACACACTGGAATGATGCGATGTATGTAATTTCGTTTACGAACTTCCATGAAAATCCAGAATATGTCGATATCAATGTACAAAAGGTTTGGGAAGATGGTGACAATGGAGATGATCTGAGGCCGATATCGATCAAAGCTCAATTATATAGAAATGGTGAGAAATACAAGAATGCTATTACATTAGACGAAACAAATAACTGGTCAGATGATGTAACGTATCATTGCCTCGATAAGTATGACAAAGCTGGCGAACCATTTGAGTATGAAGTGAAAGAAGAAGTCTATGATAAGCTGACAGGTAATGCAAAAACAGGATATGTCGATACTTACGAGACAAATGAGACAATAGATGATGATGGTACAACAACGAAGAATATCATGATCACGAATACGCATACACCAGATACGACGAAGAAAAAGGTTAAAAAGGTATGGAATGATCATGGGAATAAAGATGGCATACGCCCAAAGTCTGTCTTAGTTAATCTGTTGGCTGATGGTAAAGTGGAAGAAACATTGATGCTCAGTGCGAAGAATAACTGGAAAGCGTCCAGTAAGGTACTTCCTGTGAAAGTCAATGGTAAAAAAGTCAATTATACATGGAAAGAAGTCGAAGAAGGATTGATCACGGGAGAATCTGAGATCGGATACAGACCAACCTATGATACGGATGAAAATGATCAGGATCTTACAGTGATCACAAACACACATGACCGTACAGGGCCGAAAGGAAGCATTACGATCACAAAAGCATTGGACCCAGGTAATCTGAATATGGATGTTGGGGATCCGACTTTTATATTTACACTGACTGGAACCGATGTCTATGGAAAGAAACACAGTTATGAGAAGAAAGTCAAATTCACAAAGGCAGAGGTTGAAAAACAGATGAAAGATCATCCGGGAGATCTGATCGAACTGTCTGTGACGTTTGATGATCTGGAATATGGCACTTATACGTGTAATGAAGGAGGTATGATCAAGTATTTCAAATTACTCAATATTACGAGCAACAGTAGCAATGCAACGATCGATCAGGAGAAAGAAACTGTGACGTTCGATATTGGACCAACTGGAACGACAGCTAAAGCACAATTGACAGGTGGAGCGAAGTTTATGAATCAGATGATCCAAGGATCTGTAAAACTTATCAAGAAAGATTCTAAGGGAAAATCATTAAGAGATATCGAATTTGTGATCACATCATCTGATGGAGCAGAAGTAGCGAAGGTCAAAACAGATTCTGCTGGAGAAGTCACTTTTGATGGATTGCTACCTGATACTTATACGATCACAGAGACAAAGACAGCGGTTGGAAAGAATCTGTTAAAAGAACCAATCATCGTTACACTGCCAATGACGATGTCACAGGCAGAGGTGGATAAACAGAATGTGGATACAAGTAAAGCGATCAAACAGGGAAATGATTATTACTTCTATCATCTGACGTACAATGTTATGAATGATTCTATATTGAATCTTCCAAAGACAGGTGGACGGACAGATGAGCTTTCATTCATAGGAGGAATCATTCTGATTTTAGGGGGATTATTTTTATTGCATAGAAAATTTCGATGAAATTCGAAAAAATATAAAAAAATAAATTATGAAGAAACCACGTAAATAAGCCATTTTTTACGTGGTTTCTATCTATAAAATAAAAATATCAAAAAAAAATTAAAAAAAGTGTTGACATTCATCGAAAATAAGAGTATATTATATTTTGTCGTCAGGCAAGAGAGCTTGAGAGACACAAGGGATCATAGCTCAGCTGGGAGAGCATCTGCCTTACAAGCAGAGGGTCATAGGTT
>ERZ825896.4121-NODE-4121-length-11465-cov-3.644172_pt1 | contig 11465 bp, 5 predicted proteins | sample MGYA00519858_ERZ825896 | MGnify/ENA primary metagenome ERZ825896 (study PRJEB31778, sample SAMEA3449214) | human gut metagenome | biome: human gut; feature: human-associated habitat; material: faeces | place: United Kingdom | collected 2010/2012 ... | reverse complement strand
AACCTCTGAAATAATGTGATTGCAAATACATTGACCAGTACCATTATATGATCTTTCAGATAAACCGCTGTTGTATGATACTGATCCATCGATACATTCAGTTTCTCAATTCTTGTACTTTTATGTCGCATCAGATGCATTTTTTCCAGCAGTTCCATCCCTTTTACAAGAATAGAACGCGCAAGCACCGGATGAAATACAAGGAGCAGCATAGAAGACACACAAAATACATTTAGTCCTGTTCCAAGATAAAAGATATGACGGATATCATACATATGTGTTCTGATGAATCCCCTGCCGAAGATCATAAGTCCAAGACCGATTACAACGAGAACCATTTTATAGGTAATCGTGACAATCATCAATACAAGCGTTGATACCGGGATTGGAATTTTCTCTTTCTTCATATAATAAATCTGCGCCGGCTGTCCCCCCGAAGCAGACGGTGTGATGCAGCTAAAGAAAAATCCCACCGATGAAAACAAAAAACAGGTTCTCTTTTTCAGACGTATCCCAAGCGTATGCATCATATAAAATATAATAATTGACTCTCCCCAGATAAAGATAATCACACAGGCAACACCCGGAAGCAACCAGTATAAATTCACTGTTTTCAGAATTTCTGCAATCTCACTTAAATCCTCCCCATGGAATACTCCATAGATTGTTGCCGCAAAGACAAGAAAGAGAAAAAGTACATTAAATATCATTTTCTTTTTATTTTCCATTTTCTCCTCCTGCTTTACGAACCAGATTTCTGTAAATTTTCCATCCGTTTGTCCGGCAGCTCACAAACCAGGTCAGCTCCGCTACCGCAACTCCACCGATCACATCCACAATTACATGCTGTTTTGTTACAAGCGTAGAAACAAAGACCAACACTGCAATCATTACAGATACGATCTTATACCACACCGGTACTTTTTTGTCTCCCCTGATTCCAATACAGCAGAACCAGCTTGCCATACAATGGATTGATGGAAATAAATTCACCGGTTCATCAATCTGATATAAAAAACGCATGCCCTGAACAAAAATTCCGTTTCCGACAAGTTCTGGTCTTACATTTGTTGTCGGATAAAACACAAAAAACAGAAAACAAATGATTCTTGCATACAAATCAGCCGTAAAGAATCTGTATTTTATCTCTTCCTCCCGCAATGATACAAGCAGATAATTAATCACCCAGAAAATGTAACATCCAAAATAAACAAGAATAAATGCCGGGATCATTGGAATCTTTGTATCTAATGCAAGTGACAGGTTATGGTACTCACTTGTATTTGTCAATCTTGGTGCTCCCCAGTAGACAGCTGAATTCACCAGAAAAACAATTACCGGCGGGAGTAAGATTTCTATTATTCTCTTTCTGTCCAAATCCCCTGTCCTTTGTCTCACTTCTTGTTTTCTCCATTCTTTTCCCATTTTATGATGTAACCGGATTGCTCCATTGCTTTCCCGTTTTATGATGTAACCGGATTGCTCCATTGCTATGCAATTCCTACAATCCTCATTTTATCCCACTTTTTCATAATAACAATAGGCTTTGGCATTTATTAAAGAAAAAAGTGCCATTCTTTAAGGAACAGCACTTTTTTCTTTAGAATATCTTCAGAATTTACCGCAAATGCATTTCAGGGCTTACATCTCGTCTTCCCTGTATCCAAAATTTTTCATCATATAATCGCTGTCTCTCCAGTTCTTCTGAACCTTTACCCACAGCTTCAAATTTACTTTGCAATCCAGCAGACGCTCGATCTCAAATCTTGCAGTACTTCCGATTTTTTTCAGCATACTTCCCTGCTTTCCGATGATGATCCCTTTATGGGAATCTCTCTCGCAGATGATTGTAGCATCAATATGACACACTTTGTGGTTCATCTTCATCTGATCGATTGCTACTGCGATTCCATGAGGGATCTCCTCATTCAAACTGTGCAATGCTTTCTCGCGGATAATCTCTGCCACGATCTGGCGCTCCGGCTGATCTGTGATCGTATCCTCATCATAATACTGCGGACCTGTCTCGAGATACCGGAACATGGATTCCAACAGCTCATCCGTATTCTCTCCCTTCAATGCCGATACCGGAATGATCTCCGCAAAATCAGCAATGTCCTTATAAGCATCGATAAAGGTTAAGATCTCTGCCTTTGCTACCGTGTCGATCTTATTGATCACAAGAAAGACCGGTGTCTTGACCTTGCGAAGCTGCTCTGCGATATGGCGCTCTCCTGCTCCGATGAAGTTGCTCGGCTCTACCAGCCAGAGAATCACATCGACTTCTTTTAACGTTTTCTCGGCTACATCGACCATGTACTCGCCGAGCTTATTTTTCGCCTTGTGGATACCCGGTGTGTCGAGGAACACGATCTGTCCCTCGTCACACGTATAAACGGTCTGGATGCGGTTGCGGGTGGTCTGCGGTTTCTTGGATGTAATCGCAATCTTCTGTCCGATCAGGTGGTTCATCAGCGTGGATTTTCCCACGTTCGGACGGCCGATCAGGGCTACAAAGCCGGATTTATAATTTGCATTGTTTTCCATTGCTGTCTCTTCTCCTCATTTATAAGTTCTCTACGTTCTTAAACAGTTCTTTCTCTTTCTGAATGGCTGCTTCGCTTCCGACAACGCAGATGTTGTTCTGTTTTAGGGCTGCATCTACAAGGTCTGCCAGTGCATGAATGTCATCCAGGGTTGCATCGAGGATCTGATCTCTCTCCTGCTGGAAGTCTGCTTCGGTGATGCCGTTGAACCATGCGCTCTCGGAGGTCTGGCCTTTTGCGGACGGGTTCATCGGGACGTCGAGTTCGCTGATCGTTCCGATGATGTATTTGGTCATCTGGCGCTCGTCTGCCTCGAAATTGCGCACGTAATCGCCGATACCGCGGTATACTTCAAGGGTTCTTCCGACGTTCGGGTCACGGTAGGAAGAAATGCACGCGTTTCCGCCTCTTCCGAAAGCTCCGCCGCAGCCGTAAGCGCCGCCTTTGACACGGATGTTGATCCACAGATAGTCATAGCTCAGCATGACACGCAGGATGCGCAGGGCTCCTGTGTAGTCGTAGCCTTCGCGCTCGAAGTTTCCACAGAGTGCCACGTACTGTACCTGGCCGGAGGTCTGGAAGGCTTCGTTTTTCTGTTCAAAGTCATACACAATGCTGCCCGGCTCCACTTCGTCGGTGTACAGATTCTCTTTGAATGCTGCAATTTTTTCTTCCAGCGGTGCGTAGCCTGTCTCGTCTGCGGTATAGGAGACGGTCAGATTCTCTTTGCGGAAGATGTATTTCATCAGGATCTGCAGATTTTTAATCAGTTCTGCTTTTTTCTCATCGAAGTTCTCGTCCAGATCTTTTAAGAGCTGGTAGAAGCCGATGCCTGCGATGCGGTCCTGGAAATTGCTCATCGGGGAGTAATAGGAAGCTGCACGCATCACAGCCGTTGCATTTCCGGCGGAGGACAGGCGGTTCTGCAGGCCGGATTTCATGCTGGAGATGATCTCGTGAAGACGTTTCTCATCGTCCAGGCGGGAGGTGTTCAGGATTTCCTCGATCATTTTCATGACGAAATCCAGTTTGTCGTACAGGAATTTCGCGCGGATGCCGAACATTCTGCGGCAGTCGTCATCATTTTCCGGAATGCGGAATACCTGCAGTCCGCAGTTGATGCCGCCGGTCTGTGCATTGATCTCGTTGAACAGTTCGCCGTAGGTGTAGTGTTCGGTGTCCACATAGCCGAGAACGGATTTTAATACGCCCATGTACGGGATCAGATCGTTCGGCACATTTTTCGTATCAAACAGCAAGCTTAAGTAACCGATGCCGTTCGTGAATACGTTGTGATGAAGAACCGTCGTTCCATCGACTTCATGCTCGTCATTGTAAAGTTTGATAGACTCACGTTTGATATCGCTTCGTTTCAGGAGCGGAATCGTCTCGAGTGCTTCCTCGCTCTCCTCTTCTTCCTGATATGCTGCCAGCTCTTTGGTGTCAGCAATGATTTTCTCGATCTCTTCTTTTGACAGGCTCTCTTTATATTTCTGCAGTTTTTCTGCGGTCTTTGCATCATTTTCTGCGGCAAGACCGGTCTTTGGAATGAGGGTCACGATGGAGGCATGGGTGTTGTCCAGCAGATACGTCTGGATCAGGTTTTCGAAATAGCCTTCTTTTGCCAGTTTTTTCAGCTCATCGTAGATCGCAAGCTGCTGCAGGTAGGCGAACGGTTTGTTCTCGTCGTACAGCCAGCTGTCGAAGACGTCAATGCCGTACATCAGGCCCTTCGGGAAGCTGGAGAAGTCCGCCTCACGGAAACGGAATTCGAAATAGTTGATGCCTGCCTCGATGGCTTTCTGATCCATACCGTTTTTCACGATATCCTCGAGGGTGCCGCGGATGATGGACAGGAATTTTTCTTTCTCATTTTCATCGGCGTTCTTGGCTACGATGGAGAAGAATGGCTGCAGGATGCCGTCCTCGTAGGAGCCGTAAACATCTTTTCCGATGTGTGCGTCAAGGAGTGCCTGTTTGACCGGGGCTCCCGGTGCGTCAAGGAGTGCATACTCCAGAACAGAAAATGCCACGTTTAATTTTACATCCAGACCGCTGCCGATGACCATGTTGTAGGACAGGTACGCATTGTTTTCAAGCGGATCGCCGTCGAGTACCGGGTACTCGTGTACAATGTCGAGGGTCTCTGCAAATGGTTTCTGATACGGAATTTCGGATTTTACTTCTTTTGCATTAAAATGGGACAGGTATTTTTCATCCATCCATGCCAGTTTTTCTTCCATATCCATGTTTCCGTACAGGTAGATATAGCTGTTGGACGGATGGTAATAGGTCTGATGGAAATTCAGGAAGTTTTCGTGGGTCAGGTTCGGGATGCAGGACGGATCTCCGCCGGATTCTACGCCGTACGGAGTGTCCGGGAACAGGGTGTTGAAGGTTTCACGCTCCAGGACATCGTCTGCGGAGGAGAAGGCTCCTTTCATCTCGTTGTATACAACACCGTTGTAGGTCAGCGGGCCGTCTTCGCTTTCCAGATGATAGCTCCAGCCTTCCTGACGGAAGATTTCGTCGTGTTTGTAAATGTTCGGGTAGAATACGGCGTCCATGTAGACATGCATCAGGTTCTGGAAGTCGGCATCGTTGGTGCTGGCTACCGGGTACATGGTTTTATCCGGGTAGGTCATAGCATTTAAGAAGGTGTTCAGGGATCCTTTGACGAGTTCTACGAAGGGATCCTTTAACGGGAATTCGCGGGAGCCGCAGAGGACGCTGTGCTCGAGGATGTGGGCTACGCCGGTGCTGTCGGCCGGCGGGGTACGGAACGCGATGTTGAAGACTTTGTTGTCATCTTCGTTTTCGAGAAGGAGCACGCGGGCACCGCTCTTGTTGTGGCGGAGGAGGTAGCCGTGTGCATGGATATCGTCAATCTGCTGTTCCTGCAGCAGGGTATAGGCTTTGCAATGTTCTGCGTTCATTTTTGTATATCCTTTCTTGTTTTTCTTTATTATTTCCGGTTTTATGCAGTCAAAAACGGACCGCAGTGCCCGTTTGCTGGGATTTTCTGCGGCCCTGTCGGTTTTATTCTTCGTTGTCGGTTTCTGCTGCGGTGTTCTCTGTTTCGTCGACGTGTTCTTTTACTTCGTCGTTTGCAGCGTTGTTCTGTGCATTTTTCTGTGCCTGTGCTGCAGCGGCCTGTGCCATCATTGCCTCAAGGTTCGGGCGGACGCTCTGTGCCTGGGCTCCCATGATTCTCTGGAGCTGTTCTCTGGTCAACAGAAGGTTGAAGCCGGACGGGTTGATGACGAAGCCTTTGGCCTGTTTCATCAGGTACGGCAGAAGGTGCTGGAACGGGATGGCTGCCAGACGGAGTTTTGCCTGCGGATCCGGACGGAATTTCTGGAATTCACCGATATCGGAGAACAATGGCTGGAAGATTTCTTCGTTCTGGTTTTTGATGTACGGGATGCGCACGTCTGGTCCCGGGTTGGCCGGATCGAATTCGCCCTGTACCTGGGAGATGTCGATGGCAAGGATGAATTTGCTTCGCATCAGGTTGACAAGCATTTCTTCTTCGAGTTCACGCAGGTGCTGCATGCGCTCGGCATCGTCTCTTCTCTGGTTTGGTTTTCTGAGTTCCTGCAGAAAGTATACGACGGTGAGCTGTACGCCCGGGTTCAGAACCGGGAGGTGCTGTTTGTTCATTTTCTCCATGTCTGGTTTCGGGAAGATCTGCTCGAGCTCAATGCGGCGGGTCTGGTCGCCTTCGTGGAAGATGACCATATTGACGCCTTCGGCGTAGAGGCCCATATAGAAGTTCGGCATCTGCTTGCGCAGGACTTTTACGGTGAGCAGCGGGGTGTTCTTTTCTACATAGGATTTTGCAAACTCCTTGGCTGCTTCTTCTTCGGTAAACATGTATACCTGATCATCAAAGGTTTCCGGATCGCACTCTACGTATGGGAGTTTTGTGATCTGGGAAAAGGTCACATAAATGATTTCCATGCTCTGGAATTTCTTCATGGTGAAGCTGTTGTCTACTGTCATTTGTGGTTGAGTCCTTTCTTCGCTCTTAGAGGACGGTTTATCCTCAAAATATCTATGTGACATTATATCATACTTTTGATGGGTTGCCAAAGGTTTATTGCTTCAGCTCGCCATTTTTGCGTTCGGATAGATTTTTTCCATCCGGCTGTCCGGAAAACGTTCATCAATGAGCTGCTCTATGGCGTTTGCTGCTGGCTCGTTGTGGGCACGCTGGTCGTAGCGGGTGAGGGCCAGGGTGGAGACGAGGATGTTGGCGAGCATGAAGATGATCAGTATCCAGGTGATGATGGGGCCCTGTTTCAGGGGGATTTTTTCGATCCATTTGGAGAACAGGGGGTAGAGTTTTTTCAGCCATACGACGGCGGCGATTCCCCAGAAGAAGCAGTACAGGAGGTTGATGCGGCCGCCGAGGTTGAAGGGAATGTCGCTGTAGTCCCAGAAAACTTTTCCGAAGACGATTTCGGTGAAAACGCTGCAGAGGTATTCGTAGGCGCCGCCGAGGAAGGTTCCGAAGGCGAATAAAAAGCCATCGGAGCGGTTTCTGTAATTATAGAGGAACCAGGTGGCGAGGGCGATGGCAAGGCCCCAGACGATGCTGAACGGGCCCCAGACAAGGCTGCTGCGGCTCATCCAGACACCGGCGGTGATGCGGCAGAAGATGGTTTCTACGATATCACCTAAGAAGGCGCCGATGATGAACAGAAGGACGATTTTATAAAAGCTGCATCCATCGGCAAATACTTTCGATTTTTCTTTCTGCTTCGGAATCGGCTGCACCGACGGGTAGGCGCGCTCGACACGGGCTTCTAGGTAGCGGTACAGGCGGACGGAAAGCCGTTTGGTGAAGGCGTCGATCTGGTCGTTCATGGCGGCGATGCGCGGCATCTTTTTGGTGATGTGGCGCAGGACGGCGTAAGAACCGATGGCATCGACGACGAGGACTCCGAACAGGATCCACAGGGTGATGTGCATTACGCCGTTTGGGGCAAGATGGAGGAGGGTAAGGCCAAGGATGTTGCCGAATTTCAGGGCAAGGACACCAAGGATTCCCCAGAGAACGGAATACTGGAGGCAGATGTAGCCATCCATGTTCCATTTTTTGTTGGAATAATCCCACCATTTGCCGTGGCCGATCCGTTCCAGGACGTGGCCTGCGATCCATTCGGCGGCGGTGGCGATGATCATACAGCCGAGAAACAGAAAAACCGGGCTGGACTGCAGTTCGTACAGATAGCGGGTCATGAAAACAGCCGTGATTCCGTAGATGGCACACAGCGGGCCATTCAGAAAGCCTCTGTTTACCATGTGTTTTTTCCGAACAGCCGCCACTGTCGTTTCCAGAAGCCATCCAAGAAAGGCATAAAGGAAGAACAGCCCGAGGTAGTCGTAGATTGTGTAGTTCATCAAAATCTCCTTTTCTTTGTTCATATCGGGCTTGTAACCCCGTTTTTATGACATTATAGCATAGAACATGCAAAAGCAGAACCTTTTCAATGGAAAAAGGAAAAGTTCACAAAAAGAAAGCCACACCCTTTTGGGGCATGGCCTCTTTCTTTTCTCAGGCGGCGGCAATACGTACCGCCTGAGCGTTTATGTTACAGGTTCGGAGTAATTTGAACGAAAGAATTACTCTTCTGAGCCGTACAGTTTTACGAGTTTGTTCAGGTAAGTGTAACGGTCTTTTGCTTCCTGCTCGTTCTTGCCGAACAGTCTTTCTGCTTTCGCCGGGTTTGCACGTTTCAGAGAGTTGTAACGTACCTCGCCGTTCAGGAATTCCTGATAATCTCCTGACGGAGCCTTGGAATCCAGTGTGAATGCGCTCTTGCCTTCTGCAGCGAGTGCCGGGTTGAAGCGGAAGCAATGCCAGTATCCGGTCTGAACAGCGAGCTGCTCCTCGGTCTGTGCTTTGCTCATACCTTTCTTGATACCATGGTTGATACATGGAGCGTAAGCGATAATGAGGGACGGTCCCGGATATGCCTCTGCCTCTGCGATTGCTTTGACTGCCTGATTGTAATCAGCGCCCATAGCGATCTGTGCTACGTATACATAGCCATAGCTCATTGCGATGCTTGCCATATCTTTCTTCTTGGTTTCTTTACCGCCTGCTGCGAACTGTGCAACTGCACCGGTCGGAGTAGCTTTGGAGGACTGTCCGCCTGTGTTGGAGTAAACCTCGGTATCGAATACCATTACGTTGATATCTTTTCCGCTGGCAAGTACGTGGTCTACGCCGCCGAATCCGATATCGTAAGCCCATCCGTCACCACCGAAGATCCACTGGGATTTCTTAGCGAGGAAGTCTTTGTTCTTAACGATGTCTCTGCAAACGTCGCAGTCAGCGTCTTTGATTGCTTCTACAAGTTTCTCGGTTGCAGTTCCGTTGGTAGCGCCGCAGTCAAAGGTATCCAGATACTCTTTGCATGCTGCTTTTACTTCTTCCGGAGCTTTCTCGGAGTTCATAACATCCTCAACTTTGGCTTTCAGGCCGCCGCGGATTGCTTTCTGAGCGAGAAGCATACCATAACCGAACTCTGCGTTGTCCTCGAACAGGGAGTTGGACCATGCCGGGCCCTGTCCTTTCTCGTTTACAGTGTAAGGAGTGGACGGTGAGGAGTTACCCCAGATAGAGGAGCATCCTGTTGCGTTTGCGATGTACATTCTGTCACCGAACAGCTGGGTGATCAGTTTTGCGTAAGGAGTCTCGCCGCAGCCTGCGCATGCGCCGGAGAACTCAAGCAGCGGTTTCTTGAACTGGCTGCCCTTTACGGTATTCTCTTTGAATTTTGCTACAACGTCTGTCTTCTCTGGAAGAGCTGCTGCATAATCGAAGTATTTCTGCTCTGCTTCGTGTGCTGCAAGGCTTTCCATAGCCAGTGCTTTCACACCCTTCTTGCCCGGGCATACGTTTGCACAGGAACCACATCCGGTACAGTCAAGCTGGGAAATAGCCATTGTGAAGGTGTAGTCCGGCATACCGGTCATCGGCATGGTCTGGATGCCTTCCGGAGCTGCTGCTGCTTCTTCTGCGGTCATGGCAACCGGACGGATAACAGCGTGCGGGCAGACGAAGGAACATCTGTTACACTGGATACAGTTTTCCGGATTCCATACAGGTACGTTTACGGCGATACCACGTTTCTCGTATGCGGATGTGCCGGACGGAGTTGTTCCGTCTACGTAGTCTGCAAATGCGGATACAGGCAGGTTGTTTCCTTCCTGGGAAGTTACTTTTGCCTGGATGGTATTTACGAATTTAACAGCGTCAGCGCGGCCGCTCTCTGCATGAGTTGTGGTCAGACCTTCGTCTTCTGCATTTTTCCAGCTTTCCGGAACTGCAACTTCTTTGATCTGTTTTGCACCCTCATCGATAGCTGCCCAGTTCTTTGCTACGACATCATCACCTTTACGGCCATAGGTAGCTTTTGCTGCTGCTTTCATGAGTTCGATGGCTTTTTCTTCCGGAATGATCTTCGCAAGCTTGAAGAATGCAGACTGAAGAATGGTGTTGATACGGGTCGGTCCCATGCCGGTCTCGATACCGATCTTAACGCCGTCGATCACATAGAATTTGATGTTATGGTTTGCGATGAATGCTTTTACCTGACCTGGCAGATGCTCTTCCAGTCCTGCTTCATCCCATGGACAGTTCAGAAGGAAGGTTCCTCCGTCTACCAGCTCCTCTACCATGTGATATTTGTTCACATAGGAAGGATTATGACATGCAACAAAGTTTGCTTTGTGGATCAGGTAGGTGGATTTGATCGGTTTCTTTCCGAAACGCAGGTGAGACATCGTTACACCGCCGGACTTCTTGGAGTCATAATCGAAGTAAGCCTGAGCGTACATGTCTGTGTTGTCACCGATGATCTTGATGGAGTTCTTGTTTGCACCTACGGTACCGTCTGCGCCAAGTCCCCAGAATTTGCAGTTGATGGTTCCTTCCGGAGTTGTTACCAGAGGAGTGCCAACCGGCAGAGACAGATTGGTAACATCGTCTACGATACCAATGGTAAATCTCTGTTTTTCTGTATTTTCATATACAGCAACGATCTGAGCCGGTGTGGTGTCCTTGGAACCAAGTCCGTAACGGCCTGTGAATACCGGTGTGCTCTCGAATCTGCTGCCTTTTAATGCTGCTACTACGTCCAGGTACAGAGGCTCGCCAAGAGATCCCGGCTCTTTTGTTCTGTCCAGAACGGAAATCTGTTTTACAGTCTCCGGAATTGCATTGATGAGTGCTTCTGCGGAGAACGGACGGTACAGACGTACCTTTACAACGCCGACTTTCTTGCCTGCTGCTACGAGGTAATCGATGGTCTCCTCGATGGTATCGCAGACAGAACCCATAGCGATGATTACGTGCTCAGCGTCTGCTGCTCCATAGTAGTTGAACAGTTTGTAATCGGTTCCGATTTTCTCGTTTACTTTGTCCATGTACTCCTGTACGATTGCCGGAAGAGCATCGTAGTACGGGTTACATGCTTCTCTTGCCTGGAAGAAGATATCCGGGTTCTGAGCGGAACCTCTCTGGCAGGGATGATTCGGATTCAACGCGTCCGCGCGGAATGCGTCAATGGCGTCCATATCCACCAGATCCTTAAGGTCCTCATAATCCCAGGTCTCAATCTTCTGAATCTCATGGGAGGTACGGAATCCGTCAAAGAAGTTGATAAAGGGAAGTCTGCCCTTGATGGCCGCGCAGTGTGCCACCGGTGTCAGGTCCATAACCTCCTGTACGGAAGATTCGCACAGCATAGCCACGCCGGTCTGACGGCAGGCATATACGTCGGAGTGGTCTCCCAAAATGGACAGCGCATGGCTGGCAATGGCACGGGCGGACACGTTGAATACGCCCGGCTGTCTCTCGCCTGCAATCTTATACAGGTTGGGAATCATCAGCAGAAGTCCCTG
>ERZ825896.4106-NODE-4106-length-11496-cov-73.834717_pt1 | contig 11496 bp, 8 predicted proteins | sample MGYA00519858_ERZ825896 | MGnify/ENA primary metagenome ERZ825896 (study PRJEB31778, sample SAMEA3449214) | human gut metagenome | biome: human gut; feature: human-associated habitat; material: faeces | place: United Kingdom | collected 2010/2012 ... | reverse complement strand
GATTTCAGAGGGATTTTGGTCCGAGTGAGGTGACTTGAACACCCAACCTCGACATCCCAAACTTTTGAATAAAAATTTTTCTACTTTTTCCGGTGCTTTATAGCCGCTTTTGCTTTGTTATGGATGCTCTTCGCAACTCTTGACTCCACTGTTTCCGCACACTCCACGGCTGTCTGTAGTCAAACATGTGGTCAAAAACCGCTTTCTGAACACCCTCGTGACAGGGGACAGAAAGCGGTTTTTATAGTTTGCCGGAGTGCCGCGGACGGATGATTTGCCTCTCCAGTCTGTCGCATTGTACCTCTGATGGGGGGGTAAGCAAGCCCTTTATGCAGGGATAGGCGGCGCAGTATTTGCGTCGCTATAGACAAAGAATACCTTCACGCATTTGCCTTCTGGAGATAAAACTCACTCTCCGCAACTCGTGTCACAAAATCATATTCCAGCCGTGTTGCCTTTGAGGGGGAAATATTGTAACGCTTAAACACCGAGCGAAAATATGCAAAGAACTCCCGGTCTTCCTCTGCCATCGGTGCAACCCAGCCATTTTCGGCACCATGGGCTTCAATTTTCTCCAACTCTGCCATACGTTCTTTATCCATGTCAGTTGCCCCTTTCGGTGAACCTTCGCATACTCCCAGCGGGAATCGTTTTGGGCTGCCTAAATTGTAACTCCAAGGAAAAGATTGTGCAAGAGATTCCTGAGAAGGTGGCAGCGCAAGGCGTGAGGTGTCATAGACAAGGAACACCAGTAACAGCCATTGCATTCCCTTAATTCGGGTAGCACTTTAAGGGAAAGCGCACCAGAAGTAAGGGAAAGTATCTGCACCCTGCGAGTAAAACGCTGTTGACTTTCATCATAATTTCATAATTGATATTTTCTGATTGGAGCTCAAAATATGATGACGTTCATCATAGCGGGATGAGAATTCTTGATGTTGTAAAAACGCTATATCGGTGATATAATAAGTTCAATTATCTGGTAAAGGAGAGTTGCAGATGCCGTTCAGTTCCGAAATTAAGAATTTCAGATTGTCTTGTCTGATGAATCAAACAGAATTCGGCAACGCTCTCGGTGTTTCTTTTACGACCGTGAATCGTTGGGAAAACGGAAAGGCCCGCCCCAACATCAAAGCGATGAAAGCCCTGAAACAGTACTGTGGGGAGCGCGGTCTCCCCTATGAGCCACTTGAAAAAAGCTGGCGTGAGAATAGAATTCAGGAGGGTGCGGTATGATCGACTTCAGTAATCTTGAAAAATATCGGGAGAACAACCGCATCGAGGCCAAGAAAGCCCTTGGCGGACTGCCCAGGAGCGTTTGGGAAACCTATTCCGCCTTTGCCAATACCCACGGTGGCATTATCCTACTGGGAGTGGAGGAATGGGCAGACAAATCCCTGCACACGGTGGATCTGCCCGATCCGGACAGACTCATCAAGGAGTTCTGGGACATCGCCAATAATCCCAACAAGACCAGCGTAAATGTGTTGTCATCCAAAGATGTATTCGTCCAAGAGGTCGACGGCAACCATATCGTGGTCATCAATGTCCCCCGTGCCGAGCGCTCCTATAAACCGGTGTATGTGGACGGCAACCCGCTCTGCACCTACCGCCGTAACGGTGAGGGCGACTACCGCTGCACCAAGGAAGAATATCAGGCCATGGTGCGGGATGCTTCCGTGAAAACCCAGGACATGCTCATCCTGAATGAAATGGACATGACTGTGTTCAACAAGGAGAGCATCCGCAGCTATCGCCAGAGGATGCGTCTTTCCCGCCCTGGCCATGTATGGGAGGCGCTGGAGGATGAAGATTTCCTCCTGAAGCTGGGTGCCGTGGGCATCGGCTCTGATGGGAAAAAGCATCCCACTTCTGCCGGACTTCTCATGTTCGGCAACGAATACGACATTGTGCGGGAATTCAATGCTTACTTTCTGGACTATCAGGAACAGTATGACGCTGATACCCGCTGGACTGACCGCATCATCTCATCCTCCGGAGACTGGAGCGGCAATGTGTACGACTTTTATTTCCGCGTCTATAACAAGCTGATTCAGGACATTAAGGTACCGTTTAAAATGGATGGCGGCACCAGAGTGGATGATACCCCTGTGCATCAGGCTCTGCGTGAAGCACTGGCCAACTGTCTGGTGAATGCCGATTATTACGGCAGACAGGGGCTGGTCATCGTCAAAAAGCGTAATAGCATTACAATGTCCAACCCAGGCAGCTTCCGCATCGAAATTGATGCCGCAAAGAGCGGCGGTGTTTCTGATCCGCGGAATGGAACGATGCTGAAAATGTTCAACCTGATCGATATCGGTGAACGTGCTGGTAGCGGCATTCCGAATATCTTCCGTGTCTGGAGTGATCAGAATTGGACAACTCCGAAGATTACAGAGCAACTGGAGCCAGAGCGGACAATTTTATCGCTCGCCTTTGAAAAGGCAAGCGATAAAAAGCAAGCGATAAAGGCAAACAATTCCGCAATTTACAGCAGACAAAAACAATCCGTCATCGAATATTTGACCCGCGAGATTCAAGCGGATTGTAAAACGATTGCGGATCTGTTGGAGATCAGCAGTCCTCGTGCCAGAGCAGTGCTTACAAAAATGGTGAAAGAAGAAATCATTATTACCGAAGGCGGCAACCGCAATAGAACATACAAATTGAAATCCTAAGTGTCCACTATAACGGACACCACTTATGGTAGACTTTTAGAGAGAAATTGCAGCAACCAAAATGATGTTTTCCGGGGGTTTTGTATGAGAAATGAATTATTTAAAAATATCCCCAGTAAAGTCGGGGATTTGGTCAAGGATGTACGCAATGGCCGCATTGGTCTGCCTGATCTTCAGCGTCCTTTTGTTTGGAGGGACAATAAAGTTCGTGAGTTGTTTGACTCTATGCTCAAGGGCTATCCCATTGGCTATATCATGCTGTGGGAGTCTCCAGTTGATTATGAGAGCAAAAAGAGCACGATTGGAGATAACTCAAAAACCTATGAAGAACCTAAGGAACTCGTCATTGACGGTCAGCAGCGTTTGACTGCCCTTGTTGCGGCTATGTTTGCGGTCAAGGTGAAGGACAAGAATTTCGCAGATCGTGAAATAAAAATCTCCTATAATCCGCTGACTCGCGAATTTGCCGTGTGGTCCCAGGCATACGAAAAGGACACCGAGTGGATCAGTCGCATCAGTGATGTGTTCCTGGCAAAAGAGGACAATTCCATCAGTTCTCTGCGGCGACATTTTATCAAGGAAGCCAACGAAGGCCGCAGTAAGAAAGAACTCCCCTTGCTGACAGACGAGGAAGAAGATAGAATCGAAGATAACATCAATGCGCTTCTGAATTTGTCTGATTATTCTCTGCCTACTCTGGAAATCAGTTACACGGCAGACGAAGAAGACGTCGCAGATATTTTCGTCAGAGTCAATTCTGGCGGACAGAGTCTGACGGAGAATAACTTCATTCAGACTCTTATCTCCGTTTACGAGAATGAAACCAGCGATAAGATCAATGCGTTTGCAGCAGCCTCCAGAGTGCCAGCCGCCAATACCTCTTACAACACACTTTTGGCAATTGAACCTTCTCATCTGATTCGCATGGCTGTTGGCGTTGGTTTCAAGCGTGCCCGGTTGAGATACGCCTACATGCTTTTGAGAGGTAAAAATCTTGAGACCGGAAAGTTCTCTGATGAAGTCCGGCATGAAAATCTCCAGATTTTCAAGGACGCTTTGGACAAGGTCATGAACCTTAACAACTGGCACAGTTTCATTAACATCGTGGCAGAGGCCGGATATATCAGCGACAAGCTGATTGCATCGTCCAACGCTATCGTTTTCAGTTATGTCCTTTACCTGATCGCCAAATACGACTACAAACTGGATGCGGCGCAGTTGAAGAAATGCACCAGCAAGTGGTTCTTTATGAGCACCATCACATATTTCTACACCGGCTCCACGGAGTCCGAAGTGGAAAAGCAATTTGCAGATCTGCGTGATGTTCATACGGCGGCAGAGTTCATTGCCTATATTGACCGTGTAATCGAAACACACTTCACAGACGATTATTTCAGTTTGACTCTACCTAACGAGCTGAACAGCGCTGCGGCTATTTCTCCGGCGTGGTATGGATATGTGGCAGCTCAGATCGTGCTGAATACTCCTATGTTGTTCAGCAACACCCCAGTATCCAAGTATTTCATCTTGGGTTCCAGCGGAACGAAGAATGCTATCGACAAGCATCACATTTTCCCGAAAAACTACCTGACCGGCATTGGTTTTACCAGCGACCGTGACCGGAACCAGATCGCAAACTTTACCTATCTCGACTACGCCACCAACATCGAGATTTCAGATAAGGCGCCCCAAGATTATGTCCCTCATTACCGCCAAAAGCTGGGCGAAGATGGTTACTACAAAGCCTGCAAGGAGCATGCGTTACCCGAAAATTTTGAGCATATGGAATATGCGGATTTCTTAAGTCAACGGCGCCTTCTTATGGCTCAAATTATTCGCAAGGCGTATGAGCAGCTATGTGAATAATTAGTAAATAGTAAAATAATCCTCAAGCATTGGAGATGAAGATATGGCATACCAAAGTGAAGCGGCTCTTGAACAGCAGTTTATAGAGCAACTGAACAAGCAGGAATATACCACAGTCGCAATTCCTGATTATGACGCGCTGGTGGAGAACTTCAAAGTTCAGTTTGAAGCCTTCAATGCGCCAAAGCTGGATACGCCTATCACTGATAAAGAGTGGGAGCGTATCTTCAACCTCATGCTCGGAAAGTCAGTTTTCCAGAGTGCAAAAATCTTGAGGGATAAGTTTGTCCTTGAGCGTGAAGATGGTACAAAGGTATATCTGTCCTTCTTTGATCAGGACCACACGAAGAACATTTTCCAAGTCACTCATCAAACAACCGTAGTTGGAAAGTACGTCAATCGTTACGACGTTACGATTCTCGTAAACGGCTTGCCCCTGATCCAAGTAGAATTAAAGCGCCGTGGCATTGACATCCGCGAGGCAGTCAATCAGGTCATGCGTTATAAGAAGCACTCCTACAACGGGCTGTATCATTTCATTCAGCTTTTCATCGTCTCCAACGGTGTAGACACAAAGTATTTTGCCAATTCCGACAGAGACTTGATGTATAGCCTTGCTTTCTTCTGGACTGATTTCAATAACGTCCGCATCACCAATTTGAAGGACTTTTCGATTTCTTTCCTTGCAAGGGATCACATCATTAAAATGCTGACACGCTACACCATTCTGAATGATACCGACAAGATTTTGATGGTTATGCGTCCCTATCAGGTTTATGCCGTAGAAGCGCTGATCCGTCAGGCGACGCTCACAAACCGGAATGCGTATATCTGGCACACAACCGGCGCGGGCAAGACGTTGACATCCTTTAAGACGGCGCAAATCCTCGCAGCAAACCCGAACATCAAGAAAGTCATTTTCCTTGTTGACCGAAAAGACTTGGATTCTCAGACAACCGAAGAGTTTAACAAGTTTGAAGCTGGCTCTGTTGACGTGACAGATCGCACGGATGTCCTTGTCCGCCAAATGAAGGATAAGAACCGGCAGCTTATCGTCACCACGATGCAGAAGATGGCAAACGCCGTAAAGCGCCCTCAATACGAAAAAGTGATGGACGCCTATAAGGACGAGAAGGTTGTCTTTATCATCGACGAGTGCCACCGTAGCCAGTTCGGAGATATGCACAAGGACATCGTGCGGCATTTCCGAAAGGCACAGTTTTTCGGCTTCACAGGGACACCTCGCTTTGAAGTCAATGGCAAGACTGAGGGTAAAATCACGCAAACAACAGAAATGCTCTTTGGCGAGTGCCTTCATAATTATCTGATCAAAGACGCCATTTTTGATAATAATGTTCTGGGCTTCCACATTGAGTACATAAAAACAATGGAGGGTGATTTTGACTGGGATGACCCCACTCTCGCGGACGCGATTGATATAGGCGAACTCTATATGTCCGATGAGCGAATGTCTCTGATCGCCAATCACATCATCCAGAACCACAAGGCGAAAACTCGAAATGGGCAGTATACAGCTATTTTTGCCGTGTCCTCTATTGACGCCCTTGTTAAGTATTACGACATTTTCAAGAAGATCAAACATGACCTGAATATCAGCGGTATCTTCTCCTACGGGCAGAATGAGGATGCCGAGGGCAAGGACGAGCATAGCCGCGATTCGTTGGAGCGTATTATCAAGGACTATAATGAGATGTACGGAACCAATTTCTCCACAGATACCTTTTCGGCTTATCACAAGGACATCTCTGACCGAGTAAAGGGAAAGAAAACAAAGTCGCTTGACATTCTCATTGTCGTGAATATGTTCCTGACCGGCTTTGACAGCAAGCAGCTCTCTGTTCTTTATGTGGACAAGGACTTGAAGTATCATGATCTGCTGCAAGCCTATTCCCGCACAAACCGTGTTGAGAAGGAAACAAAGCCCTTTGGCATTATCATTTGCTACCGCAACCTCAAAAAACGCACGGATGACGCGCTGACACTCTTCTCTAAAAGTCAAGATACCTCCGGCATCGTTGTTCCAGGCTATCAATACTTCGTAGAGAAGTTCAACGAAATGGTGATGAAGCTCAAGGAAATTGCTCTGTTCCCTGAGTCCGTGGACACGATGCAGAACGAGGACGATCAAAAGAAGTTCGTCGTGACCTTCCGTGAGCTGACAAAGTACCTCCAATCGTTGCAGACTTTTATTGAGTTCAGTTTTGATCAGGATGCTCTTATCATGTCCGAGCAGGAATACCAAGACTATAAGAGCAAATACCTCATGCTCTACTCAAGGCAAAAAACAGACCGCGAGGTTGTCTCTGTCCTGAACGACGTTGACTTCTGCATCGAATTGATGGAGAGCGACAGGATCAATGTCGCATACATCATGAACCTGATCCGCAACATCCATTTCGACGATCCCAAGCAGAAGGATTACGATATTAAACACATTAAGGATGAGCTGGGCAGAACCGACAATCCGCAGTTGCTCCGAAAAGTCGAAATCCTGCAAGCATTCTTGGATCGTGTTGTTGTCGGCTTGGAAAGTGCGGATGAAATTGATGCAGCTTATAACGACTTTGAAAATGAAGCAAAGCGCGAAGAGATCGTTGCCTTTGCAAAGACCGAGGACATTGACGCATCTATGCTGACGGATATTATTTCGGAATATGAGTTTTCTGGCACAATGGATGCAGGAAATATCCGGGATAGGATTGAGAAGCCCTTGCCGCTTTTGAAGAAACGCTCCCTTGTAAATCGGATCGTTGATTTCATCCGGCAGCACACAGAGAAATACCAATAAGGAGAGACAAATGGACAATTCGATTCAAGCTCACCAGAAAGAGCTTTGCAATAAGCTATGGGCAATGGCAAATGCCTTGCGCGGAAACATGGAGGCGTATGAGTTCAAGAACTACATCTTGGGCATGATCTTCTACTACTACCTTTCCGACCGAACAGAGAAGTATATGGCAAACCTTCTCAAGGATGACGGTATCGGTTATGAAGAGGCGTGGGAAGACGAAGAGTACAAGACCGCCGTTATCGAAGAGGCACTGCGCGATCTCGGATATGTCATCGAGCCGCAGTATTTGTTCCGCAAGATGGTCAAGATGGTAGAAAACCGCTCCTTCGACATTGAGTTCTTGCAGAGTGCAATCAACGCCTTGATGGAGTCCACAATCGGAAACGATTCTCAGGAAGACTTTGACGGACTGTTTTCTGATATGCAGCTCGATTCCTCAAAGCTCGGTCATACTGTCAAAGACAGAAGTGCTGTTATGGCAAAGATCATCGCTTCGCTGGACGAAATCAACTTCGGCGTGGATGACACCAAAATTGATGTTCTTGGTAACACCTATGAATATCTGATCGGTCAGTTTGCTGCAACTGCTGGCAAGAAAGCCGGTGAGTTCTACACGCCTTCCGGTCCTGCCGAATTGCTTTGCCGTCTGGCTTGCCTCGGTCTCACGGATGTCAAGGATGCAGCCGACCCCACTTGTGGCTCTGGCTCACTGCTGCTGCGTCTCAAGAACTATGCCAACGTGAGAAACTACTATGGACAGGAATTGACCTCCACGACTTATAACCTCGCCAGAATGAACATGATTCTGCGCGGAATCCCGTATCGCAACTTTAACATCTATAACGGTGATACCTTGGAGCATGACTACTTCGGGGACATGAAGTTCCGTGTTCAGGTTGCCAATCCTCCCTATTCTGCAAACTGGTCTGCCGATATGCACTTCATGGAGGACGAGCGTTTCAACGAATACGGCAAACTTGCGCCTAAGAGCAAAGCTGACTTTGCTTTTGTACAGCACATGGTTTACCACATGGATGAAGATGGGCGAGCTGTTGTACTGCTACCTCATGGTGTCCTGTTCCGTGGCGCGGCGGAGGAAGTAATCCGCAAACATCTCATTCAGAAATTGAACGTTCTGGACGCGGTAATCGGTTTGCCTGCAAATCTGTTCTTTGGTACGGGTATCCCTGTCTGCGTTCTTGTTCTCAAGAGAGAGCGCAATGGTAACTCTGACAATATTCTTTTCATAGACGCTTCCAGCGACTTTGAAGCCGGAAAGAACCAGAACATCCTTCGCGAGTGCGACATTGACAAGATTGTTGAGACCTACGAGCGCCGTCAGGATGTTGATAAATACGCTCACGTTGCAACAATGCAGGAGATTGAAGAGAACGGCTTCAACCTGAATATCCCTCGCTATGTTGACACCTTTGAGCCGGAACCTGAGATTGACCTGAATGAAGTTGCCGCTGAGATCCGCAAGCTGCAATCTGAAATCAAGGATATTGATGCGGAACTGAAACCGTTTTTTGATGAGCTGGGGCTGGATTTCCCCTTTGACGTGGAGGGCAAATAATTATGGCAAATGTATCCTCAAGTAGCGGTCTTGAGAAGCGTCCGAAGCTCCGTTTTCCGGGTTTCGATGAGCCGTGGCAGACAACCTTGTTATCATCCGTATTTGCAAAGAACACTCAGAAAAACGCAGATGGGCGAATAACAAATGTTATCTGTAACTCTGCAAAGCAGGGCTTGATACCGCAGCGCGAATACTTTGACAAGGACATCGCCAACAGCGACAATACCAACGGATATTACATCATTGAGGAAAATGACTTCGTTTATAATCCCCGTAAATCAGCCGACGCTCCATACGGTCCTATAAGTAGCTACAAATATACCGAAGCTGGTATTGTTTCACCGTTGTACCTTTGCTTTAGAGCTAAGAAAGAGATTAATCCTGCGTTCTTTGAATGGTATTTCCAGTCTCCTGCGTGGCATAGGTATGTGTATATGTCCGGTGACAGCGGAGCAAGACATGACAGAGTTAGCATAAAGGATGACATATTCTTTGCCATGCCGATCTGTCTTCCATCGGCTCACGAGCAAGAGCGTATTGCTTCCTTCCTTGAGAGGGTCGACCAGAGAATTGAAAAGCAACGTGCTTTGGTAGATGCCCTCAAGAAGTATAAAAGAGGATTACTTTCCCGTGAATTTGGGCAACAAGAAAATGGCGATCTAAACAATAGACATGTTGGGAAACTCAAAGATTATTTTCATTTATCTTCGGGATCAACACCGAGCAGTACAAACAGGGCATTTTACTCAGGCAATATTAGGTGGGTGTCCAGCGGAGAGTTGAAACCAAAGTATCTGTGTGAAACCAGCCAGCACATTTCATCCGAAGCTGTATCCAGTTGTAACCTTCGAGAATATCCAGCAAATACGTTACTCATAGCAATGTATGGGCTTGAAGCTGCCGGAGTGAGAGGAACTGCATCAATTCTAAGTGTTCCAGCAACCATAAGTCAGGCGTGTATGGCGATCCAACAAACCGGGGAAATAGACATTGAATACCTTTACTATTGGTACATCTACAATGGTCAATGGATTGGCATACGAATTGCCCAGGGGACAAAACAGCAAAATCTTAGCACTGATACTTTAGGCAGTCTGAGAATCTATGCGCCGTCGTACAGCAAACAAAAGAAAGTGTGTAAACTCCTATCGCAAATCGATTATCTCATTGAAAAAGAAAGTCAAAAATTTGATTTGATTTCTTCTGTAAAAAGAGGATTGTTGCAGCAGATTTTTATATAAATAGCTGTCGCATTAACTCTTTTTTCTCCGTTTCAAGTTTAGACAATAGCCGTTCCTCTTTGGCGATGCGATTATCGAAGAGCAAAAGCAGGTGTGCAACCTCTTTCTGCTTTTCAAAAGAAGGGATAGGAACTGTAAGTTTGGCTATTGCAGAAGCTAAAATATGCTGTATTGTATTACCAGTTGTGATTGAGGCTATCTGTTTATTACCAGTTTCGGAATTGATATATTGAGCAACATAATCAGAAACGCAGTTCCCTCCGTTACTCATAATAATTAGCGCATGGCAGTTAGCTCCTTCATATTCCTTTCCGACAACTGCACATTCACCTACATGACCAGACTGCACAACAAGAATATCATCCCGTTTCAATATGTTCTTAGAGTGCTTTGCACTAAAATCCTCTGTGACGTAATAGACGGTATCATTAGTGATTTTTCCAGTATGGATATTTGTTCCTTGCAAATAGCGTACACCATGCTCCTCATCAGTGAAATATGGTGTAACAGTGCCAACAAATCCATTTCGGATGAACGGAAATAACTCACTGAGGGAAACCATTTGGACATCTGCTTTGCAGCAGCCTTTTTCATAGCTGAAAAGCCTTCTTGTGACACCTCTTTTATACTTCTTGAGGGCATCTACGAGAGACTGCTGAGCGTCGATACGTCGATCTAAAGCAATGAGAAAGTCTGCAATCTTTCTTTGCTCGGCAGTATTCTCCGGCAGATAGTGTTTTGTGGCGAAGAACTCATCTGTTGGAACATTAAGCAATCCGTGATTTCTTGCCCCTTCTGCTGAAATCATATAGATTTCCTTGTACCATTTGAGTGAATCAAAGTACACCTTAATGAAGTCTGTATCGTGCTTCTTGAGCGCAAAACAGATATAAAGTGTAGACAACGCTCCCATAGGATAGCGGTCTAACCGCTTTATTGAACCGAAGTCGTAACCTACGGAATAGCTCTTGTTATACGCATATTCGCCATTCCTCAAGAGGTAATATCCACTCATGTCTTTGCTTGCAACGGTTTTGTTGAAGTAACTGATCTGATCGACAAGACCGTCTTTTGAAGATATTGTCAGGGGTAGATCGGTTTCATTATTGCTGTTTTTCCGCGTTACTCGTTCTGCAAAATCAGACAACTTTTCTGCTCTCCACGGCTCATCGAAGCCCGGAAAGCGGAGCTTCGGACGCTTCTCAAGACCGCTACTTGAGGTCTATTTTCAGACCTCATTCCGGTATGAACCAAAAGTAAAATCCCTTGCAGTAGCAGAGATTTTCCGCTATTGCAAGGGATTTCGTCTGTCATATAGCT
>ERZ825896.4102-NODE-4102-length-11507-cov-3.573786_pt1 | contig 11507 bp, 10 predicted proteins | sample MGYA00519858_ERZ825896 | MGnify/ENA primary metagenome ERZ825896 (study PRJEB31778, sample SAMEA3449214) | human gut metagenome | biome: human gut; feature: human-associated habitat; material: faeces | place: United Kingdom | collected 2010/2012 ... | reverse complement strand
TGACTCAGTAATCATTAAACGCTTAGCCTCATGAAGACGCAGACGTTTTTGATACTGCAGGGGCGTCAGCGAAGTCACGTTTTTGAAATGGTTATGGAAAGTAGAAGAAGACATGTAGACCATGTCTGCGAGCTCTTGAATACGGATCGGTTCTTTGTAGTATTGTTTGAGCCACTCAACTGCTTTAGATACTCGATTGCTAGGCAAACCGCCTGTGCAAAGCTCTCTAAGGTTGCTGCACTGTGGATCTGTCAGTGCAAAATAGTGGAGTTCTCGCTGAATGCATGGGAACACAAAGTCCATGTCCTCAGGATGTTCTGCGAGACGAAGAAGTCTTAAAAAGCAATCTGAAATTTGAACCGGCGTCTTGGCGACGCAAAAAGCATTGCTGTCTTCAGAAGGCGGAAACTCTTTCTTTCCCGAGATCTCTCCCATGATTTCGGCCAGCAAAGCGCGGTCGAGTTTCATGGAGGCAGATACAAAAGGACGCTCGGGACTGGCATTAAGGATACGGTAGGAAGTCGGGACTTCCACAGAGGTGACGATCATGGAACCGCCTCCGTACTGATATTGATTGTCGCCGACATCGACTATTTTCTCGCCCTGAAAAATCACTGCCATAGAGAGCGTGTAAAAGCAGCTCCGATTGACTGCGTCTTTTTCCAGCACGCTGACGTTAAATCCGGGAATTCTTTTCCAATTCAGGTCATGGGCTCGATGGCCTTCAATTGCCTGATTTATGAATTTTTCTGTTATTTCTTTCTGTTCTGTATCTCGAGTTTCCATGGTCGTTCCTTTTGACGATACAGGATTTCAAAGTGACAATCCGGCGCCATGATCGCTATTGTTACGCGGATTGAAAAGAGAGAAAAGACAAAAAACAGTTAGTCTTTTGCCTGATTCTGTGAGATTTGATTCTTCGGAGAAAGAAATCGCTCAAATTCTCCGTTAGAACCATTTCCTAGGTGAGTAATTAGATTTTTCTGAGGCTAAAGGACTGCGCCTCATGACCATCCGGAAAAGCGAAAACCCGAAGCTAAACAGCTATCGGGTTTTCAAATAATGGCGTCCTCACGGGGATTCGAACCCCGGTACCGACCGTGAAAGGGTCGTGTCCTAGGCCTCTAGACGATGAGGACAATTTGCGAAACCCGGTCAAAAAACCAAGTTTCTAAAATCTTGGTGGAGGTAAGCGGGATCGAACCGCTGACCTCTTGCATGCCATGCAAGCGCTCTCCCAGCTGAGCTAATCCCCCATGCTGGCTTGTCGTTCGGCGTTGTGCTCCTGACGACGTGTGTAATTATACCAGCCAAAAGGGAGATTGTCAACAGCTTTTTTGGGATTTTCTGCAAAAAAATTCCCGCCGGGGAAATGCCCTTCCCGGCGGGAAAAATGATCGCGAAAAAACTTACGCTCTGGCGTTCTGCCGGTCGAAGATCTGCGGGGCGACACGGATCAGGATCACCACAAGGACGGTGGTCAGGATGGCTTCAGGCAGCATGTAGGTGGCGTTGTACACGGCGCTGTACAGCCAGCACAGACCGTCCACGCTCATGTTGGAAATGCCGGGAAAGCCGATCTCGGTCATCCAGCTGAAAGCGTAGTCGTAGTCCTTCCAGACGATGTAACCGGACAGAAAGCTGCACAAAAAGCGCAGCAGGCACACCACAAAGGCGCTGACACCGACACCCACGGTGCGGCTGCGGAACGGCTTTGCGATCAGGCAGGCAAAGCCCAGCACCGTGAAGGCCAGAAGGTAGTCTAGCAGCACGCAGCCCACCTGTGCCGTGAGGGTCTGGCAGTATGCCAGATTGCCAAGGCCCTGCACAAGCTGGATCAGGCTGTTGACGAAAGCGGTCATGACGCCCCACTTTGCGCCGTGGCGGTAGCTCATTACCAGAATGGGCACCATGCTGAACAGGGTGATGGAACCGCCGTGGGGCATGAGCGGGATCTGGATCATGCTCAAAACGGTGGACAGAGCGATCATCAGTGCACCCTCCACCAGAATGCGGGTCTTGGAATAGGTTTTGGTCATAGGGATTCCTCTTCTCAGAACGATAGTACACAAAAACAAAATGCGCCTGCTGGCAGCAGACGCATGGAGGTTTGTTGAACGTACCGGACAGTTCCGCAAACTCCCTACGCCGGCATTGCCCGGATCAGGTAAAGGGTACTCCGCGCGATGCGGATCTCAGCCTTACGGCACCCCTGTTTTTATGTCCGCCCACAGTATACGCGCCGGGGGACAAAATGTCAAGCCCGCAGACATATTCCGCCCCGGCGGCGCGTATGTTATACCATTGCAAAGCTGGAACGCAGGGAGGCGGGATATGAAAGCCGATCCGGAACAGCGCGCCGTGCAGCTGGGCGAGTACATTGCCGCCCACAACGCCACGGTGCGGGCAGCGGCGGCTGCGTTCGGGTGCAGCAAGTCCACCGTGCACAAGGACGTTGCCGTGCGGCTGCGCAGCATCAGCCCTGCGCTGTACGGGCAGGTGCGCGCCGTGCTGGCCCGCAACAAGGCCGAGCGCCACCTGCGGGGCGGGGCTGCCACCCGGCGCAGATACAGCCGCCGCTAAACCCCAAAAAGACCGCTGCATTGTGCAGCGGTCTTTTTTGAGCCACTTTTTCATGGAGGGCGCAGCGAAAAGCGGCTGCTTTTATCCCCCGGTGTGGAACTGCTGCAATGCGCCTTTTTCCAGCCGGCTTACCTGTGCCTGACTGATGCCGATCTCCTGCGCCACCTCCATCTGGGTCTTACCGCGCAGATACCGCAGCTCCATAATGCGCTTTTCCCGGGGCGTAAGGGCGGCTACCGTGTCCCGGAACTGCAACCCGCTGATCCAGCTTTCCTCGCTGTCCGGGTCGCGCACCTGATCGATGACATACATCGCATCGCCGCCGTCGGTGTACACTGGCTCGTCAAGGCTGAGCGGCTCCACCACCGATTCCAGCGCGGCGGTCACCTCGCGCCGGGCAAGGCCCGCTGCGGCGGCAATCTCGTCCATGGTGGGCTCGCGCCCCAGCTGCTTTTCCAGCGCTTCCCGCGCCTGCATGGCGCGATAGGCGGTGTCCCGCAGGGTGCGGCTTACCCGCAGGGCGTTGTTGTCCCGCAGAAACCGCCGGATCTCCCCGATGATCATAGGCACGCCGTAGGTAGAAAACCGCACCGGCTGCGCGGGGTCAAAGTTGTCGATGGCCTTGATCAGCCCGATGCACCCCACCTGAAACAGATCGTCCAGATTTTCGCCCCGCTGGGCAAACCGCTGCACCACGCTGAGCACCAGCCGCAGGTTACCCTCAACCATCCGCGCCCGGGCAGCTTTATCCCCGGCGTGGGCAAGGGTGAGCAGCTGCCGCTTTTCCGCTTCGGTCAGCACAGGCAGCTGCCCCGTGTTCACACCGCATAGCTCCACCTTGTTGTACATCCAAACGCCCCCGGTCTTTTAGCTTTACCGGAAGTATGGCTCTGCGCGCCGGGCGCTATGCGTGGAAAAAATTGAGCGCCCCTCCGCAAAAGAGGGGCGCATTATAGACAAACCTGATACACGTTCCCACGCGGAATGTCAAGCGCTGTACCCGCGGCTACTCGCTTTCAAGGCGGGTTTTCAGGGTGTGGATGATGCGCTTTTCCAGCCGGGAGATATAGCTCTGGCTGATGCCAAGGGCGTCGGCGGCTTCCTTCTGGGTGCGCTCCACGCCGTCGGTAAGGCCGAAGCGCAGCTCCATGATCTGCCGCTCCCGTGCCGAGAGTGCCGCTACGGCGCTGCGCAGCACCGCGCGCTCAGCGTCCTGCTCCAGCTGCTGGCTTACCGCGTTGGCGTCGCTGCCAAGAATGTCCGAGAGCAGCAGCTCGTTGCCGTCGCCGTCCACGTTCAAAGGCTCGTCGATGCTGGCCTCCTGCCGGCGGTTGGAGCTTTTGCGCAGGTACATCAAGATCTCGTTGCCGATGCAGCGGCTGGCGTAGGTGGCCAGTTTGATGCTGCGGGCAGGGGTGAAGGTGTTTACCGCCTTGATCAGCCCGATGGTGCCAATGCTTACCAAGTCCTCGGCGGGCACACCGCTGTTCTCGTACTTTTTGGCAAGGTACACCACCAGCCGCAGATTGTGCAGGATGAGCGCATCGCGGGCGTCTGCCTCTCCGGCGGCCATGCGGGCCAGCAGGGCTTTTTCTTCGGCGGGGGAGAGGGGAGAGGGCAGGCTGGCGGTGCCGGCCAGATACTGCACGCCGCCGCAAAACCGCAGCCGCGCACACAGGCGGTGCCAGAGCTGCCGCAAAAACTGGAACATGAGCAGTCCTCCCTATAATAAGTATTATAAGAGCAGCTGTGCCGCATCCTCGCCGTACAGCAGCTCCCATGCAGGGTCCGGCGGCGTGGGGCAGCAGAACGCCGCCAGCAGCCCGCCTGCGCGGTCTTTGCCCAACTGCAGGGCAGCGGGCAGGGCAGGCAGCATGCTCTGGCCGTGGATGCTGCGGCAGGGCACCAGATGCACCCCCAGCTCCGGCGGGGGCGGGGCTGTGCTGTGGGCAAACCAGCCATCGAGATACTGCCGGGCTGCCTGCGGCAGGCGGTGCCGCACCGCCGGGTACTGCACCAGCACCACGGCCTTGCCGCTCAGCGGCTCCTGCAGGGCAAAGCCGGTGTCGTGGAAGGCCTGTACCGGCAGCTGCACCCCGGCCACCTCCAGCGTGGCGGGCACGCTGGGCGCGCCGCTGCGGCCAAAGCAGTACAGCAGGGCCCGCAGTACGGCATACACCCCCGCACAGCTGGCCAGCAGCCGCCCCGGTGACAGCGGCAGGCTGACGCTCAGGTTGCGGCTCTGCACGCCGGGCAGCACCACCGCTCCGCACAAAAGCAGGTTGAGCAGTGCATACCACGCACACAACCGGGCAAAACGCCCCCGCCCGGGCAGGCCGTAGGCGGCGGCCACCACCGCGCAACCTGTGAAAATTTTATAACCAACTGCCACGGCTCCCGGCAGCTCCGGGGCCAGCAGTACCAGTGCCGACACTGCCGCCAGCGCCGCCCCGGTGCACAGCCGCACCCCGGTGCACACGGTGGCGCACAGCAGACCGGCTGCGGTGAGAAACAGGGCAGCAAGGACAAAATTGGTCAGCAGAAGCTCGTCGAGGTAGATCACGCTTTTCAATGCCGCAGCCCCCTTGCAGCCAGTGTACCGCCCGGCGGCGGCAAAGCTTGTCGGAACCGGAAAACCGCCTGCGGACTGTACAAAAGCAATACTTTTATAGACCTTGTTTCACATTTTTTACACTTTTTGCAAAAAGGTACTTGAACATTTCTGGAAAGTGTGGTATATTATTGCCATCCTAGTAAGGATTGGTGAGCACACGAAAGTGAGCTCGCAAAATATCTTTCTACATTTTGAAGGGAGTAATTCATTATGATGATGCCTGCAAACTTTTCCGCAATCTCTGAGAACGAGATGACCTACGTCAACGGTGGCGCTAGCCTGGCTGACATCCTGGCCCCCGAGCTGAAGGTCGAGAACTGGCAGAAGTTCAACACCAACATGGTTACCATCATCGGTAACAGCTTCATGAGCAAGTACATCGGCAACACTGTCGGCGTTCTGTTCAACGGCGCTTACAAGCCCGGCAACCTGGGCAACGCATGGCTCACCGACGTCAAGGGTGCTTACGGCACCGGCTCCGCTGCTGGCTTCGGCAAGCATGATGGTGAGCTGACCGCTGGCGACAAGTTCCTGAACGGTGCTAACGGCGTTCTGAACGCTGGCCTGCGTATGGTCGGTTCCGCTGCTGCTATCTACAACCTGGCTACCGGCACCGTGAAGAACGATGCCAGTGAGAAGGCTTGGAAGGTCGAGTTCTAATCAGCCCTTGTGACTGACTAGCTGGTTTGCCTGAGGGCAGACCAAAGAACAGGTTCTGAATGGGCCCGGAGACGAAAGTCTCCGGGCCCATTTTTGCGTGCGGCTCCCTCAGTCGCCTGCGGCGACAGCTCCCTCTGGGAGGGAGCCTTTTTTGTTGGTACGGGAAACTTGGCCGGGCTGCCAAAAGCCTCCCTCCGGGAGAAAGATTTCCCCCGGCCGGGGCCGCAGAATTGTTTTGACAATAGCCTGGGATGTGATACAATAAACTCATATCGTCCGGTTGGGACCGGACCAAAGGAGGAACAAAAAATGAGAACCTGGAACTACAAGCTGCTGTGCGGGGCGGTGTGCCTGGCACAGCTGGCCTGCCTGAGCCTGCCCGTATGGGCAGCACAAAATTCGGCGGCGTTCACCCGGCAGACCACCCTGCAGCAGCTGCGGGATGACCCGGCCATCAAGTCGTCTGGCTACTATACTTACTGCCGTGAGCTGAGCGGCCTTGGCAACGAATACTGGAAGAACAAAACGCTGGAACAGTACATGCGCCCGGAGCTGGTGGATGACAGCGTGGCGGCCATGAATCTGGTGGCGGAAAATACCCGCAATGGGGTACAGGTGACCTGGCAGGTGTACAGCCCGGAAGAGATCGCGGCAAACTCTTCACTGGGGTGTGTGCAGCTGTATTATTTCCCGGGCAAGGAGCCGGGCGGCAAGTACGCGCTGGTGGTGCCCGGCAATGGCAGCACCATGACCTCCGAGATGGAAGAGGGCGGCTCTGCGGCCTACCAGCTGCATGAACAGGGCTACACCGTGTTCGTGCTGCGGTACCGCACCTGGATCGACATGGGCGACAATGCGCCCATTCAGGATCTTGCCAATGCGGTAAAGTTTATCACGGCCCATGCCGGGCAGTTCGGTGTGCAGCCGGAAAATTATGCGCTGGTGGGCTATTCCTCTGGCGGACAGATTGCAGGAATCTTTGCAAACAAGGAACGGGGCTATGGCTCCTATCAGGTGGAAAGACCCGGTGCACTGTTGTTGGGTTACCCGGTGGTGGACCTGACAGTGATGAAGCCGCTTTACCACATTCTGTATGACATTGGCACCTGCGGCTGGCGTTACTACTGGGCAAACCTGTGTAATATGGTAGACGCAGACTATCCGCCTGTGTACTTCTGGTGGGGGAAAAACGATGTTGTGCTGAGCTCTGCCGAGATGCCTGGCCAGCACAGGGATTTTGACCGGACCTTGGAGCGAAACAACATTCCCCATCAGATGGTCGTTTATCAGAATGCCCCGCACAGCATCGGCACCGGCAACGGCACCGATGCAGAGGGCTGGATGACGGATGCGGTGGCTTTCTGGGAAGCACATACCACCGGCTGATTCAAAACGGAAAGGAATGGGTGAAATGTTCGGACATCTGCTGAAACGCGGTGCGGCCATGCTGTGTTTTGCGGCCGTTCTGGCTCTGCCGGCCTATGCGGAAGGGCGCATCACCACCGATATGACCATGAAGGAGATCCGCTCCGACCCGGCCATTGCGGGCAGCGGGGTCTCCACCTATTGCAAAGGGGATGCGGACAGCCTTGCACTGCGCCGCCTGTATGAAAACAAGACCCTTCTGGACTATGTGGGTGAGACCACGGCACAGGACAGCGCCGACGGCCTGAACATCGTCATTGAGAATTACGAAGCCGGTAAGCAGGTGACCTGGCAGGTGTACAGCCCGGAAGAGGTCGCAGCCGACTCCTCGCTGGGCTGTGTGCAGCTGTTCTGGTTCCCCGGCACGAATGCCGATGGCAAATATGCGCTGGTGGTGGGCGGCAATGCGGCCATGAAAAGCGGCGACCTGAACGAGGGCATTGCTGTGGCAGCGAAGCTGAACAAGATGGGCTATAGCGTCTTTGTGCTGCGGTATCGCATCTGGTGGGATATCAGCAACAACGGCCCCCTGCAGGATCTGGGCCGGGCGGTGCAGTTCATCACGAACCATGCACAGCAGTTCGGCGTGCAGCCGGAAAACTATGCCCTCGTGGGCTTTTCCTCCGGCGGGCAGCTGTGCGGGCTGTTCAGTTCGGATAAGCGCTATGGCTACAAGGCCTATGATGTGCCAAAGCCCGGTGCACTGCTGATGGGCTACCCCGTCAACGATTTTGCGGAGATCAAGCCGGTGTACCATGCCGTGATGGACCCGGCATCCTGCAGATGGAGGTATTACTGGTCGGATATCTCAGGCGGCATCACACCGGACTTCCCGCCGACCTATTTCTGGTACGGCAAGAATGATGTTACCCTGAAGACTCTGGGATATCCGTTCCAGGGTCCGGCCGTCCGGAAGGCGTTGGAGGCAAACGGTGTGCCCTGTGAGGTGCATGTCTATGAAAATGCACCCCATGCCATCGGCACCGGCAACGGTACGGATGCAGAGGGCTGGATGACGGATGCGGTGGCTTTCTGGGAGCAGCACACTTCCTGAAATATCAGAATTTGAATTTATAAAAAAGGGGATGCTTTTATGCAAAACAAGATCTCTCGCCGCCAGTTTCTGCAGGTGACCGGTGCTTCGGCCGCTGCGCTGCTGCTGGCCGGCCTGCCGGTGGAGGCCTCTGCCGCATCGGGCCATCTGACCGTTACGCCGGATACCCTCGTCTCTGACCTGCGTGCCGACCCGACATTCGCCGCCAGCGGCGTGTGGACCTGGCAGAGTGCCGTGGACAGCCCGGACACCCCGGAAGCAGGTACCACGCTGTCGGACTATGTGGGCGCCAACATGGCACAGGACAGCGCCGACGCCCTGAACTATCTGGCCGATACCTATGAAGCCGGCACTCAGGTGACTTATAAAGTGTACTCCCCGGAGGAGATCGCCGCAGACGCCACCCGTGATGGCGTGGAACTGTATTACTGGCCGTCGGAAGTGCCCGGCAGCAAGTTTGTGGTGGTCATGTCCGGCAATGTGCTCAACAAGACTTCCAATATGTCCGAGGGCTATGCCACGGCATGGCGGCTGCACCAGATGGGCTACGCAGCCTTCGTGCTGCGCTACCGCGTGTTCCTCAAGGCAAAGGACAACGCCCCGGTGGCTGACCTTGGCAACGCTGTCCGGTTCATCACCACTCATGCAGACCAGTTCCATGTGCAGCCGGAAAACTACGCCCTGCTGGGCTATTCCTCCGGCGGCCATCTGGCCGGTGTGTTCTCCGGCGACGAACTGGGCTACAAGCACTATGGGGTGCCCAAGCCCGGTGCTTTGCTGCTGGGCTATCCCATCAACAATTTCTTTGAGTATAAGCCGGTCTATCATGCTGCCATCGACCCCTTTGTGCTGGAGGGCCGGTACTATGAACTGAACATCTCTGACTGTGTCACCGACGATTACCCGCCGGTGTATCACTGGTACGGCGAGAACGATTATGTGTTCCCGCTGCTGTGCTACCCGGCTCAGCGCCCGGCGCTGAGCCGCGCACTGGAAAAGCACCATGTGCCCTGCAAAGAGGTGCTGTTCCCCAATGCGACCCACGGCGTGGGTACCGGCGCAGGCACCGATGCCGACGGCTGGATGCTGGACGCTGCGAACTTCTGGGAGACCCAGATCAACGGCTGAATCTGAACAAAAGAGGAGCGGAATGCAATGAAGAACCTGAATGCCTGTCTGGCAAGCCTGAACCTCGGCCTGCCGGACGATGTGCGCCGCCTGAAAGAGGCGGGCTATTATACCGAGGCCATTGCCTGCATTGACACCTACCTGGCGGAGGACTGGACAAAGACCCAGAACCAGCCGGTGCAGCCTGCCGGCCCTCTGCCGGAAAACCCCACACCCCACGGGGTGGATGCCATGCGGGATGCTCTGCTGGCCCAGCGGGAGATCCTGCGCCGTCTGCCGCTGGACTATACGGTGCCCGAAGCACAGGCACTGGAACTGCTGCAAAGCCTTGTGCGGGACTTTACCCCGGAGGAATTCCGGGCACTGGACAAGGCCGGGGCCATGGACTGGCGGTTCGTGGAAGGGGAGAAGCGGTACATCCGCTCCTTTGCCGAGACCCTGTTGGCCACCCATCCGGAGCTGGCAGTCCGTCAGATCGACCCGCCCCTGCAGCACCCCAGCTGGGAGCGGTATGAGCCGGAGCACGAGCAGATGGTGCGCACCGGCGCAGTCAGCGCGGACATCACGCTGGAAACCAGCATCGGCATGAGCGACGAGGCCTTTGCCGCAGCCCTTGCGGCTGCAAAGCAGCAGGGCCGCAGCACCGTGCACGTCCGGGTGTGGCTGCCGCTCCCGGCGGCCTGCCCGGCACAGAGCAATATCATGCTAGATTCCTTCACCGAGCCGCCGACCCACATTGCACCGGAAGATGCTGCCCAGCGCACGGCGTACTGGGAGGCCGACCTTGCCGAGAACCGGCCCTTTGGCGCGGTGTACAGTTACCGTACCACGGCCCGCTATGCCGACCCGCTGCACATGCAGGCGGACCCCGTGCAGCCGGATTTTGACACGCAGGAGGAGCTGCCGCATCTGGAGTTCACGCCCTATCTGCGGGCACTGGCGGCCCAGCTCACCCAGGGGCTCACCGACCCGGTGCAGAAGGCAAAGCGCATTTACGACTATGTGACCCTCAACACCCACTACCACTACCAGCCGCCCTACTTCGTGCAGGAAAACATCACCGACGGCTGTGTCCACAACCGCCGGGGAGACTGCGGCATCATGGCCTCTACCTTCATCGTGCTGTGCCGTCTGGCCGGCATCCCGGCCCAGTGGCAGAGCGGCCTTGTGGTGCGGCGGGAGATGGTGGGCTGCCACGACTGGGCCGCTTTCTACATCGCACCCCAGGGCTGGATGTATGCCGACTGCTCGGCCGGTGCCTCCATGGCCCGCGCCGGGAATGAGAAGATGCGCCTGCACTACTTCGGCAATCTGGACACCGGGCGCATGGTGGCCAACCGTGCCCTCTGCGCACCCTTTGACCCGCCCATGTGCTCCTTCCGCGCCGACCCCTGTGACAATCAGGTGGGCGAGGTGGAAGCCGACGGTGTGGGCCTGTACGGCGAGCAGCTGCAGTGGAACCAGACGCTGCGCCGCTACGAGACACTGTAAAAAGCAAAAGGTCCGGGCTTTGCATCTGCACGGCCCGGATCTTGGATTTTATAAGGAGATACCCTATGGAATTTCTTGCATTACTCTACACCGTTCTGCTGGTGGCCATCTGCCTGCTGCAGGCACTGCTGCTGTACCGCTCCGGCAAACAGGCACCCCGGCAGGACGACGAAGCCCTCAAAGAGTGGGTGCGTCAGCAGATGGATGCCCAGTCGAAGCTCTTTGCCCAGAAGCAGGCCGAGCTGGCCCGGCAGAACTACGACGCCATGCGCGGCATCAGCGAAACGCTGCAGACCGCTGTGCAGGGTATGAGCAGCACCCTGAATGCCGGGCAGGCCGCGCAGCAGCAGACCATGGAACAGCGCCTGCAGGGGCTGGAAGCTTCCAACGCCCGCAAGCTGGAAGAAATGCGCAAAACGCTGGCCGAAAGCATGGCCGCCCTGCAGGCACAGAATGCCCAGAAGCTGGACGAGATCCGCTGCACGGTGGACGAGCAGCTGCAGGATGCCCTGCAGAAGCGGGTGACCGAGAGCTTCAAGGCGGTCAATGCCC
>ERZ825896.4101-NODE-4101-length-11507-cov-12.880021_pt1 | contig 11507 bp, 11 predicted proteins | sample MGYA00519858_ERZ825896 | MGnify/ENA primary metagenome ERZ825896 (study PRJEB31778, sample SAMEA3449214) | human gut metagenome | biome: human gut; feature: human-associated habitat; material: faeces | place: United Kingdom | collected 2010/2012 ... | reverse complement strand
ATACAACCGTACTGACCGGTGCGGTGATCGACACAGATCCGACATTCACATATGTAAATTTTGACGAGGATGATGACATATTACCAGCTTCTACACGGGTAAGCATTTTGATTCCCTACACGTTAGAACCGGGAAATTATAAAGTAACAGCCGTAACAGGCTCCGTAAAGTACCCTTCGTCTTCAGGTACATCCGTCAAGGACTTGTCTCTGGCACGCGACGGAGACGGGCTGAATATCACCATCGCCGCGCCCGAGCTGACCCCGACCCCGGAACCGACGGCAACCCCCACCGTGGAACCGACGGCAACACCGACTGCAGAGCCCACCGCAACGCCCACGGCAGAACCGACGGCCACGCCCACAGCGGAGCCCACGGCAACCCCAACCGCAGAACCGACGGCCACGCCCACAGCGGAACCAACGGCGACACCTACGGCAGCTCCCACAGCCGTACCGACTGCCGTGCCGACCGCAACCCCAAGCCCGACGAACCACCCAAAAACGGGCGATGATTTTGCCCCCACACTTTGGCTGACGCTCTGCGCAGGCAGCCTCGCGGCACTCGCCCTGCTCCTTAAAAAACGACACATTTAATGAAATCGCAGGTAAAAAGCCGACCACACCAGCGGCTGTCCATACCGGCACACTGAAAAACTCATGCTTTCACCGCTTGAAAGCATGAGTTTTTTTTGACAGCCTATATATTCTCCGGCCACGGATTGTGCAGGCAAGCTTCTTCGTGTTGTCGGCCAAGCTGCCGAAGGATTAAATATCTTCAAAGCGGCATCGGTGTCCGCGCAATCAGAAGGACTGCCAGAATTGCACCGGCAAATGCTGCCGCCCCTACGACTGCCAGCATTTTTTTGTTGGGCCGCCTCTTCGTTGCTTTGCAAATCAGTGCGGCACAAGTCACGCAGACAGCTGCAGCAGCAAGCGCGATGCCCAGCATTTCCCATAACCAAGACAGCTCATATAGGATTTTCATGTGTTCATCACTTTCCCTCCTGTTCATCGCAAAACCGCTGCTTTTCTAAATCTGTTCGTATTCCGCGAACGGCTCACCGGAGATTCTGCGTGCCTTATCCCTGTACCGGCAGCTCCACCGCAATCGTGGTGCCCTTCTTCGAGCTCTCCTCCACCCGGACGCAACCACCGTGGAGATTGGCGATCTCCCACACCAAAGAAAGCCCCAGCCCAACGCCGCCGTACTCCCGGCTGCGGGACTTATCCACCCGGAAGAAGGGTTGAAAGATGCTCTGTTGGTATTCCTCCGGGACGCCGCAGCCGGTGTCGGAAACGCGAATCAGAAGCTTTTCCGGCTTCTGCGTAACAGAAACCTTCACCGAGCCGCCCGAACGGTTGTACTTGACTGCATTTTCCGTCAGGTTAAAAAGCAGTCGGTAAATCAGTGCATCACTGCCGATGAGGAAGCCGTCTCCCTCCATCTCCAGCGTAATATTGCGCTTTTCTGCCAAAAGCGCGAGATCTGTGAAGACCTCCTCAACCATCGGGGCAAGCTGAATCTGCTCGTTTCGCGCCACCTGCTGCAAATTGCTCATTTCAAGCAGCGTTTTGGTCATCTGTGTCAGTCGCTCCGTCTGTTCCCGCAAAAGTGCGAGAAACTTCGTCGTTTCCGGCAGCATATCGGGATGCTCCGCGGAGAACAGCTCCAGCTGCGCCTGCATCAGCGCCAGCGGCGTGCGCAGCTCGTGGGCAGCGTTGCCGGTGAACTGCCGCTGGGCGGCAAAGGCGGTATTCAGCCGCTCCAGCATCTGGTTGAAGGAGCGGCTGAGCTGCTTAAACTCCGGAAGCACATCTTCATCGATCTTCATATCCGCCAAATTGGTCATCTGCACCATTTCCACCTGAGAAGCAAAACTGCGCAGGGGCTTGAGGGCACGTCCGCTGACGAAGTAGGCAAGAATGCCGCTGAGCAGCGTTACCGCAGCCGTGATGTACCAGTTGGTGGTGCGGAAGCGCCCCTGCGCCCCATCGACGACGATGGTCAACTCTCCGTTGGGCACTATCAGCTGCGGGTCGAAGCTTGCCGTGCCTTCCTCATTCAGGATCACCGTGCCGCCGCCCTGTAAGCTGTCCACAATGGTGTCCATATAGTACACACCGGAGGAGCAGAGCAGCAGATTCATGGCCACGCAGGTGATGCCGATGAGCAGGACGGACATCAGTGTGATGCGCCACTGCAGGGAAAGACGCTTCATACTTCCTCGCCTCCCATCAGATAGCCCTCGCCGATGCGGTTGCGGATGGGGTCATAGCCCAGCACGGCGCGGAGCTTTTTGCGCAGGGCGGAGATGTGGACGCGAATGGAATTGCTGAAGCTGTCCACGCTGTTGTCCCAAACATGCTCCATCAGCTCCTCCTGACTCACGGGCCGCCCCTGATGCACCATCAAATATTCCAGAATACCCGTCTCCTTGCGGGTCAGCGTCAGCAGCTGCCCGTTGACAGCGGCGGTGCGGGAGCGGGTGTCAAAGGTCAGGGCTCCGCAGCTTAGCAGCACATCCTGCTGGGTGAACTGCCGCAATGTCAGGCTGCGGATGCGGGCCTCCAGCTCGGCAAGATGAAAAGGCTTTGCCAGATAGTCGTTGGCCCCCGCGTCCAGCCCCTCCACCTTGTCCTCCACCTCGCCGCGGGCGGAGAGGATCAGTACCCGCGTCTCCCGGTCAGTCTGCCGCAGGGTGCGCAGCACCGTCATGCCGTCCTTTTTCGGCAGATTCAGATCCAGCAGCACTAGATCATAGCGCTCCACGCCCAAAAGCGCCAGCGCCTTTTCCCCATCATAGCAGTAGTCCACGCTGTAGGCCAGCCGCCGCAGGCTGCGGACGATGGTCTCACACAGGGCGCGTTCATCTTCAATTACTAAAAGGTGCATGAGAGCCCTCCTTTTTATTTCTCCGTTTTTATGTTGCTTTCATTATAGCAAAAATAGATAAGGTTTGCGTTAAGTTTTCGTTCTTAACAGAAATTTTAACCTCCCCGTGCTATGATGGGCACAGTAATTCGGAAAGGATGATGAAAATGACTCATGCAAAAAAAGCCGCGGCGCAGGTCGTGCTGCTGATTGCGGGCGCTGCCATGCTGTGCTTCGGCGCTTGGCGGGGCGAGGCCGCAACGGTATTCAGTAAGGCGATTAAATTATGTTTGGAGTGTGTCGGCATTGGATAAAAAACATACCGGGGTCTCCCACCTCCTGTCCCGCTTCCGGGGCTGGATACAGGCGGGTGCGACGCTGCTGACCAACCTGCACCTGCCGAACTTCTTCAAAGGAGGACTGTACCAAGGCACAGGGAAAACCGTTTGCGTGCCGGGGCTGAACTGCTACTCCTGTCCAGCGGCCTCCGGAGCCTGTCCCATCGGGGCATTTCAGGCGGTGGTGGGGTCTTCCAAGTTCAGCTTCTCCTATTATATCACAGGCTTCCTCATTCTGCTGGGCGTGCTGCTGGGGCGCTTTATCTGCGGCTTCCTCTGTCCCTTCGGCTGGTTTCAGGAGCTGCTGCATAAGATCCCGACGAAGAAGCTCTCCACAAAGAAACTCAAGCCACTGACCTATCTCAAGTACGCCGTACTGCTGGTGATGGTTTTCCTGCTGCCGGCGTTCCTGGTGAACGATGTAGGCATGGGCGACCCGTTCTTCTGCAAATACCTCTGTCCCCAGGGCGTGCTGGAGGGGGCCATCCCGCTGTCCCTTGCCAATTCCGGCATCCGGGCGGCGCTGGGCAGCCTGTTTACATGGAAATTCGGTATCTTGCTGGCGGTGATCGTGCTGAGCGTGGTATTCTACCGTCCCTTCTGCAAGTGGCTGTGCCCGCTTGGCGCGTTTTACGCGCTGTTCAACCGGGTGTCCCTCTTCCAGATGAAGGTGGATAAAAACAAGTGCGTCTCCTGCGGGAAATGCGCCAGAGCCTGTAAGATGGATGTGGATGTGACGAAGGCGCCCAACCATACCGAGTGTATCCGCTGCGGGATGTGCATACGCGCCTGTCCCACAAACGCCGTCAGCTTCCGCTACGGCTTTGGAGATGGTAAAGATAAGGCAAAAGCAGCGGAAACGCTGCAGACAAACAACAATAACAAGGAGGAATAAAACGAATGAAGATGAATAGGATGCATACTGCCAACAGAATTCTGGCGCTGCTGCTTATTGCACTGATGGTGCTCTCTCTGGCAGCCTGCGGTACAAAGGGCGGAGACAAAATGGACGGAATGAGCAGCGAACCGAAGAACGCCGAGGAAGCAGCTGCCATGCACAAGGAGCTGATGGCACAGGAAAATGCCATTCTCTCGGAGAACACAGCGCTTTGGGAAAAGGTCTTTATGGCCGCCAATAAGGATAAGATCATGATCGAGGACGGCAAAAACTACGGCCAGTTCCTGCTGGATACCATCGAGGACGCCAAGGATCAGTTCACCGAGGAGGAGCTGAAGGTGCTGCGTGAGGGCGGCGAGAAGATCCGCGATCTGGAGGATCAGCTGACCAAGCTGGAGGATAAGTTCCCCGAGCTGGTGCCCGATAACTCCGACGGCACCGTCAGCGTCCCCGCGGAAAACGGCAAGCCCATCGAGCAAAACAGCAACCCCTTCCCCGCCTTTGAGGGCAAAGACTTGGATGGGAATCCGGTGAAGAGCGACGAGCTGTTCTCCGCCAACGCCGTCACCGTGGTGAATTTCTGGTTCACCACCTGCAAGCCCTGCGTAGGCGAGCTGGGCGACCTGGAGGCCCTCAATAAGTCCCTGGCCGAAAAGGGCGGCACCGTCGTCGGCATCAATGCCTTCACGCTGGACGGCGATGAGACCGCCATTGCCGAGGCCAAGGCCGTACTGGCCAAGAAGGGCGCCACCTACCGGAACCTCACCTTTGCCTCCGGCAGCGAGGCCGGCGTTCTTACCGGTAATGTGTTCGCCTTCCCCACCACCTATGTGGTTGACCGCAACGGCAATATCGTGGGTGAACCCATCGTAGGTGCCATCACGGAAAAGAAGCAGGCGGAGACGCTGCAAAAGCTCATCGATCAGGCTCTTGCCGCCGATATGGGCTGACAAAAGTACAGCATCAAGCAGGCCGCACCCACGGTCAACGATAGCATCATAGGCTTGGGCGGTTACGATGTGAAGTGCTTTTTCTACCCGAAGAACGAGTACAGCTGGGCTTATGCAGGCTCTCCAACGGATGTGGGCACCTATGTCGTCAGGTTCAAAGTGCAGGGGAACGGCAACTACGCTTACACCTCTGAACGCTTGAGGGACGAAAGCTGGAAAAACAAAACGAAGGTCATCGAGGGCAGCACCCTTACCAAGGCTGCGACAATAGCCGTTGATAGCCTGCGGTATGGCGGTACTGGCGGCGGCAGGTATCTGCTTCCTGGGCGCCCGGCGCAAAAACCACGAATAATCAGCAACCATACCGGAGCGGAGCACTCTCTGCCCCGGTATTTCCGCATCTCCCCAAAGACCATGCCGGAACCCCCGGTTTTTGTACCCTTATTTTACATTAATGGTTGCAATAAGGAAAATCTGATAGCAGAATTAAACTAAAGTACAGGATTACCCAATCCCAAATCTCCCCGGGGAGATTTTCATGTCCGCATGCGGACATGATCCATTTTATTGGAATCAGCGGAGGCAACCCATGAAAAAAATAAAATACCTTCTGGCCTTGGCGGCGCTGCTGCTGTGCGTGCCGGCCCTGGCGGCGGAAACCCCGCGGCTGAAGATCGAGGTCCCCGGACAGAATGTGAAGCCGCAGGAAGAATTCGCCGTGACGCTCAGCCTGCACGATACCCCCAGCATTGCGGCGCTCGGCTTCCACATCAGCTACGATAAAACCCGCCTGGAGCTGCTCGAATGTGAAATGGCCCCGGAGGGATTCAATCTTTATATCAACAAGGAAAACGGAAAAGCGGTCTTTGTCGGCGCAGCGGATTATATCGAAGACGGCACACTCTTGAACCTCCGGTTCAAGGTGCTGGAAAACGCAGAGGATGGCCTTGCGGAGATCACCCTTGCGGTGCAGGAGGCCCTCAATGTCAGCGAGAATAAGGTATCCTTCAGCGTCACCTCCGGCGGGGTCCAGGTCGTTACCCGCGTCCTTGGCGATGTAAATGATGACGGCAAGACCGGCAGCTTGCTGGATATCCTGTATCTCAAAAAATACCTGGCCGGCTTCTCGGTCAAGATCAACCAGCTCAATGCCGATATGAATGAAGACGGTGAGGTAAAGCTGGCCGATCTGATCCTGCTGATGCAGCAGTATGTGGAAGAGAAGATAGAAGGATGACACAGTCCGGTAAAAGCACGGCAAGGCAGAAAGGAGATTGGCTATGAAAAAAATATGGAGCATCCTCATGGCGGCCATGATCCTGTGCCTTGCCGTGAGTGTCCCCTCCCTGGCGGAGGGCACCCCCACCTTGGAGCTGCGCTCCTCCGCATCGTCCGTCCAGCCGGGCGGGGAATTCACCGTAGAGCTGGTGATCCACAATAACCCCGGTATCGCCGGCATAAGGTTCGCTTTCCAGTATGATGAGACACTCCTCCAGCTTACCGATGCGAATGGGCAATTACTGACAGACTGGGAAGTAGGCATCAAAGCAAAACAGGACGAAACAGAGGAGAAAGTAGATCGTGAAAATGCAGTTTGGGCTCAGGGTGAGAACTGGACAGGCTCCGATTGCAGCATCCTCCGGTTAACCTTTCGTGTGCTGGAGAATGCCCCCATGGATACCGTCACCACAATTGGCATAACGGGCTTGGACATCATGAACGCCAGCCTGCAGGAGGTCCCCTTCACCGCCACATCCGTCACCGTCACCATCCAGGAGGAGCCCCCGTTGAGCGTTACCCCCAGCTCCAGCGCACTGTCCGGTACCTATACCGTCAGTGGGCAGGTGGTCACAGTGACTTACGATAAGCCCTGCAAGGTCGGCTACCTTTCCGGCGGCAAATATGTGGCGGCTCCAGCGGTTGTTAGTGGCAGCGGCTACGCCTTCACTCTCCCCGATGGCATCACCGAAGCCATCCTCGTAGTCAAAGGCGATGTAAATGGGGATGGGAAAATCAACATAGCAGATGTCAACCGTTTATTCAGGTACACATCAAAAAAGGAAATTACGCTTAGTGATGAACAGTATTTTGCCGCGGATGTCAATCTTGATAAAAAAGTAAATATAGCAGATGTCAATCGCCTGTTTAGGTTCACGACTAAGCAAATAACAACTCTGTAATTTTGGAGGATTGAACAGATGAAGAAAATTGTTTCTATAGCACTTGCAATAGCACTGATATGTTTTATGATTGCAAGCACTGCTTTTGCAAATGAAACAGCTGTACTAAAGGTAGAGACAACAACTACAAGCGTACAGCAAGGAGAAAATGTCGTAATTAAAATATCAATGTCCAGCAATACAACAAAGAATATTGCGGCAATTGGATTTAATGTGGATGTCCCGGATAGTTTTGAATATGTATCTCATACGCTGGCATCTGGACTTCCCGAAAATGCAGTATATACAAACCGCACAGGAACCTTTGGCTGTTATAACGGACAGCTTTCAGGAGATTTTGAGATTGTAACAATTACTTATAAAGTTAAGGAAGCCGCAGATGCGGGAGAAGTGAGTGTTGGAATCAAAAATGATGATGACCTGTCTGTGACTGATGTTGATGATGGCCTTGTAGATCTTACTATAAATCCGTGCACCCTCACCATCACCACCCCCCATGTTCACCAGTGGGCTACCGAGTGGACCAGCGATGGTACCCACCACTGGCATGAGTGTACGGCCGAAGGCTGCACCTTGACAGCAGGTACTGCCAATAGCGGAAAAGATGGCTATGCAGAGCACAACTGGACCGCCGCAAACTGCACCACTGCCAAAGCCTGTTCTATTTGCGATAAGACAGAAGGCAGCGCCCTCGGCCATGATTGGGCTGATGCAACCTGTACCACTCCTAAGACCTGCAAGCGTACCGGCTGCACCGCCACCGATGGTAGCTCTCTTGGCCATGAATGGGCTACTGACTGGACGACCGATAATAACCAGCACTGGCACAAGTGCAAGCGTACTGGCTGTGCCGAAATAAAAGATGCGGCGAACCATATCCCCGACCGTAATGCTGCAACTGAAGGTGCCCCCATCAAGTGCACCGAATGCGGCAAAGTCCTCACCCCCGCCCTCGGTCATGTCCATACCAGTCATCTTACTTCCGTAGCGGCTAAGGCCCCCACCTGCACCGCACCCGGCAATGCTGCCTACTGGAAGTGCAGCTGTGATAAGCTGTTCTCCGATGACACCGCCACCACCGAGACAACTCTTGCCGCCGTGACGAAAGCCGCCCTCGGCCACGATCATAACGGCCCTTGGGCCACCACAGATGAGAAAGAACACTGGAAAGTGTGTGCCCGCGAAGGCTGCAACGAGCAACTGGATAAGGCTGTCCACACCCCCTCCGCTTGGGTAAATGTCGGCGATGGCCACCATCACCAGACCTGCACTGTCTGCGAAAGAGAGTTGACGCATGAGGTCTGCACCTTTGGCCAGCCCCTAAAGTACAATGCCACCTCTCACTGGGAAGAGTGCACAAAGTGCGGTAACAAGCAGAACGAAGCCGCCCACGAGTTCCTCCCCGATTCCGACAAGTGCACCGGCTGTGATTACACCAAATCCTCCACCATCACCATCATCACCCCCACCCAGCCGGGCGATAGCAAGCCCGCGGAGGGCAACCCCTCCACCGGCGCGGTTTCCAGCCCCGTCGGCTATGTCTTTGTCGGCCTGGCTGTCGTAGGCGCTCTCTGCCTCGGCGCTAAAAAGCTCACCAAAAAGCACGAGGACTGACCCCAACGCGTAAAATAATGCAGTAACATAAGGCCCCCGACCCGATCCCTCCGATCCCGCCGGGGGCCTTTTCATCCCACCCATCAAAAAAAGAGCCCTCCGCGGAAGGCCCTTTCGTTATGTCTTTTTGATAAAGCTCGTCCCGCATTTGGGACAGGAAATACTGATCTTCCCCTTGCCGCGCGGCACCCGCAGCTTCTGCTTGCAGGTGGGGCAGATGAATACCTTGTACTTTCTGCGTTCCTCCCGGCTGGGCCGGTTCGCGCGCCCGTTCTTCAGCTTCCACCAGAATTGCAGCAGCTTTTGGTTCTCCTGCTGCCGGGCGTAAATGTTGCGGGAGAAGATGCGCAGATAGCACACCACCAGCACCGCCCAGCACAGGATGCTGAGCCCCTTGATCTGAAAAATGCTGCCGCATAGCGAGATGACCAAAGAGAGCGCCAGCAGTACCCAGGTCAGCTGATCCACCCCGTATCGTCCCATCATCAAACGGCGAAACCAATCCCGCATATCTCCCGGCTCTCCTTTCCCGTTCATTTCTGCTGTACTCTATCATAACGGAATGGCTGAAAAACTGCAAGAAAAGCAGCGCAGAATTTACAAACCGTTTACGAATTGTTTTCCGGTCATGGGCAAATCAGCACGGACTTCTCCTATGGGGGGAGTCCATGCAGGATCTCTGCCGGCAAAGCCGCCCGCGTTTTTACGCCGGGCGCGCCCTCCTTCCTTTTGCTCGCATCATAAAGGGCACAAAACCTTCCCGCGAGCTGTTTTTTAATCAAGTGAAAATACCTAACACTCTACAAGAGCATATGCGGTTTTTGCGGACATAAATGCCGCACTTCCTCGGACAGCATTTCTGCCGCGCAAAACTTCCAAAGGACTTTTCACCGTCGAAAAGCGTGTACGCTCTTGTTAAACGAAGGGATATATTCAGCCGCACCCGCAGCAGCTGCCGCAGCCGGTCTGCTCCGCCAGCCGGCAGGCAGTCGGGGTGGCGGCAATGCCGCCCAGGGCCGTCTCCCGCAGACTTTCCGGTAGGGCATGGCCCACCTGACGGGCCGCCTCCACCACCTCATCAAAGGGAATGACCTCCGGCACCCCGGCCAGCACCAGTTCGGCGGAAACCAGGGCATTGGAAGCCCCGGCCGCGTTTCGGGCCTGGCAAGGGGCCTCCACCAGCCCGGCAATGGGGTCGCATACCAGCCCCAGCATATTCTGGATGGCCAGCCCTGCTGCCGCGAAACACTGCTCCGGGCTGCCCCCCATCAGATAAACGGAGGAAGCCGCAGCCATGGCGCTGGCGGTTCCCACCTCGGCCTGGCAGCCGCCCGCCGCCCCACTGATGCCGGAATTTTCCGCCACCACCACACCAATGGCCGAAGCCACCAGTAAAGCGTCCAGCATTTGCCGCTCAGTCAGGCCGTACTGCTCCTGCAGGGCGATGAGCACCCCCGGCAAAACCCCAGAGGCCCCGGCCGTCGGCGCCGCCACAATAAGGCCCATCGAAGCGCTGACCTCCAGCACCCCCATGGCATAGCAGATGGCCCGGGAAACGGTCTCCCCGCACAAATTTTTGCCCGCTGCCCGGTATTCGGCCAGCTTCCTGGCCTCCCCGCCAATGAGCCCGCCCATTGTTTTGTGGGGCTCTCTCAGGCTTTCTTCCACCGCCTGCCGCATGATGCCGTAGGCCACCCGCAGCTTTTCATAGACCACCTCCGGCGGGGTCTCGTTCAGCTCCCGTTCCCGCCGCAGCATCACTTCGGGCAGGCTCAGCCCCAGCTGCCGGGAAACCTCCAGCAGTTTAGCCGCTGTTGTGGTATTGGTCTTCATCGGTCGGCCTCCTCTCTTGGGGTGATGCGCCGGGCCGCCACAATATCCGGGTGCTCAAAAATGGTGCGCACCGTTTCCCGGTGAATGGGCTGGTCCGCCTCCACGATGGTATAGGCGATTTTTCCCCGGTTTTCCCGGTACAGCCGCATAAAGGCGATATTCACGCCGCTTTCACTCAGCGTCTTGGTAATAAAGGCCACTACGCCGGGCTTATCGTACTGCTTCACCACGATGGTATCGTACTCGCCGGAAAGGTCAATCTCCACCCCATCCAGCTCCCGCAGGCGCACGCTGCCGCCCCCAATGGAAACCCCGGTAACATGCACGGAATGGCCATCCGCCCCCGCCAGGGTAATACCAACGGTATTGGGGTGGGGTACTTCGGTCGCGGTATCGATGCGGAAGCTGTACTGCAGCCCCCGCTCCTGTGCGATCTGGAAGGAATCCCGGATGCGCAGGTCATCCGGCGCAAAGCCCATTACACCGGCCAGCAAAGCGCGGTCGGTGCCGTGGCCGCGGTAAGTGTGTGCAAAGGAACCATACAGCGTAAATTCCACCTTTTTGGCGCCCCCGTGGATGAGCCGGCCCGCAAGATAAGCGATGCGCAGCGCCCCGGCCGTGTGGGAGCTGGAAGGCCCGATCATATTGGGGCCGATGATATCAAAGATACCGGTTGACATAAGGGAGGTTCTCCTTTCCCGCCCTCTAGGGGGCTCTATTCCCAGTATACCACATTTTGCGGGGGAAAAGGAGAGGCGCAAAGGCTTTTTATTCAATTTTCAAGGTACTGTTGGGAGGCAGGTTCCCGCTTAAGGCAGAC
>ERZ825896.4098-NODE-4098-length-11511-cov-2.739263_pt1 | contig 11511 bp, 9 predicted proteins | sample MGYA00519858_ERZ825896 | MGnify/ENA primary metagenome ERZ825896 (study PRJEB31778, sample SAMEA3449214) | human gut metagenome | biome: human gut; feature: human-associated habitat; material: faeces | place: United Kingdom | collected 2010/2012 ... | reverse complement strand
AAGGACTACACGCATATCGGTTATACGGGCGGCAAGTATGTGGCCGACCGTCTCGTCGATGCGCTGATAACCGGCGTGGACAGCATGCGGCGCGAAATCGAGTTGCGCGAGCGGATCGATCGATTGCTGAAGTACGACTCGGCTGCGATCGATTTCAGGGTTCCCGACACGGCTTTGCCCCTGCAGCCTTCCCTTTGACAAGAAGCCCGACGCCCGGCCCGCCTTTTGCCGGTCGAGAGCATGTTGCAGAAACGGGACCGGTCCGGACCGATTCGCACGTTTCGTCCGCATAGAAAAGATGCGCCGGAAAAGAAACTCCGCATGAGAACGGTCTGCCCGTAGCGGTTTCGTCTTGCTTATTGCATTCGCGGAATCTGAGCCGGTCGATGGGATCGGGCCGGGGCCGCCGCGAGACGATTTGTCCGGAACGGAACGCCGGGCCGGTCGGCCGCGCTCCGATTTTTTGGGACTTGAAGTAGCGTCCGCATAGGTTGATATCCGGTAGCGAAAGCATCGACAGCGGAAGGGCGAGCCGCTGTACGAGGGCGGAACGGGGCGGCTCGCCGGTGCTGTCCGGTTCTTAAGGGGAAAGACGGTACGGCGCGGCCGGCGAGAGATAACGTTCGTGCGGAGCGTGCGAATGCGCCGCCGGTATTTTTTATTTTCAGGAATTTTCGTACCTTGCGGCACGTTTGGTCCCCCGAGGCGCGAGTCCGCCGGAGGGGTCTGTCAGGGAAAAGTGTCCGAGCGGTCGAAGGAGCACGCCTGGAAAGTGTGTATACCTCAAAAGGGTATCGCGGGTTCGAATCCCGCCTTTTCCGCCAGATATCCGAGCGATCCGTTAAAAGCCCCGCCGAATTTCGGCGGGGCTTTTCGTTTGTATGCGTCCGGCGAACGGAGTGAATCCTCGCAGGCGGTGTATCCTGCGGCGCGAATCTTACGGTCGCCGCGCCGGGCCGCGGAGAGATCCGGCCGCGCGCGGTTCGGTCCGGCCGATTCCGGATCATACGTCGGCCGCCGGTCCGGCAGCGGGAACCCGCGTCGAATCGATCCGTACATTCTTTCGACATTGCTTTTCAGGCCTTCCTGAGAACGGGAGCTGGCCGCGTCCGCCCGGAACCGTTCATGCCGGACAATCGGTCCGAATCCTCGTTTTCCCGATACGTGCAGAAAAAGGAATTTTCTCCTGCCGCGCGTTTTACAAGATTCAGGCTCAATATTTGAATGTTTCCGCAACGGACCGGGAAAAAATCTCCTGAGACTTTCGGCGAAAGCTCCGGGCGGCGTGTAAGTGTCGCGTTATGACGGATTTGTGATATAAAAGGGACAAGATGCCGCGCTTCCGGCCGGTCCCGGAGGCTCCGGCCCGGATGTTGCATGGGACGCAATTTCCGTGACGGAAACAAGAATAGATCGAGAACGAAGTGAAAAAAGGCATCCTAACCCGTATTTTCGGCGGCGGCCGGCTGGCTGTGCCGCTCGCGCTCGCCGCCGTGTCGTCGGCTGCGCAGACTCCGCTCGAGCGGGAGCTACTCTCGTCGGGATTCGAGAATGTCAGGCAGTTGAAGGGCGAGACCGGGAGCTATGTTTTTCTCGAACCGGTCCCTTTCCGGTCCATGCGGGACGCCGTCGATGCGGTGACGGGACGGATCGGGGCGGCCGGAGACTCGGCAGGAGGGCCGATGACCGTCGTATGGACGGAGGACCGCATTCCGAAGTTCGTGCTTGAGACCGGAGGCTATCCCGATTCGGTGCGGTGGAGGCTGGATTTCGATACGCGGGATGCGCGAGAGGCATGGAAACGTTCTTTGACAAGTCGTCCGGGAGCGAAAAGGTTCCTGAGGAGTTCGGCCGGGAGGGTCGATCTGATCCTGTATCCCCAGTTCCGGTTCCGCAATTCGCGGCTCGACGTGATGTACGAGGTGCAGATCAATCTGAATCCGACGCTGGAGGTCAACCTTTGGAGAGGCTCCAAGCTGACGGCGCAGCTGATCGTTCCGATCCTGAACGAGTTTTACAAGGAGGAAAGCCGGGTGAGGCCGGGCTACCTGACGCTGTCCCAACGCTTCCGCCTGCCCGCGAACGTGCTGGCGAAGGCTACCTTCGGAAATTTCAGTATGAACCGTTGGGGAGCCGACCTGAAGCTGTTCAAGCCTGTCGGCCGGCATTTCGGAATCTATGCCGAAGCCGGGCTGACGGGGATTTCGTATCTCTACTTCGACGGTTGGTCGTATGCCCCGATGAGCAAATGGACCTGGATGGCGGGCGGAAATTACCTGTGGAACCGGTTCGATCTGATGTTCGATGTAAGTGCGGCCCGGTATTTGGGGGACGACATCGGTGCGACGGCCAAGGTAACCCGATATTTTCGCAGAGCCGCCGTAGGATTTTATGTGCAGAAGACGCAGAAGGTCGACTACAACGGCGGATTTTATTTCGCTCTGGCGCTTCCTCCGTACAGGATCAAGCGCCGCCGGCCTGTGCGGGTCGCGCCGTCGAGGTATTTCGAGATGGTGTACAATGCCAAAGCCTATCTGCATTACGGCCGGAACTACGAAACCTCGCCCGACGACAATTGCGCGGAGAATTTCTTCAATGCGACGCGATACAACCAGATAATTAACAATTATACCAATCATTAATTCAATCGTTATGGAAAAAAATCAACCCCGTATCGCCAAACTGTTCAAAACGGCTTTGCTCGGTTTGGCAACAGTTGTTCTGGCTACCGCCTGCAACAAGACGACCGAACCTCCCATTCGTCCCGACGAGACTGCGAAGTACAACATTTCGGGTCAGGTGCTGGGCAACAATCTGGAGAATTCCGATCTGACCGCTTTGGCCGGCGTGACCGTTTCGTATAAGTTCGGATCGGTTTCGGACGAGACGACGACCGACGCGAACGGCTACTTCTCGTTCGAGGGGCTCGTTTCGGCCGGGCGCTACGATCTGACGTTCTCGCTGGGCGGGTACAACACGACCTATTACAGTCTCGAGTTCCCGACGCTGCGCGGCACGATCATCGATTATCAGCTCAAGATCACGATGGTCAAGCTTCCGGCGGGTATGACGACCGTCGATCCGGCGGCCGGCGGCACGGTTCCCGTGACCGGCGCGGTGACGGCTCAGCTGACGGTCAATCCGAGTACGACGGTCAAGGATGCGTCGGGCAAGGACGTGGCCGGGGAAATCAATATCACGGCCACTCCCGTGAACGACATCGTGACCGGACAGGCCGAATCGACGACCGGACTGGCCGTGCTGCAATTCCTGCCGGAAGGCTACCGGTTCTCGCCGGCCCTGAATCTGGCGGTTCAGAACCCGATGACGAACCACTATTTCGGCAATACGTTCCTGCAGTATTACGATGCCGGAACCGGTATGTGGAACACGATGTCGCAACCCGTGACGTTCGCCAACGGCGCGTATAATACGACGATCGACCATTTCTCGATCTACAAGATCGGTTTCTCCAACGGCCGCAGCGAGGTGAGCAGCGAGTCGCGCAGCATCGACGTGATCGACGGCGTGATCGACAATACCGGCAAACTCGAGCCCGTTCCGGTGATCTTCGCGAAGGTTCAGCGTTTGACCGGCTACGTCTATACGACTCCGATCGCCGATGCGCTTCAGGCCGCAGGCATCACGAGCGACGTGGACGAACTGACCGCCGAGATACAGAAGGTGATCAAGGCCTCCAACCAAGGCGTGGACGCTGTCGATCAGATGACTACGGTCGAGTCGGAAATTCCTGTGAATATTTCGGTTCCGGCCAACACGAAGCTGACGATGACCGCCCAGCAGGTAGTGACGACCGTGGCCTATACGTTCAACATCATGAGCACCTCCGGCTCTTCGTACAGCGTGGTTGTCAATACGCTCGTCCCGGCCAATTCGGTATCGGTCACGACCGACTTCACGCCCGGCGACACGCATACGGTTCCCGGCGGCGACGGTACGGGCGGCGGCGGAAGCAACTGATCGAGAACGACCGTAACCCGACTACGAACCCGATAGTTTCGACCGCATGATGATTGGGCCCGAATGGATCGTAAGGAGTGCCGTATCGATCGTTCTGCTCGGATGTATGTCCGTTGCATCGAAACTGTCGGCGCAGTCGACGCTGGGTGTCACCGGCTTGCTGAACAGTCCGTCGGCGGAAATGGCCGCCGACGGCACTGTCCGCGTCGGAGCCAATTTCCTCAACGACCGGTTGACGCCGGCTACCTTCGACTACCACACGTTCAATTACTATCTGAACGTAACGTTCTTGCCTTTTCTGGAAGTCGCGCTGACCTCGACGGCGTTCATGAACGAACGTCGCACGGCCTTCGTCAACGAGGACCGTTCGGTTTCGGTCCGCGTGCGGCTGCTCGGGGAACGCAGGGTGCGGCCCGCGATCGCGGTCGGCTCGAACGACCTCTTCACGTCGTCGGACGGCGGGCGGTTCTCGACCTCCGGCGGCGAGGGCAACCAGTATTTCGGCTCGACGTATGTCGCGCTCTCCAAGCATTTCGTCTTTTCGGGCCACCGCTTCGGAGTGCATCTGGCATATAACGTGTCGATGAACGACCGGTTTCGGATCGACAGTCCCGTCTCGGGCGGCGTCTCCTTCTCGCCTCGCTTCTGCAGGCAGATGAACTTGATCGCCGAGTATGACACGCGCTGTTTCAATCTCGGGGCCAATGCTTTGATAGCAAGGCATATTTTCGTTCAGGTGTTGCTTCAGAAACTCCGCTATCCGTCCTGCGGACTGTGTTTCGAGTTCGGGTTGTGGGGGGCCGGAAAAGCGGATCGGAACCGCAGGGGTCGTAGCTTAGCCGGAAAAGTTTCGGGCGGGTCGGCAAGCGAAGATCCTTTGAAAAAAGCAAAGTATTAAAAACCATTGACGAATATGAAAAACAATTGTACAATCAGCGTGAAATCTTTGATCGTCGCGCTTGTCATGATTTCGGGATCGTCCGCGGCCTTCGCGCAGCATCACCGGCCGAAGGAGAACCCGTTCAAATCATACGAAAATTCCTACCTGACCAACTGGTTCTTCGATAACTGGTACATCGGAGTAGGCGCCGGCGGACAGGTGTTCGAGGGACAGGACAATTCCCGAGGCGCATTCCGCAAGCGGATCACGTCGGCTTTCGAGGTCTACCTCGGCAAATGGTTCACTCCGGCCGTCGGTATGCGGTTCAAGATGTACGGAACCCGCCCGCACGGGTTCTCGTACTCGAACAGCCCGTATATCTACGGGATGCCGGACCGCAACGGCCTTTACCGTGAGAAGTTCAACATGTGGAACCTGCACGGCGACTTCATGGTGAACTTCTCGGCAGCCGTTTTCGGCTACAAAGAGAACCGCGTGTACGAGATTCTTCCCTATATAGGCATAGGCTTCGCTCATGCCTGGTACAAGAGCGCTCCGACACGCAACGACATGACGGCCAACTTCGGTATCGTACAGAAATTCTGCGTCTCGCCGGCTATCGACATCAATCTGGAAGTGTCTCAGATGCTTGTCAACGATGCGTTCGACGGCGTGGATGAAAACGGAATCATCGACGGCTCGTCCGTTATCAGCGTGGGTATCACGTACAAGTTCAAGAAGCGCGGATTCGACCGGGGCATTCCGGCCGCGGTCGCGTTTGACGCTCTGTTGGCGCAACAGGCCGATTACGACGCGCAGATAAGCCAGTACGTCGCCGAGCGCGACGCCGCGCTGGCAGCCGCCGCCGTAGCCGCCGAGCAGGCCGCGATCGCCGAGAGCACGGAGCCCGATACCGTTACGCGTACGGTCGTCCGCGCGCAGCCGCTGGCCGTATTCTTTACCATTGGCCAGACGAATATCACGGACAAGGAGATGGTGAATCTGAAGTACGCCGCTCAGGTGATCAAGCATTCCCCGGGCCATGTGTACAAGATTACCGGCTATGCCGATACGCAGACGGGTACTCCGCAGCGTAACGAGTACCTGAGCAACCAGCGCGCCCAGAATGTCTACGATGCGCTCGTGAACAAGTTCGGCGTCAGCCCGAAGAGCCTGAAGATCGTTCCCCGCAAGGGCCAAAGCGTGCCTTTCGACAACGCGGTGCTCGACCGGGTATCGATCGTCGAGTAGTCGTCGGTCCGAATCTTTTGCAAGCGGTTGTCCGGTTTCCGGACAACCGCTTTTTTACGCGCGGTCGGTAAGCCGGGTTTTCTCCGCCGCGCGCGGTGTTTCGCTGTACGGGTTCTGCGGTCGGTTTTTCCTGTTGATTGTCACAAAGCTTGCCGACATGACGATGAATATCAGTTCGAAGGCAAACAGTTTGACATAGTGGTTCTCATTCAGCATTCCGTGCGCCGACACGAATGATACGAGAAACGGTATAGCTCGATTAAAGTAATGGAATTTCATACAAAAGTACCGTCCGTAATTTATGTAGCTCCAATACTTATTGGATCGGGTATGCAGATTGATTTACCCGATACATCCAAAAATTCCCGGATGAGCCCGTCGGCCGGCATCCGGGAAATTTCAGTATTCAGCAGCGATATCTCAAAGTCACCCCGAAGTATTCAATCGGGATGAATGATATGCATTCTTTTACTTTAGGCTTTTCTTTCTTTTCTTCTTTTTCGTCTGTTTAGCACATCTACTATTCCTACGGCTATGGCGGAAGGTACTACGACATTCCAAAAGTTATACGGATTGTCCGTAAAAAATTTGAACAAAAAACTGACCAACGAGCCTGCGGCAATGGCCGTGATATATAGCGCGATATATGGGAAAGATTTCTTTGTTTTCATTTTGTCTTCTTATTATTTAATTAAGCCATTTGTCAATAGCTTCAGAGATTGACCCCGAAGCGCCATTGCTCAATCCTCCTACGACGGCCTCCGGCCAGCCTCTACGCTTCCTGCACCCGAACCTAATATTGCTCCTCCTATCGCTCCGGCAAGAGCATCTCTTGCATCAGCGGTAAGGCTGCCGATTACAATAGACAGATTTTTCATAAGAACATAATTTAAGTAAAACATTTGTGGACAAGATTTGTTAGCATAAATATATAAATAAACAGGAAATCGAACGAATAATATTTCGATTTTTTCCGGATAGATAGTGCGTGACGAGACGTCGTCTGATCGGAGAATTTTCGCCATAATTTTCCGATGCGATAAAATTGGGAGTAGAATCCCGGTCGCGGACTTTGTTACGACTGGTTTTATGACCGGCGAAAGTCGGGAGCGGCGGGCCCGTTCCTGCTCGCATGTTATGAAAAAACAGCTATCTTTGTCATTTGTCCGTGCCGTTGCAGCTGCGGAGATAGGTCATGGGGGATTTCTGTTCATACGTCGGTCAGGCGATCGATCTTTTCCGCTACGATCCGCGTAGCCCGATGCTTTTTTCGAGCGGCTTGTTCCTGTTCGTTTTTCTCGGGTTCTCGCTGATCTACGGCTTGCTGAAACGGCGTCTCACGCTGCGGATCGTCTATGTCACGCTGTTCTCGCTCTATTTCTACTACAAGACGAGCGGGCTGTTCTTCCTGCTGCTCGTCGGGCTGTCGCTGTCGGACTTCGCGATCGGAAGGCTGATGCACCGCTCCCGGCGTTCCGAAGCGCGAAAGAGCCTGCTCGTGCTGAGCCTGCTGATCAATCTGGGCCTGCTGTGCTATTTCAAGTATGCCGACCTGATCGTCTCGGCCGTAGCCGGGCTGATCGACCGGACGCTGACGCTGCCGGACATTTTCCTGCCCGTCGGCATCTCGTTCTTCACGTTCCAGTCGATGAGCTACGTGATCGACCTGTACCGCCGGCAGATCGAGCCCGTGCGGCGCTGGATCGACTACCTGTTCTACCTGTCGTTCTTTCCGCAGCTCGTGGCGGGTCCGATCGTCCGGGCCCGGGACTTTCTGCCGCAGATTTACCGGAATCCCGTTTTCGTTTCGCGCGACATGTTCGGACGCGGAGTCTTTCTGATCCTGTCGGGCCTGTTCAAGAAAGCGATCATCTCGGACTATATCAGCCTGAACTTCGTCGACCGGGTATTCGACAACCCCATGTTGTACAGCGGCTTCGAGAACCTGATGGGGGTTTACGGGTACGCCCTGCAGATTTACTGCGACTTCTCGGGATACTCCGATATGGCGATCGGGCTGGCCCTGCTGCTCGGGTTCCGGTTCCCGGTCAACTTCGATTCGCCCTACCAGTCGGCTACGATCACCGAGTTCTGGCGGCGCTGGCATATCTCGCTGTCGAGCTGGCTGAAGGACTACCTTTACATTTCGCTGGGCGGGAACCGCAAGGGGCGCGCGAGGACGTATGCGAACCTGATGCTGACGATGCTGCTGGGCGGGCTGTGGCACGGAGCGGCCGTCCGATTCATCCTGTGGGGGGCGCTGCACGGAGCCGCGCTGGCCGTTCATAAGGCGCTGATGCACGCTTTCCCCTCGGTGTTCAAAGCTTCCGGAGAGCAGATGAGGCCGTGGCGGCGGGTTTTGGGCGTGCTGGTCACGTTCCATGTGGTCTGTCTGGGCTGGATTCTGTTCCGGGCTCCGGACATGCAGACGGGCGAGCGGATTCTTTCGCAGATTTTTGGCCATTTCCAATGGAGACTGATTCCTCAGGTCGTTTCCGGCTACGGGGCCGTCATGGCCTTGATGGCTGCGGGCTACCTGCTGCATATGCTGCCGCGCCGGGCCGAGGCGTGGGGCGAGCGGACCGTCGCGGGCGCTCCGCTCGTTGTCAAGGCACTGATGCTGACCGTGCTGATATGGTGCGTCATGCAGATCAAATCGTCCGAAATCCAGCCGTTTATCTATTTCCAGTTCTGACCGGGATAGCGTCGGGAGAATCTTCTGCGGTCCGATGCTTTTCGTCGCATCCGTTTGTATTTGATCGCGATGTCCGAGACGACTCGTATTCGTGCCGTTTCGGCTGAGGACGCGATATGATGCCGAAAGCCCGACGGATTCGCGGCGCGTGGGGGGCGGATAGGAGCATTTGACTTATTGTGAGGACAAGGTCTCTGTCTTGCCGGGTCTTGTTCCGGTTCCGCTCGGGCCTGCATACGGAGTGCCGTGCGAGCCGGATTGTTCTTCGGTCAGGCCGGCGGCACGGACGGCACGGAGGACGGGGCCTTCTCCGTATGCGGACGGATAGTTGGCGATCCGCTTTTTTCGTCGTATTTTTGAGACCGAACGAAAAACACCGCTATGTGGCAATCGCTTCTCGATCTCGACCGGGAGCTCCTGCTCGCCCTGAACGGCGACGGAGGCGCTTTCTGGGACGCTTTCTTCTATTTCGTGACGGCCCGGCTCACTTGGATTCCGTTGTATGCCGTGCTGCTGTATGCCGTGTGGAGGCGGTTCGGAACGCGCGGTCTGCTGTGGGTCGTGCTGTTTCTGGGTGCGACGGTCATAGCGGACGACCAGATATGCAACTTCTTCAAGCATAACGTGCCGAAGCTGCGTCCTACCCATACGCCCGGCGTCTAATCGCTGGTGCATACGGTCCGGGACTACCGGGGCGGGCTGTACGGCACGGTTTCCGCCCATGCGGCCATCAGCTTCTCGATCGCGCTGTTCACTTCCGTGCTGTTCCGCCGGAGGTGGTATGCCATAGCCATTTTCGTATGGGCGGCCCTGCTGGCGTACAGCCGGATCTATCTGGGCGTGCACTATCCGATGGATATTCTGTTCGGTCTGCTGCTCGGCCTGTCGCTGGCGGCCGTCTCGGTCAGGCTTTGCCTGAGGCGGATGCGACGGACGGAGGAGGTTTCCCCGGGATCATCTGAAAAAGACGCTCTATGACACTTTCGCAAAGTTACTCGGCTCTCTCTCGAAAACTTTACGCTCTTCGCGGACGGCTGTCGCTGTGGCTGCTTCCCGCCAGTGTCGCCGCCTTGCTGGTGACGACGCCGTTCCGGATCGCCGACGGATGGATTCTGCTGGCGGTATGTGCGCTTCTGCTCGGCTCGGGATTCGCCCTGCGTGTCCGCTCGACGGCCGTCATGCTCTACAGGACCCGGCTTCGGGCTTCGGGGAATCCGCCCGCGATGCCTTTCCCGACGGAGGGAATTTATGCGCGGATGCGCTATCCGCTCTATGCCGGCAATTTCCTGATTTGGTCCGGAATCGTGCTTTACACGGGAACGGACTGGTTCGTGATCGGCGCGACCGCGCTTTATGCCGCTTGCTACCTGACGATTCTCGGCAGAGAGGAGCGGCTCATGCTTGGGAAATACGGCGCCGACTATCGCGCGCGCTGCCGGGAGGTTCCGGCCCTGTGGCCGTCGCGCCGGAGCCGGGGAGGCGTTGCCGTACCGGTTTCCGCGACCGTTTCGGCCGTGCGCCGGGAGTTCCGGTTGCTGGCGGGAGCCGTGTTGGTTTTGCTGCTGCTGGGTATCGTCAAGTTCAGGGTCGTGCATCTGACTTGGGGGATTCCTTTCTATTGGCTGGTCGCGACCGGCCCGGCGCTGGCGCTGTTTCTCGCGGGTTGGCTGCTGCGCCGCCGCCGTCGGGGGAAAGTCGCTGCGGAATGCGTCGTTCGACAGAGCCCGGAGGAAAAATAGCCCGATCGCGGGTCGCCCCTCGGGATGAATCGGAGTATGTTGCCTGCGGAGGGCGAGACGGAGGATTCTCTGGGTTCGGGCGTAATCCGCGAAAGCCGTGCACCATGGAAAAGGGGCTGTCTCGGATTACGAGACAGCCCCTTTTCGTCGAGGCCTGAAGCGGAATTGAACCGCTGTAAGAGGTTTTGCAGACCTCTGCCTAACCACTCGGCCATCAGGCCCTGTATGGGACGGCAAATATAGAAATTATTTCCGAACCGTCAAAATTCACGGGCATTTTCGTCCTTTTCCGAGGGGACGAGCTCGGGCCGGACTCGGCCCGATGCCGTATTCGAAAATACGGGGTCGGTCCGAATGGGAACGGGCTTCGTGTCCGAAAAACATCCGGAGGAGCTGTTCGACGCTTGCATTGAAGAGGCGTGCAAGCGATATGGAATTGGTATTTGTTCCGGGTTTTGTCCTCGTTTGGGACGAATCGCCGTCGGCCGGGACCGTATTGTCCGGCGGTTTTATTTCTCCTGCGCGGGAATAGGTTCGTGCCGATAATTTTCTATCTTTACGCAGCGGACGGCGCCGGGCGCCGCCCCGGACCGAGAGAACCGTTTCCCGAAATGACTGTCGACGACATAGCCCTTACGATGCACCCGGAGATAGGAAGCCGTACGGCCATTCATCTGGTCGAGTGCTTCGGCTCGGCCGAGCGGCTGTTCGCCGCGACGCAGCAGGAGATCGTGCTCCGATCCGGACTGAAGCCCGAGCTGGCGCGGAGTATCAGCCGTCGCGAGTATCACGGGGCGGCGGAACGGGAGCTCGCTTTCGTCGAGAGGCACCGGATCCGGGCGATCGATGCGTGCTCGGCGGAATATCCCCGCCGGCTCAAGGAGTGCCCCGATTATCCGCATGTGATCTACGTGCAGGGCGACCCAACGGCGTTATGCGGAACCATGATTTCAATGGTCGGCACC
>ERZ825896.4094-NODE-4094-length-11519-cov-7.407537_pt1 | contig 11519 bp, 5 predicted proteins | sample MGYA00519858_ERZ825896 | MGnify/ENA primary metagenome ERZ825896 (study PRJEB31778, sample SAMEA3449214) | human gut metagenome | biome: human gut; feature: human-associated habitat; material: faeces | place: United Kingdom | collected 2010/2012 ... | reverse complement strand
CCACATCCTGTTACTAGTGTTAAACACACTAGTAACATTAATGTTATATTTATTACTTTTTTCATTTCATTCTTCCTTTCTATTTTTTTAATCTAAAGCTATTGTAATTACTGGTCTAACTCCAGCAACAGTTGAAGAATCAGTCATAGCTGCCCCGCTAGATAATGATGAACTGGCAAATAGTAGAGAAACATCAGATTTACCATAATATGGATATCTATTATCTTGCTCTCCAGCCATTCCCCACCAAGATCCTACAATTGGTACAAATGGATTATATTTATCATATGTAGGCGGTACATCAATAAACCATGATTTATAATAGTTTGGCAACATTTGTTTAATATTTGGTATTTTTGCAATATAATCATACTCTCCACCTTCATATGTCGAATGCATCAAATAGTGTTCTGAACGTGTAATTAATCTAATTTTATCATATGTATAAGTTTTACATTGTTCATGAGAATTTTCAAGATATTTATGTATATCCAGCCATTGATCATTTATTCTATCAATTTCACTTTCTAAATATCCAACGAATTTGCCTCCCCAAAAATAATGAAGACTAGGACCGGAAGGTGTAGTTGTAGATGTTGGATTATATTCATAAGTAGCACCACATATTTTATTTGTTATAATTTCATTTGATATTTTGCTTTCTAGTTCATTTAGAAGTGTATTATTTAGATATTTCCTTATCAAAGAATTTTCCCAAGAATATTTAATTTTATTATGTTCATTTATTTCACAATTTGTACCATCATTTGTACAATGAGCCATGTCAGGTAACTGATGAGCATCCATCAATATTGTTAAATATTTCGTTTGTGTACTTGGATCAACAGGATTATATGGATCAGGATGCAAATCATCATCGCTTTCTATATATTGTCTAATTACATGCCATTTATAACCACCACATGTTACTGCATCACCAGTTTTATAGTCTCCACTAGTTAAGCAAGTTTCTTTCGATTTTATAACATATGTTTGATAATACCAATCTCCATTATTAGGGTCCTGATTTTGCTTATTTCCCGCTTTATCTGTTGCTTTTGCATATATTGTCCAATCTCCATCCCCATCTAATAATACATCAAATGTATTTTTTGTTGTATTATCAATTGATTTCGAAGTTATTTTATTTGTATATACTAATGCTTTGTTTTTAAATACATATACCGACATTGATTTAAAATTAGTATCACTTACTGTTACCCTTACTGTTTTATTTTCATTGTACGTTCCACCAGCTAAACTATAACTTACTGTTGGATTTACTGTATCTATCATATATGTTTGATAATAAACACCTGTACTAGTTTTTGGCTCTTGATTTAATTTATTTCCTGCTTTATCTACTACATTTGTATATACTATCCATGTTCCATCACTATCTAAGTCTATTGTTTGTGTCTTATTTGTAAGTCTATTATATTCTTTATAAACTGTACCATCTTTATATACAGTTATATACATAAACTGAAAATTGTCATCGTTTGCTGTTATTGTTATTGTTTTATTTTCATTGTATGTTCCACTTGCTAAACTATAACTTACTGTTGGATTTGTTGTATCTATTTGTGTTATGTTTCCTGCATTCGTTACTTCATTTATTCCATCTGATGCTTTTGCTACTATGCTTCCATTTGTTGTAAATGTTATAGCTCCTGTATAATTTTTCCATGTACTTCCGCCATCTAAACTATATTGTTTTATTGTTGCTACTGATGGATATTCTATTGTTACACTCTTACTTGTTGCCCATCCACTTGGTATGCTTATACTTGGTTTAGCTAAGGTTACTGTTGCTACAGATAATGTATTTGATGTTGTATTTAAATTTGCATTATTAGTAACTCTTACCTTTATGTTATATGTTCCACTTTTTAATCCACTAAATGTATATGTATTACTTGTTTGCTTTGCTTTCCATGTTGTTCCATTATCTATACTAAATTCATATCCACTTATTCCACTTTCATTATCTGTTGCGTTTGCTACTACTGTTATACTATTGGTTGTTACTGTTCCTTTTGTAAGGCTTACATTAACTGGCCCTGTTGTATCTATTTTGGTTAAACTTAATGTTGATGATGATGAATAAATTTTTCCATCATTTATTCTTGCATATATTATTCCATTTGATTTAAATGTCACTAATGGGGTCCCTGTTACTTTATACCATGTATTTGCTGCATAACTTTTGGTTACTGTTGTCCCACATGTACTAGGATCTGTGCTTGTTCCACAGTTATATCCGTTTATATTACTTGTTGTTGCAACTGTTGTTTTTACATAATATGTTGGGCTTGTTACATTCGTTGCCACATAGCTTACCTTTACTGTTTTACTTTGTGCGTATGATGTATTTGTTGGATTTTGACTTGTTGTAAACGATACTGACGTTTGTCCTGTTGTACTATTTCCTGTTTTAGTTGTACTTAATCCGGCATTATTCATTGTTGTTACTTTGTAATAATAATTTGTATTTTCTTTAACATTATTTATAACACAGCTATTTCCACTTATTACTCCTGTTGTTCCATAACTTGCACTTGTTCCATATACACATTCTGTACTCTTTATTTCCGATTCGCCATCTTTATTTGCTGTTATTGGTATTATTATACTCTTAGTTGTTGTTGTTATATTTCCTATTGTTAATATTGGTGCTGTCGTATCTATTTTTGTTTCTTTATATATCTTGGCATCACTTGTATTTACTCCATCATTTAATCTTACATATATTGTTGTTGGGTTATCTTTTGTTGACATTGTATCAATTGAAATAGTAGTTGGACTTGATATTGTTTGCCATTTGTCTTTATCGTTTTGTTCATTATATATTTCTCCATTATATTTAACTTGATATTGTAATTCTTCATCAATATTCCCTTCTGTTGTTCCACTTATTGTATATGTTTTACTTGTTTTCCAAGCAGTTGATGATGGCACTATTGTTATTGTTCCAAAATCTAATAAACTTGCATCTATTTCTTTTTCATCCATTCCTATGCTTTCATCAAAGTTTTCACTGCCATATGTTCCATTATACACTCTTACTTTTATTTTATGATTTTTTCCACTTACTTTTTCAAATGTATGTGTATAGTTTGTATCATTTGTTTTTACTGTTGCATCTAATTTATTATCTATATAAAATTCATATTTAGATACACCACTTTTACCTGTTATTACATCTCCAAACACTTTAATGGTGCTTGTTGTTGATGTTGTTTTAATGCTGCTTATTCTTATTTTTTCATTATCTATTATGATTCCTTCACAATTTCCATTATATATTTTTACCTCTTCCTTATTAGGATTCTTTTCAGCACAATACTTTCCATTGGTAAGTAAAAATTCTATTTCACCTTTATCATATATTTTTACATATCCATCTCCCATAGATCCTGTTGCACTTAAATTTTTCTTTTTTATATTACTTGAATTACTTATACATTCACTATTATTGCAATCAAAGTAGATGCTATCAATGTCTTGATATTCAAGTGAATTATCTACATAATATTTTTTACTAATTTTTTTAATATTTTCTGCACTTCTAATAAATGATGCTTTTCTTGATTTTTCTATTACACTAACCACTACTGGCACTGTTATTAATGATACTACAGCTATTACAACTATTGTTGCTAGTAATTCTATTAATGTAAATCCATTACGCTTCATACACATTCTCCTCTTACTATCTTCTTATTTAGATTATAACATGTTTTTTATAAGTTAAGTAAAAAAATTTTTTTCTTTAACAGCATTTACATTTCTATTTCACCCTTATTTTTAAAATTAATAACTATTGGAGTTCCTTCTAAATCAAAGGATTCTCTTATTTTATTTTCTATATATCTTTCATAGGAAAAATGAACAAGTCCTTTATTATTTACCTCTATATCAAATGTTGGTGGACAATTACTTACCTGATGACTAAAATATATTTTTAATCTTTTTCCCTTATATGATGGAGGTAAATTAAGTAAATAAGCATCTTTAATACAATCATTTAATAAACTTGTTTTAATTTCTTTTTTAGCATTTTCGTATGCTTTAATTACTTCTGGTAAAAGTGTATGTATTCTTTTCTTAGTTAAAGCGGATAAAAAGACAATTGGTGCATAAGGCATAAATTGGAAATTATTTCTTATTTCTTGCTTAAATTTTTTCATTGCCTCATCTTTGTCTTCCGTAATAGTATCCCATTTATTAACAACAAGAACTACGGCTTTTCCTGCTTCAATTGCATAGCCTGCTATATGCTTATCATGTTCAATTATACCCTCCTCGGCATTAATAACAATTAAACATACATTTGATCTATCTATAGCCTTTAGAGATCTAAGTACACTATACTTTTCAACACTTTCATATATTTTACCTTTTTTTCTCATACCGGCTGTATCAATAACCATCATTGCTTTTTCATGATATGTAAATGGCGTATCGATAGAATCTCTCGTTGTTCCTGCAACATTTGATACAATGGCTCTATCCTCATTTAAAATAGCATTTACTAAACTACTTTTACCTACATTAGGTCTTCCTATTACACAAAATCTTAATACATCATCATTAATATCTTCAGAATATGGTGTTATTTTGGATGTAACCATACTAAGAAGTTCATATATACCTATGTTTTGTTCACCACTAATTTCAGCAATATCATCAATACCTAATTCATAAAAATCATATTTATGTTCTTTATATTGTTTACTATCCACTTTATTTATTGCAAGTATTATTGGTTTATTTGATTTAATTAATTTTTTATTTACAATATAATCTTCACTAGTAAGTCCTTCTTTTCCATCTACAACAAAAACAACAATATCTGCTTCATCTATAGCAAGTTCAACTTGCATATTTATTTCATTTTGAAAAGTATCATCTGCAATTGATATACCGCCAGTATCTACTAAATGAAAATTATATTCATTAAAAGATACATTTCCATATATTCTATCTCTTGTAATACCTGGTGTATCTTCCATAATAGAAACTTTTTTACCAACAAGTCTATTAAAAATTGTCGATTTACCTACATTAGGTCTTCCTACTAGAGCAACAACTGGTTTTTTCATAAGTACCACCTCAAATCTTGTTTATTATAACATGTTTATTTTATTTTTCAAAGTCCATTTATGAAGTTTTTAAATTCTTCTTCATTTAATATTGTTATTCCTAAACTTACAGCTTTATCGTATTTACTACCCGCTTTTTCACCAGCAACCACATAATTTGTTTTGGAACTAACGGTTCCTGTAACAATACCACCATTATCTTCAATAACTTGTTTTGCCTCATCCCTAGTAAAATCATTAAGTGTACCTGTTAATACAAAGATTTTTCCATTTAATTTACTAGAACTTTCAGTTCCAAGATAATTCATATTAATACCTTTTTCTTTTAATTTATTAATTAAAGCAATATTTTCATCATTATCAAAATAATTTCTTACACTTTTCGCAATTATTTCTCCTATATCTGGTATATTTACTAGTACATCATATGGAGCATTAATAAGATTATCTATATTCTTAAACTCTTTGGCAAGTATTTTACCAGTTTTACTACCAACATGTAAGATACCAAGGGCAAATAATAATCTCTCTAAAGAATTATTTTTGGATAACTCAATTGATTCTAATAAATTATTAATACTTTTATTACCAAAACCTTCAAGTTCAATAAGTTCTTCTCGATGTTTATTTAAATCATATATATCCGTATAGTTTTTAATAAAACCTAAATTATAAAAATCTTCAATAATAGAGTCTCCTAATCCATCTATATTCATAGCTTTTCTACTTACAAAATGGACAAGTCCTTCAATACTTCTTGCTGGGCAATTACTATTTAAACAAAAATAATCAGCTTGATTTTCTTTTTTATAAATAGTTTCTCCACATATAGGACAATTATGAATCATTTCAAATGGTTTTTCACTACCATTTCTTCGATCTTTTTTTACTTCAACTACTTCTGGTATAACATCTCCTGCTTTTCTAATAGAAATAGTGTCTCCTATTCTAACATCTTTATTTATACAATATTCTTCATTATGAAGAGTTGCTCTTGAGACAAGTGATCCTGCAACATGTACTGGATGAAAAATCGCATTTGGAGTAATTCTTCCTGTTCTTCCAACCGTAAATTTTATTTCTTTTAAAGTTGTTAATACTTCTAAAGCAGGAAATTTATAAGCAATTCCCCATCTAGGAACTCTTGATGTAAATCCTAATTTTTCTTCATCAAGTAAACTATTTACCTTAAGTACAACCCCATCTATTTCATATGGTAAATCATTTCTAATACTAGATAAATAAGAAATATGTTCTATAATATCATTTACATTATGAGCAAGAGAATTTAATTTATAATTAGTAACAAACCCTAATTCTTTTAAGAAAGCAAGTGACTCTGATTGTGTTTTTATTCCATAATCACTTGGATTAGGAATAAAATAAGCCATAAAATCTAATTCTCGAGATGCCGTTATTTTGCTGTCAAGTTGCCTAACAGAACCTGCTGCAGCATTTCTTGGATTAGCAAACAATTTTTCATTATTTAAAGTTCTTTCATAATTAATTTTTTCAAAAGAATTTTTGCTCATATAGATTTCACCACGAACCTCTATATTTATATTTTTAGATAATTTAAGAGGAACTGATTTTATTGTTTTTACATTTAATGTTATATTTTCTCCAACAACACCATCACCACGTGTTGCAGCTCTTACTAAAATTCCATTTTCATATATTAAAGAGCCTGATAATCCATCCATTTTAGGCTCAACTGTATATGTTGGACTTGGAATAATTTTTCTTATACGATCATCAAAAGATATTATTTCATCTTCATTAAATATATCATCAAAGGAAAGCATTGGTGTTGTATGTGTTACTTTTTCAAATTTTTCAATAGCCTCTCCTCCAACTCTATTTGTTGGGGAAATATCTTTTTTATATTGTGGATATTTTTCTTCTAATCTAAGTAGTTCATTATAATAATCATCATATTCCTGGTCTGTTATTGTAGGATTATCTAAAACATAATATTCATAACTTGCTTTATTTAATATTTCTATTAATTCATCAATTCTTTTTTCTATCATTTACTTTTGTCCTTTCCATAAAATAAACACTAAAAATAATACCTAAACTTATCATATAATAAGGGCTAGTATAAAACATTGAATTACCAAACATAGATGATGTTATATAACCTATACAAATAAATACAAAACACATAACATTTTTATCTATAAACTTAAGTTTTTTTAGAATATTTATAAAAGTTATAGATAAAAATAATATATACAAAATTAATCCCATAATTCCTGTATTAGCACCAACTTGTATAAACATATTATGTGGTCTATCAGTTATTTCACACCTTAATACTTTTGCATATGGTTCCTCTAAATTTTCAAGACCATAACCAAATATAGGTTTATTACCAATAAACTTTATTCCGTTTACCCATAAATCTAATCTATTTGTTCCATAGCATAATATAGGTCTTCCATCTTTATCTAAAGTTTTTTCAATATTTTTTAAATTTTTACCTATTCCTATCATTTCATTTCCTGTTTTGAAAAGATTATTTCCAACATTTGAAAAAAAACATGAAACAAGAATTAAACATAATAAAACAATTAATCCTCTAATAATATTCTTTTTTAGCACTATTATATATATAAACATACAAATAATAGAAAAACATACAGCCAAGTAACAACCAAATGTATCATTTTTAATTAATAGTAAAATATAATCTAATAAATATATAATAGACATTTCTTTTTTCTTTGAAAATAAAAACATAGAAAAGGCTGCACATATAGATACTGTCAAATAGTATCCATAATGATTATATTGTGAAAATATAGCAACATTTAAATCACTGCGATACATATTACTGCCAATTAATAAAACTTTAGTTAAATCATTATTCATAACAAAAAGTAATGCCATAATGCTCGAACTTATAAGTAAAACATGTAATGTTCTTTTTAGATAATTTTTATTATGACTAACAATAAAACCGTTAATAAAAAAGCCAAAATATAAAAGATAACTAATATATCCATCTCTTCGATATGAATTACCTAAAAAAGCAAATTCTTTGTTTTGGGCAAGAATACAAGAAATCAAGCACCATATAAAATACAAACCTATAATTATTATTGGCAAAAGTGCTCTTTTATTCACTTTACCATTAAAATATTTTTTAAGAAAATACAATAATCCATTTAATAAACCTATTCCTCCACTTACAAATAAACCAATATATAAATACATAATTGAACTACCCTTTACAAATATATTAGTTAATAATATAAAAATTGGAAGTAAAAAATATATTGATATTAACCAAAATGATATGTTGTAACATACTTTTTCTGGTATATTTAATACTATTTCTTTTATTGTTTTGCAATCACTTAACTTTTTCATATATTAATTTCCTTTACTTTACTTACTACAATTTGATACTTATCAAATCTTTTTTCAACCTTACCATTTACTAGTATAATTTCCCCCTCTTTTATAATAACATTATCTCTATAAAATTTAGGAAATAATACTAATTCTATTTTATCTATTTCATCAGATGCTTCAATAAAAGACATTTTATCACCATTTTTGGTCTTTATTTCTCTAATGCTATCTACATACACAGCAATATTTACAAATTTATCAAAATATAAATTTATTTCATTTAAATTAACAATATTAGGATATTTTAATTTTACTTCTGTAATTGGGTTATTACTTAAATAAAAACCATATACATTAAGTTCATTTTTCATAAGTTCTATTTTGGTATACTCATTATAAAAAACAATTTCAGGTCTTAACTCATCATCATCTAATAAACTACCTATTTCACTATAATTAATAATTAAATCTAAGTTTTCTTTTAATGTTTTTCTATTATATCCAAATTCATCCATACATCCTGCATCAATTAATGCTTCAATATGTTTTTTATTTATGCTTTTTCCATATACTCTTAAGGCAAAATCAAATATATCTTTAAATAAACCTTTTTCTCTTTCCAAAACTATTTGTTTTGCTATATTAGTACCTATATTTTTAATGCTAGATAATGAAAAAATAATCGCATTATCTCTTACAATATGTATATCATAACTATTATTAATACTTGGAATAATTACCTTTATATTATTTTTTTTACATTCATAAATATAATCTTTTGTCTTTGTTTCACTACCAATACTACCATTTAATAATTGTTTCATAAAATAAAGAGGATAATGGGCTTTTAAATAAGCCATGCGATAAGAAATAAAGGCATATGATACAGAGTGCGCTCTATTAAATCCATAAGATGCGAATTTGACAATTAAATCATATATTTTATTACTAAGATTTTCATCATATCCATTTTTAATACTTCCACTTACAAATTTTTCACGCTCTTTTATTAAGACCTCTTCTTTTTTCTTTGATATGGCTCTTCTTAAAATATCAGCCTCTCCATAACTATATCCAGCCATTTTACTTACTATCTGCATTATTTGTTCTTGATATACAATAATACCATAAGTAGGTTTTAATATTTCTTCAAGATCTTTATGAAAATAATCTATTTTCTCTAAACCATTTCTTCTTTTTATATATAAATCAATATTGTTCATAGGACCTGGTCTAAATAAGGCAAGAGATACAACAATGTCTTCAAAATTATGTATTTTAAACTTTCTTAAAAAGTTCATCATACCACTTGATTCAAATTGAAAAATACCAACTGTATTTACGTCATAAAAAACTTTAAGAGCATCTACATCATCTTCTGTAATGTTATCAAAGTTTAAATCGTTATTTATATCATTTAAGCAATCATTAATAATAGTTAAGTTACGAAGAGCTAAAAAATCCATTTTTAATAATCCAAGTGTTTCCAAATAAGTCATAGAATAACCTGTAATATAATAATCCGTATGACTTTTATCAAGAGGTACTATTTCATCCAGTTCTTTTGATGACATAACAATACCAGCTGCATGAATAGACGTGTGTCTCTTAATTCCCTCTAATTTAGCTGCTACTTTAAATAAAGTTTTTGTATCACTAGATAAATTAATAAGTTGCCTTAACTTTTCATTTCCTTTATAATTTACTATTAAATCTTTTTGAACATCAATTTGTTTACATATACTATTTACCATATCTAAATCAATATCCATTACTCTTCCAACATCACGAATAGCCTGTTTTGCTGCCATTGTACCAAAGGTAATAATAGGAGCAACATGTTTAATACCATATTTTTTAATACAATAATTTACTATTTCTTCTCTTTTTGTATATTCAAAATCAATATCAATATCAGGCATTGTTACTCTCATAGGATTTAAGAAACGTTCAAAAATCAAATGATATTTTATAGGATCAACTGTTGTAATATTGAGTAAATAAGAAACAAGAGAAGCTGCTGCACTACCACGTCCTGGTCCTACTAAAATCCCATTTTCTTTAGCAAACTTAACATAGTCCCATACAATTAGAAAATAATTACAAAACCCCATATCTTTAATAACGTTTAATTCATAGTTTAGTCGTTCAAGATATTCTTTTGGTGAGTCATTAAACTTATCTAACATTCCATTCATACATAATTTTTTTAAATAAGAGTAACTATCTAAACCATCAGGGCAATTATATATAGGAATTAAATTTTCATTTTCTTTTATTTCTAAATTGCACGATTCATATATATACACATTATTTTTAATATCCATTGGATAATTTTTTACAAATTCATCATATGATAATAAATAATGATCACTATCATCATCATTTACATTTTCAAGTATAATGCCATCTCTTATACCATATAAATATTTTAAATAAGTTTTATCATTCTTATCTAAATATAAAGTCTTATTAAAATAAATCATATTATTAAAACTATATTTTTGTCTTTCACTAATACTTTTATAACCTATAAAAATATCATTATATATTTGTTTTAAACTATTATAAATTTTACCTGATTCTATTGGTACAATACATATTAAATCACTATTATATTGTTTTAAATCATTTATTTTTATTTCTCTTTCACTATTTATGGTCGATAATTTAAGTAAACATTTATATCCATTAACATTTTTAGCATAAAGAACAAAAGTATAATTATTTATTTTTAATGATAAACCTATTATAGGTTTAATACCATTTTTAGTACATTGCATATAAAAATCCATACATCCATACATATTATCATCTGTGATAGTAAGGGTATCTATATTGTATTCTTTAGCCTTGATAATTAAATCCTCTATTTTTATCATGCTAGATAATAAAGAATTATGTGTTTTTATATAAAGTGGAACATATTTCATGGTATCACCCCTATTTCTATAAAATATTATACCATAAGAGTTAATAAATTTCATAAAATAATGTCAATAGTTTTTGAAAATGTCTCAAAAAAATTTAAACATTAGCGGGAAAATT
>ERZ825896.4089-NODE-4089-length-11528-cov-3.572910_pt1 | contig 11528 bp, 9 predicted proteins | sample MGYA00519858_ERZ825896 | MGnify/ENA primary metagenome ERZ825896 (study PRJEB31778, sample SAMEA3449214) | human gut metagenome | biome: human gut; feature: human-associated habitat; material: faeces | place: United Kingdom | collected 2010/2012 ... | reverse complement strand
ATCTTTTCAATAATTTGGCAATGAGATTCAAATGATTGCACTGAAGAAACATCCCCTGAAGGTCGGACTTTATCGTTTTATAAAAACTTTCTTATATCTAAGGCCAATTGGCCTTCCAGATTTATCAGCCTTTTGGCAATGTCCTTGGATTTCTCATCGGCTGCAGCATATTGATTCAGATATTTATTCAGCGATTTAACGCCCATATTGCAGCCATCCGTAATGAGATCGGCGATGGTCTGGTCAGAGTCGTCCATTCCCAGCTTCATGCCGGTTTTCATGTGGGACATGCCCTGCGCGATGGGGTTGGGGTTCTTCCCCTCGTCGCCGTACTTATCCAGCAGCGCCTGGATCTCCGCGAGCACGGGCCGCGCGCCCTCCATCACACAGGTCACGCAGGTCCCCGGCGCGTCGGCAGGACGGCCGGAGAGCAGCATTTCCGAGGGATTTTCAACCTCAATGAGACCGTCGTTTTCCATCTCGAAGACGCCGATCTCATTCGTCGCGCCGAAGCGGTTCTTCGCCGCGCGGAGGATGCGGTAGGTCATGTGCTGGTCGCCCTCGAAATAGAGCACGCAGTCCACCATGTGCTCGAGCACCTTGGGACCGGCAATGGAGCCCTCCTTGTTGACGTGACCGATCACAAACACCGTGACGCCCTGCCCCTTGGCGAGCTGCATGAGCGTCATCGTGCAGTCCTTGACCTGACTGACGCTGCCCGCGGGCGAATCCAGCTCCTCGTTGTAGAGCGTCTGGATGGAGTCCACGATCAGAATGTCCGGCGCTTCCTCGCTGACACATTCGAGCACATCGCCGAGACAGGTCTCCGAGAGCACATAAAGGTTCCCGCTCGCGACCTTGAGCCGCTCGGCGCGCATCTTGAGCTGGTGCGGCGATTCCTCGCCGGATACATACAGGACCTTGGCAAAGCGGCAGAGCTGACTGCAGATCTGCAGCATCAGCGTCGATTTGCCGATGCCCGGCGCGCCGCCGACGAGCACCAGCGAGCCCTTGACGGCTCCCCCGCCGAGCACACGGTCCAGCTCGCCCATACCGGTCGAAAAGCGCAGCTCCTGCTCGGTCTGCAGCTCGGCGATCGGATGCGCCTTGCTGCGCGTGAGCGCCTTGGTGCGCCCCTTCCCTGCCGCCGACGCCTTCGGCGCGGCCTGCTCCACGATGGAATTCCATGCGCCGCAGGCAGGGCAGCGCCCCGCCCACTTTGCGGTCTCGTTGCCGCACTCGGTGCAGTAAAATACGGTTTTTGCCTTCATGGGGTCTCCCCTTTTCTGCTTCTTATGCTGCCGCTTGCCCACCGGCGAGTCCCGCGAGAAAGCCGGCGGCGACGGTCACAGCCAGCTTGCGCTGATAGTCCGTCTCGCAGAGCCTTGCGGCCTCCTCCGCGTTGGAGAGAAAGCCGCACTCGACCAGCACCGCGGGACAGCTGATGTTTTTCATCAGATAAACGCTTTTGTCAATGACCTTCCGGCTTTTCTCGTTTCCCGGGTTCACCGCCGCGTTGAGCGCGACCTGTACGCTCTCGGCGAGCGCCTCGCTGCCCTCCGTGCGGGCATGGAACGCCTGCGCGCCGTGGACGCGCCGCGAGGCCGGAAGGCTGTTCTGGTGGATGCTCAAAAGCACGGCGTTCGGCGTTTCATTCACCAGCGCAACACGGTTTTTAAGGTCGGAGGCCTTCTTCTCCCGCAGTGTTCTCGCGCCGTCGGAATAGATGGCGGCATCCTCCGTGCGGGTCATCCTTGTCTCACAGCCAAGAAAGCGCAGCAGCGCGTCAAGATCCTGTGCAATGGCAAGGTTGATGCCGCTTTCCACCGTGCCGTCCGCCGCGACGGCGCCGCCGTCCTCCCCGCCGTGTCCCGCGTCAATGACGATCACGGGCGTTTCCGGGATCCCCTCCGGCCGAAAGACCGGTCGGGCTTCGCGCGTGAGTACGCCGCACAGCATGAAGGTGCCGCCCAGAACCAGGGCTGCGAATGCCAAAAATTTTTTACGCAGAAGAACGATCAATTTCCTCACCCCGTGCAACGCTATGCGCGGGGACTTTTTTCTATTCTTCCATGGACATATTGTAGCAGACATCGGGCGGAAAGAAAAGCCCTGTTTCCTCTTTTTTGCCGCGGCGTATACTGGTATGAGCGCAACGCTCAATGCCAAGAAGGAGGAGACCCATTTGGAAAAGAACGATACGGCGGTGAAGATCTGCGGCACGACGGAGGGCCGTCTGCCGGGCAGCTGTGCGCCGCTGGCCTTTCCCTATGTTCCCGTGCAGTGCGACAACCCCGCACGCTATTCCCAGCAGGACGCCCTGCAGGCCGGCACGCTGTTCCCCGGCTTGAATCTGCCCTTCCACGCCGACATGGAGACCCGCTTCCCCGCCGCCAACACGGCGCTCAGCGAGCTGATGGCGCTTGACTTCGCCATCGACGAGCTGGGATTGTACCTCACCACGCACCGCGACGATCAGGAGGTGCTGGCGCTCTACTGGTCGTATATCAAGCTCGCGCGCGAGGGACGGGAGAAGTATCAGGAGAAGTACGGCCCGCTGCTTCAGACAGACCTGACGCCGGGCAGCTATAAGTGGCTCGATAATCCGTGGCCGTGGGATCTGGGAGGGAACGACTGATGTTTGTTTATGAAAAGAAATTGCAGTATCCGGTGAAGATCGCCAACCCCAACCCGAAGCTCGCCGCGGCGATCATCAGCCAGTACGGCGGCCCGGACGGCGAGCTCGGCGCTTCGCTGCGGTATCTCTCGCAGCGCTACTCAATGCCCTACCCCGAGCTCAAGGGCCTGCTGACCGATATCGGTACCGAGGAGCTGGGGCATCTTGAGATGGTCGGCACCATCGTCCACCAGCTCACGCGGAACCTCACGGTAGATCAGATCAAGGAGGCCGGCTTCGATACCTATTTCGTCGACCACACGACCGGCGTGTTCCCGCAGTTTGCCTCCGGCTATCCGTGGTCGGCGGCGACGATGCAGGTCACGGGCGATACCATCGCCGACCTCACCGAGGACCTCGCCGCCGAGCAGAAGGCGCGCGTGACCTACGATAACATCCTGCGCCTTTCCGACGATCCCGACGTCAACGACGTCATCAAGTTCCTGCGGGCGCGCGAGATCGTGCACTTCCAGCGCTTCGGCGAGGGGCTGCGGCTTGCCAAGGAAAAGCTCGACGAGAAGAACGTCTACTTCGTCAACCCCAGCTTCGACCGATAAAGGAACGGGAGGGCGTCCCTGCGGACGTCCTCCCGATGTCAGGACTTATGCGCGAGCAGCTCCGCGAGCCGCCTGCGTTTCGTGCGCTGGTCGCCCTCGATGTGGAGCTTGGAATAGATCCGGTTTACATATTGCTTGACGCTTCCCTCGGAGAGAAACAGCTTTTCCGCGATCTCCCGGTTCGTCAGCCGCTGTGCCATCAGGCCGACCAGCGCATATTCCCGCTCCGTCAGCGCGGCGAACGCTGCGGGGCGGACCGTCCCGCTCTGCCGCCGCTCCCCTGCCTCGCCCAGCGCGAGCACCCGCGCCGTGAGCGCAGTCTGCGTGCCTGCGGCAAGCAGCGGCTTGAGATAGCGGTAGTTCTCCGCAAACGGCATCACGATACCGTCCGGCGCGGCGTCGGCAAGCGCCTGTGCCAGCAGCGTCTCGGCTTCCCTGCGCTTGCCCAGCCGCTCATAGGCCGACGCGGTCTGAAGGCGAACGTGCAGCGCGACGAGCGCATAGTGCATCCCCTCGCACAGGGCGAGCAGACCTTCGCTGCGGCCGATCACCTTGGCGTAAGCGCCCTGGGCAAGGTACACCTGATTTTCGATCATCTCGATCATCGGCCGGCCCGGCGCGAGGATGCTGACCGAGGCGAGGCGGTGCTCGGCAAAGACCTCCGGAATTAGTTCGGCCTCGCCCCGCAGAGCGTGGCAGTAGGCGCTGACGGCGTTCCAGAGGTTGAGCCACGAGGCGTTGTGGTGCCGCAGCAGTTCCGTGCGGCGCTCGGCAAAGCTGCGGTGAGGACTGACCTCCGCATACCGAGAGAGTCGCTGCGCGAGGAAGTCGCAGCAGAGCGCCATATTCTCCTGCCCGTTGCCCTCGATCTGCGCGTAGGCGCTCTCCAGCGCGATGTGCGCGTCGGTGAAGCGTCCCTGCACAAAGGCTGCCTCGGCGCGCATGATGGTCTCCGCGCCCTGACCGTGACCGTTGGTGATCTTATAGTAGTGCGGCATACATTCGGCCATCTCGGCAAGCTCGCCCGCAAGCTCGCCCGGGGCGCGGTAGAACATCATCAGCACGGACGGCGAGCCGAAGGTCCAGCCGCCGCTCGAGCGGATGCTGATGGCGGGACGGGACATCTGCGCGCTGGCACTGCGGTGCAGACGGCTCATGGCGCTGATGTCGTTATAGCAGAGAAAGCTCATGATAAGGTCGCATTCGCCCAGCAGGTTGCCGCGCTCCTGCGTGGGCAGCTCGGGATGCTCCTCCAGTGCGGCGAGCAGGAGCGCCTTGAGCTCCAGCATTTTCGGGATATTGCGCCAGTTGAACATACTGCGCATCAGCACCAGAAGCGCGAACGGGTGCGCCTTCAGAGCATCGGCGGGACATTCGTCGAGAGCGGCCAGAACCTCCGACGGGGGCAGCGACGCGAGCAGGATGCCCGCATCCTCCTGCACCACGCGCAGCAGCGCGTCGTAGTCCCCGCAGTGCCGGTAGGCCGCCATGGCGTGAAGATACTGCCCTCGCCCCTCGTACCATGCGCCGTAGCGCTCCCGGCAGCGCCGCTGCGTCTCCGCGTCCAGCATCCGGAAGGTGCGCTCCGCACATTCCTTCATCATGTGATGGAAGCGGTAGGTCACGCCGTCCGGCAGACGCTTGACAAAGGCGTTCTGCGCGGTCAGCACGGCGAGCAGCTCCTCCGCGTCGGCGTCCCCGGTGACAAAGCGCGCCATTTCCGCGGTAAATTCGTCGGCAAGACCCATCACCGCGAGAAATTCCTGCTGCCGCTGCGGCAGAGGCTCGATCATGGCGGCGGTGAACATGGTGAAAATATCGGAATCGCGTTCGGGCAGCGTCCCATGCTCCGAGAGCGTCCGCAGGTTCAGGTAGACGGCGGAGAACCAGCCCTCGCTGGAGTAGAGCAGCGATTCCGCCTGTGCGTCGGAAAGCTCCGTGCCGCAGCGGTGCGCGTAAACGGCCAGCTCCGTATGGTTCAGCCGCAGCTGCTCTGTGCCGAGCCGGTAGACCCTCGCCCCCAGCCGGACGATCTCTGCGGCGGGCAGAAAGCGGTCGCGGCTGGCGATGATCAGGTGGACGTTGGCGGGCAGGCGGCCCGCAAGCATACAGAGAAAGGCGGTCACGCGTTGGTCTGTGAGCAGGTGAAAGTCGTCGATGAACAGATAGCAGGGCGTTTCCCCCGCCAGCTCATGGCAGAGATCGTCCGCCAGCAGCCCGCCGCCGGCGGCATCCGTGGGACAGGCATACTCCCGCAGCAGGTCGATGCCCGCGCGGGCAAAGGCGTCCTGCGCGCTCCGCCAGAAGATCGCAAGATTGTCGGAATACACGCTGATGCGGACGACGCGCAGCGGCCCGGCCTTTGCGCGCTCCTCCAGATACCAGTTCACCGCGGTGGTCTTTCCGTAGCCCATCGGGGCGACCACGGTGGTCAGCGCGCAGCGGGAGATCGGCCGCAGGCTCTCCTGCAGCCGCTCGGATATGTAGATGGTGTTCAGCTTCCACTTTGGCTTCGGCATGGCGCTTCCTCCGTGCGGCGATGTGCTCTGACCATATTTTATACGAAAACCGGCCCGCTCGCAAGCGGCAAAAAGAAAAGAGGAATGCGCGGCATCCCTCTTTTTTTCTCTGCTGTTTTATGCGTTGATGGCCTCGTCATAGACGGCGGTGGCGGTAGGATAACTCGCCAGGAGCTTATCGCGGAAGGTGTTGACCAGCTCCTCGTTTCCGTACACGGAAAATACGCTCTGCCCGACCGTGACGATGACCAGCTTATCCGGGAAGCCGCACATCCAGTGCTTGGCCTGAATGGTCGTGCGCAGGTCGTCCGCGAGCCTGGCGACGTTGTTCGCGTCGGCGACATGGAACGCGCCGCAGGTGAAGGTGTTCAGATTCATCATGTGAACGAGCGAGGCGGCGCTGTCGATGAGCGAAGCGTCGTCCGCCGGGAAGGTGAGCAGATAGCTGAGGCTGTCGGCATTGCTCGCGTCGAAGCTGCCGGGCGCGCCGTCTACGGCGTGCTCGGAATCCCCTCCGGCAGCAGGGAACTTTTCTTCATCGCTGTATGTATTCCAGATCGCGTTGAGGATCGTCAGCGCGTCGTCGACAGCCGCGGCGGGCTTGTCCTCTGCCGGGGTCTCGGGCTTGGGCGTCTCGGTCGGCGGCTCTGCGCTCGTTCCCTCCGCAGGCTTTTCAGCCGGCTTGGACTCGGGCTTCTGCTCGGGCTGCTTGGCAGGCTCCTGCTTGGGCTTGCTGTTGTCAGCCGGCTGCGTCTGCTCCGGCTTGCTGTCCGCCGGCTCCTGCTCTGTTGGCTGCGTCTGCTCGGGCTGCTCCGGCTCGTCGGGCGTCCCGGTCGTTCCGCCGGACTGCTCCTGCGAAGGCGCGTTGTCATCGTCGGGCGGCGCGGCATCCTTGCTGCCGCAGGCGGCGAGAGACAGCAGCATCGTGAGGATGAGAATGAGGGAAAGCGTTCGTTTCATGCGAATGGTTCTCCTTGATAGATCGTTCTTTTGACCGCGTGCCGCGGCCCTGCATGAATAGACGAAGGAAAGCAGAAAAAGTTCCGGATTTTTCGATGTTTTTTTTCGGGCGCGTTTTGCTCAGCCCACGCGCAGCTCGTAGTTGACGATATCGAGGTAGCGGCCGAATTTCAGCCCCACCTCATGCAGGGTGCCGGAGCAGGTGAAGCCGAATTTCTCATGCAGGCGGACGCTGGCCGCGTTGCCGCCCGCGATGACGGAAACGACCGTGTGCGTGCCCGCGTCCTCGCGCGCCAGACGGAGAACGGCCTCCATCAACGCGCTCGCAATGCCGCGGCCGCGGCTCTCGGGCGCAACGTAAACGGAAAGCTCAACGGTTTGCAGATAGGCGTCGAAGTCGCGGTAGGGCGAGAGCGAGGCGTAGCCGAGGACCTTACCGTCCTCCTCCGCCACGAGCAGCGGATGGTTGCCGGTGTTGTGCGCGGCGAACCACGCCTCCCCCGCCGCGCCCGCGCGGGGCTCTACGTCGAAGGTCGCCGTGCCGTTTTTCACCTCGTAGTTGTAAATGTCGAGCATCGCGGAAAGATCGCGGCGCTCTGCGGTGCGAATGTTCATCAAATGCTCTCCTTTTCAGGAAAACAGGCCGAGCTGTCCGCCGCTTTCGCCGTTTTCCGGATCATCTTCGGCCTTGCCGCCGAGCAGCGCCAGAAATTCGTCCTCCGTGAGCACCGGAACGCCCAGCTCCTGCGCCTTGCGCAGCTTGCTTCCGGCGGCCTCTCCGGCGACCACATAGCTTGTCTTTTTGGAGACGGAGCCGGCGGCCTTGCCGCCGTGGTCGGCGATGAGCGCCTCGGCCTCGTCGCGCGTGAAGCGCGTGAGCGAGCCGGTGAGCACAAAGGTCTTGCCCGCAAAGCGCAGGTCCTGCGGGGCTTCTGTGCTGGTCATGTTGACGCCTGCGTTTTTCAGGCTTTCGATGAGGTCGCGGGACTGCCCGTCCGCGAACCAGCGCTGCAGGAACTGCGCGGTGATCTCGCCGATGTCATCCACGGCGGTCAGCTCCTCGACCGTGGCGTTCATCAGCGCGTCCATCGAGCCGAAGCGCTGCGCGAGCACACGCGCGGCCTTCGTGCCGATCTGGCGGATGCCGAGGGCGCAGAGCAGCTTGGAAAGATCGTTCTGCTTGGAGCGATCAATGGCGGCGACGGCGTTCTGCGCGCTCTTGAGGCCCATGCGGTCGAGCTGCGCAAGCGTTTGCACGTCGAGACTGTAAAGGTCGGACGCCTTGCGGACAAGTCCGGCGTTCACCAGCTGCTCGAGCAGCGCGGGGCCCACGCCGTCAATGTCCATCGCCTCGCGCGAGGTGAAGTGCGTGAGGTTGCGCAGCAGCTGCGCGGGACACTCCGCGCCCGTGCAGCGCGTGGCGCTCTCGCCCTCGGCGCGGTAGACCGGCGCGCCGCAGACCGGACAGCGGTCCGGCAGACGGTAGGGCTGCGTGCCGCCGAGACGCTTGTCCTTCAGCACGCGCACGACCTCGGGAATGATCTCGCCCGCCTTGCGCACCACGATGGTGTCGCCGACGCGGATGTCCTTCTCGTCGATGAAGTCCTGGTTGTGGAGCGTCGCGTTCGTGACGGTCGTTCCGGCCAGATGCACCGGCTCAAAGACCGCCTTCGGCGTCAGCACGCCCGTGCGCCCCACCTGCACGACGATGTCCGTCACGCGGGTCTCCTTCTCCTCGGGCGGGTACTTGTAGGCGATGGCCCAGCGCGGCACCTTACTCGTTGAGCCGAGAATTTCACGGTCTGTAAGGCTATTCAGCTTTACAACTGCGCCGTCCATATCGTAGGGCAGCTCCGCGCGCTCCTCGCCGAGACGGCGGATCTCCGCGAGCGCGTCCTGCACGTTGTCGACCACCTTGTTGCCGATGACCTTGAATTTCTGCGTGCGCAGATAAGCAAGCGTCTCGGCGTGGGTCGTGAAAGTCCGTCCCTCGGCGAGCTGGAGGTTGAAAACGGCAATATCCAGCCGGCGCTTCGCCGCGATCCTCGGGTCAAGCTGGCGCAGCGAGCCGGCGGCGGCGTTGCGGGGATTGGCAAAGGTCTGTTCCCCGTTCTCCTCGCGCTCGGCGTTGAGCGCGGCAAAGACCTTCTTCGCCATGTAGACCTCGCCGCGCACGATGAGGCGCGGCAGCTTCTCCGGCAGCACCATGGGAATGGACTGGATCGTGCGCAGATTCTCCGTCACGTCCTCGCCCACGCGCCCGTCGCCGCGCGTGGCGCCGCGGACGAACACGCCGTCGCGGTACTCGAGCGCGACGGACAGACCGTCCACCTTCGGCTCCACGCTGTATTCGACGTGCTCGAGCTGCTCGCGCACCTTCTCGTCGAAGTCCACGACCTCGGCGTCGGAGAAGGAGTCCTGCAGGCTCTCGAGCGGGACGGCGTGCGTCACCGGCTCGAACTTCGTCAGCGCCATGCCGCCCACGCGCTGCGTGGGCGAGTCCGGCGTGATCTCCTCGGGGTGCTCCTTCTCCAGATTGGCCAGCTCGCGCTGGAGCATATCGTATTCATAGTCGCTGATGCTCGGCTCGTCGAGCACATAGTAGCGGTACGAGTGTGCGTTGAGCGTGTCGCGCAGCTCCTTTATGCGTTCCTTGTAGTCCATGGCGTTCTCCCCTTTTATCCGGCGTTGTTCATAATGAAGTCCTCGGCGGTGGAGGACATATCCTCGCGTGTGTCGAAGTAGGTGTAGGTATCCGGCACGGAGCCGACGATGACCGTCTCGGCGACGGCGCAGCGGTTGGTGACCTTGGTGACGGTCGAAAAGCCCGGCAGCAGGACGCTCACATACACGTCCACCACCAGCCGGATCTCGTGACGCGTCTGGTTGATGCCCGCGGAGGCGAAGGCATTCTCAAAGTGCGCCGAGGACGAGCCGACCGACTGCATTTTGATGTGCAGGAGCGGCCCGCGGCCCGCGAGCAGCGGCGAACCGGTCAGACTCCCGAGCGGGATGGCCAGCTCGCGCGTGGAGACCTCCGAGAGCCTTTGCAGCACGTCCGCGAGCACGGCGGACTGCAATCGGTTGAACTCCGCCATGTTGCTCTTGACCGCCGTGATGTGTCCCTCGTTGTCCTTTTCCAGCGAGATCAGGCGGTCGTAGTCCACACCGGCGTCGTAGAGTGTTTCGTTCACCGAGGTGTTCACGACGCGCGTGACGGCGTTCGAGACGCGCGCGGTGGCAAGACTCGTGAGAATGGGCCGAAGCTGCGTCATCGCGGTGACGGCGAGCGCGATGAGCGCGGCGCAGACAAGGAAAAGCAGCAGCCGGCGTTTCTCCCGCCCCGTCATGCCGCGGCGCATATAGCGGCGCATGGGCGTTCCCCCTTTCGGGAGAATCTATGCGCCCACGGCTTTTCCCTATTCGCCGAGCTTTTTCACCATTTCCTTGTAGGCCCTGCCGCGCTCCATAAAGTTCGCGTAGCAGTCGAAGGCGGCGCAGGCGGGCGAGAGTGTCACCACATCGCCGCTCTCGGCGCAGAAGTAGGCGGCGTCCACCGCCTCTCGCAGGTCCTTGCAGCGGAGGATCCGCGGCCGCTCGGCCGCGGTCTCATAGGCTTCGCTCTCCACCACCGCGCGCTCGATGGCGTCGGCGGTCGCGCCGCAGAGGATGAGCGTCTTGACGTGATCGACCACCTCGGGCGCAAGGGGTGCAAAGGGAATGTGCTTGTCATACCCGCCCGCGATCAGCACGACCTTGTGCGGGAAGGCGCGCAGCCCTGCGATGGTGCGCGTGGGACTGGTGGCGATGGAATCGTTGTAATAGCGGACGCCGTGCAGCTCGCGCACGAACTCGATGCGGTGCTCCACACCGGCAAACTCCCGTGCGACGCGGCGGACGGTCTCATCGCGCACAAGTCCGTCCACGGCAAGGAGCGCCGCCATATAGTTTTCCACATTGTGCCAGCCGGGAAGGCGGATGTCCGCCAGCGGCAGGACCTCGCGCTCCCCTGCCGCATCGCGCAGCCAGATCGCGCCGCCGCGCACGAACGCGCCGTCGGCGACCTCCTCCTGCCGCGAGAACAGACGCGCACGTCCGACCGCCTTGCCGCTCAGATCGCGCGTGATGGCGTTGTCGGCGTTGAAGATGGCGGTGTCCCGCGCGCTCTGGTGCAGGTAAATATTTTCCTTGGACGCGATGTACTCCGCCATGTCGCGGTGCACGTCCAGATGGTTCGGGGCGAGGTTCGTCAGCACCGCGACCTGCGGCGAGTACGGCATATCCATCAGCTGGAACGACGAAAGCTCCAGCACCGCAAGATCGTCCGGCGTCAGCGGGTATTTTTCGCCCGGATTTTCGCGCAGAATGTTTTCCAGCAGGATACGGCGGAACTCCGGCAGCGTGACCCGCTCGGGCAGATGCTCGGCGACATTCGTCACGCGGCTGCGCACCGAGCGGATGCCCTTGGTCTGGATCTTCGTCGGGTCGACACGCAGCGCCTCGCCGACAACGGAAAGGTCCGAATCGAACATGATCGTGCCATGATGCATCACGCGGCCCTGACGGAGATACTGCGAGTTGCCGGAGAACTTCTTCCCGTCGATCGTGATGTCGTTGCGTCCGTTCACCTCCGCCTTGACGCCAAGTGCTGCCAGCGTGCGCACGACCGGCTCACAGAAAAGCTTCATATCCAGTGTGCTGCCCCCGCCGGCATCTGTGATAAAGGTGAAATTCAGGTTGCCCATGTCGTGGTAGACCGCGCCGCCGCCGGAGAGACGGCGCACCACGCGGATGCCGCGCTCGCGCACGGCTTCT
>ERZ825896.4087-NODE-4087-length-11533-cov-3.855898_pt1 | contig 11533 bp, 14 predicted proteins | sample MGYA00519858_ERZ825896 | MGnify/ENA primary metagenome ERZ825896 (study PRJEB31778, sample SAMEA3449214) | human gut metagenome | biome: human gut; feature: human-associated habitat; material: faeces | place: United Kingdom | collected 2010/2012 ... | reverse complement strand
GAGGTGAGCGGATTCAACTATCTGTACGCGACCCGGGGGGCGGAGGCGGCATACAACTACCTGGACAAGGCGGCGGGGCAGACCTACACGGGGGCGGAGGCGGTGGCGCTGGGGGCGCTGGAGGCGACGGGGCTCTCGTCCCTCTCGGCGGCCATCGGCGGCGGCATCTCCAGGCTGACCGGGGATGGGGAGATGGCAGAGCGGAACAGCAGGTGGTACAACGGGCTGACCGCCGACGCTGCGGCGGCCCAGGAGCAGCACCCGGCGGCCTATGGCGCGGGCAGCGTTGGGGGAAACCTGGCGCTGATGTACGGTACCGGCGCCGCCCTGGGGGCGGTGGAGGGCGCACTGTCGGCGGGAGCCGGTATCGGGGGGAAAACCGTGCAGCTCACCCTGTCCCCCGCCGTCCAGAGCATCGTCAACGGGGCGCTGACCTTCGCGGCGGCGGACGCGGTGCAGAACGCCGGCAGCGCGGCTACGGGGCGGATCACGGGGACGGACTATCTGAAGTCCCTAGGCATCTCCGGCGCGCAGGGGGTGGCGGGCGGCGCGGCCGGGAGCCTGGTGGGCAGCGGCCTTGCGGAGGTACTGCGGAAGAGCGGGCTGCAGACGCCGTTTATGGAATTTGTGCGGCAGACGGCGCAGGGTCTCGCCTCTTCGGGGGCCAACATCGGCACGGGGTACGCCCTGAGCGAGAAGAAGCCGGACCGGGAGCAGGTGGCGACAGACCTGGCGACGGCGTTTTTGCTGTCTGTGCTGCAGAGCGGCATCTCCACGTACCGGACCACCACGGCCACCAGGGCGCAGCTGGAGCAGGCGGTGGAGACCGTGGGGGAACAGTACGGCCGGATGTCCCAAGGCTGGGAGCGCATGACGCCGGAGGCGCGGGCCCAGGCGGCGGAAAACATTCTCAGGCAGACCCAGATCCTGCGCAGCGAACTGAACAGCACCTATCTGGCCGGACAGCAGAGTACCGTGAACCAGATGAACGCGGCGCTGGACGGCATCGAGGCGGCCATGCAGGGGTATATAAGCGGTTTCTCCGGCGCCCCGGCAGCTGCCCCGGCGTCCCCGTCGGGCTCGGGCAGTGGTGTGAAGCCGGGGCTTGTGCCGGTCTCCCGGCTTGCGGGAGGGGTGACAGGACAGCCGGCTTCCCCACTGCCCGCCGGAGCGGCTGCGGCGATGGCCCCAGCGAAGCCGACAGCCAGGCAAAACAATACCGCCTCCTCAGGGGAGGCGGCGAGCACAGCCGTTGACACGAACCCTGCGCGGCACACTGCTGCGGAGCAGGCGGTTATCGACGCATATCAAGCGGCAGTCGATGATAACCTTGCAAATTTTGTCGAGACTGCGCTTGAGAACAAGGGAAGCAACAGAGGGAAGTACACCCTCAAGCCTGTCAGCGCACGGGCGACAGCCGACATTAAAGCGTTGACAGGGATTGACACGAGCGGATTTAAAACTGTTCTGGAGCAACGCATCGCAGAGCATATTGTAGAACGGCACGGCGCAAATGGGGCCGCCGACACCTCCATGCAGGACATCAACGATATTGCGCGGATGCAGTATGTTCTTGACAATTATGACAGCATGGAGCCTGCAGGGTACACAAGGGCCTATACAACGAATAAGCCCAATGGGAGACCGGGGCAAGCAAAGACTGTCAAATATATCAAAGCAGTAAATGGAACTTACTACATTATAGAGGCCGTGCCGGACACAAAGGCAAAGACGACGTTTATCGTCTCCGCCTATATGAGTAACAAGAAAGCAGGGGAGTCGCAAACCACCGATGCAAACGCCCCGGCGTGGACGGCCAAACCCGAAAATGCGACAACTCCTGCTTTAATTTCTATTATATCAGAAAACCCGGCGGGAGGCAATGCCCGGAGTGCCCGGAATAGAGCTGGGGTAACCGCCGTGGGAGACGAGTACCTGCAGCAGGCGCTGGAGGAGGCCTGGAACGGGGCCGATGGGCCGTCGGTGCGCGGCCCGCAGGAGGACGGGATCCATACCCTGGAAGCAGTTGACAGAAGACCGGCAGGGCTTTATGATGGAAAAAAGGAGGTTGGGATTTATGGACAACAAGGAGCAGGTCCCGCTGACATTGGAACGCTATATGGAGGCCCTGTATGGGAGAACGCCCAGGAAGCTGACGCCGGAAGAGTACGAGAAGATACACAAGCGCCTGGAGCTTTACCAGCAGGAGAAACAGGCGCAAAAAGCGTTGCGGATTGGGCAAAAGGATATGTCCGGAAAGTAGGTTCTGACCACCCGGCGGAACAAGCTGCTGTAATTACACGAGCATATAGTCCGAATGTTGTTGTTATTGCTGATCATGCGCTTAGAAAGAGACGCAATAATGCACTGGCTACAACGTCTAACGGTACCGTTTATATATCAGATGCTATCCCTGCTGATTTGGCGGAACCTATTGGTTATCACGAGGCTGTTCATGCCGTCAGACAGCGCGGCGATGCAGAATACCTGGAGTTTGTTGAGAATTTAGGGCGTTATCTTGACATCGGTAATCAGCAGATGGAGGGATTCCTTGAACTGATTTCAGAGGGAAAGGCTTATCAACAAAAAGATTTTTTTGATCTCAGCATGGAAGAACTGGATGACCTGTTTGACGAACTCAATGCATTGGTGTGGGGATACCATAAGGTGTCACCAGAGCATGCGCGGGAGCAGTTTGGTGGCATTTTTACCAACTATGAGGCATACATAGAAGAATTAGATGCCATCATGGAGCGGGCGCGCCAAAGGAACGAGGTCGGCCAGTCGGGCTATAGAGAGCGGCCGGGTATCAGCATAGAGCGCATCCTGGAAGAAGGCTGGCGTGACGAAGCGCCATCGGTGCGGGGCCCGGAGGAGGGTGCATTTTCCGAGGAAAATCAACTGCCCGGACGAAGCGGAGCAAAAGATTTTGGTTCTGAGGCAGTGCCTGTAAAAGAGGGTGCGACCTTCCGGACCGAGATACCGGAGTACACAGAAGCGGTAAACAGCAGCATCAGCCGAGCCGGAAAGTACGCGGTGGAACAGGGAGCAAAACGGCAGGGAGAGTATCTGATACTGGTAGATACCCGGACCGGGACGTGGTTGTATGAAGAGGCTGGAGACGAGGTGAGCGTTGGAAATACAGAGGCGTTCCGACGGTTCGTGCGGGAACACCCTGATGGACGCTTTGCCTATGTCCATGCACATCCCAGCGGAAGAGGATTGTCCCTTAACGACATGGCGGAGTTTTTTGGAGACGACCAGTTTGAAAGCATGGTTGCTGCCGGCTACAACGGAAAGGTATATGCCGTCTATGGGAAACGGGCAAAGATAAGTGCCTGGCAGGAAATTATGAGACCTTCTGTAGATGCGGCTTTAGGAGAGGACTTGCGGCGGCAGCTGAGAGATGATAAAATAAATACGCAATACTTCAAACATGAATTAGAACGTCGAAGAGTACAGTATCTGATAGACCATTACTGCAGTGCATGGGAGGCAGAGACATGACGGATGAAGAGCTGGCCCGCGAGAGAATGTGGAAGAAAGACTATAATGAACTCATTACGGAATACCCCTTTTTTCGGGATGGCATGACAGTAGGGGAATTCGACGAGGAGCAGGCGGCATACTTTGCCTACTATGCGGCAGGGGGAAAGCCTGAAAACTATAAGTCGCTGTGGAAGCAGCGGCAGGAGAAAAGCGGGAGCGGCGTCTAACCCGGGAGCATTGAAAAAGGAGCGGCAGAGGCAAGTGCCTCTGCCGCTCTTAATATAAAATAGGTAGGAGGCGTGGACAACCCCCGGCGCATGTGGTAAGATAACTGCGGCGCTGTTGCAGAATGGCGGTTAGCCACTTCCCTGAGAAGGGAGGTGATGCGGATGGGAAACGGAGGCGGGGCGAGAGCCCTGCGCTTCACGGTTGTGTTCCTGGCAGTCCTTGGGCTGCTGGTCTACATATCCCCAAACGTGTGTTAGCCGCCCGGCTGCCACCGAACGGCTAACATGAGCATTGCTTATGTAACTGTCTGGGGCTAACCGTCTTGCAACAGCGCCCTTCTAAGGTCATTATATCTGTGAACCCCCGTTTTGTCAAGCAGACAGAGCGGGGGGATTTTGCGGTGTAAAAGCATAACAAAATGGCTATGTGCCGGCGGAGACGGCACGGACTAAGATTTCAGCGTGTGGGCCGAGGCGGTGGGAGAGGGCGGGGAGCAGGTGACGAAGGCGCAGGGGCTACATAGGATAACTTGGGCGGGCGGAAGCCCGCGAAAGGAGGAGCTCGCTTTGAGTGAGAGACCAATCGTATGCCTGGACCCTGGCCACGGGCCGGACACAGTGAATGGAAGCCCGGACGGGAGCTACCGGGAGCAGGAGTTCGCGTGGGACATGTACGCGCGGATTGCGCCGCTGCTGGAAGAGCAGGGGGTAGAGGTGGTGGTTACCCGGACGAAGGACACCAAACCCAGCCTGACGGAGCGGGCCGAAATCTCCAACCGGGCAGGGGCGGACTGCTTTGTGTCCCTGCATTCCAACGCGGCGGGGAACGGAGGTTGGTATGACGCGCGGGGGCTGATGATCTACACCAGCTCCGGGCCCATGACGGCGCCGCGGAACGTGCTGGCCTCCGACCTGGTGGACGCCTTCTGCGCCGCCGGGGTACTGGTGCGCGGCAACCCCATCGCCTTTGAGCGGTACACCGTATTGGTGGAGACCGAGGCCCCGGCCGCGCTCATCGAGTATGGCTTCCACACCAGCCGGGAGGATGTGGAGCTGCTGAAGGACGGCGCCTACCGGGAGAAGCTGGCCGAGGCCACCGCCAGGGGAATCTGCAGCTTTTTGGGTGTTGCCTGGACGGAGGAGCCGTCCGGCGGAGTGGCGGAATGGGCTGAGGAGGCCTGGGAGAAGGCCACGGAGAAGGGGGTCATGGACGGGACCCGTCCCACCGACCCCGTGACCCGGCAGGAGCTGGCTGTGGTGCTGGACCGGCTGGGACTGATCTGAGGGCAAGAGACGGAGGGCGGCTTTGGCAGCCGCCCTCCGCGGGCAGGACGGAAAGCCGGGAAGGGAGGAAGAATGGCAGCAGTGGATAGTTCGTCTCTGGGCGTCACTGGTGTGGCGGAGATACGACAAAAGAGGCCTGCCGCTCCAGACTGCATCGGGCAGGCGGCCTGGGCGGGCGCAGGAGGCGCGCGGTCCGGCGGCGGAGTACATGGAAACCGTCTTCAGAATGAGGCAGTTTATATTGAGGCAAGCAATGTGACCGGAAACAGAGGCGAAGCGGAGTCAATCAATGTCTACCTGATAGCGTTCATGAATCAGAATATAGGGGCAGTGATATGTTTTGCACATCTCTAAATAACGTGCGTTCTCCGCAAGCAGGGAGTCCATTGTACACCATGAGTCGTCTATGCGCCGCTCGATGACACCGGCGTATTTTTTGATGTCCGGGAAATGCTGTTCAATATAGCTGCGGCTCATGACAAGGCAGTAACAGCGGATTTCTTTTTGCTCTTCGCGGCTGAAGTCCTTCCTCCAGTCTAAGGGGATGTAGCCGCCCTCTGCGATAAGATTTTGTCCATTTTCAATGGCCGTTCTAATCATTTCTCTCACAATCGGCCAGAGGTAGTCCTCCAGCTCCCTGTCGTCTTCGGGGGTTAGGGCTGTATTGCCGCTTCGGATTAACCCCATTTTCAAAAGGTCGATGGACAGGCAGGGGTACCGGTATGCCTCAAGAAGCTTCTGTGCCAGCAGGGTCTTGCCTGTATGAGAAGCACCTGTTATCAAAATGATCATGTGAAGCGCTCCCTCAAATTTTTGTTTGTCAATACGACTATATCACATGCACCGGGCTGACACAATGGGTTAGAAAGGACCGGCGGCAGCTTGGCGCGGCAATCCTTGGGGCGGCCCGCCCCGCCGGATGTAGTGAAAAGCGATAAAAAGCAGCGGACGGAGCTGGGGAATTTTTTTCGCGATTGTCTGGAATTTGCCTTGACCTTCGTACAGTACGAGCGTTTATGATAGACTTCAAAGGAGAAAGACAAATGGCAATCAGAAAAATACTCACCAGCGCCGTCCACAGATTTATGGAGGACTTGTCCTGGAAAAGGCTTATTCTCATCGTACTTGGAGCGGCGATCTGTACGTTTGGAATCCATAACATCCATCAGCGCGCCGCCATAACAGAGGGCGGAATCATTGGGCTGATGCTGCTCCTGGACCACTGGGCCGGTTTTTCACCAGCCGTCATCACGCCCATATTGGATATCGCCTGCTACTTGCTCGCCTTCAAGTATTTGGGGGGGCGGTTCATTAAAATCTCCGTCATCTCAACCCTGAGCGTCGCGCTCTTTTATAAGGTCTGGGAGCTGTTCCCGCCCATGCTGCCGGATTTGTCGGCATACCCGCTTCTGGCCGCGCTTCTGGGCGGGCTGTTTGTTGGAACGGGCGTGGGGCTCATCATACGCCAGGGAGGCTCCAGCGGCGGAGACGACGCGCTGGCGCTGACGATTTCACATGTGACCCGCTGGCGGCTGTCGCGCTCGTACCTGTTCACCGATCTCGTGGTGCTGGGGCTGTCCCTGACCTATATCCCGTTCCTGCGCATCATTTTTTCTGTTATCACGGTAACCGTATCCTCACTGCTGATCGATTGCATACAGGGCCTGAAGCCGGGCGGGCGGGAACGGCAGGAAGAGGAGCAGCAGACCTCCGGCTGAGCGGGGGCGGCGCGCAACCCGGGCTTATGCCCGCTGCGCGGGGTCAGCGCCGCCCCTCCCGCTCCGCACAGATCTGCGCCCAGGCCCGTTTCCCGACTCGATCCACCGTGCGCGGAGAGCACCCGAGGCGCTCCGCGATAGAACGCTTGCTCTTTCCGGCCAGCAGGGACATGAGCACCCTGCGCTCCCTGCTGCGGCGCGGGAAGAGGGCCTGGATGACCGGCAGCAGATCGCTGCCGCCGGTGAGCGCGGCGATGCGCGGGTCCTCGTATCCTCCGTCGCGTACCGGGAGGGGTTCTTCCGGGCGGCGGGTCCGCAGGCAGTCGATGATGTTGTGCCTGATACACTGCCTGGCGAAGGGGACGAAGGGCCGCTGGCCGTCCCACTCCATGCAGGCCTCCCACAGCCCGATCATCCCGCACTGGAGGGCGTCCGGGTCTCCGGCGGCTCTGGCGGAAATTTGACGGGCCGTCTCCGGGACCAGGCGGGCGTACTGCTCCAGCAGGGCGTCCTGCCTGGCGCCGGCGCCGTTCCCTGCCGGTCTGTCCATTCCATTTCATCTCCCATCCTGTGATATGCCCCGGCGCTGGCCGGGGGAGAACGCCGCCCCATCTGCAGGGGCGGCGTTTTTTCGCCTGTGCCGGCTTCACCGGCCGGACGCGCCCGGCGGCGCGGCGGCCAGACGGCGGAGCCAGCGCCGTACCGTGGTGACGTCGCAGCCCAGGATGCCGGCGATTTCCGCGTTGGTGTGCCCGGACTGCTTCAGGCGGCGGATGGCGTCGTGGTCCACGGCGGGGCGGGGCCTGCCCGCCCTGGGCGGGCAGGTGCCGCTGCATGATTTCCGCTCGCAGTTCAGGCAGCGGTCTATGTACGCCTGCCGGTCGCAGGTGTGGACCCGCCTGGGGGGACCCGCGTCGGGGCCCGACCAGGGGCGGACGGCGCGGATGAGCAGTTCCTCTTTCACGGCGCATACCTCCTCAGGGCCTGGCAGACCTGCCGCCAGCCGATGCTGTAGAACCACCTGTCCCAGCGGGCGCACATGCTGCTGCCCTCACAGCAGGCGCTGACCAGCCCGGCGGGCCAGTCCTTCCTGCGCAGGGGGCTTTTCCGGCAGCCGTAACAGGGGGATCGCTTCCATTCCATCTGTGTCACCTCCATAGAGCGCCGCCTGTGGAGCGGCGGGATATCCTGTGTTTTCCGGCGCCCGGGCCGGACTGATTTCAGGGCGGGCCGCCTCCCGGCGGCGGAGGCGCGGGGCTCTCCGCCGGGCCGCAGACTGCGGCCCTGACCTCCGGCGGGAGCATGGCGGATTCCCTTTCGCTCTGCCTCTGGGCGCGGTAAGACCGCTGGAAGTGGCTGGCCGTCACCGACTGCACCGTGTCCGGCGGCATCAGCGCCCAGGATTTCAGCACCTCCGGGCTCCCCACCGCCCGGCGCACCTCCGGGGGGAGCCTGGCAAACTCCCGCTCCGCGTGGTAGCTGCTGTTCTGCACGGCCCGCCACACCAGGTTCCAGGCCTCCAGCTCGCTGAGCCCCTCCGGCTCCGTGATGCGGCGCAGATACGCCTTGACCGCCCCAATGTGGGGCGGAAAGCCCTTTTCATCGGCGTCAATCAGGGCGGCCACCGCGGCGGAGACCAGGGAATACGCGTCGTCTTGAAAGCGGCTCTCCCAGAGGGCGACCACGCCGTCGGCCTCCCGGCGGCTCATTTTGGCGTAGAACGCGGGGTAGGCCGCCCGCAGCACCGACAGGATTTTCAGGGTCTCAGGGCGGTTCACGTCGTCCCCCCCTCCCGCAGCATATCCAGGAAGACGTTGCCGCCCGCCCGGGCCTTGTCCTCCTCCAGCCGGCGGACGCACCAGGACAGGATGGCGCGGTAATCGTCCCGGTAGACCTTGCCTGTGGAGCCCTTGTAGTTGTCCAGGATTTCAATCAGCCTGGCGGTATCCGCCCTCCCGTAGGAGGCCAGCAGCTTCTCGTGCTGGGCTTCGGTCATGGCTACATGCTCCGCCCACTGGACCTTGGGCGGGGCCGGGCGATCGGGTTGGGCGGGCGGCAGGAGGGCTGCCGGGGCGCCGGCGCGCATGCGGCGGCCGTCCCGGTACCGCTTGGAGCGCGCGGCGTCCAGCCGCCTGGCGCGCTCCCGCCGGAGGATGCCCCGGTAGACGGCCGCGGCCGCCTCCCCCATGGGCCGCGCCTGTTCCGCGAACAGGGAGAGCAGCACTGCGTCCCGCTCCCGTTGGGACAGGAGGACGAGCAGGGCCTGCTCGTCCTCCGTGAGGGTGAGCTTGGGCATGGAAAGCGCCTCCTCTCTTCAGCGGCCCGCCGGCCCGGCGGGCTGCAGCCGCTCTACGTCCAGCTGCATCTCCAGGGCCACCTGGGCGGGATCCTCCTCCAGGGCCCGGCGCACCGCCGCCCGGAAGCAGTCGGGACAGAGCCAGCGGCTCTCCCACCGGAAGCGGCATTCGCCGGGCCAGATCTCGTGGCCGCAGTCTCCCCAGGCGGCGGGCGGCGCGTCCTGGGGATCCCGCAGGGGATTGGGGTTGACATACATGGCAGGCTCCTTTCTCCAATCCGGAACAGATCCGGAAAAGGGAGGTTTATGGGACAGCGGATGCGGTATCCTTGCAGCATCCGGCGGGGCGTCTGCTGTGAGGCTGTTCTCGCGTTCCGTGAGAATAGTATCTCACCTAATGTGAAAAAAGTCAAGAAGAATTTTAACGAATAGTGAGAATAAAATCTGGTGATTGCAGTTGCTCACTTTTGGTGATATTGTCTAAAAGAAAATATCACGTGAGGTGAGAAGATGTTTGCCGAAAAGCTGAAGGAACTGCGGAAGGCCAAAGGGCTCACGCAGATCCAGTTTGCCCTTGATTTTCATGTTGCAAGCGGGACGGTCGGCATGTGGGAGACCGGCAGGCGGGAGCCGGATTTTGAGACCACGCGGCGGATTGCGGACTATTTCGGCGTGTCTGTGGACTACCTGCTGGGCAGGGAGGGGCGGCCGGAGCCGTCCGCCGGGCGCGCCGTGACCTTTGACGACTTCACCTATGCCATGCAGAATGAGACCAGGGATCTCACCGACATGGACAAACAAATTCTGCTCTCCATGGCGAAGCAGCTCAACGACGCGAGGAAGCGAAAGAATGGAGAATCTGGATAACCTGTATCAGTGGCTCCGGGAGGAGGGGGTCTGCCTGTTCGATCGGCAGCTCCCCTTCAGCCGGGACAGCTCCAAGGCCGTGACCATCCGGTTGAATGGGTATGATACCTGGGGGATTTTTGTGGATACCGGGCGCATGGACGGCCGGGCGGAGGAGAAGTCCGCCGTGCTGCACGAGGGCGGGCACTACGCCACCGGGACCACCCACGAGGTGTGCAGCCCCTGGGATCTGGTGGAGAAGCACGAGTACAAGGCCGACAAGTGGGCGGTGCAGCGGGCCCTGACCGCTGAGGAGCTGGACGAGGCAGTGGCCGGCGGCTGCACCGAGATGTGGGAGCTGGCCGAGCACTTCGGCGTGACCGAGGAGCTCATGCGCAAGGCCGTGTGCTGGTATGTCCACGGCAACCTGTCGGTGGAGGACTATATGAATTACTAGGCCTTGTTTGAACATTGGCGGAAAAAATCCCTCGCCGCTGGGCACATATTTAAAAATTTACAAAAAATGTTTGACGGGAATAACACGGTGTGCTATAATTCAAGTAACAATTTCATATGCTTTTTGTGGTTCCCGCAGCCTACCGCACAGGGTGCGCGGCGCGGGAAATGAACAAGGGAACCGGTATGCGGGGCGAATCCCGCAGAGGCCGGACGGTAACCGCCGCTGTAAGCGCCGAGGCCGTATCCGTTGGCGAAAGCCAGTCATTGGGGAGACCTGAGAAGGCAGGGTACGGACGCAGGGGGAAGCCCCGCAGGCGCAAGTCAGAAGACCTACAAAGAGCGCTCCGTGTCCGCCGAACCTGGGTGGGACACGGTAAATGAACGCAGAAATAACGGCTGCGGCAATTGGAAGATTGCCGCAGCCGTTTCCTGTTTCTTCGGCGGTGCGGCGAACGAACCCCCCGGCCAACCGGGGAGTTCGTTGGACGCACAGCCAACGTCCGGGGGACCGCTTTCGCAGCATGGCTAACTGGGAAAGGCGATCCCCGCACCTATCCGCCCCATTACTATCTGAACAGGAGGAAAATCAAAATGAAGAAGATGAAAAAAGCTGCATCCATGTTCCTGGCGCTGGCCGTGGTATTCTCCCTGGCTGTTCCCGCCTTCGCCGCCGGCGGAGACGTAACCGTTTCCGTGACGCTTCAGACCGCGGATGTGCCCGAAGGGGTCTATTCGCCTGCCCTGAATCAGCTGACCAACGTCCGGCCCATTGCAGCGGAGCTCTCTGTGAGTGTTCCCGCCGGCTCCACCGTCAAGGATGCGGTCAACGCCGTCATCGGATCCGCAAATATCGTGACCTGCGCCGACTGCGGGGACAAGGGGTGCGTGACCGGCGCCTCCGGCGGCTGCGCCCACAACGCCGCGGCCTGCGACTGCACCTGGAAGCGGGCGGAACTGCTTGACGAGAACTGGCAGCCCACCGGTACATATGCCTCCGCCCTCAACGGGTTCTCCTACGGCGGTCAGGACTACTTCAGCGCGGGGGGCAGCGTGGACCTCGGCGGCGGCCTGCACCGGTATTCCGGGAATGCCTGGGAGTACTATGTGGACGGCGCGTATCAGAACCTGTATATGGATCAGATCCCCGTCAGCGCGGCGCAGGAGATCGTCCTGAGCTATAACTACAGCAGCTTTATCTGGTAATTGCGTCTGGG
>ERZ825896.4086-NODE-4086-length-11538-cov-4.389445_pt1 | contig 11538 bp, 12 predicted proteins | sample MGYA00519858_ERZ825896 | MGnify/ENA primary metagenome ERZ825896 (study PRJEB31778, sample SAMEA3449214) | human gut metagenome | biome: human gut; feature: human-associated habitat; material: faeces | place: United Kingdom | collected 2010/2012 ... | reverse complement strand
CCAACAAGCCCCAGACCACCCGCAACCGCATCTGCGGCATCGTGACGAGGGGCGACACTCAGTTCGTGTTTGTGGACACCCCCGGCTACCACCGGGCAAGGACAAAGCTGGGCGATTACATGGTAAATGTTGCCCGGGAATCTATTTCCGACGTGGATTTGACCATCCTCGTGGTGGAGCCGATCGCGTCCATCGGGCCGCAGGAGGAAGGGCTGATCGACAAGATCAAGAGCAGCCATTGCCCTGCCATTCTCGCCATCAACAAAATCGACACCGTGGAAAAGGACGCCCTTCTGGAGGTCATTGCCGTCTATTCTCAGGCGGCGGCCTTTGACGCCATCATCCCCATTTCCGCCAAAACCGGCGACGGGGTGGAGGATCTGCTGGAAACCTGCGGCAAATACGCCGAAGAAAGCCCCTTCCTGTTCCCGGAGGACGTGACCACCGACCAGCCCGAGCGGCAGGTGATGGCGGAGATCATCCGGGAAAAGCTGCTGTGGTGCCTTGACCGGGAGGTTCCCCACGGAACCGCCGTGGAAATTACAAAATTCTCCGAGCGGGACAGCGGCATCATCGACATTGACGCCACCATCTACTGCGAAAAGGCCAGCCACAAGGGCATCATCATCGGCAAAAACGGCGCCATGCTGAAAAAAATCTCCTCCATGGCGCGGGCGGACTGCGAAAAATTCATGGGAACGAAGGTGTTCCTGACCACTTGGGTCAAGGTGAAGGAAAACTGGCGGGACAGCGACTTTCTGGTGCGCAATTTCGGCTACAGCGAATAATTTCCAGTGGTAAATTCCCAAAGTGCGGCAAACCCTACCTTCAGGAGGGATGTCTATGAACGCTTTGGATTACTGGCAGCTGTTTTTGGAGACCGGCGCACCGGAAATGTATCTCATGTACTGCAAGCACAAATCGGAGGAAACCCATGTATTTGACGATTCAGGGCATCGTCCTGAGAGTTACGGACTACAATGACAAGGACGCCTTGCTGACCATGCTGACCCGCCGCCATGGCAGACTGACCGTGAAGGCGCGGGGACTGCGGCGGAAAAACAGTCCGCTGATCGCCCCGTGCCAGCTGCTTGCCTACGGGGAGTTTACGCTGTTTGAATACCGGGGACAGTACACCATCAACGAAGCCCAGTCCATCGAGCTGTTTACGCCCCTGCGCCGGGATTTGACCAAGCTGTCTCTGGGAACGTATTTTGCTCAGGTTTCGGAGGTCCTCTCTCAGGAGGATATGCCGAACCCGGAGCTGCAATCGCTGCTGCTCAACTGCCTGTACGCCCTTTCCAGGCTTGGCCTGTCGGAAAGTCAGGTCAAGGCCGTGTTCGAGCTGCGCGCCGCCTGCCTGTCCGGCTATACCCCCGACCTCACCGGCTGCCATGTCTGCGGCAGCCAGACGCCGGAACGGTTCGACCTGTCGGCAGGTATGCTGGAATGCCGGAATTGCCGAAGCCCTGAGTCGAACGGCATCCGGATGCCGGTGCCGCCCTCCGTGCTGGAAGCCATGCGCTACATCTGCTATTGCGACAGCAAAAAGCTGTTTTCCTTTCAGGCGGGGGAGGATACCTTACAGCAGCTTTCCGAGGTGACGGAGGCGTACCTCGCCACCCAACTGGAACGGGGCTTTTCCACACTGGATTTCTACAAATCGTTACTTATATAGGAGAAAACCATGTCAGAATTATACGAAAAATCTCTGGGAAAGCTGGAACTTGACCAGGTTTTGCGGCTTCTTGCCGAATGTGCCGGCAGCGAGGGCGGCAAGGAAGCCTGCCTGTCGCTGCGGCCTTCTTCGGACTTGGGGGAAGTGGAGCTGATGCTGAATCAGACCACCGCGGCCTCCGACCTGTGTACCCGGAAGGGCAACCCCGTTTTCGGGGAGGTGACCGACTGTTCCGCGTCTCTGGAGCGGGCAGACCGGGGCGGCAGCTTGCAGCCTGTGGAGCTGCTGCGTATTGCGGGCATTCTCCGCTGCGCCCGGAATATCAAGGGCTACGTCGCCGAAGATGACAAGGCGACGGTGCTGGACGCCCTGTTTCAGGCGCTCAGCCCTAACAAATATTTAGAGGACAAAATTTTCGGCGCGATCCTCTCTGAGGAAGAAATCGCGGACAACGCCTCCCCGGAGCTGTCCGACATCCGCCGCCATATGCGCATTCAGGCGGGGAAAATCCGGGACAGCCTGCAAAAGGTGATTTCCTCCCCGGCCTATTCCAAATTTCTCCGGGAGCCGATCATCACCATCCGTCAGGGGCGGTACGTGGTTCCTGTGAAAAGCGAGTGCAAAAACGACGTGCCCGGACTGGTGCATGACGTGTCCGCCACGGGTTCTACATACTTTGTGGAGCCGATGTCCGCCGTCAACGCCAACAACGCCCTGCGGGAACTGGAATTAAAGGAAAAGAAGGAAATCGAGCGGATTCTGGCGGAGCTGTCCAGCGAGGCCGCTGGCTACCGGGAAGCCATTGACCTGAATTACCGGATGCTGGTGCAGCTGGACGTGATCTTCGCCAAGGCCAAGCTTGCCTACCGGATGCGCGCATGGGCGCCCGTTATGAACGATCAGGGCAGGGTGGAGCTGCGTAACGCGCGGCATCCGCTCATCGACCCCAAAACCGTGGTGCCGATCTCTCTGCGGCTGGGTACGGATTTCGATACCATGATTATCACAGGCCCCAACACCGGCGGCAAAACCGTCACGTTGAAAACCGTCGGCCTGTTGACGCTGATGGCGGAGTGCGGCCTGCATGTCCCCGCCGGGGACGGAAGCGTGCTGTCAACCTTCGACGCCATTCTCGCCGACATCGGCGACGAGCAGTCTATCGCCCAGAGCCTGTCCACATTTTCCAGCCACATGTGCACCATTGTGGACGTGGTCGCCCAGTGCGACGACCGGACGCTGGTGCTGTTCGACGAGCTGGGCGCGGGCACCGACCCGGCGGAGGGCGCGGCGCTGGCTACCGCCATCATCGAATTCTGTCGGAAGCTGGGCAGCCGGGTGGTTGCGACGACCCATTACGCCGAATTGAAGCTCTACGCCATGCGCACGAAGGGCGTCATCAACGCCTCCTGCGAGTTCGACGTGGAGACCCTTCGACCCACCTACAAGCTGCTCATCGGCATTCCCGGCAAGTCCAATGCCTTTGCCATTTCCCGGAAGCTGGGACTTTCGGAGGAAATTCTGAAGGAAGCCGACGATCTGGTGGACAAGTCCGACAAGGACTTTGAGGACGTGCTGTCCCAGCTGGAGCAGCAGCGCCAGCAGATGGAGCTTGCCCGTCAGGAAGCCGAGCGCCTGAAGCAGGAGACGGCAAAGATCAAGCAGCAGAACGAGGAATATCAGGAGCAGCTCCGCAAAGAAAAGGAAAAGGCCGTGGAGCCCGCCCGCCGGGAAGCCCAGCACATCATCGACGAAGCCCGTGCCGCCGCAAACATTGCTTCCGAGGAACTGAAAGCCATGCGCAAGCAGCTGGCCGACAGCGCCGACGTCAGCGGCATCAATCAACGTCAGGCCGAACTGCGCCGGAACCTCAACGAGGTGGAGGACAAGCTCCGCGCCTCCCAGCCCAAGAAGGAGCGCCCCAAGCCCACCCGTGGCATTCTGGTGGGGGACACGGTGGAGCTGCTGAAATTGGGAACCAAGGCCAGCGTCCTTGCCATCAACAAGGATGGCACCTACCAGCTCCAGGCGGGCATCCTGAAGCTCACCGCAAAGCCTGACGAAATCTACCTGCTGGAAAACGAAAACCCATACAAGGCCAAGGGCGGCCATCCTGCCCACTCCGGCCGGGAGATGAAGATGACCGCCATGCCGACAGAGGTCGATCTGCGGGGCATGGACACGGTGGAGGCCATCTGCGTTCTGGAACGGTATCTGGACGAAGCCATGCGGGCAAACCTGAGTACCGTCCGCATCATCCACGGCAAGGGAACCGGCGCACTGCGTGCCGCCGTCCAGCAGTCCTTGAAAAAGAATAAGTTCATCAAGAGCTTCCGTCTGGGCGTCTACGGCGAGGGCGAGGACGGCGTGACCATAGCAGAATTCCGTTAAATCGGGAATGAAAAACACTTTTCTCAATACGAGGAGGCGGCTTTCTTTCGATTTTCTTAAGGTATTGTGAAAAAAGAACGAAAAACAGTTGACATTTTCGGTAAAAATAGCTATCATATATTCAGACCCGTTGTATCCGCGTGGGTATGGTGAAAAGGAGTGTATGGAAATGTTCAATAAAGAAGTGGTGGTTCGTTGTGAATCCGGCCTGCATAACCGGCAGGCGACCTACTTCGTACAGAAGGCCAACGAATTTGAAAGCAGCATCTGGCTGGAATCCGGCAGCCGCAGGATGAACGCCAAAAGCTTGCTGGGTATCATGTCTCTGGGTGTTGTGACCGGTACTACCGTGACACTGAGCGCTTCCGGTCCTGACGCCGAAGCCGCCGTCAACGCGCTGGATGAACTGCTCCAGAGGGACGTGTATTAAGACATTTACTTACTTAACCGCCTCAATGCCCCAAATGCATTGGGGCGGTACTTTTTTGACGCTCGTGAGGGAAAGACAATGACCTTTGATGAACTGAAAGAAAAAGCCCTGTCCCTGCCCTACGCCCCCGGCGTGTACATCATGCGGGACAAGACGGACAAGGTCATCTATGTGGGCAAGGCGAAGAAGCTGAAAAACCGGGTCAGCCAGTATTTTCAGGACACGGCGTCCCACACCCCCAAGACCCGGCTGATGGTGAGCAAAATCCACCATTTTGACGTCATTGTCGCTGCTTCCGAATTTGAAGCGCTGGTGCTGGAATGCTCCCTCATCAAGCGCTACATGCCGAAATACAACATCCTTCTGAAAGACGACAAGGGCTACCCCTACCTAAGGCTTAACATGAAGGACATTTACCCGGTCATCACCATGGTCAGCAAACCGGCGGACGACGGCGCGGACTATTACGGCCCCTACGGCGGCAGAGCCGTGACCCACGATGTGATGGAGGCCATTCGCCTGACCCTCAAGCTCCCCGGCTGCCACAAGCAGTTTCCCAGGGACATCGGCAAGGAGCGCCCCTGCCTGAACTACCACATGAATCAGTGCGCCGGGTGGTGCCAGGAGAACAAAAGCTGCACCGAGTACCGGGAGACCATGCTGCAGGCGCGGGAGCTATTGAAGGGAAATTACAAGGCGGTGGCCGAACAGCTTCGCGGGCAGATGCTCGCCGCCGCGGACAATCTGGAATTCGAGCTGGCGGCCAGCCTCCGCGACCGGCTGAACGCGGTGGAGAACCTGGGGCAGAAGCAGCTGGTGACAGCCGGTACTCTCGCGGACACCGACGTGGTCGGCTACGGGGAGACCGAAGCCAAGGCGTGCTTTGCCGTGCTGCATTTTTCCGGCGGCAATCTGCTGGACAAGGACTACGAAGTGTTTTCCAGACCCGACGACAAGCTGGAAGCCGTTTCCAGCCTGCTCAAGCAGTTCTATCTCAGCCGCGGCATCGCCCCTAAGCGGGTTCTGCTGCCCTTTGAGATCGACGACGGCGAGCTGTTCGCCGAGCTGCTGGAACAGCAATACGGGCGGCGGCCGAAGCTCCACGTCCCCCAGCGGGGCGACAATCTGCGTCTGGTGGAGCTGGCCTGCAAAAATGCCTTTGAGGAAGCTGAGCGTGTCACCGGCAGGGAAGAGCGGGTCAGCGCGACGCTGACGCTTCTTGGAAAAATGCTGGCCATTCCCGCCCCGAAACGGATGGAATCCTTCGATATTTCCAACATTTCCGGCACGGATATCGTTGCCAGCATGGTGGTATTTCAGGAGGGAAAGCCGAAGAAAAGCGACTACAAGCGCTTCAAGGTGGATGGGCTGACCGATCAGGACGACTACGCCTCCATGCGTCAGGTCGTGACCCGGCGGTTTGTCCACTATAAGGCGGGGGACAAGGGCTTTGACGAAGCCCCCGACCTGCTGCTCATCGACGGCGGCGTGACTCACGCGAAGGTGGCCGTGGCTGCGCTTCAGGAGCTGAACCTGTCCTTCCCGGTGTTCGGCATGGTGAAGGACGACCGGCACCGCACCCGTGCGCTGGTGACGCCGGAGGGGGAGGAGATCCGCATTGACAACAATCAGGCGATTTTCTCCCTCATCGGCCAGATTCAGGAGGAGACCCACCGCTTCGCCATCACCTACCATCGCCAGCTCAGGAGCAAGCGTCTGCGGTATTCCGAACTGGACGGCATTCCCGGCATCGGGGCAAAGCGGAAGCAGGAGCTGCTGCGGCAGTTCAAATCCCTCTCCGCCATCGGACAGGCGACACTCCCGGAGCTGGAACGCCTGCTCCCCAAAGACGCCGCCGCCGCGGTGTATCATCATTTTCATGACGGGAACGCGCAGGAGTAACGATTATGGAGCATAGGCGTTATGGGAAATTACGTTTAGGGGATTATAAATTTACACTGGCAGGTATTGGCGGCATGGTTCTGCTTGCAGTTGCGTGCTTTGTCCTTGACTGCGGTTTGTGCTATTCCGTTTATCTTATCAGCTTCGCTGCTGTATGGGTTGCGCTGATCGTGTGGCCATATCTGGAACGTTTTACAGTTGAAGACCATTTGATTGTGTCGCGCCGGTTTCGTCATGTGTCTGAAATCGTTCTTCCTCCTGACAGCGTGCTGGTTTTTACGCAGGCAGACATCCGCGACACATTCAGCGTACAGTCGTATTTTCTGAAAGGGAAGTATGCTGTTTCGATTCTTTCCGGCATTTCACTGGAGAATATCCTGCAAACGCTTCATGCCAATCGTGCGAGGAAATACACAAATGCCTCGATTGAAAATTCCTTTTCCTACCATTTCCTGTATAGTTTTGTATATGAGCAGGACACATTTGCACAAATTGTGAAACAGGGTGTGTCAAGAGTTGTAATTCCGGAATCGTTGACCGACCAGTTTGACATTAAAACTTTGAAATGTGACGTGGATGTATTGATTGACCTTGATTATTGACGAAATGGGGGGCGGCGATCTGATACCTTTCCGGGGATACGAATATTGGACAGGCTACCCGGCCGTTGGTTGGGAATCCAGCAAATATAACCACAAAATCGAACACTATATTATAGACATGTATCAGGCATGGACAGAGTCACCGCATTTATAAAAAAGACACAAAAAGGGGGAATACTATGCGTGTCATCACAGGAAAAGCCCGCGGGGTTCAGCTGAAAACCCCTGACGGTATGCTGACCCGTCCTACCACCGACCGGGTGAAGGAGGCGCTGTTCAGCGTCATCCAATTTGACATTCCGGGGGCAAGGGTGCTTGACCTGTTCGGCGGCACCGGACAGCTGGGCATCGAGGCGCTGAGCCGGGGGGCGAAAAGCGCCGTGTTCGTGGACGCCCGGGAGGACGCCTGCAAGCTCATCCGGGAAAACCTGAAACGCACCCGGCTTCAGGAGGATGCCCGGGTCGTCCGCAGCGATTATCTGGATTATCTTTCCAGATGCCGGGAACAATATGATATTATCTTCCTTGACCCGCCTTACGCGGAAGTTTTTTTGGAAAATTCCTTAAATCGCATCACCGAAATTGACATTTTGCATTCAGGTGGTATAATAGTAGCAGAGCGCCCGCCGGGGAAGGAATTGCCCTGGGACTACCCGGGCTACACCCGGTCGCGGGATTATCAGTATGGAAAGATTCTGCTGACGTTTTATCGGAAAGACGGCGGCAGTCAGGAAACAATATGAAGGTTGCGATTTATCCGGGCAGCTTTGACCCGGTCACCAGCGGTCATCTGAATATCATTCGCCGTGGTGCGAATATTTTTGATAAACTCATCGTGTGTGTCATGGTCAACGCGGGGAAAAATCCCATGTTCACGCTGGAGGAACGGGTGGAGCTGATCCGCCGGGTCACCAGCGACCTGCCCAATGTGGAGGTGGACTGTTCCGCCGAGCTGCTTGCGGACTATGCCCGACGCCGGGGGAGCTGCGTCATCCTCAAGGGACTGCGCGCCGGCTCCGACTTTGAGAACGAATTTCAGATGGCACTGATCAACCGCAAGATCAACCCGGAGCTTGACACCATGTTCCTGACGGCTTCCAGCGAGTATATGTTCCTCAGCTCCAGTCTGGTGAAGGAGCTGGCCAGCTATGGCGCGGATCTTTCGGATTTCCTGCCCGCAGAGATCATTCCGGACTTTCAGAGGCGAATTGAGCAACGAAGACTATCCCTTCAAGGAGGAAAATGAACATGAGCGATCGTAATAGCGAAGACATCATTGGCGCATTGTACGACATGGTGCAGGATGCCCGGTCCATGCCTCTGGCAGCCGACAAGTGCATTCTGGAACGGGACAAGGTTCTGGATATGCTGGATGAGATCATCGCCCAGCTGCCTGCCGAACTGAAGCAGTCGAGAACCATTGTGGAATCCCGCAATGAGCTGATCTCCCAGGCACGCCGGGAGGCGGAGAACATCGTGCGTCAGGCGCAGGAGCAGTCGAAGCAGATGGTCACCAAGGAGGCCATCTATGTCGAGGCCAAGAAGCGCAGTGAGGAGCTGGTTGGTCAGACTCAGGCGAAGATCGAGCAGCTGCGCAAGGCCGGAAACGCCTATATGGACGATTCCCTGCGTCAGACGGAGGAGGTTGTCTCCAAGGCACTGGCGGAGATTCGGGAGACGCGGATGAAGTTCCGCACCGTCACCGAAGCGCAGCAGCAGCGCAAGACCCCCAATGTGGACGTAGAAGTGTAAGGCATCCTTAATTGAAAACTGCACCGGGATGGGCTTTTGCCCATCCCGGTTTTTTATCCCCGGCTTTTTACAAAGCCGGGGAAATGTTTGTCCGGCGGTAGACCCCTGATCCGATGATGGTAAAGGGACAGGTTCTTTTTCTCTCCGGAAGCGAATATGCTTGAGCGAAAGGGGAGAGGGGAATGGTTGCAAACAAGAAGATCACGGGCCGGGCGACATCCTTGCCTGCCGGACTGGCCATCGGAGCGGTGTGCAGTCTTGCCGCGACGCTGGTTCTGACAGCGATACTGGCGAAGCTGGTGGAAGCGGAAACGCTGTCGGTGGAGAAAGTCGGCTATGGCATTATGGTGCTGCTGATTGTATCGTCTTTCGCGGGCGCTATGATCTCCTTTGGCCGGATCAAACGGCAGCGGATGCTGGTGTGCATCGTGTCTGGGGTGATATACTTCGCCATGCTGATGTCCATGACCGCACTGTTCTTCGGGGGGCAGTACAGCGCCGTGGGTACGACCGCACTGCTGGTTCTGGCGGGCAGCGGAGCGGCCGCACTACTGGGACTGCGGCAGGGCAGGGGAGCAAAACGTACAAAAATCAAGGTGCCCCATCGTTAATCTGTACAAATGGTAATGGTGGGTAAATAAAATTTACCCACCATAGGTAGAATGCAGGAAAAATTGCAGAATCAATATTTAGTGCGTAATTCTTAAGTTTCCCGCAATATGTTGTCAAATAGTTGAAAATGGTAAAGAAAAATAACAGTCTGGTTTACGTGGTTTACATAAAAATGTTAACATAAATCTTGTCATAATCCACAAAAATTCCTGATTTTGCTAAAAACAGCTTGAATTTTTGTAAATTCTGGAGTATAGTATGAGTGTATTTAATAAAGGTTCAGTTATACCTGTGCCATGTACACCTCTGCTGATTCCATACCAAAGGAGGTAACCCGTCTCATGGCACAGCTTTTCCATCGGAATATGCCCGCCTGGTGGCGCAAGTACTGCTTCTTGTTTCTTGCATTCTGCTGGATAGCCGGACTGGTGTCCGGCGCTTCTGCCTGTCTCGCGGCAGGGGATTCCCTGAATTCTCTGATGCGCGGCGCCGCAGCGCGGCCCGTGTCGATCGTATCCCTGTTGGGCGTGACCATGTTTCCTTTCCTACTTTCCGCTTTTGCGGTTTATATTTCCGAGCCGTGGCTGCTTCTGATCGTGAGCTTTGGGGATGCGTTCGTGCTTTCCTTTGTTTCTCTCGGCGTGATGCGGTGCGGCGGCTCCGCCGGATGGCTTGTCCGGTGGCTTCTCGTTTTCAGTGCCAGCCTTGCTTCGCCGCTTATGTACCTGTACTGGCTGCGGCACCTGACGGGGCGCAGGCGCTTTGACGGCCTTGAGGCCGCCTGCGTGCTCTGCTTATGCGCACTGATCGGAAGCGTTGATTTTCGCTTGGTTTCGCCGCTTCTGGCGAGATTGATACACGGGTAGAAAGGACATATTGGTACGCGCATTCATGCTGGACTTGATTCATGCTTATGAAACTTACCTGACGAAGGTAAAGCAGGCATCCGCCAACACGGTCTGCTCCTACATGCGGGACATTCGGCAGTTTACCGAGTGGCTGCAGGAAAGCGAGCATACGGACATTCTGGATGCCACCCAACTGAATATCAGTGACTACCTGAGTCATCAGCGCGTGGAAGGAAAGTCGGGTGCTACGATTTCCCGGACGCTGGCAAGTCTGAAAAATTTCTATGCCTATGTCATTTCCACCGGCTTCCTGGAAGAATCCCCCGTCAGCGGGGAGATTCACGTGGACAGAGGAGAGAAGAAGCTGCCCCAGATCCTCACAGGCAAGGAAGTGGAGCTTCTGCTGGCGCAGCCCTCTGGCGTGGATGCCAAGGGACTGCGGGACAAGGCCATGCTGGAAGTCATGTACGCCACCGGCATCCGTGTCACGGAGCTGATCGACCTGAACGTGGAGGACGTCAATCTGGAGCTGGGCATTCTCAAGTGTACCAGCGCCAAGAAATCCCGTGTCATTCCGCTGTATCCCGCTGCCCTCCGGGCGCTGAGCGTGTACTTAAAGGAAGTCCGGCTGCTCATGGTGGACGACCCCGGAGAGCAGGCGCTGTTCGTCAACGTGGGCGGCGCGCGGATGAGCCGTCAGGGCTTCTGGAAAATCCTTAAGAGCTACCAGGAAAAGGCGGGCATTGAGAAGGATATCACGCCCCACACCCTGCGGCACAGCTTCGCGGTGCATCTGCTGGAAAACGGCGCCGACCTCGGCTCTTTGCAGGAGCTGATGGGTCACAGCGATATTTCCTCTACTCAGATGTATACCCACATGGTCAATCAGAAGCTGAAATCCGTCTACGAAAAGTGCCATCCCAAAGCGTAAAAGGCCAGCCGAAGCGGCTGGCCTTCAGACTGTTTCCAATGGATAACGGCCTGATACTAGTTTCCGATAAAACGGTTAAAACCGTTTTATACGAGTTTTTAATAAAACGCTTAAAAGCGTTTTATTAGGCCGCAGGATTGCGGCCAGCGGCCACTGCCGCTAGAAAACGAAGTCAATACATTTCTTACCGCCGCCCAGGCGGTCTGCCGTGAAACGGCAGAATAAAATGATGAAATCATTTTATTAAGAAATAGTATTATTCGGCTGCTGCTTCAGCAGCCAGCGGCGTAGCCGCAAAAAACGTAAGTCCATACATTTCCCGCTGCCACCGGCGGCCTTCGAAGAATTCGCAGGATAAAATGGTGTTAACCATTTTATCGAGAAATAGTATGAAA
>ERZ825896.4082-NODE-4082-length-11546-cov-2.515534_pt1 | contig 11546 bp, 5 predicted proteins | sample MGYA00519858_ERZ825896 | MGnify/ENA primary metagenome ERZ825896 (study PRJEB31778, sample SAMEA3449214) | human gut metagenome | biome: human gut; feature: human-associated habitat; material: faeces | place: United Kingdom | collected 2010/2012 ... | reverse complement strand
CTGGCCGGGATCGACCGTGATCTTGGATAGGCGGACTTAGTTCTTCTTTGGGGCGGGCTGAGAGGATTCCTTAATGATTTTCAACGCTTTGATAGCGGAAGGGAAGCCGATATAAGGAAGACATTGTATAACCGCCGCCGTTAAGGTCTCCTTGCTATTGCCGGCCAGTAAGTTCCCTTCGAGATGCGAGTGTAGTTGGCTTTCGGCTTCAAGGGTCGTTAGTATGCAATAAGCCAGTAACTCCCGGGTTTTCAGGTCTAGCCCGTTGCGAGTATAGATATCTCCGAAGCAGAATTCGGTGAGGAATCGCTCTACTTCCGGACCCATATTTCCCGGGACGTTCCTCATGGCCTCTTTGATTCCCTCGCCGTAAAGTCGGCTTTGTATGGCTTGTCCTTTCTCGTGGCGATCTTCTTCCGTAACGGTAGCTTGTCTCTCCAGAGGCAAAGCGATGCCTTGTTGCTTAAAGACTTCGTTGATGGTATTTAAGGCATTCAATGTCTTCGGAAAACCGATGAACGGAGCGCATAGATATATCGCCTCCCGTAGCTCGATGGGAGTGACGCCTACGTTTAGCGCCGCTTTGGCGTGGGCGTTCAGTTGGGGCAAGGTTTGCATCGTGGCTAATACGGTGCAAGTGATAAGCTCCCGGGTCTTTTTATCAAGATCTCCTGTGCGGAATACCTCCCCGAAGATGAATTTCTGGAGAATGTCCATCATTTCCGGATCTGTTCCTTGTCCGGTCAATGCCTCGCCTCCGAATAGCTCGGTGTAATTCTTTTTACAGCGTTCGATTCTGTCCATATTTTGTTCTGTTTTAGAAGTTGGGATATCTTGTGCGAAGGCTGGTATGAAGCCTAGCAGGAAGAGTGCGATTGCTTTTGTTTTCATAAGGATATCATTATTGTTTAACATTACAAAGATATTCGGATTTATCTCAGGCGCATGTATACATATTACGGATCTTTGTATCAAAATTACCGTTCGTAAACGGAGCTGATCCGGATGACAGCCGGGGTTGAGCAAACGAATAAAGCGCCTGCGATTCCCTTGCGGGAGACACAGACGCTTTCGTTCAAATAAATATTCTTATAAAGTACGATCCGGATATAAGGCTTTCCACCATTCCGGCTCGTCTTTCAGCCATTTAGCGAACCATGCGTAGATGGTATTTTGCCAGCCTATACGTTTCTGATAGCCTACGATACCATGATTCTCGCCATCCACCTGCACGAATTCCACGGTTTTCCCTAGTATCTTCAAGGCGGCGAACATTTGGATACTTTCCCCGATGGGTACGTTCGTATCGGCGTTGCCGTGAAGCAACAGGAGCGGGGTCTTGATCTTATCGGCGTTGAACAACGGGCTTTGCTTGGTAAAGAACTCCGGGGCGTTCCAAGGATAAGTGCCGGCATTCGCTACGGAGCAATAGCCATATCCCCAATAACCTTCTCCCCAATAGCTACTCAACGCGCTAATACCGGCATGGCTGATAGCGGCGGCGAAAATGTCCGTACGGGTTTGTAGGTATTGTGTCATGAATCCGCCGTAGCTGGCACCGATGCAACCGATTTTCTTCTCGTTCACGAACGAATGCTCCTTACAGAACAGCTTGGTACCTTGGATGATCTCATCGGCGGTCTTCAGGCCCCATGCGTTTACGTGGCGGGCGGCGAATTCCTGTCCGAAACCTGTCGTTCCGCTAGGGTTTAAGGTGTAGACCACGTATCCGAGGGCGGCGTACATATGCATGGAATAACGCATCTCCAGCGCACGGTTCGTCGGGGAAGTACCGCCATAGTAATAAACGATCATCGGATATTTCTTAGTTGCGTCAAAATGAGGAGGGAGATAGAAGCGGCCGTAAATCGTATCCCCTTGGGCGGAAACGAAATTCCAATCTTGCACTTCTCCTAAAGTGACGTCTCTCAAGATCTCTTTGGAGAGATCGATCAAGCAGGAAGAGGCGTCGTTTTTCAGGTTATAGGTATAAAGCCTTTGGGAATTGGAAGCGCTTAATCCGAAATAAACCATTTCGAAAGCTTGATTGGCGATGGAGTAATCGGAGATGACATCTTCCTTGGCTTGAAGTTGCTTAATCTTTCCGTTGGACGGGTTTAGACTATACATGCGAACACGGTCCTTATCTTTCGCCGTGATATAGATTTGTTTATCGAGGGCGTTCCACTCGTAGGAATCGACAGAGGGGTCAAAATCTTTCGTAAGCGGCTTTATACTTTTATCTGCTATATTGTATAGGAATAATTGCCCGTCACTCGTATTCGATGTCTGTCCTTCTTTGATCTTTAATCCGATACCATCGAAAGCCTCTCCAGACGCGTCAACGAGTAATTGGGTGGCATCCGGGGAGAAAACGGCACGGCTTACGAATTTCTCACCTTTTATAAGGGTATCCACATGCATGGTTCGTAGATCCATCTTATATATATATGTACGTGAGAAAGGGCGCTCCGTTAAATTCGGTTCCCTGCGACTGAATAGCAGATAGTGGCCGTCTTGAGATACATCGTTGATGTAAGTAGAAGTATGTCCATAGGTGAGCCGTTGGAACAATCCGGTTCGCAGGTCATATTTATGGATAAACATACGGTTTCTCCATCCCGGTTGGCGATCATCCGGCACCAGTATCTCTTGGATCTCTTTTCGTTCTTGCGGTCCTTTCTCCCGTATGGAGAATAATAGATAGTCTTCGGTAGGCCCGAAGCTGAAAGAACCTTCAGGCAATTGGCTGGAAAGGATGTTCTCCTTTTTACTGGTAGGGTCTAAGGTCACCAATTCCGTGCCTTTCATCCCTTTCCGGGTGTAATAGGCCAGATTGCTTTTAGGCATCCAGCGTAAGCTCTGTCCGTTCTCAACTAATACGGAACCGGTAGCCTTGTCTAGTATCTGGGTAAATGAGGACTGCTTTCCGCCGGGATAGGTTTCTTGATAGGAGACGATAATGAATTTTCCATTCGGGGACAGGCTGGCGGATTGGATGCGTTTACCATCAAATACATCACTTAATGTATAACGTTTCTCCGGATTGACGGTCGCGGTTACCACCGCGTCTTTTTCCGGGTTGAATGAGGCTTTTAAGGCATTCTCTTTGTGGCTCTCAGATAAATATTTAATTACGATTTCATAGCGTCGCGGCTCCAAGGTCAACGAGGCTTCTCCTTGGGTTAGTTTTGTGAGTTGTCCATCCACGTAGACTTCTGAAATCTCAGGGCCATTGATCCTTAAGGTGCCTTTTGTATAGCGGTCACTATTCAGGTAGAAGGAAACCAAATGTAGCGCGTAGGAAGAGGCCGAGGTTGGCAAGGTCAGCTCTCCGGAAGACGCCGCGTCAAGGGTTTGTCCGCTTTGGGAAAGGTTGCAGAAAGGAACGGTCGTGTTCAATAGTTCCTTGTCTGAGAATCTCTTACTGTTTACATCCAGGCTATCTGCCAAGAAGGGTTTCTTCACCTCGTAAGGGCCGGCGTAATTATAATGTCGCACGACAACCTCATCCGCCCATAGTGAGCAACAGGAGCATAGGGCTGAAAGAATTAAGATGTTTTTGTTTATCATGATATTTGTTATTTAGTATAAGATAAGAAAGCGAGATGGCAGGTATCTCTCAGCCATCTCGCTGTATCATTATCTTATAAGATTTCTATCTCATCTACGAACAAGAATGCGGGACTTCCGGCGCCACCGTGCCATTTTGGTAGTTTGCTGCTGTTGATGATAACCTCGACATAGCGGGCCTTTACCGGGGCGAAGGATATCTCTTGGGGATATAATCCGTCCTTGTCGTTTTGGGTTAGCTCCGGGATTTTCTTGGAAGCTACTTCCTTGAAATTCTTGCCATCGTCGGATACCTTTACGGTTACGGCGGAGGCTCCCATGATCCAATCGCCTTTCACCACGTTTGTGTTGAAAGATACCTTTTGGATTTCGGTTGGTTCCTTTAGATCGATCGTGGCGTCAAGGTCTTTTCCTTGGAAACCCAGCCAATGGCCGGTCTTGTAATTACTACCTCCACGTAAGCCGTCTACCAATACCTGTGCCCCGTTGAAAACGTATCCTTTGCTGGGTTGCTCTTTCAAGGTGATGGGCTTCATCGTCGCTTTATTGAAGAAGATATCTTCTGAGAAGATGCGGCTCGTACCGTTCGGACGGACAACGATCGCCTTGAATTCGCAATCTTGGTTGATCTGTACCGGGCCTTCATACTTGATGCTGGCGATCGTAGGATCGCTACCGTCTACCGTATAATAGATATCTCCTTCACCCAACTTCGTCAAGGCTATGTCGAGTGTTCCGTTCTCCGTATTGGTGGTCAGGGAGGCGTTAATATCGAAGATATGCTTTCCGTAATTATATCCCAAGCGATCGTAAAGTTGTGTCATGCGGGCCACACGGGGCAGGAACGTCTGATAATCTTTCTTGGACGGATCGCTCCACTGGATATCGGCTACGGCATCGATACGGGGCATGATCATGTATTCTACCTGTGAGAAGGTCGGGATATATTCCGTCCAGAGGTTGGCTTGCGCCCCGATCACGTACTTCTGGTCTTCAGGAGAGATACCGGCTGTCGGCTCAAAAGAATATACTTTCTCTAACGGCAAGTAACCACCGATAGCTTCGGGCTCAAGATCCGTATCCGCTGATTGATAGTAATCCAGATATACATATGTATTCGGTGTCATGACTACGTTATGCTTTTGCTTGGCGGCCTCGATACCTCCATCCATGCCTCTCCAGCTCATTACCGTGGCATTCGGGGCCAAGCCTCCTTCTAGGATCTCGTCCCAGCCGATGATATGGCGTCCTTTGCTCTCCACGAATTTCTCCATGCGGGAGATCACGTAGCTTTGCAAATACTCCTCGGCGGAATGCTTCTTATCTCCCTTGATACCTTCCGCCTTGATGCGAGCTTGGCATTTTGGGCATTTCTCCCAACGTACCTTCGGGCACTCATCACCACCTACATGGATATATTCGGACGGGAAAAGATCGATGACCTCGCTCAATACGTCTTCTAGGAATTGCATGGATTTCTCGTTTCCGGCGCAGATCACGTCGTCGGCTACTCCCCATTGACCCCATACGTCATAAGGGCCCCCGGTGCATCCCAGTTCCGGGTAAGTAGCCAAGGCTGCCAATTGATGTCCCGGCATATCGATTTCCGGGATGATCGTGATATGGCGTTCAGCGGCATAGTTGATGACATCGCGAATCTGGTCTTGTGTATAGAAGCCCCCGTATTCTTTTCCGTCATATGTTCCGGAGTTATGGCCGATCACGGTTTCCTTACGTTTAGATCCGATCTGTGTCAATTCCGGATATTTCTTGATCTCGATACGCCAACCTTGGTCATCGGACAGATGCCAGTGGAACGTATTTTGGTTGTGCAAGGCAAGGATATCGAGATACGTTTTTACCGAATCCACCGGGAAGAAATGGCGGCTGACATCCAGCATCATGCCTCTATAGGCAAAACGGGGATAGTCGTTGATGGTAGCTGCCGGTAATTCTACGTTCATCCCTTGGGCCGTGGCCGGGATCGATTTACGTAATGTCTGGATACCATAAAATACGCCGGCATCCGTGCTTCCGGCGATCCGTATCCCGTTATCGCTAACGGTCAGTTGATATCCTTCCGGATTCTGGATGCTTTGGTCGATAACGAGGCTGATCCCCTTACCGGGCTGGCCGGTAGCGGTTGCTAATTCATAGCCCGTGATTTCCTTGATATAAGAAGCGAGGAACTCGGCGTTCTTCTTCATCTTATCATTGCCCTCCGGATAAAATATCTTCGTGGATGGACTTAGGACGAAAGGATTTCCGTTCGTCAATGTTACTTCTTGTGGCAAAGGCACTACTCCGTAATCTCCTTTTACGGCCTTACCACCGGAGCAAGCGATCATTCCCGTGCAAAATGTCAGGACGAGCGCTAGTTTGCTTAGGCTGTTCATGTGTTTAGAGTTTAGAATGTAAAACAATAATTGATTCAGTATCACCGCCCAAAGATAAATAGAATTAGCCGTTTTATCTAATGCTTTTACACTTTTGATGCGATAACCTTAGGGACTTTGTCTATATATAGAGACTATTTATCAACTGGTGCATGATCGTCCACCAGCTGTTGCATGATCATCCAACAGTTGGTGGACGATCATGCAACGGCTGGTGGATAATGAATACTTCTATAAGAAATGTCTAAGAAATATGGAAGAAACACCTAAGGTCTAAAGGGAAAAGGGCTAGGGACTAAGGGAAAAGAAACGTCTTCTTGAGAGGTATTTCCTTGTCTTTCTTATAATATGTATTCACACGTTTTACGGTTGTGCAGCGGATGTAAGCGTCATGGCAGTAGATGAGCGCTTGCCTTTTTTCGGCGGCTTCGGCAAGCATGCGCAGTTTCTCGTTGTATGACGTGACCGGATACGTGTCGTAAGCGGAGATCCATTCCGGGGATACGCTGGCTACAAGGGGGATAACATCTCCGGCAAAGACAAAAGTCCGATCTTCCGTATGGATATAGGGAACAATTTGCCCCGGAGTGTGCCCATCATACAAGCGTAGCTCTATCGTGGGGCAAATCGAAGTGTCGGCATCTAGCAGCCGTAAGGAATTAGCATCCGCGACGGCTTGCATATTCTCGATAAAATAGGAATCTTTCTCCAAGGCGTTCGGATGAAGGAAATTCTCCCATTGCTTGCGGCTAACCCAGTGGTTCGCATTTGGGAATGAGAGAAATAAATGTCCGGTAGATTCATCCTTTTGCGTGGTATAACCGCAATGATCGAAATGGAGATGGGTGAGGACAACATCCGTGATTTCCTCCGGTTGAATTCCCCGGTTTCGTAGTTCCGTGCCGAGGTCTACCAAGTTGAAGAAGCGGTAATAACTTAGTTGTTTTAAGTGTTTATTTCCCGCTCCGTTATCTACTAGGACGATGCGTCCGTCATCTGTTTTTATGACAAGGCTACGCATGGCTAGCACGCAACCATTTGTCTCGTCGCTCGGATAGCGACGGCTCCAAGCGCTTTTAGGAATGGCCCCGAACATGGCGCCTCCGTCGGCGTAGAAGTAGCCGGTATCGATGATTTGTAGTTTCATGGTTTCTGCATTCTTTCTTTGGGGGAGTAAAGGTATGGTTTTTATCATACTCAATAGTATAATAAATGTAAAAATGACTGGTTTAAACGTTCGTTTAGACTAGTCGTCCGCGAAGTTAACCATTAATTTAAATTAAGCAACATTCATTTAAATCATTTTTCGATTCTATTAGTAATAAGACTTATAATCAATACATTACATCCAATATTAAAATTGTGTCAAATGCACTATCCCATCCATCAAAATGACTAGTCTAAACCAACGTTTTAGCTAGTCATTTTTATTAGGGACTGCGCTCAGAGATAGCAGAAAGTAGGTTTTTGGTGTTTGAATATTGTTAATCTCAATTAATTATAACCATTTAATAATAAAGATGGAAAAATGTAGTAAGAAGAGCAAGCAATTGTGTTTAAGCTTGTTCAAACCAAGTGTTATGATGCTTACCACGGGATTCCTATGTATGGCCTCCTTTCAAGGATTGGCGGCTGTGGAACCCTCGCACAACTACGGACCGAATGTTGAATCGGTCATGCAAAATGGTAAGACTGTTACGGTTAAGGTTTCAGATTCAATGGGTGAGTTGATCGGCGCGAACGTGTTGGTCAAGGGAACTACTATCGGTAACGTAATCGACATGAACGGCTCGGTTACGTTGCAAGATGTGCCCGCAAACGCTGTTTTGGAAATCTCTTATATCGGTTACACGACCAAGGAAGTCCCGGTTGGCAGTCAAAGTGTTATAAATGTTACGTTGTCGGAAGATTCCCAGGCTCTTGAAGAGGTCGTGGTCGTAGGTTACGGTACGATGGAGAAGAAGCAAGTGACCAGCTCCGTTACCTCATTGTCTGCCGGCGATATGATGAAGGGTGTGGGTGGTGCCGATATCACCAGCTCTTTGCAAGGTAAGATCAGCGGTTTGATCTTGCAAAATAATGGTAGTGCCAATGGTACGACCACGATCCAGTTGCGTGGTTTGACCTCTATCAACTCTGGTAAGGCTCCATTGATCGTTGTCGATGGTTTCCCGGGAGGTGATATTCGTGCCTTGAACCAAGACGATATCAAATCTATCGATGTGCTGAAAGATGCTTCCGCTGGTGCGATCTATGGTACACGTGCTGCTTCGGGTGTGATCTTGATCACAACGAAGAGTGGTTCTAACACGAATGGTAAAGTAAAATTGAATTATAGTACTGAGCTTTCGAAGAAACAAAACTATGGCCGTCCAGATATGATGACCGCCGATGAGTATCGTAATCGTACGGACGTGAATATCATTGATTACGGGCAGAACGCTGATTGGTGGGACGCTCTTTTGCAGAAGGATAACTTCTCGCAAAAACATCACCTCTCTTTGGAGCTAGGTACCGAGAACGCACAAGTGTACACCTCTTTCTTCTATGAGACCAACGAAGGCATCACGATTAAGGATAACCGTAAGGACTATGGTGGACGCTTGAATGCAAACTTTAAGCTGTTCGATGGTTGGTTAGAGATCCGTCCGATCGTGGATTATCGTCAGACTGCTCGTACTTCCGATGGATCGGATGAGGATAAGAAGGCAAACTTCAAGCAGGCGTTGTATAATAACCCGACTCGTTCCCCATTTGACCCGGAAAGCCCGAGCGGATATAACGTATGGACCGGAGAAACTTTGGACTACAATATCGTAGCGGATCGTATGCTTTCCGACTACGAGGGCTTGGATAAATGGTTTAAGCCTGAGGTGACGATGAAATTGAACATCAAGCCGATTGAAGGTTTGAGCTATTCTCAGACATTGGGTTACGAGAACCGTCAGTGGGAGTTGCACCAGTTCCGTTCTCGCTATCACCGAGAGGAGGTGACAAACAACCGCGGTGGTTGGGCGAAATTGGAATTCTCGAAGACCGAACATCTTACTTCTGAGGGTTACTTCACTTACCTGAAAGAATTTAAGGGAGGTCATAGCTTAAATGCCGTTGCCGGTTACTCTTATTTCGAGAAGAATGGAGAGAATTTCAATGCGGAGAACTATGATTTCGGTGTAGAAGGCCTGAAATATTGGGACTTGGAATCCGGATCTTATTTGACCGACGGTAAGGCAAAGATGGGATCTAAAAAAGATATTACGGAACGTTTGTTCGCTCTTTATGCCCGTGCCAATTATTCATATAATGATAAATATATGGTAACGGCTACGATCCGCCATGAGGGTTCCTCGAAGTTTGCCGCAGAGAACCGTTGGGGTAATTTCTGGGCGTTGTCTGGAGGTTGGCGTGTATCTGGTGAGGAATTCATGAAAGAGTTTGATTGGGTAAATGACTTGAAGATCCGTTTCGGTTATGGTGTGACCGGTAATAACGACTTCGATGCTTCCTATATGGCTAATACGTTAAGTCGCGACCAATATTGGATGCTTCCGAGTGGTAGCTGGGCGTTTGTTTATGGACCGAGCTCTAACGTGAACCCTTATTTGGGATGGGAAGAGAAGAAAGAGTGGAATATCGGTGTGGATTACTCATTCTTTGGCAACCGTATGTATGGTAAGTTCGATTACTATCGTCGTAAGATCGATGGCATGATCTACGAGGTGAATGTTCCACAGCCACCGTATCCAAATGGCAAACAATGGCAGAACATTGGCGAGATGGAGAGTAAAGGATGGGAGTTCGAGGTTGGTGGTGACATCATCCAGAATAAGGACTTCACTTGGACTTCCAGCTTGAATATGAGCCATAACTCAGGTAAGATCCTTACGATGTATGGTAACAATTCACGTATGGATGGTAACGCTATGGATGAACCGGGATGGCCGGGCGATGCCTCTCGTATTGAAGAGGGGGCAGAGATCGGTGCGTTCCATATGTGGAAATTCGCTGGATTCGACGATAAAGGAGACTTCCTTTTGTACAATAAGGATGGTGAGGTTATACCTGCTTCCCAAAAGAGTGTAGACGACAAACAATATATCGGTAATTATCTACCTAAGGTGATGATGGGATGGAACAATACCTTTACCTATAAGAATTTTGACTTGGGTATTAATATGCGTAGTTGGATAGGTTTCGATGTCTTGAATACTTATCCGATGTACTTGGGTATCCAGGGACAGAGTGGTGCCGGCCAGTGGAATCTTTGGAAACCGGCGCTTGACGATCCGAAGTATAAGGACATTCGCGGCGTGAAGCAGCTTTGTGACTACTTCTTGGAGGATGGCTCGTTCTTGAAAATTGATGCGATTACGTTAGGTTATACATTGGCGTTGAGTAAGTATACAAAATGGGCAGAGCGCCTGCGTGTATATGGAACTGTCGGCAATGTAGCGACTATTACAGGATATAGCGGACATAATCCGGAAGTGAATATTACCGGTTGGGAAGGCGGTGTCGATAAGGTTTGGAACTGTGATCCGATAGTTCGCACCTATACGTTAGGTATTCAAGTAACATTCTAAAAAGGTAAGAAGAAAATGAAAATTAGCAAGATAACAAATTGGTTGGTAGCCGGAGCTGCTTGCTTGCTGCTGGGTACCTCTTGTGACGTGGATCCTACGTTCTATTCGCAGGTTGTTCCCGACACGTATTATACGAATGCAGACGCGGTTTGGTCGCGTTTTAATCGTCCTTTTACGCATTGGCGTTGGTGGGTAGCTCATAACGACGCTCGTGTGCGCTTGATGGAAGTGGGAACTGATGCTATGTGTGTGCCTACTCGTGGTAATGACTGGTTTGATGGCGCCGTTTATCAGAACATGCATCATCATCATTTTATGGATGATATGAGCCCGATGAAGGATGGATGGGACTTGACGACGATGGGTGTGGCTCAGTCGTGGAGTGCCTTGGAGGATTTGGAGAATATTGATTTCGTATCGGTGGGTTTGACTGAGGAGGATCGTGTATCAATGATTAATCAGTTGAACGTATTGGCTGCCTCTTTTTATTTGGATGGTTTGGACATGTTTGGTGGTATGCCTCTTTACACATCTACGAAGGAGGATGTGAAGGCTCGTGCTACAGATGTGGAGACTTTCCATTTTATCGACTCCTTGTTGGATGTATCTATGCCGAATCTTCCGTTGAAGGAGACCTTGGGAGCACCCGAGACGAACGTTATCCATCGTGCTGTGGCTGCGGCTTTGAAGGTTCGTTTGTATTTCAACGCTGAATCGTATATCAATAAACCGATGTATGAGGAGGCCGCTAAGATTTGTCAGGATATTATCGATGGAAAGTATGGTCAGTATAAATTGGCCAACCATTTCACCGAGATCTTTGGTTGGGGTAATGAGACTTGCCCGGAGATTATCTGGACAGTACCTTCCGAGAATGCCAAAGGTGAGACGGATGGTGGTTTGACTGCCTTCACTCTTCCCTATAATTTCAAGGATTTCTTAGGGGGCTTGCAGGATGCTAGTGGTAATAATGGGCTTTGCCTATGCCCTAGTC
>ERZ825896.4076-NODE-4076-length-11559-cov-2.465838_pt1 | contig 11559 bp, 8 predicted proteins | sample MGYA00519858_ERZ825896 | MGnify/ENA primary metagenome ERZ825896 (study PRJEB31778, sample SAMEA3449214) | human gut metagenome | biome: human gut; feature: human-associated habitat; material: faeces | place: United Kingdom | collected 2010/2012 ... | reverse complement strand
AAAGACAGAAGAGATGAGATGGGCGAAGTGTCGGGACGTCTGGCGGATCTTACGATCATTACTTCGGATAATCCGCGTTTTGAAGAACCACAGGAGATTATCAATGATATCAAAGTCGGAATCGCAAAGACTGACGGGGCATATGTGGAGATCTGCGACAGAAAAGAAGCGATCAAATATGCCATCGAACATGGTCAGTCGGGAGATGTGATCGTATTGGCCGGAAAAGGTCATGAAGATTATCAGGAGATCAAAGGAGTCAAATACCCGATGGATGAAAGAACGCTGATCGCAGAGGTACTTGAGGAAATCAGGGAAAATTAGGAAAGACAAGGGGACAGAGATTGTTTGCGGATGTAATCATAGATATTCAACATGAAAAACTGGATAAGATCTTTCAATACCGGATCCCCGAGCGGCTGGAACATGAAGTGGAAGCGGGGATGGCGGTGGTCGTACCTTTCGGAAAAGGAAACCGTAAGACAAAAGGATATGTAACCGCATTGTCAAAGACATGTGATTATGATATTTCAAAAGTGAAAGAGATCGCTGATATATCGCGAAGCGGCGTGGAAATCGAGACGAAGCTGATCGCGCTGGCGGCATGGATGAAGTCGAATTATGGCGGAACGATGCTGCAGTCTTTGAAAACGGTTCTTCCTATCAAAGAAAAAGAAAATATAAAGGTAAAAAAGCGGCTCAGACTGCTGATCGACCGGGAGACGGGGGAAAAACAGCTTCATTATTATCTGGAAAAGAATCAGAAAGCGAGGGCGCGTCTGATGGCGGCGCTTCTTGACGATCCGCTTTTAGATTATGAACTTGTCAGAAAGAAGCTTAATATTACTGCCACGGTGATACGCGCGTTGGAAGAACAGCATGTTCTCGCCGTAGAATCAGAGCAGGTGTATCGTAATCCGGTTCATGCGGAAAATATTCAAAAGAAGGAGATTATTTATACGCAGGAGCAGAAACGTGCGATTATGCGTTTCTGTAAGGATTATGAAAACGGAATCCGAAAAACATATTTGCTCCATGGAGTTACGGGCAGCGGAAAAACAGAAGTTTATATGGAAATGATACAGTCTGTTGTAGATAAGGGGAAGCAGGCAATCGTTCTGATTCCCGAGATCGCGTTAACTTACCAGACTGTGATGAGATTTTACAGAAGATTTAAAGACCGGGTATCTGTTATGAATTCCCGGCTGTCCGCAGGAGAACGATACGATCAGATGATGAGGGCGAAAGCCGGGGAAGTGGATGTGATGATCGGACCGAGATCGGCGCTTTTTACTCCTTTTCCGAATCTGGGACTGATCGTGATCGATGAAGAACATGAGCCGACTTATAAAAGTGAACAGACGCCGAGGTATCACGCGCGGGAAACGGCGCTAAGAAGAGCGCAGACAGAAGGCGCGAGCGTTGTTCTGGGAAGCGCGACTCCGTCGATGGAAGCCATGTATCGGGCAAAAAACGGCGAGTATGTTCTGATGGAAATGAAGAACCGTTCTAAAATGCAGGATCCGGCAGAGGTTTATACGGTGGATATGCGGAAAGAATTGAAGAACGGAAATCGTTCGATACTCAGCGAACAACTGCAAAGACTGATGAAAGAGCGGCTTGAAAAGAAAGAACAGACGATGCTTTTTTTGAACCGGAGAGGGTATTCCGGGTTTGTTTCGTGCCGGGAATGCGGGCATGTTATAAAGTGTCCGCATTGCGATGTGTCGCTTTCGGTCCATCGGGACGGAAAGATGAGATGTCATTACTGCGGATACGAACAGACGCGTGTGAAAATATGTCCTGAATGCGGCTCGGACCATATCGGAGAATTCAGGGCGGGAACACAGCAGATCGAAGAGATTGTGAAGACGGTATTTCCGCAGGCAAGAGTGCTGCGGATGGATATGGATACGACACGACAGAAAGATTCCCATGAGAAAATACTGTCTGCATTTGCAAATGAAGAGGCGGACGTACTTGTCGGTACGCAGATGATCGTAAAAGGTCATGATTTCCCAAATGTAACATTAGTCGGGATTCTGGCTGCGGATATGTCGTTGTATACAGATGATTACAGATCGGGCGAGAGAACGTTCCAGCTTTTGACTCAGGCGGTCGGAAGAGCGGGGCGCGGAGATAAAAAAGGAGAAGCGGTGATTCAGACATACAGTCCCGATCATTATGCGATCGCAACGTCTGCGGCGCAGGATTATGAGGTGTTCTATGAGGAAGAGATCCGATACAGAACGATGATGGGGTATCCCCCGGCAGAAAATCTTCTGGCAGTGTTTATATCAAGCGCCGATGAGGCGTTATTGGAAACAGGCTGCCGTTATTTGAAAGAATATATGATAAAAGCGAAGAAGGATATCGAAGCGTCCGTGATCGGCCCGGCAAGTCCGGGGATCGAAAAGATCAACGATGTTTATCGGAAAGTGATCTATGTAAAAACCGCGGACTATCATGATCTTGTCGTGCTGAAAGACCGGACGGAAAAATATATTGAGATTAATTCGGGATTTGATAAAATGAGAATACAATTTGATTTTAATCCGATGTAGCGGATAGAAAGAAGGAGAAAAATGGCAATCAGAGTAATTAGAGAAATAGGAGACGATATATTAGAAAAACAGTGTAAAGCAGTGCCGAAGATGACGCTTCGCACGAAAATACTGATCGGAGATATGCTTGAGACAATGTATGAAAGCAACGGTGTCGGTCTTGCGGCTCCGCAGGTCGGCGTTTTGAAAAGAATCGTAGTGATCGATGTAGGGGAAGGTCCGATTGTTTTGATCAATCCGCAGATCATCGAATCTTCAGGCGAACAGACAGGAGAAGAAGGATGTCTAAGCGTACCGGGAAAATTCGGAATCGTTACAAGACCGGACCGTGTAAAAGTGCGGGCGTTTGATGAAAATATGAACGAGTTCGAAATGGAAGGCGAAGGCTTGCTTGCAAGGGCGTTTTGCCATGAACTTGATCATTTGGACGGAAAACTGTATGTTGAACTGGCAGAAGACGGACTTCATGAAGTGTCTTATGATGAAGAAGATCAAGACGATGCGCAAGGAGGGGAAGAATGAGAATCATATTTATGGGAACACCCGATTTTTCGGTCGGAACACTGGAAGCGCTTGTGGAAGCGGGGCATGATGTGTGTCTCGCCGTCACACAGCCTGATAAGCCAAAAGGCAGAGGAAAAGAAATGCAGTTTACGCCTGTAAAGGAAGCGGCGGTTAAGCATGGGATTTTGGTGTATCAGCCGAAAAGAGTGCGCGATCCTGAGTGTGTGGAAGAATTGAGAAAATACAATGCCGACGTGATGGTCGTTGTTGCTTTCGGTCAGATCCTTCCGAAGGAGATTCTTGAGATGACGCCTTACGGATGTATTAATGTCCATGCATCTCTTCTTCCGAAATATCGTGGGGCTGCACCGATCCAGTGGGCGATCATAGAAGGAGAGAGCGTGACGGGCGTTACAACGATGCAGATGGATGAAGGACTTGATACAGGAGATATGATTTTAAAGACCGAGATCCCGATCGCAGAAGACGAGACAGGAGAGTCGCTTCATGACAAACTGGCAGAAGCAGGCGCCGCTCTCTGCGTAAAAACATTGCATGCAATAGAAAATAAAACAGCAGTGTTTGAAAAGCAGCCGGAAAGCCCGACTGCTTATGCGAAAATGCTCACGAAAGATCTTGGCAATATCGACTGGGCGAAATCGGCAGTGCAGATCGAGCGTCTCGTGCGTGGATTGAATTCATGGCCAAGCGCATATACACACCGGGACGGAAAAGTGATGAAGATATGGAAAGCGTTGGCAAAGCCACAGGAAGAATGTGCAGAGCAAACCGAACTGGGAAGCGAGGAACATACAGCGCAGAAAACCGGGAAGAACGCCATGCCGGGAACGGTAGTGTCCGTAGCAAAAGATTCGTTTTGCATACAGACGGGAGACGGCGTGCTTCGTATTTTAGAAGTACAGATGCCCGGCAAGAAACGAATGGATACAGGCTCGTTTCTGCGCGGATATAAAGTGGAAGAAGGAATGGTGTTTGGGAGAGAATAATGGCAAAGGCGATCAATGAAAGAGAAATCGTAGCCGCAATCCTTATGGAAGTAACGGAAAACGGCAGATACAGTCATATTGTATTAAGAGAAGTTTTGACAAAATATCAATATCTTGAGAAAAGGGAAAGAGCATTTATCACCCGCGTTACGGAAGGAACGCTGGAACATATGACAGAGATCGATTATATTCTGGATTGTTTCTCCAAAGTAAAAGTAAAAAAGATGAAGCCGTTAATTCGGGCAATTTTAAGAAGCGCGGTCTATCAGATAAAATATATGGACAGTATTCCCGATCATGCAGTTTGCAGTGAATCGGTAAAACTGGCAGTGAAGAAAGGGTTTTCCGGTCTGAGAGGCTATGTCAACGGCGTGCTGAGAAGTGTTGTCAAAGGAATCGATGAGGTGGAGTATCCGTCAGATCCGATCAAACGGCTTTCGGTACGATATTCCTGTCCGGAATGGATCATCCGATTATGGAAAGAAACGTATGATCTTTCTTTGATCGAAACGATGCTGAAAGATTTCCAGACAGAAAAGCCGACAACGATCAGACGCTGCAGAAGCCGGATTACGATGGAGCAGCTGAAAAAGCGGCTTGAGGAAGAACATGTTTTAGTGGAAAATCATCCGTATTTAAAGGATGCGCTTCTCATTTCAAAATATGATTATTTAGAGTCTCTGGAAACATTTCGGGAAGGTCTGTTCGTCGTGCAGGATATCAGTTCGATGCTTGTAGGAGAACTGGCGCATGTGCAGGCGGGAGCGCAGGTGATCGATCTGTGTGCGGCGCCGGGCGGAAAGGCGCTTGATGTGGCGGAACGCATTTTGATGGAAGGTCAAGCCGGATGTTCCGGTCATGTGGAAGCCCGTGATCTGACAGAATATAAAGTGTCTTTGATCGAGGAAAATATAGAACGTATGGGACTTTGCAATGTAACCGCGGTTTGTCAGGATGCGTCTGTGTATGATGAAAAATCAGCGGGTAAAGCGGATATTGTGATCGCCGATCTGCCTTGTTCCGGTCTGGGAGTGCTTGGGAAGAAAACAGATCTGAAATATAAAGCGTCGCCGGAAGGAATCGTAAGTCTCGTAAAGCTTCAGCGAAAAATCCTTTCCTGCGCGGCTTCTTATGTGAAGCCGGGAGGAGAACTTCTGTACAGTACGTGTACTGTGAACCCGAAAGAAAATATCGAAAACGTACATTGGTTTTTGAAAGAATTTCCTGAATTTTACGCAGACGATATAAGGGAAGATCTTTGCCTTGAATTGAGGGAAAGCGTGACAGAGAACGGCTGTATCCAGCTTCTTCCGGGAGTTCATAAAAGCGACGGATTTTTTATTGCGCGATTGCGGAAAAAAGAAGTCTGAAAATGCCGGAACGCCGAAAAAGGATGAAATGGCAGGACGCGCAAAAGGGTGAAATGGCAGGATACGAAAAATGAAAAAGGAAAGTATGAGAATGAAGAAAGATATTCGGGCATATGAATATGAAGAATTACAAAAAGAGCTGGAACGTCTCGGAGAAAAACCGTTTCGGGCAAAACAGATATATGAATGGCTGCATGTGAAGCTTGCAGATCGTTTCGACGAGATGACGAACCTGTCTGTGAAACTTCGGGAAAAGCTTGCGGAAGAATATGATATCTTTCCGGTACAGATGGCAGAGCGGCAGCAGTCGAAACTGGACGGAACGAACAAGTTTTTGTTCCGTCTGTATGACGGAAACATGGTGGAAAGCGTTCTTATGCGGTATAAGCACGGTAATTCGGTATGTATTTCCTCGCAGGCGGGATGCCGCATGGGATGTGTATTCTGCGCTTCGACGATCGGGGGATTAAAACGGAATCTGTCTGCATCCGAAATGCTCGGTCAGATCTACCAGATCCAGAAAATTATCGGAGAGAGGGTTTCCAACGTCGTTATCATGGGAACAGGAGAGCCGCTTGATAATTATAATAATTTTCTGAAATTCATTCACATACTGACAGATGAACACGGACTGAATATCAGTCAGCGGAATGTGACTGTTTCTACATGCGGGATCGTACCGAAAATACTGGAACTGGCAGAGGAACGTCTGCAGATCACACTGGCGCTTTCTCTTCACGGATCTACGCAGGAAAAGAGAAGGAAACTGATGCCTGTCGCAAATAAGTACGAATTAGGCGAGGTACTTTCCGCCTGCGATACTTATTTTAAAAAGACAGGACGCAGAGTGACGTTTGAGTATAGTCTTGTACATGAGGTGAACGATACGGACGAGGATGCAAAGGAGCTTTCCGAGCTTCTCGCGCCGCGTAACTGTCATCTGAACCTGATTCCGGTAAATCCGGTAAAGGAGCGTTCTTTTCAGCGTCCAAGCCGCAAAAGTGCTTTGAATTTCAAAAATAAACTTGAAAAAAGCGGAATTAATGTTACTATAAGAAGAGAAATGGGCTCGGATATCGACGGGGCGTGCGGTCAGCTTAGACGGCGCTACGAGGAAGAGACAATGAATGAGAATTAAGGAGAAGCATATGAGAACATTTTCGATAACAGATGTAGGAATGGTAAGACAAGTAAATCAGGATTATGTTTATGTGACTGACAGACCTCTCGGAATTCTTCAGAACCTCTTTGTGGTGGCAGACGGTATGGGAGGTCACCAGGCGGGAGATTATGCTTCCAAGTATACGGTTGAAGTGCTCAACAGGGAATTGGCGCTAAGCGAAGGCGAAGATATTGAAAGATGTCTTGTAGGCGCTATAAAAACGGCAAACAGGGAGATCATAAAAGAAGCTTCAAGAGACGAACATCTCAAAGGAATGGGAACGACGGTTGTTGCGGCGACGATCTCAAATCAGATGATGTATTTCGCGAATGTAGGAGACAGCCGTTTGTATTTGATCAATCAGGGCATTCAGCAGCTTACGAAAGATCATTCCCTGGTAGAAGAGATGGTAAGGCTTGGCGGGATAAAACCGGAAGAAGCAAAACATCATCCGGATAAAAATATTATTACGAGAGCGATCGGCGCGAAAGCGGATGTAGAGGTAGACTTTTACGAGCACCGTCTGAAAAGGGGAGACATCATATTGATGTGTACGGACGGTTTGAGCAATATGGTAGAAGATGAGGAACTTTTTCATATTGTTCAGGGAGGAAGAGATATCGTAGAGTCCGGTCAGGCTCTTATAGAAGCGGCAAAAGAAAACGGCGGTACAGATAATATAGGGGTTGTCCTTATAGAACCGTTTGCAGATGAGGTGAGTGTATTATGATTAAAGAGGGAGTTTGCTTAGGAAAAAGATATGAGATACTCGGACGGATCGGATCGGGTGGTATGGCGGATGTTTACAAGGGAAAGGATCGTAAATTAAACCGCTATGTCGCGATCAAAGTATTAAAAAGCGATTATCGTTCGGATCAGGTATTTATAAAGAAATTTTTGAGTGAGGCGCAGGCTGCGGCAGGACTGATGCATCCGAACGTTGTCAATGTGTATGACGTCGGTCAGGACAGAGGTCTGTACTATATGGTAATGGAGCTTGTCGAAGGGATCACTCTGAAAGATTATATAAAGAAAAAGGGAAGACTTTCGGCAAAAGAGACGATCAGTATTTCCATTCAGATGGTGACAGGGCTTCAGGCGGCACACAATCATCATATTATCCACAGAGATATTAAGCCTCAGAATATTATCATTTCAAAAGACGGAAAAGTAAAAGTGACGGATTTCGGCATTGCCCGTGCGACCACGTCTACACAGACGATCAGCACAAGCGTTATGGGATCGGTTCATTACACATCTCCGGAGCAGGCGAGGGGCGGAGTCGTAGATCAGAAGAGCGATCTTTATTCCATCGGTATTACGATGTACGAGATGATCACCGGGCACGTACCGTTCGACGGAGATTCCACGGTGTCGGTCGCGTTGAAGCATCTTCAGGAAGAGATTACGTCTCCGGCAGAAGAAGTTCCGAATATCCCGTACAGTCTTGAGTGCATTATCATGAAGTGTACACAGAAAAATCCGGGACGCCGTTATCCGGACTGTGCGTCTCTTCTTATGGATCTGAAAAGATCGCTTGTAGAGCCGGACGGCGATTTTGTTGTTTTGGGAGCGGGAACAGGAGCGGAGACAGACCGCACGATGGTTATGTCGACAGAAGAACTGGAACGGATTCAGGGCAGTCGTTATGATGATGAATACGATGACGATGATGAGTACGATGATGACGACGATTATGACTACGACGACGATAATGATTATGATAACAGAAGGCGCAGTCAAAAAGACAGGCGGAAGAAGAATGATGTAAATCCCGATACGAAGCGGATCATGAAAATACTGATGATCGTGTCGGGAGTCGTGATCGCGCTGCTGATTCTGTTTCTTGTCGGAAATGCGGCGGGATTTTTCAAAGGAGCCGGTCTTTCTTCAAAGACAGAAAAGATGGTAACAGTACCGGATGTGCGCGGAATGACATTTGAAGACGCACAGGCAGAACTTAAGAAAAAAGATCTCGGTATTAAAAAAGCGGATAAAGAAGAAGCTTCCAATGAATACGAAAAAGGCGAGATTAAGAGCCAGAATCCGGGAAAAGGGAAGAAAGTAAAGAAAAATTCTACGGTTACGGTTGTGATCAGCAGCGGAGAAGCTGCGAAAAAAGTAACTGTGCCGAATGTTGTGAACAGATCGGAGGCGGAAGCAGAGAGAATGCTTCAGGATGCTGGTCTGAAAGTGACAAAAGGCGAGGCAGTTTATGATGATACGATCGAGATGGGAAATGTAGTCAGCTCTACTCCGGGTTCGGGAGAGCAGGTAGACGAGGGCACAAGCGTTCAGCTTATTATCAGTAAAGGAAAAGATCCCGAAAAAGATAAAGTAGAAGTGCCGTCGCTTCTGAATATGACGGCGGATCAGGCTGCCGCCGCCTTAGAAGAACTTGGACTGAAAGGAAGTCCTAAGGAAGAATATGCCGGCGGAACGGCAGGAACGGTTGTCACACAGGAAACAGAAGCGGGAACTAAAGTAAAGAAAGGCACAACAATAAAGTATACGGTAACGCTTGGATCAAAAACAGAATGGTCTACTATTCCGAGTGATGTGATCGGAATGGAGAAAAACACGGCGGTTAAAGTGCTGACTGAGGCAGGGTTTGTTCCGGTATACGGCGGTGAAGACTACAGTGATACTCCGGTCGGAACGATTTACAGTGTGACTCCGTCGGCAGGTACAAAAGTGGAAAAAGGGACACAAGTATATTATTTTGTCAGCAAAGGATCATCGTCAGGACAGACCGATCCGGAAAACGGCGGAGACAATGAATAGGCGGTACCGACAGGGAATTTATAAAATATGCAAGGTAAAATTGTAAAAGGGATTGCCGGATTCTACTACGTTCATGTAGTAGAATCCGGTGTTTATGAATGTAAAGCAAAAGGGATCTTCCGAAAAGACGGTGTGAAGCCTCTTGTAGGAGATAATGTAGAGATAGAAGTTTTAGATGAAGAGGAAAAAAAGGGAAATATCAGGGAAATCCTTACGAGAAAGAACGAACTGATCCGTCCGGCGGTGGCGAATATCGATCAGGCGCTCGTTGTATTTGCGGTGACGAAGCCTAAACCTCATTTTAATCTTCTTGATCGTTTTCTTGTGATGATGGAGCAAAAGAAGATCCCGGTAATCTTATGTTTTAACAAATCTGACATTGCAAAAGAAAGCGATATTTCCAAGATGGAAGAAATATACAGATCATGCGGGTATCCGGTCTTTTTTACGAGTGCGAAAGAAGGATGGAAGATCGAAGAAGTGAAAAAGATTCTGGAAGATGCAGGCGTAGGATTCGTGAAACTGGGTAAACCGACCGACGAACGTCATATCCTGGTGGAAAAAGAAGGTGTTCAGTATCATTTCGGTATCGACTATATGCGTGACGTATGGTACGAATCGTCTTACAAGCTGGATATCAAGCAGAGCGGTAGCGTATGCGCAGGCAACCGTTTCGAAAACTATAAAATGCAGCCGCTGGAATTTAAGTACGGCAAGAACTTCACCGGTAAGCTGGCTGATTACGGTCTGACTCCCGACCGTAAAGGTAAGAGTGGTATCCGTGCTGCTGTAATCCGTGAAAAGGGTTGCCAGTGCGAACGTGAAACATCTTACGCATTGTATCTGGCCGGTTTCGATGTGAAAGACGTTCACATGACCGACCTGGCTTCGGGACGCGAAACACTGGAAGATGTGAATATGATCGTGTTCTGTGGTGGTTTCTCCAACTCTGACGTGTTGGGTTCTGCCAAAGGATGGGCCGGTGGTTTCTTGTACAACGAAAAGGCTAAGAAAGCATTGGATAACTTCTATGCACGTCCTGACACACTGAGTTTGGGTATCTGTAACGGTTGCCAGTTGATGGCAGAGCTGGGAGTGGTTTATCCGGAACATGAAAAGAAACATAAGATGTTGCATAACGATTCTCACAAGTTGGAATCAAACTTCATCTCTGTGGAAATTCCGAAGAATCATTCAGTCATGTTCGGTCCGATGAGCGGTCAGAAGCTGGGTATCTGGATCACGCACGGAGAAGGAAAATTCTGGTTCCCGTACGAAGAGAAGGAATATCATATCGCACTTAAATATAACTATGAAGGTTATCCTGCCAACCCGAACGGTTCGCCCTGGTCGGTTGCCGGTGTTTGCTCGCATGACGGACGCCACCTGGCTATGATGCCTCACCTGGAACGTGCCTTGTTCCCGTGGCAGTGCGGTCATTATCCTGCCGATCGTAAGGGTGACGAAGTGACTCCGTGGATCGAAGGTTTCGTAAATGCACGCAAGTGGATTGAAGAAAACAAGAAGTAACAGATAAATCTAATGATATTGAAAGGTGCATCTTAAGAGTGAATAACTCTTTCGGTGCACTTTTTTATGGTTGAAGTTTTTAGAATCCAATCAGATTCAGTAAGTTTACACCTTCGTTATACAATGTTGTTTGCTACGGATTCTAATACATAATATTCGATAAGATGAAGAAAAGATCAATGTTTACTATGCTGCTTGTCCTGTTCTTATGTGCAAGTAGCGTTTATTCCCAGACAAAAGTGATTGCCCACCGTGGGTATTGGGATTGTGAAGGTTCTGCTCAGAACTCGGTTACGGCTTTGAACAAGGCTCATGAGGTTGGAGCGTATGGCTCTGAATTCGATGTGTCTATAACGGCTGATGGCATTCCGGTTGTTAATCATGATGACAGTATTCAGGGTTTTTGTATAGAAACTTCTCTCTATGAACAACTGAAAGACCTGAAGTTGAAAAACGGAGAAACGTTACCGACTTTGGAAGAATACCTGATACAGGGAAAGAAAAATCAGGGAACTCAGCTTATTCTTGAAATCAAACCTCATAAACGAGTCGTGAATGAAGATAAAGCGGTTGCAACTATTCTTTATCTGGTGCAGAAATACCAGATGGAAGACCAGGTGGAATACATCTCTTTCAGT
>ERZ825896.4072-NODE-4072-length-11569-cov-3.013722_pt1 | contig 11569 bp, 10 predicted proteins | sample MGYA00519858_ERZ825896 | MGnify/ENA primary metagenome ERZ825896 (study PRJEB31778, sample SAMEA3449214) | human gut metagenome | biome: human gut; feature: human-associated habitat; material: faeces | place: United Kingdom | collected 2010/2012 ... | reverse complement strand
AAGACGAGGTCTCCTATTACACCCTTCCGCTCGGGATCCTGGTCACCCCATCCTGTGTGATCACAGTTTCCCTGCGGGAAAACGCCATTCTCTCCGAGTTTGCGGAGGGGGTGGTCAAGGGCGTCCAGACCAATCTCAAAACCCAGTTCGTGCTGCGGCTGATGCTGCGGGTGGCGCAGCGGTTCCTCCAGTTTCTCAAGCAGATCGACAAACTCTCGAGCTCCCTGGAAAAACAGCTGCGCAAATCCATGAAGAACAAAGAGCTTATCAACCTGCTGGACGTGGAGAAGTCCCTGGTGTATTTTTCCACGTCCCTGAAGTCCGACGAAACCACCCTGGAAAAGCTGATGCGGGGCAAATACATCAAGCTGTATGAGGATGACCAGGACCTGCTCGAGGATGTGCTCATCGAAATCAAGCAGTCCATCGAGATGTCCAGCATCTATCTCAACATCCTCTCCGGCACCATGGATGCCTTCGCTTCGGTAATCTCCAACAACCTGAACATCGTCATGAAGGTGCTCGCCTCGGTGACCATCGTCATCTCCATCCCCAACATCATCGCGGGGTTCTACGGCATGAACGTGGAAGGCCTGCCCCTGAGCCAGTTTTTCTGGTTCCCGATCCTGCTGTCGGGGATCATCATGGCGGTGGTGGCTTTCATTCTACACAAACGGGATATGATGTGAGGCGCCCAGGAAAAAGGGTGTCGCCGGCTGAAAGAAACCCCCATCGGACCTCCGATGGGGGTTTTTATGAGAAGGGGCGGTTTTACGCATTTTCCTCTTTTCTTTCCTTTTGGAATACGGTATACTATGGACAAAGCGTATGAGGAGGAACATCCATGTCCACCTACCGTTGTCAAAATTGCGGTCACGAGTTTGACGCCGGTCTCTTGTTCTGTGGGAAATGCGGCGCCCCGAACCAGACGGCCCAGCGCATCCATCAGATCGAACAGATGCTCCAGGGCGAACCCGCCCCTCCACCCGGTCCGCCCAAGCCGGCCTCCGCCGTGTATCCGCCCGTACCCTCCCCCGCCGAAGCTGTCCCGCCTCCCCCCGGCCCCCCTTCCATCGTCCTGCAGGATATGGCGGCGCGGGAGCCGGACAAGGGACCGGCAGAGCCGGCCAAACCGGCGATAAAGAATCCGAAACGCCTGATCAAATGGATCGCGCTGGCTGTCGCCGCTCTGCTGATGGTCGTCGGCGTCACCAGCCTTGTACGGCAGGTGCTTCTCGGGTATCACGCCTCTCCCGAGCGCCTTTTCGCCGGGTTCCGGAGAGCTTTGGAGGAAGAGGACGGCGAGCTCATGCTGGACCTGATACTGCCCGAGCAGATCGAGCAGTATACCTTCGATGAATCGACGATATTGGATCAGATCTATATTCCGGACGGTGAGCTGGAGCTGTTGGACGTGATGGTGGGAAAGAGGGGGAAGAGCGCCTACATCTTCGTTATCTTCCAGGAGGAGTATACGCCATCCCTTTCCAGCTACGCCGCATTTGGCTCCTATACGTTGACCCTGATGGTGTGTAAACAGGACGGGAAATGGTATTTGAACTACACCACGTCCTTTTTCCACTGACCCTGCCGCAATGGAAAACGCCCGGCGCAAGAGCTCTTGCGCCGGGCGTTTTGACGGCCAATCCGTCAGACAGACAGCACGCCGCCCGCCGTTTCGATGGCGCTGGCATACCGGTCCAGCACGGCGTCCAGATCCCGGCTGTACCGGAGCTCCACCTTTCCTTCATCCGCCTGGATGACGCCGTTGCCGCCGAGCGGATACAGCGCCTGCGCGGGATGGGGGAGGGCTGTTTCCTCCGGCATGACCACCACCAGCTGCAGCGGGGTCCCCTCGGTTTTCTGTGCGGTCATCCAGGAACGGAAGGCCGGCAGGGCGGTCGACGGGTCGCTCGCCTTATACCCGTACAAAGACAGGATCCGGGTGCGCATCCGCAGCTGGATCCGGCTTTGGTCCAGAGAAAAGGTGATGTCTTCGATGGTGCTGCCGGTGCTTTTCGACACAAAGTGGGTGCATAACACATCAGCCTCCGGATCCCCCGTATGCCGGTGAGGGACCGTCAGGTTGAATCCCAGAAGTGCCGAAGCGATTTCCGGGTCCTCCGACACCGCGATCTCGCTGTCGTCTCCCGGCTCGATCAGCCGGCAGCGGCGTGTCTCCAGACCCGAGACGGCGTCCCATTCATCCCTGGGACCGCCGGGCATGCCGTACAGCGGCGTGCTTACCGGCACCGGACAGGAAATGTCCGGCTGGACCGCTGCCCAGGCAAGGGATAGGCAGGCCGTCCAGGCTACCGCCGTGCCGGCCTCCACACGCAGCTGCACGTGCGCCTGTACCGCCTGCTCCAGCCGGAACGCTGCCTGTGCCTGGCCCGCCCCTATCTGGGCCAGACTCTCCTCCGCCTGGCCGATGAGAGACAGCGTAACCCCGGCCGGCAGGCGTCCGTTGGACGAAAGAATATACTCTCCTGTCTCCAGGTCCCCGGACGGTGCGGCAAAGACCGCGGCCTCGGAAGCCGTGCCTTCCAACGAGACCCGTCCGCCCGCTCCGGGAAGGAGGGTCACGCCCGCCGCGGTCTGGGCCGCGGCATAGGGTGTCAGCCGCTCCTGCTGCCGGCGGACGGTCAGAAGGGAGGGGGAGATACCGGCAAAGGTATAGGGATTGCTCGACAGTTTGTCGTCGAATCCGGTCTCAACCGTCTCCCCCAGAACGGCGGCCCTCCGGAATGCCTCGGATTCGAGCGCGTCGCGGTAATACGCCGGGACCCCGCCTGCCTGTCCGGACACCATCGCGGCGAAGCGACCATCCGCCTCGGTCTTGGTGTAGGCGTCGGTTTTTTCAGCGGCGCTTTCCGCCCGGGCGGCGGCATCCTGCGCCCGCCCGGCGGCCGTTTCGGCGGTCCGGGCCTGCCCGGCTGCCGCCGACGCGGCATCTCCGGCCGACTTGGCCGCGGCACCCGCCTGTCCCGCCAGGGTTTCCGTCCCGCTCCGCCGCCACGGCCTGCCGGTCTGCCTCGGCCGCGTCGGCGGAAGCGGCCGCCTGTTCCCGTTCCGCCGCCACCGACCGCAGGAGCTGGTCATAAATGTCTGGGGTGGGCGCCGGCGGGGTGACACCGGGCAAAAACCCCGACTGACAGACCGACACCTCCACCCGGTTCGTGGTCAGCCGGTCTCCGCCGAAGACCGAGACACGGAACCACGGCACCTGGATCACCTCCGCCGGTACGGTACAGGTTCCGTCCTGCACCAGGACGTGATAGACCATCCCCGACGCCTGCTCGAACACCGCGGTTTTTTCAAGTCCCTCCCAATCGCCGCTGAAGACGAATTCCGCCACCAGATAGTTCCGGCTGTCCGCCACCACCGTGACGGGACGGGCCCGGATCTCCTGTCCGTCCACGGTGAATCTCAACTGTTTCTGCTTCATCTTCTCCTCCTCTTCCGATTCGATTTCCTCCTGGCGCGTCTCCATATCGAGACACATGCAAAAGGAATCAAGGCAACGCCACAGGCGTCGCCTTGATTCCACCTATATTATACCATAATTTTCCGATTTTGTCAAGTTGAAGGGGGTTGTTGCAGACGGAGCATGGACGGTGGATATTCTGTCAGTTTTTCCAGCGGCCTTGTGGCGAATGGGGCCATGTGATAGTATAGGGAAGGGGATAGTATACCTTGTAGTCTGCCTTTCGGTGTACTCGGCAAACGAAATATCAGCAAGGAGAATACAAAATGACTTGCAGCATAAGAAAATGGAAGATGTCGGACGCGGCGGATTTGGCCGCGGCCATTTCTAACAAAAAAGTACAAGAGAATCTCAGGGACGGATTGCCGTATCCTTACACCGAACAGGACGGTACAGCGTATATCTCGGCCATGCTTTCCGCAGATGAAAATGAAACCTTTTCTTTTGCCATCACGGCAGAGGGAAACGTGATCGGCAGTATCGGTGTTTTTCGGCAGGGAAACATCCACAGGAGGACTGCGGAGCTGGGCTATTACATAGCGGAAGAATATTGGGGAAAAGGGATTATGACGGAAGCCGTCAAACAAATTTGCCGCTATGTTTTTGACAAGAGCGATATTGTCCGCATCTATGCGGAGCCGTTTGCGCACAATGCGGCGTCTTGCCGGGTGCTTGAAAAAGCAGGGTTTCAATACGAAGGGACACTGAGGCATAACGCTGTAAAAAACGGCAACATTCTCGATATGAAGATGTACTCACTGCTGAAAACGGACATATAATGTGTGGATCCGGTCGAATGCACTTTTTTCCTGCACTCTCGAAGCCAAGGCGAGGTATAGGGATATCGGACATGGGAAACATAAACTGTACACCCCCGGTCTGACCGTTCCATTGCCGGCAGGCCGGCACACCCTGATTTGGAAAGGACAGGTCCGCTATGAAACGATATCCCCCAAAACCGCTGCCGTATGACGCTGACGGCGACGCTATTTTTGACGAGGCCTTCAGCGTGGCCTCCACAACCGAATGCACCGGATTGATTCCTTCGGCCCCGGCAAGCGGCGCCGAAGCCGATTCCTACAGCGATATCTACGACGTTCCCCTGGCCAAGACGCCTGCCGATGCGGTTCACAAGCTGCAGAGCGTCAAAAAGGAGACGGATGCCGAAAAACGGCCTTGATTTCTTTACGATTCCTTTACAAGGATTTCACGGAATCTTCCAGATGGGTTCAAACCTTGGTCACATTTTCCTCGTATACTGAAAACATCCCAAGAAAAGCTCCCCGCCAAACGGGTTTCCGAAGGCAGAAGGCCAATCCCTCGCAAGAGGTTTCAAATAGATGCTTTTTCACACCTCCCTCCTCTCAGCGCGGCCGCAAGGCCGCGCTTCCCTTTTGCCAAAAAGCAGGGAAAGACGGGGTCCGGGGCCGCATCCGCCTTCATTGTGGAAGCCTCCGTCTTTACAAAACGGAAGTGTATTGTAAAAACGAGTCTATAAGGCATTCGACGGGGGAATACGGTTGCATATTTCTCCCTGCTATGATAGAATAAACACAGATATGGCGGCGCGCAAGGGGCATCACCGTTCCGAAAAATCGGGAGCATATATGGGAACGTGAGGCCGATTATAAGGCCTACATGTAAGACGGGCGGCAACGAGGGATTGCAATGACGACGAATAAAACCACCATATTGGTTGTAGAGGACAATGCAATCAACCGGGCGGTGCTCGGCGGCATCCTGTCGCCGACGTATACGGTTCTGGAAGCCGAAAACGGCCGGGAGGCGCTCGCCATTTTGCAGGAGCATAAAGAGGACATTTCTTTGATCCTGCTGGATATCGTCATGCCCGTCATGGACGGGTACGCCTTCCTCTCGCATATCGGGGCGGATCCCGCCTATTTCTCTATCCCTGTCATCGTCACCACGCAGAGCGGGGGAGAATCGGACGAGGTAGCGGCCTTGTCTCACGGCGCCGCAGATTTCGTGGCCAAACCGTACAGGCCCCAGATCCTCCTTCACCGGATCGCCAATATTCTCCATTTGAGGGAAACCGCCGCCATCATCAACCAGTTTCAATATGACCGGCTGACGGGCCTGTATACAAAAGAGTTTTTTTACCGCAGGGTGCGGGAGCTTCTCGCACAGAATCCGGACAAAGAGTATGATCTGATCTGTTCCGACATTGAAAATTTCAAGCTGATCAACGATGTTTTCGGCATGCCGGCCGGGGACCGCCTCCTGTGCGGCATCGCGGCGCTGTATACCGAGATGGTGGGGGACAGGGGCCTTTGCAGCCACTTCGGAGCCGACCGTTTCGCCTGCCTGATCGAACGCCCCCGATCCTATGAGGATGCATGGTTTCTGGAGGCCGGGACGCGGATAAACGCCTTCTCCAGCACCAAAAACGTCGTGATGAAGTGGGGGATCTATCCGGTCGAGGACCGGGGCATTTCAGTAGAGCAGATGTGCGACAGGGCGTTGCTGGCGGCTCGCGGTATCAAAGGCCGGTATGGAACACATTTTGCGGCCTATGATGATGAGCTGCGCAGCAAGCTGCTGCGGGAGCAGGCGATTACAGACGGAATGGAAGCGGCCCTGTCCGGGGAACAGTTTGAAATTTACCTGCAGCCCAAATACAGGGTCCGGGACGATACACTGGCCGGGGCCGAGGCGCTGGTGCGGTGGAACCATCCGGAGTGGGGGCTCCTGCCGCCGTCGGAGTTCATCCCCCTGTTCGAGAAGAACGGCTTTATCACCCGGGTCGATCAATATGTCTGGGAAAGCGTCTGCGCCGCGATGCAAGCCTGGGACCAAAAGGGCCTTCCGCCCGTTTCCGTCTCCGTCAATGTGTCCCGGGCCGATATCTACAACGCGGATCTTCCCGGGATCCTGACCGAAACCGTGGAGAGGTACGGCCAGCCGCCTTCCCGCCTGCATTTGGAAATTACGGAAAGCGCTTACACGGAAAACCCGGATCAGATCATCGAAACGGTGGGACGGCTGCGCAAGCTTGGATTTGTCGTTGAGATGGACGACTTCGGCAGAGGCTACTCCTCGCTCAACATGCTCAATCAGATGCCCCTGGATGTCCTGAAGCTGGACATGAAATTCATCCAGAGTGAGACGGCAAAGCCGCTCCACCAGGGGGTTCTGCGCTTCATTATGGGGCTTGCCCGTTCGATGAACCTGAGTGTGGTCGCGGAAGGGGTGGAGACCAGGGAGCAGCTGGAACGCTTGCGGGAGATTGGCTGCGATTACGTACAGGGATACTATTTTGCCAAGCCTCTTCCCTGCCGTGACTTCGAGGCCCTGCTGCAAGGGGAAGCCCCCGCGCCAGGCCTCGAAGCGGACCGGGAGCGGGATCCGGGACGGCTGCCTTCCAGGGCGCTGCTGGTTGTAGACGAGGATGCCGGATACCACGAAACGGTCAGGGCGGCATTCGGAGACATCTATCAGGTTGTAGAGGCCGATGGTGCCGCCGCCGCGCTGGACTGCCTGAGCCGGCACGCGCACAAGCTTGCCGCAGTCGTGCTCAGCCTGTCCCTGCCCGGCTCCGGCGGGTTTGCCGTGCTCGAGGCGTTCAAACGGGAACGGGCGGTGTGGGATATCCCGGTCATTGCTACGGGCCCTTCCGACGCGCAGCTGGAGGAGCGGGCACTGGAGTCCGGCGCCGCCGACTATGCCGCCAAGCCCCATACCGGCACGAGCCTTGCCAAACGGGTGGCACATGCCGTCGGGCTCACCGCCTCGTGGGAACGGGAGCGTCTGTTGCGGGACGAGGCGTACCGCGATTTTCTCACCGGCCTGCTCAACCGGCGCGGCTTCTATTATGCGGTTGATTCGCTGCGCAAAGAGGATATGCCTTTGGCACTCTTTTTGTTCGATCTGGACAACATGAAGCAGGCGAATGATGCATACGGGCACGCCGAAGGGGATCGCCTGATCCGCCGGTTCGGTGAGCTGCTGCGTTCTCATACGAGGGAGACGGACATCGTGGCCCGGTTCGGCGGGGACGAGTTTGCGGTCGTTATGAAGCGGATGGGATCGGAGGAAACCGCCCTGAAAAAGGGGAAAGCGATCTGTCGCGCGGCCCGGGAAAGCTGCCTGGAGGGGGCCGTGCCGGCCGCCGCCTCCGCAGGCGTTGTCATCTGGGACGCGGAAGGGCCGGTGCAGGATGTAATCGCACGGGCGGACCGGGCGCTGTACCGTGCCAAGGCGGATGGAAAAGACGGCTGCCGGCTTTGGAAGGATTAGGGGCCGCTGTGCCTGTGCGGTGAAAAAGGAGGCCTGTGGGAATGCGGGGATTCAGAGACACGCTCGAAGCCTACGGTGTGGATTATCAGACCACGATGGACCGTTTTTTGGGGAACGAAACGCTGTACCGCAGCCTGCTGGACAGGTTGTTTGAGGACGACAGCCTGCAGAAACTGGGCGGTGCCCTTGCCTCCGGAGATACCGCGAAGGCCTTTGAAGCGGCTCATACGCTCAAAGGCGTCACAGGCAATATGGGCCTGACGCCGCTGTACGCGGCGCTCTGCACATTGGTGGAGCCGCTGCGGACAGGGGAGCGGCGGGACGATTATCCGATGCTGTTCCAGGCCGTGCAAACGGAGTTTCGGCGAGCGGACGAGCTGCGTGCCGCTCTGAAAGGAGAGGGGCGGACATGACGCCGGAGGAACCCCTCTCTTTTGTGCAGATGGCTGCCGTGCCGGACAAGGCTCCAGGGGCCATTTATGTCGGCCAAATCGGCAGCCACAGGCGGATTTATGCCAACTGGGTGGGAATGGATTTTCTGCGGCATTGGCCGAATGATCCGGAGCCCACCTGCTATTAGACGGCAGGGTTTTCCGAACCCTGCCGTTTTGTCGTGTGGAGGAACCGGGTATTTCTGCGCTTCAGGCCTGGGAATTCAGCATCCGGACGACGGGAGCTAGCGGTTCAGCACTCCCAGACAGGCGATGAGGAAGTGTCAGCGACGTTCAGCAGGCCCCTTTGGGCGATGACCGGCAGCGCTTTCGATGCGGATGCGCAGGTACCTGTGGATACCGGGATGCCTCCCACGCAGCCGAGCCGCTCAAGGCAGAGGCGTTGTGCGGAGAAAACGGTTGATCCGCTTAGTAAATCTGGCTATTTCCGCGGGCACAGGGGGTGCTGTACCGCGGGCGGCGATATCGGGCGCAAAAAAGCCCGGCATTGCCGCCGGGCGGGGATTCCTCTTCCGTTTATGGGGATTGGTTTTTCAGCACATGTGCCTTGAGAGCCTGAAACGATTCCGCGCTGATCACGTGCTCGATCCGGCAGGCGTCTTCCGCCGCCACCTCGGGACGGATGCCCAGGGTTGTGAGCCAGTCGGTGAGCAGGGTATGGCGCTCATAGATTTTTTCAGCGATACTCCGGCCCTTGTCCGTCAGTGTGATAAAGCCGTTTTTATCCATTTCGATCAGTTCGTTGGCGCGCAGGTTTTTCATCGCGATGCTGACGCTCGGTTTGGAAAAAGAGAGCTCCGACGCGATATCGATGGAACGCACCTGCCCGTGCCGTTTTTGTAAAATGAGGATGGTTTCGAGATAGTTTTCAGCCGACTCCTGAATACGCATGACCCGTTCCTCCCGGTTTGCCATAGGCTGGCTATAGGTCTATATTACCACAAGCGGCGCCATATAATCAAGGGATTTCCCCTGGCCGCTGAAATCGGTCTGCCGTACTTGCGGTTTTTGGTTAAAACCGATATAATTAATAAATTCACTGTATATGCAGGGACAGGGCGGTCATGGCCGCCGGACAAGGGGAACAGGGATGGATGTGAAACGGATACTGGACCTGCAAAGGGCGGGCGTGGACGCAGAAGGAACGCTGGGCCGTTTTGCGGGCAACAGCGCACTGTATGAGAAATACCTGATGAAGTTCCCCCTGGACGGGACCTTCGCCAAAATCGGGCCGGCACTGCGGGCGGGGGAATGGGACGCCGCCCTGAACGCCGTACACACCCTCAAGGGTATCTCCGGCAATCTGGGGATGGACCGGCTGTGTCGTGCCTGTACCGGAACAGCTGTGCTCCTGCGTTCGGGAGACCATCCGGCGGCAGAGGGGTCTTATGGAGAGCTGAGAAGTGCCCATCGGGAAATCATCGCACTTTTGTGTCCGTCTGAGGAGGAGTAGGCGTATGACGAGGCCGGAAACCATCCTGATCGCCGATGATTCAGAGATCAACCGTGCCGTGCTGCGGAACCTGTTTGAAGCGCAATACAATCTGCTGGAGGCCGAAAACGGGGAGCAGGCGCTGATGCTCCTGCGTCAATACAGCGAATCCATCACGGTGGTTTTGCTGGACCTGGTTATGCCGGAAAAGGACGGATACCAGGTGCTCGAAGAGATGCGGCTCAATGAGCTGCTCTATCATGTCCCGGCCATCGTCATCACCGCGGACGACAGCGCCGGCAGCAAGGTCCGGGTATTTGAGCTGGGCGCGTCGGATATCATTGCCAAGCCCTTTGACCCGAATGTCGTCATAAGCCGCGTGAAGAACATCATCGAGCTGGGCCGTTACCGGCGCCGGCTGGAGACGCTGGTGGAGGAGCAGTCGGCCAGGTTCAGGGAATCCAACGCCGCCGTGATCGATATGCTGTCCTCCGTCATCGAGCACCGCAACCTGGAATCCGGCCAGCATATCCGCCGTATCCGGCTGTTTACCAAAATCCTGCTCGAGGATGTGGCGGTCAATTATCAGGAGTACGGTCTGGATGAGCGCAAAATCGGGCTGATCACCGACGCGTCTTCCATGCACGATATTGGGAAAATCGCCATACCCGACCGGATTTTGAACAAGCCCGGAAAACTCACGCCGGAAGAATTCGACGTGATGAAAACGCATACGGTCAAAGGCTGCGAGATCCTCGCGGGGCTCGACCGCCTGCAGGACAGGGAATACCTGGAGTACGCCTACAACATATGCCGGCACCATCACGAACGCTGGGACGGCGGGGGATATCCGGACGGGCTGAAGGGCGACAGTATCCCCATCTGCGCACAGGTGGTGGCAATAGCCGACTGCTATGACGCACTAACGACCGACCGGATATACAAGAAGGCGATCCCACAGAGCCGCGCGTTCAGCATGATTCTCAACGGCGAATGCGGCGCGTTCTCTCCCCGGCTCCTGGAATGCTTCAAAAACGTGCGGGAACCCTTTGCGCGGCTGTCTCGAGAATATGCCGACGGCCTTCCGGCGGATGTAGAAGAGGGCGGGCGGCCCTATACCGAACACACCCTGAACGGGATAACGGAAAACACGCTCGAACAGAGCCAGCTCAAATATTTTGCCTTGCTTCGGTATACCGATTCCACCGTCATGGAGGTGGATCTGAATACCGGGATCTATCATCTGGTGTATCTGGCGGACCCGGATTTCGCGCCGCTTCGCGCGGGCGGCAGCTTTGAGGAATCCATCCGGGCGTTTGTCGGGACGGCGGTCCATCCGGACGACCGGGAGGAAGCGCTGCGCCTGCTTGGCGGATACGTGCAGGAATTGTTCGACGAGGGGCTGACCCGGCGGGACAGGCGATACCGTGTGCTTGACCGGGAAACCGGGGCCTATGTCTGGTGCCGCGCCTCTCTCCTGCGCCTCGATCTGGACAACCCCCGCCACCGCCGGGTTCTGCTTCTTTGGCAGAAGGAACGGACGGGGCAGATTCCTCCTGAGACGGCGTCCGGTATGGCTCTGGAGCAGACGGAATATACCCGCGTGGTCGACCGCCTGCTGGGCGGTATCCAGAAATTTCGCTGTGACCGGCATTTCACGATCCTGCGGGCCAACCGGGGCCTGACGAATTTGCTGGGGTATTCGGACCGGGAAATGGAACAGCGGTTTCAGAACCGCTACATGGAGCTGGTTTATCCCGCCGACCGGCAGAAACTGCAGGGACAGTTCCGGCAGCAGCGCAACACCGGTCGGGTTTTGGAACTCGAATACCGCCTTGTAGCAAAGGACGGCCGCATCGTCTGGGTGTCGGAGCGCTGCATGCCGGCACAAGAGGCCGGAGAAGAAGTCGCCTACAGCATACTGCTGGACATCACCCGGTC
>ERZ825896.4071-NODE-4071-length-11570-cov-2.996353_pt1 | contig 11570 bp, 7 predicted proteins | sample MGYA00519858_ERZ825896 | MGnify/ENA primary metagenome ERZ825896 (study PRJEB31778, sample SAMEA3449214) | human gut metagenome | biome: human gut; feature: human-associated habitat; material: faeces | place: United Kingdom | collected 2010/2012 ... | reverse complement strand
CGTAAAAAAAATGTCTTATCGGATCATCCAGGCAGCCTTCTTTGCCGCTTAAAACCAGAAGCAGCAGAAAACAGAAGCCGCCTGCTGCGGCAGCTCCTTCTATCCATTGTATTTTTGTTTTTCCTGTTTTCATACTATGCCTCATCAGCAGCGCGAGCTACCGGAATCTTACCGCTGTTCCATAGGCGATGATCTCAGCTGTTCCGTCCATAACGGAAGAAGATGCGAATCGCATGCTGATAACAGCATCTGCTCCCATGGCTTCCGCTTCATTGATCATTCGCATAGTGGCGATGTGACGAGCTTCTGCCAGCATTTCCGTATAGCTTTTGATTTCTCCGCCGGCGATGTTTTTAAATCCAGCCAGCAGATCCTTGCCGATGTTCTTGGACTGCACTACGTTTCCCTTTACCATCCCCAGAGCGTCGATCTCTCTACCCGGCACATAATTTAAAGTTAAAAGAACCATTTTCTTTTCCTCCACACATATATAGGATATACTCTTATAGGATATACTCTGATTATATCCTATTCCGAACAGAATAGCACCCATTTTTTACAAAAGGGCTGCGTTGCAACTGTACGCAGCAGCTGTGTCATGGTATAATGGACGCGATTGTGAAATCAAAGTACATATCATAAAATGCAAAAAAACGGCACTGCCGCAAGGAGATAAAAACATGAATATTATTGCAAACATTCCAGGCGCTATAAAAATGCTCAGCTGTCTGAGACATCTGCAGCCTGACAAAAAACACATCGAAGCCGCAAGAGCCGCCGGAAATTACGAAGAAGAACGAAAATGGATCCTGAAATCTACAACCACCTGGGGAAACCATGTGATGGACATTTTCGGAAGTACCGTCACCGTTTACGGCGAAGAAAACCTGCCGGATCACGGACCGGTAGTCTTCGTGGGAAACCATCAGGGCTATGCGGATATCTTTTCTTATTTCAAGGCTTTTCAGAAGTTCCAGTTTGCCTTTGTAGCAAAAAAAGAACTAGGTGAGATACCTCTCTACGGCAAATGGATCGCACGGATCCGCAGCGTATTCATCGAAAGAGATGATCCGCGCGCATCGCTGGAAGCCATCAACCGTGGGATCGAATACATCAAGGAAGGGTTTTCCCTGGCTATATTCCCGGAAGGAACCCGCAGTAAAGGACCCGATCCCGGAGAGTTCCAGAAAGGTGCGCTGAAACTTGCAACCAAACCCGGTGTACCGATCATCCCCGTATCATTGAACGGAAGCTATAAAATGTTTGAGGAACCAGGCCATCTGACAAGTGCCAATATCGAAATGATCGTTCATAAACCGATCCCGACGGAAGGGCTTTCCAGAAAAGAAGAGAAAGCACTCCCTGATATCGTGGAAAAAATCATCGTTGACGGCGTTCGAAAGCTGCAGGCTAACGAACAGGGGGCCGATCATGAATAGTATGAAGAAAAAAACAGTCATGGTCCTTGGTCTTGGGGCGCAGGGTTTTGCAGCTGCCAGATGCTTTGATAAAGAACCATACGTTGAAAAAATCATCTGCGCAGACGCGGATCATAATGCTCTGAAACAAGTTAAAAAGCTTAAAAAAGGAGAACCTGTTCTTGTAGATGCACGAGACAAAGATTCCATCGTTAGTGCTGCCAGAGGCGTTTTCCTTCTAGTCAATGCCCTGCCGCTTTCATTCACACCAAATGTCATGGATGCCGCACTGGAAGTAGGCGCTCACTATCAGGACTATGCCGCCTCCACAGCATTTGCAAAAGAATGGGTGGACAGCATCCATTATCAGTTTGACGTATATGGTCCGAAATTCGAAAAAGCAGGACTGCTGGCACTTATAGGAACCGGCTCTGCCCCGGGACTCATCTGTGCGGCAACGCGGGATGCCATGCGCTATCTGGATACATGCGAAAGCATACGCAATCTGGTCTGGGAAGGGATAGAAGCGAAAAGATTCCAACCCTTCTGGTGGTCGCCGGAGGTAGCTCTTGAAGACATGTCGGAGCTTTCTTATGCCTACATCGACGGCAGGCTGATCCGCCGGGAACCTTACACTGTCCCGGTATACCGTGAGTGCGGGAAATCCTGGGATAATAGTCCGCTGGACATTGCTTTTTATGAACATTCCCACGACGAACCGGTATATTACAGCCTCCATCCGGATGAATTCTTTAAAGGTGTAAAGAACGTTGTATTCAAATACGGCGGTACTGGAATGAACTTTGCGAGACCTCTTTATCAGGCAGGACTGCTTTCTCGTGAACCTGAAAAATTTAACGGACAGGAAATCATCCCTTATGACCTGGTGCTCCGCCATCTGCCGCCTGCACCTAAAACGGAGGATGAGATCCGGCAGATCCTGAACGAAGGCCTTATCTCGGACGATGGCTACATGGAAGTCAGTGCCATCGGAAAAAAAGACGGAAGAGATATCGAAGTCATTACGCTGGTAAATGCTCCGGGACTTGCGGAGTCTTTCGCCAAATCGGGCATCACAGCTGAGATGTATCTGACAGGACAGGGTGGTTTCCTGTTCTCTAAACTGATGCTGGAAGGGCACATGCATCAGACTGGCCTCATGACATCCGACATGCTGACCATGGATCAGGTGGATCTTTATTTTGATTATGCCAAAGATGTCATCCGCCCTTCTGCGCAGGAATGTGCACAGAACGGAAGAGCAAGATCTACGAAGATGCGCTGGGCTGTGAAGGCGGAATAGTTGACTTCAATATAATGAAATGTTATAGTTAGTCAGAAATAATAGCGTTCGGTGCTGTTTGATCAGGGAATATATTTCCATATCCTGATTGAAACAGGTAAAAGGGAAACAGGTGCAAGTCCTGTACGAACTCGTCACTGTGAGCAGAGATGCGGTCTTCTTAGAAATTAGATTTCAGAAGACCGCCCCTATACAGACAAGTGTGGAGAGTCCGCACATCCACTGGGAGACCGGGAAGGTGTTCTGTATAGAAGATCTGTAAGTCAGGAAACCTGCCGGCCGTTGGTGCGGGGAATATACGAATTCCAGATCACGAGTAATTGATTGTACCGAAAGAACCATTCTTACTGTTCGCATTACGTGTGACCAGCAATCATTCATTTGATTCAAGATAATTCTATCCATTTTCCGTATTTTATAATTCACAACTTAATAGGAGACAAAAAAGAAATGAAAAATAAGAGCAGATGGCTTGCGCTTATGCTGACAGGTTCTATGGTGATTTCACCATTGTCTTATACAAGAACATATGCGGCAGAAAATGAGCAGCAGTGTGAGACAAATTTACAGGAAACTGTTGAGGTGGAAGAAGCTGATCTAGATAAGAAACAAGATGAGAGTCAGACAGAAGACGCAGGAAATGTTAAAGAAGATAAAAGAGATGACGATTTAACAAAAGAAGATCAGAAAGAGGAATCTGATAAAGTTGATAATTCTTCGGATAAATCAGATAATCAGAATTCAATCGAAGCAGAAACAAAACCAAATTTAGAGAATAACTCAGAAAATAATTCAGAAAACAACTTAGAAAATAACTCAGAAGAGAAAGATACAGAAACCACCGGGAAAAATCCAGGCACAACTGTCTCAGATCAGGTTGCGGACGAAAAAACTGATAACAAGGATACACAGATAAAAGATGAGACAGGCAAGTCAGAACCTTCTACGGATTCTAACGATTCTACGAATACTCCGGAACCGGAACTTCCGCCACTGCAGGAGGCGCCTTCTGTAACAGGAGAATCTGTGAAAGTAGTAAAAGAAGACGCTGAAGAGTTCAAGATGTTCAAGGTCAGTGAATCAACAGTTGTTGAAAAGGATGGCGAACTTGATATCACGATCAAGACAAACAACACAGGATTTGATGCGCTATATCTTGGTTCAAAAGATGATTTGTTGAAGGCATCTGTTATAGAAAGAACACAGGATGAAGAAGGTGCATGGACATTTCATTTCAATGTGCCGAAAGAAAAAGCAGGTCAGACAATTCCGGTATCTTTGAGAAAGTCAAAAGATCAGACCTGGTATGACAAACAGTACTTATGGATGTACATTCCGAATCCGGGAGAAACCTCAACACCGGATCCGGCACCAACGCCAACACCAGCACCGGAAGCAACAGTAGCAAACGGAATCTACAGTATGGACGTAACTTCCAGTTCTTCCATGTTTAAAGTAGTGGATTGTATCCTGACAGCAAAAGACGGAAAAATGAGTGCTGTGCTTACATTAAGCGGAACCGGTTACGGCTATCTGTACATGGGAACAAAGGAAGAGGCTGCAAGCGCAGATCAGTCATCCTGGATTCCATATCAGGTGAATGAAGAAGGAAAATACACTTATACTGTTCCGGTAGAAGCGTTGGATAAGGAAATCGCAGTAGCAGCCTATTCCATTAAAAAAGGAATCTGGTATGACAGAACGCTGACTTTCCAGTCAGAGACAATGAAGAAGATTGCCGATCTTAATTCCACAGATTCTGAGAATAAAGGTGATTCCGGAAACAACGGAAACACAGGAAATTCCGGAACTACTGGTGGTTCCAGCAATACAGGTAATACAGGAACAAACAATTCTGCTTTCCCAGGCGGTTCTGTATCTGGAACTAATTCAGGAAAAACAGATGGAAATGACGGAAAAGCGGATAATGTATCAAAATACGAATCCGATACAAGTGGCTCTACTTCTCATGTAGACAGTGGAACAACACTGAAAGACGGTGTATATACTCCGGATCGTTTTACCTGGTCAGGTGGAACAGGTAAGGTTCAAATCACTTGTAATAAAGTAACGATTAAGAACGGACAGGCTTATGCAACACTCGTGTTCAGCAGTGATCATTATCAGTATGTGAAAGCGAACGGAAATAAGTATTACACAACAAAGGGCGGCGGGTCAGCGACAGTTGTTATCCCGGTTGCATTGAATCAGAACAATAAGATTATTGGAATGACAGATAAAATGTCTGTCGCACATGAGATAGAATATACGATTTTCATTTATCTTGCAGCGGCGAATGGAGGAACATCTGCAAACGGAACAGATGCTTCAACAAGCAGTAACCAGAAGCTGGATGAAAAAGCACCTGAAATCATAGGTTTGGAATATCAGTCAGAGACAAAGCTTGACTATGCAGAATATTTCAAGATTTATCATTATGATCAGGGGATTGTACTTCTTGAAATCGATATGACGAAGGACACAGCAAGAGACCCTGAAAAAGCAGAGGAAACAAAGTCTGAAAATGAGAAGTCTGCAGAAGATAAAGAGAAGTCTTCCAAGAAGAAAGTAGCTTCTGTTACAATCAATAGATCAGAAGATTCTAAGAACTCAGATGCAGAAAGCAAAGTAGATGCTTCTGCCGAGGAATCCGCAGCTTCGGATAACAACGGCACAAGCGAACAGGAACTGGCAGCAGAGCTTTACAAGGGAAATGTTGTGAAATATCTGATCGTTCCGGAGGATGTGGAAGTTCCGGTTGGTCTTGAGCAGGATATGATCATTGTGAAAAAACCGACAGATCATACTTATGCAGAGTCTGATGAGATTCTGAATATGATGAAAGATCTCGATCTTCTTGACAATGTTGCGGCAGTTGGAATGAAGAGCAAAGACTGTACAGTATCCGAGATTGCTGATAAGATGAAAGCAAAAGACGGAGAGAAGAATGCTGAAGTTGCATATGCAGGAACAGCGGACAAGCTGAAGTTGAAGAACCTTGTGAAGAGTGAAGTGAATCTTGCTTTGTTTACAGGAGATATTCTTCCAAGAGAAGATTCTGAGGAAAATGCAGCGAAAGATACTGACAAAATAGTAGATAAAGACAGTAAAGATACAAAAGAGACTCTGACAGTAGAAGAGAAGACGGAACAGTTCGAAGAGCTGACAGAAAAGCTTGCAATGCTTGGAATTCCGGTACTCGTTGATCGTTCTTCCGAGGAAAAGACAGAACTTGGAAAGCAGGAGTGGATCAAGGTTTACGGTGTTCTCTACGGATGTGAAGAGCTGACGAACGAGAAGTTTGATGCGGCAGTAGCAGCGGCAGAGAAATAGGAGAGAAAAATAGAATGAAGATAAGAAGATGCAGAATCACAGCGTTAATGCTTTCAGCTGCACTTCTGCTCGGAGGCTGCGGTTCTACCGCAGCCTCCGGTGGAAACAGCGGTAATAATTCAGCAGGTACAGATGTAACAAAGGATAAGACCAAAGATGTAGCCGACAAGACAAAAAAAGCACCGGAGATTGAAGGACTTACTTATGAATCTACAATGGATCTGACTTACGCGACAGAATTCGATGTATACTATTATAAGGATGGATATAAGTTGATCGATGTCCATGAAGATAAGCAATATCTGATTGTTCCGGAAGGTGAAGAAGAACCGGAAAATCTGGCGGATGATATTGTTGTGATCCAGCAGCCGACAGAGAATATTTATATGGCGGCGACAGCATCCATGTCTCTGTTTGATGCAATCGGCGGAATTGACAAGGTGAAATTCTCCGGGCTTGAGGCTTCCGGCTGGTATGTAGAGAGTGCAAAGGAAGCAATGGAATCCGGAGCGATGACATTTGCGGGAAAATACAGCGAACCGGATTATGAGACTCTCGTTGACGGAGACTGTGATCTGGCAATCGAATCAACGATGATCCTTCATACACCGAAAGTACAGGAAATGATTGAAGATCTTGGGATTCCGGTATTTGTAGACTACTCCAGTTATGAGTCACATCCGCTTGGAAGAACCGAGTGGATCAAGCTTTATGGGGCACTTCTGAATAAAGAGGAAGAAGCGGATACATTTTTTGACCAGCAGGCTCATGTAATCGAGGAACTGAAAGGATTCGAGAACACGGAAAAGACGGTTGCTTATTTCTATGTGAGTACAGATGGTTCAATCGTTGTGAGAAAATCTGACGATTATATTCCGTCAATGATCGAAATCGCAGGTGGAAGATATGCGTTCAAAGATCTGAAGAATCCGGACAGCAACGCACCATCTGTTAAACTGACGATGGAGGAATTCTATGCGACTGCTGTAGATGCAGATTATCTGATCTACAACGGGACGATCGACGGACAGATAAATAGTATCAGTGAGTTGGAAGCAAAGAATGAATTGTTCTCTGAATTCAAGGCGGTGAAAGACGGAAATGTCTGGTATACCGGAAAGAACTTATATCAGGCAACAGATACAGTCGGAGAGCTGATCAAAGATATGCATCTGATGCTGACAGACGGTGATGCATCTCAGATGACATTTCTTGAAAAGATGGAGTAGAAGAATGGAGCAGACAAGTTTTCATCAGGAAAATTTCAGACGGCGTACAAGATACACAGCGGTATTTCTGATTCTTGCAGCAGTATTTTGTGTTGTGACAGTGCTAAATATCAATACCGGAAATGTTCATATTCCGGTACCTAAGATTCTGCGCATTCTCTTTCTGAAAGAAGGAGCGGCGACAGAGTACAATATTATATGGAAGATCCGTCTTCCGAGAATTCTGATGGCAGCATTGCTTGGTGGTGCATTGTCTCTTTCGGGCTTTTTGCTGCAGACATTTTTTTCTAATCCTATTGCCGGACCTTTCGTTCTCGGAATTTCTTCCGGAGCGAAAATGGTCGTGGCACTTACAATGATCGTGTATTTGAAATATATCGGAAGATTTTCTTCGTATACACTGATTCTTGCAGCATTTATCGGGTCGCTGATCTCGACGGGATTTATTCTTCTGATGTCGAAAAAAGTGCAGCATATGGCGTCTCTTCTTGTCGGGGGAATCATGATCGGATATATCTGTTCGGCTATCACGGATTTTGTTGTGACATTTGCGGATGATTCTGATATTGTGAATCTGCACGGATGGTCACAGGGAAGTTTTTCCGGAATGAGCTGGAGCAATATTCGTGTGGCAGCAGTGGTTGTCGGACTTGCGGTGCTGTTTACATTTTTCCTGTCCAAACCAATCAGTGCATATCAATTGGGAGAAGCATATGCGCAGAGTATGGGAGTCAACATCAAGACATTTCGCGTGATTTTGATCTTGCTTTCCAGTATTCTGTCAGCGTGTGTGACTGCGTTTGCCGGACCGATTTCCTTCGTGGGAATCGCAGTTCCGTTTCTTGCAAGGAAAGCATTTGGAACGTCAAAACCGATCGTGGTCATACCGGGAACGTTCTTTATGGGAGCTGTGTTCTGTATGATCTGTGATTTGATCGCACGAATGGCACTGGCACCGGTAGAATTGAATATCAGTACGGTGACTTCTATTCTGGGTGCACCGATCGTTATCTATATGATGATACCGAAGGGAGGAAGAAAATAAGATGGCAGATTATTATTTTCAAATGAAAGACCTGTCGGTAGGTTATAATGGAAACTCCCTGATCCGTGATATTAATATCGGAATCAACAAGGGGGAGATCGTGACTTTGATCGGGCCGAATGGTTCAGGAAAGTCAACGATTTTAAAAAGTATTACAAGACAGCTGAAAGTCGTTGGTGGGAATGTATTTTTTGACGATACTTCTCTTCTGAAACTGCCGTACAAAGAGCTTGCGTCTAAGATGGCGGTCGTGTTGACGGATCGGATCAAGACAGAGTTGATGACTTGTCATGATATTGTGGCGACCGGACGCTATCCTTACACAGGAAGACTTGGGATTCTGACGCAGGAAGATGAATGTCTGGTGGAAGAGGCGATGCAGGCGGTGCATGCGCAGGAGCTCGGCAACCGTGATTTTAATGCGATTAGTGACGGACAGAAGCAGCGCGTTCTGCTGGCGAGAGCAATCTGTCAGGACCCGGATGTGATCGTTTTAGATGAGCCGACTTCATTCCTGGATGTAAAATATAAGTTGGAGCTGTTGTCTATCCTTGAGCGGATGGCAAGGCAGAAGAAGATTACGGTGATTATGTCTCTTCATGAAATTGATCTGGCACAGAAGATTTCAGATAAGATCATCTGTGTCAAAGGCGAGACGATTTCACATTACGGAAGCCCAGAAGAAGTATTTACAGAAGAAATCATTCGCGAATTGTATGGAATCAATAATGGATATTTTGACCCGCTTTTTGGAAGTATTGAACTTCCTGCGCCGGAGGGTGAGCCGGAAGTGTTCGTGATCTCTTCCGGCGGAACTGGAATCCCGGTTTATCGAAGACTTCAGAAGGAGCATATCCCGTTTGCGGCAGGTATTTTATATGAAAATGATATGGATTACCGGCTGGCAAGATTACTTGCGGCAGAAGTGATCACGGAAGAACCGTTTGAGGAGATTCGGGAAGAAACGCTTCAGAAAGCATTTGAGACAATAGGGAAATGTAAGCGTGTGATCAATGCCGGAGTGAAGATCGGAACATGGAATATAGGGATTGAGAGATTGCTTGAAAGAGCAGAAATAGAAGGGAAATTATAAAAACGTATAAAAATGAGCCGAGATAGCATTTTAAATGTGTTTTAAAAAGCGTTGTCAACGCTCTTTTTTGTTGCTATTCATGATTGTGAATGGTAGAATAGAACAGTATAGGCTATAAAAAAGATGGGAAAATAGCAGTACAGACTGTTATGTGATGGGAGGCAATTTATGAGTAACAATGGACAATCAGCAAAGAGAGCAAGCTTCTCGGGTAAAATCGGATATGTGCTTGCTGTTGCAGGTTCAGCAGTCGGCCTGGGAAATATCTGGAGATTCCCGTATCTGGCTGCGAAATATGGAGGGGGAATCTTCCTTCTCGTTTATCTGGTTCTGACCGTATCTTTTGGATATGTTCTGATCATGTCAGAGACAGCACTTGGAAGAATGACAAGAAAAAGCCCGGTTGGAGCTTTTCAGACATTTGGTAAGACAAAATCATTTAAGATCGGCGGATGGCTCAATGCAATAATCCCTATGCTGATCGTGCCGTATTATAGTTCGATCGGTGGCTGGGTTATCAAGTACCTTGCAGAGTATTTGAAAGGAAATGTGCAGACTGTTGCACAGGATGGATATTTTACAGAATTTATTTCAGATTCTTTTCAAGTAGAAGCATGGTTCATCGTGTTTGCTATTCTTGTATTCTGTGTTATCCTGGCAGGAGTTGAGAATGGTGTAGAGCGAGTATCTAAGATTATGATGCCAATCCTTGTTATCCTTGCGGTTATCGTAGCAATTTATTCTGTAACAAGACCGGGAGCAATTGAAGGTGTGAAGTATTTCCTGATTCCGAATCCAAAGCACTTCTCAGCAATGACGGTTGTTGCGGCAATGGGACAGATGTTCTATTCCCTGTCAATCGCGATGGGAATTCTGTATACATATGGTTCTTATATTGGTAAAGACGTTGATCTTGAGAAGAGTACAACACAGGTTGAGATTTTCGATACAGCAATCGCAATGCTCGCAGGACTTATGATCATTCCGGCTGTATTTGCATTCTCTGGTGGAAACCCGGACAATCTGCAGGCAGGACCATCTCTGATGTTCATCACACTTCCGAAGGTATTCGCAAGTATGGGCGTTGGAAGGCTGGCTGGTATCCTGTTCTTCATATTGGTACTTCTTGCAGCAGTGACAAGTGCAATCTCACTTCTGGAGACAAGCGTATCTACATTCCAGGATGAACTTCACTGGAGCAGACCGAAATGCTGTATCCTTATGGCTGCTGTTATGCTTATAATCGGAACCTTATCTTCTATGGGATATGGAGTATTGAGCTTTATTCAGATTTTCGGAATGGCATGTCTGGACTTCTTTGACTTCCTGACAAATTCCGTGATGATGCCGCTTGCAGCACTTGCAACATGCTTCCTGATCGTTCGTACTGTTGGATTTGAAAGAATCGCAAGAGAGATCGAACAGTCATCTGCATTTAAGAGAAAGAAGTTATATATGTTCTTTTTGAAATATCTGGCACCAATCTTCCTGGTCATTATTTTACTTAGCTCTATTGCAAATGTATTGGGAATTATTTCTATGTAATGGAAAATGCTTGTTAAAATAGACAAGTAATCTTGCTGTAAATCTACCTGCATGGTATAATATGACTAGACTTGTAAAGTTTAGAAACAGTTCAGCCATACAACGAAGTGGTCATAAACTGACGGTCTTACGTTGTATGGCTGAATTGCAATAATTTTACATTTTAAGTAAATGATAGGAGTGATTAAGATGTATCAGGAAGAGTATAAGCGCTGGATGACAGCAGACCTGGAAGACGCAGATCTGATGCCTGAATTAGCAAAAATCGAGGGAAATGATGATGAGATCAAGGAGCGTTTCGCAGTTGCGCTGAAGTTTGGAACAGCCGGACTTCGTGGTGTTCTTGGAGCAGGAACAAACAGAATGAATATCTACGTTGTTCGTCAGGCTACACAAGGACTTGCCAACTGGGTAAAGACACAGGGCGGTACACAGACAGTAGCAATCAGCTACGACAGCCGTCTCAAGAGTGATGTGTTTGCGAAGACAGCAGCAGGAGTTCTTGCAGCGAACGGAATTAAAGTAAGAATTTACGATGCTCTGATGCCGGTACCGGCACTTTCATTTGCAACACGTTATTATAACTGTAATGCAGGTGTTATGG
>ERZ825896.4056-NODE-4056-length-11613-cov-3.032705_pt1 | contig 11613 bp, 9 predicted proteins | sample MGYA00519858_ERZ825896 | MGnify/ENA primary metagenome ERZ825896 (study PRJEB31778, sample SAMEA3449214) | human gut metagenome | biome: human gut; feature: human-associated habitat; material: faeces | place: United Kingdom | collected 2010/2012 ... | reverse complement strand
AGAGATTAATGATGCACTGTTTAAAAGTGTATTTTCTTGGGTGAATGGTCTTAGGGTTGTTACCCGTTCACATCGTTCTTTTAGTTCCGTTGCCCAAAAAGGGGAGCAGTTTGTTTTGTGGAGTAATATTGTTTGACTCTGAAATGCGATTCTGTTGGTGGTGCTTTGAGAGAGATAAAGAGATTTCTATAGAAGCTGGCAGAAAGAAGGAACATTTTATGAAATAATGGCTAATTATTAACTTCAAATCCATATTTTAGAAAAACTGAATTTAATCCATGCTGAAATTACTCTGTAAAATGCTTATTGTCAATATGTTATGTCTTTGTGTTAAAATTTATTTAATCCATATTTTACATTTATAGCTTCATACTTTTGTACTTGGGTTCGTGATACGTATGCCATGAAACATAGGATGTAAATTAAATAAAAGTAAAAAAAGAGTAAGCATGGAAGTTCCTCAGAATATACATTCCGGTATCTTGTCTGCAATTAGATTATTGTCTGTAAACAGAGAAGTAAATATGGATAAAGCAATATCTATAATAGAAGAAGTCATATCTGATTATGATATGGATGTATATCCTGATTATTTGACAGGTCTAGCAGGCATTGGCTGTGGTATACAATATCTGATTTATTCGGGTTTAATAGATACGGTAGCTGATGAAGTACTGAAAGAATGTGATCAACACCTTTTTTCAGCGGTTTATTTTCGAGAGCATTCGGATTTAAGTCATGCAACGGGTTTAATGGGAATTGCTTCTTATTTTTTAGGAAGATTGGAAGATCCTAATGCTAGTGAAGATAATTTGTATACAGTAACGAATAGAACCGTTCTGTTATCCATATTAGATATTTTGTTAGCTAGATTTGGAGTTGCTGGGTATGTTTCTTCTGAAAGTAGAAAACTGTTTAAAGTAAATGCACTTGAGAAGAAAGATGTAAAGTCATTTATACAATCTTTTTTGCAATGTAATATATGTAATGAATTGGCATTGAGATTACGAACTAAAATAGAAGAAGAAAATTATTTAACAACTCAAAGTTACGATACAACGATCGAAACGGATATGGATGATGTGACAATTATAATTCCAATCCGCGTAGACAATAGTATTCGAGTTGCAAATTTGAAGACTATAATTCGGTTATATTCAGAGCTTACTAATATGCATTTTATAATTCTGGAGGCAGATAAAGCTCAACATATTCATATAGAAGAGAATATGAAAATTAGTTATTTGTTCTGTAGAGATGAAAATCCTGTATTTCATCATACTCATTACAGAAATGAGATGATAAAATTAGCAAAAACACCAATTGTAGTAGTTTGGGATGTGGATATTCTAGTTCCTATAGAACAGTTGTATAGAGCTATAAATGAAGTTAGAAGACATCTGGTTATATTGTCTTATCCTTATGATGGAGTTTGTTATTGTCTTTCATCCGGTATTAGTGATAATTTTAGGAACACATTGGATTGGGAAATGTTGGCATCGAAAAAATATAAATTCCAAATGATGTTTGGGCAGTTGACTGTTGGAGGGGTATTTGTTATTGATCGTGAGAAATATATACAAGTCGGAATGGAAAATGAACATTTTGTAGGTTGGGGGCCTGAAGATATAGAGAGGTTAAAACGGTTGACAATATTAGATTTGCCGGTGTCTCGCATAGATGGTTGCATATATCACTTATATCATCCGAGATGTTTAAATTCAGGATATTTTGATGAAATTCAGTGTTTGACTGTAAAGAAAGAACTACTTCGTATATGTAAGATGAGTAAATTAGAATTGTTGAGTGAAGTGAATGGTTGGAAATGGGTAATTTAAATCTAGCAGGTATGAATCATTTGTATATATTTGACGAAAAAGGACGTGCTTCTTTATATGGAGTAGGAACATATATTCGAAATATTGTTTCGATATGTTTAAAATGTTCTATACCAGTCTCTGTTGTTACTTTGTCAACTAAAGGAGAAGTGAATAGCCTTATTGCCGATAGTATTCAATATATCAATATTCCTTTGTTGAGGACTGTTGATGGAATACTATATGATTTAGAAGATAAAGATAAGCGTGAAGAATATAGTCTGTATGTAATCACAGTTTTGCAATCTTTTGTATCAGATAAAGAATCGCTAATTTTTCATCTGAATTATACTCAGGATTATTTTTTAGCAGATTGTTTAAAGCACAGGTGGCCTTCTGGAAAAATTGTATTGACAGTTCATTATTTTACATGGTGCTTTGCTTTATTTGGAAATGTTTATCAGCTCTCTCAAATTGTATCGAAAAAGAGTGAAGAACTGTCTGATATGGAAAAGGATGTAATTTATTCAAGTTTGTTTGAACAACGTCTGTTTAAGCTGGTAGATAATATAATTTGTTTGTCTAGTTTTGCTTATCAGGTATTACAAGAATATTACGAAGTTCCGGCGGATAAAATAAGTTTAATACCAAATGGTCAGAAAGATAATGTAAAAAGAATGGATAAATCCGTTTTAAGGAAAAAATATGGTATACCTGATAACGAAAGAATGATATTGTTTGTTGGAAGATTGGATCATATAAAGGGAGTAGAATATTTGATTGAAGCTTTTAAGAAAATAATCATTCAAGGACAGTTTGTCCACTTATATATAATAGGGGATGGTGCTTGTATGAAAGAATATTTGGAACAATGTAATCCTTATTGGAGATGGATTACTTTTTGTGGTAGACTGGTACCGGAACAAATTGCTGACTTTTATAAAATGAGTGATCTAGGAGTTATTCCATCTATGCATGAACAATGTAGTTACGTTGCTATCGAAATGTTGATGTATGGCTTGCCTATTATAGGAACTGATTCTACAGGGTTGAATGAAATGATAGAGGATGGAGTAAATGGTTATAAGATTCATCTTCAAGAAGAAAAAGACCGAGTAATCTTTCCTGTTGAAGAACTGATATCCAGGATAAATCATTGTTTACATGCATTTTCTTTAGATGAATATTCGTATCAGAGCCGGATTTTATATTTGCAACGTTACACGGATGAACGTATGCGAGATAAGCTCTGTCAATTATATGCATTTTGTTTTGAGAAAAAAGAGGCTACTCAACAAAATTCCGAATTGTTATCGTAAAAACACGTAATTCGAGAGAGTTATGATCAGCCTCCCTAGTGTTAATTTTAATACGAAAGAAAATGAAAGAATTAAAGAGACTGAAACTTACTTCGCTAAGTAAGTCCAATTTAAAAGATCGTGAAATGGGTCGGATTTGTGGTGGTAACTATTGTGCAACCTATGGTGATAACCAACAGTACAATGAAGATCAAGATCTTTGTTCTTGCCATTGTCTTGGTGGTGATTATTACACCATGAGAAATGAAGATGCTGGAAGTATTTACAAAAATCTGTAAGCATTTGAATTGTTCTTCAAATTTATCTTTGATAATTTTTCTGATTAGATAGATTTATTAGTGAGGGTATAAATATCTAGTTATTAATTCTTTTAGAATAGTAACTTAGAACGTTTTATATCCTCTGCTAAAATGAAAAAGAAATGAAGTTTGTTATTCGTTAAATGGATTAGTATGAAAAATCAGGTTGTATTCATTTTATTTATGCTTTTATTGGCTTGTACAAACAAGCCCCATAAAGAGGTCTTAATGGAAGAAGGAAAAATAACTTCTTTACCAATGCTTGATATTGCCGGAAATTTATCTGCATCTGAATTAGACACGTTTACTTGGAATAGTATAGCGAAGACTGTTCGAATGATTCCTTTAAGTTCAAAACGATTGTTAGGAAGGGCTCCGGAAATAAACTATATAAGTGATGAGTTGATAATTATAGAGGAGGCTCAGTTTCAAAGTGTTAGTAGTTATGATTCAAAAGGACGTTTGAAGAGTTATTTTTCTCATGTAGGACAAGGTCCGGGGGAATATGTCTATTTAACTTATGTGAAATTTGATAAGCAGGATTCAACAGTAATGGTATTTGATAATAATGGGAAATTATTGAAATATTCATTGGATGGAAAATGCTTAGATGAAAAAATCCTGAAGGATCGTCAGTGGGGAAATATTGCATATATAGATCCTGAAGGTATAGTTTATACTAAAAATGCTTCAGGTGCTAATAGTCTGATTTCAATCTTGAATAGAGAATGGAATGTTGAAAAAAGTTATATTATGTTTGATTCTACGGCTACAGATAGATATAAAGCTGGTTTTACATTAATGTGTAATAGAACTTTTACACAAGATAAATATGTAATTACCCATCCTTTGGGAGATACGCTTTATTCTGTATCAAAATCAGCTATAGATCCGATATTAATATTGCAAAAGAAAAATCATGTTTTGACATCGGATGTGTTGAAGGAAAGTATAATGAAATTACCCAAAGATAACGATTTTATAACCTATACTCATCTTGATTTATTTTCATCTTATTTGATTTATCGTTATTATTGGCACGGGAATTTTTCACTTCAGTTATGGAATATAGAAACAGGAAAGATGATAGGAAAAATGAATATGGGGCAAAATTATCAATCTGGTTTTAATTATGTATTTGATTCTGGTAAAAAAGTACGCCTTATACCTCTGTATGTAACAGATGATTATTTGGGATTCTTAATTCCTACTGAAAATTGCATGGATGATATAGAAGGATTGAAAGAGGATGATAATCCAGTATTGATGATAATCGAATTGAAATGATTGGTATATGAATAATACAATATTATTTGAGAGTGTAAATAACAATGGTTATTTGTATGATTCTCAGAAATCAACTATCGTATATTCGCATCCTATATTGATTAGAATATATGAATTGTACGAGAAAGGATTCTGTAAGGAGCAAGTTGTTGGGGAATTGGCTTCTGAAGAATATTCTGATTCCGAAATAAATTATTATGTGGCCAAATATGATTTCCTTTTGGAAAATGGATTTGGTGGTAAGGTTAATTGGGAAGAGAAATTATCCGGTGTTATTTCTGCAAGAGTTGTAGAATCACAATTGTCTAATTTGGATAATCTTGTTTTTCAGGTAATAAATGATTGTAACTTACAATGTAAGTACTGTTGTTACGGAGAATTGTATGAAAATCCTCCAGTTTCTAAAAAGAAACCTATGACATTTGATTTAGCTCAAACTGTTATAGATTATATGTCTGATTATTGGAATTCGAAGTTGAATTATTCTCAAGAGAATATAATAGGTATAGGTTTTTATGGAGGAGAACCATTACTTAATTTCGAATTAATAAAAAAGGTTGTATCTTATATTTCAAATTTACGTTTGAAGACTACTCCAAAGTTTGTTTATAATATGACAACCAATGGAATGTTATTAGATCGTCATATGGATTTTATGGCAGATCATAACTTTTCTTTATTAATAAGTTTGGACGGTAATAAGTTGCATGATTATTTGAGGGTTGACAAAAACAATAGAAGTTCTTTTGATAGGGTATTTGCAAATATAAAATCATTGCAGCATGAATATCCGGATTATTTTGATAAAAAAGTACGATTTAATTCGTTGCTGAATTCAAAGTCATCTGTTATGGGAATTTATGATTTTATTTTTAATGAATTCGGAAAAGTGCCAATGATTGGTCCTCTTTCAGTGAGTGGTTTGAAGGCCGATAAAATAGATGAATTTAAATCAATATATAAATCTTATCAAGAGGATGTTGAAATGGCAAAAGTATTTAAATCTACTTCTGTTAAATATAAAAATATTGGTTTCTTTTTTTATTATCATTTAAAAAATTCATATAAACAATATTGTGATTTATTGTTGAATGATGGAAAAAAGGATATGAAAATTCCTACTGGAACATGTATTCCATTCTTTAAGAAAATGTTTGTAACTGTAGATGGTGATATTTTAGCTTGTGAGCGTATCGGTTTAAATCATGTATTGGGGAAAGTAACAGATTGTGTTTCATTAGATTTTGAGAAAATAGCAAATATTTATAATGACTATTATTCTTTTATAAAGAAACAATGTTCAAATTGTTTTCGTGCGGATGATTGCCCGGAATGTTTTTTTCAATTTCCATTTGATAAAGAGGGACCAGTTTGTTCTTCTTCGTTTGATGAAGATGCTCAAAAAAAATATCTCGGGGATATGATTTCTGTTTTAGAGAATGATCCTTCATGTTTTGATTTTGTTAATAATTTTGTTTTTGCATGATGAAAAAGTATTGGCTTATTATTGATTCTTATACATTCATTTGGAAGAATGATGTAAAAGTACTTGTTTATAATTCTCTGTCAGGTAAGGGATTCGATTCTTTTATGTCTCCTGTATTAGATACTGTTGTCACTGAGTTATTGGATATGGCAAATATGTATTGTGTAGAAGTTTCAGATCTTGAATTACAAGATAATGAATTTTTTAACTTTGTTAGATTGCTAAGAGAGTACTTTTGTGGGGATATTGTTTTGAATGATAATATTGCAAGACCTATATCTATTTATCCTAAATTGAATATTAATGAGGCAATAGATCGTGATTATAAAGGTATAGATGATTTTGAATCATTTGGTCATCATGTAGCTAAAAACTTATTGGAGTTTACTCTCTATTTGAATGGACAAGTAGATAAATCGAACGTTCAAAGTCAGATATCTTGGTTTTTGCCTGGCGAAAATTTATTATCATTGGATAATCTAAATTTGATTTTTGACAAAATACAAGATGTACGTATTTTGGATTTCAATATTGTTGCAAAAAATATTTTTGAATATCCCCATTTGGAAAGGTTATATTATTTACTACAAAAATATACTTTTAAAGTCTCATTTTATACTTATTATAAATCTGTATGTTCTCGGAATGATTTTGTTCAAATTGTAGCTAATAAGAGGTTTGAATCATTTTTGTTTCTTGATTTTCCAATTGACAAATCGGTAATAGAGAAAATCTGTTCATGGGGTATTGATGTGAAATATATGGTTAAAATAACATCTATGGAGGAGTATGATCAAATTCAGAGTCTTATTGATAAATATCAGTTAGAGATGAAAGTATATCCTTGGTTTAATGGAAATAATTTGACTTTTTTTGAAGAGAGTGTATTTTTGAATAAAGATGATTTGTTAGATGGCCAATGGAGTAAGCAAGAAATTTTTTCTCATCAGGTACTAAATACAAATGATTTTGGGAAATTATCTATGTTGCCCAATGGTGATATTTATGCAAATATATTTTTTGATCCGATCGGAACTATTAAAAATAATATAAAACAATTGGTATATAAAGAATTGAAAGATGGTAAATCTTGGAGAAGAACAAGAGATGTTTTGATTCCTTGTTGTTCTTGTTTATATCGATATCTGTGTCCGTCTCCATCTAATTATGAACTCGTTCTGAAAAAATCTAATATGTGTTTTTGTATGGATTGATTAGTGTAAATAAAGAAAAATGTTAAATTATTTCCCTTATTATTACCAACTTGATTCTGCGGACTGCGGTCCCACCTGTTTACGCATGATCGCGAAGTATTACGGACGTACTTATTCCGTCCAATACCTTCGTGAACATGCCTTCATCACCCGTGAAGGAGTTTCGATGTTGGGTATCAGCGACGCAGCGCAACATATCGGCTTTCGGACGATGGGGATACGGATTACGCTGGAGCAGTTGGAGCAGGAGATGCCGTTGCCTTGTATCTTACATTGGAACCAGCGACATTTCGTGGTATGCTATAAGATAAGGAAGGGGAAGTTTTGTATAGCGGATCCGGCTGCCGGACGGAGTTCGGGCGTTGCTGGTTCAGTACGTCGGTCGAGGGGAAGGATACGGGGACGGCGTTGCTGCTCGAACCGGGACCAGAGTTCGGGGAACGGGAGGAACCGGAAGATGCTAAAAACCGAAAGTTGTCGTTTTTCTTTCGTTATCTGACACCTTACAAACGGGAACTTTTTCAGTTGGTGTTGGGAATGCTGACGGTGAGTATCCTGCAATTAATTATGCCGTTTCTAACGCAGAGCCTGGTGGACACGGGTATCCGGGATGGCAATTTGAGCTTTATCACGTTAATCCTGATTGCCCAGTTGGTTATCTTTATCGCGCGGTTGTCGGTCGATTTTATCCGCAGTTGGATATTGCTTCATGTGAATACGCGGATTAATATTGCGCTGATCTCGGATTTTTTGGCGAAACTAATGAGGCTGCCTTTGCATTTTTTCGATACGAAGATGGTAGGGGATATTATGCAGCGTATCGGAGACCATAATCGTATTGAGTCTTTCATGACGGGGTCTTCGATCAGTACGTTGTTTTCTTTCGTCAATTTTATTGTTTTCGGGTTTGTATTGGCGTATTATGATTTGTCGATACTAGGACTTTTTTTGTTGGGAAACGGGTTGTATGTGGCTTGGATCCTAGCCTTTATGAAGTATCGGCGAGAACTGGATATCAAGCGTTTTGCACAGGCTGCCGGTGAACAGAGTAATCTATTCCAACTCATCACAGGCATGCAGGAAATTAAGCTGAATAACTGTGAGACTGAAAAACGTTGGGAATGGGAACGTATTCAAGTGAAATTATTTAAAATAAGTATTAAAGGGTTAGCTTTAGGGCAATATCAACAGCTCGGGTCGGTGTTTTTTAACCAAACCACCAATATCCTGATCTCCTTCACCGCAGCCCGGGCTGTTGTTTCCGGTGAGATGACTCTAGGTATGATGATGTCGCTCACCTATATTGTGGGGCAGTTGACTGCTCCGATCGAACAGTTTATTGGTTTTGCCCGTTCGTTTCAGGATGCAAAGATTAGTTTGGAACGTTTAGGAGAGATCCATCAGCGGGAAGATGAAGAACAGACCTTAGCATTGAAAGTAAATGCTTTACCGGATAACAAGGCTTTGCAGATCGAGGATGTGAGTTTTAGTTATGACGGGGCAGACCGGGATTATGTGTTGGAACATATTAATCTGACGATCCCACAGCATAAGGTGACGGCTATTGTCGGGGCCAGCGGAAGCGGAAAGACGACATTAATAAAGTTGTTGCTTGGGTTTTACGAGCCGAACAAGGGAAATATCAAAATAGGTGATCTGTCATTGAAGAATATGAATCCGCATGTATGGCGTGCCCGTACGGGATGTGTGATGCAGGATGGGTTTATTTTTTCGGATTCGATAGCGAAGAATATCGCTATAGGTGCGGAAGTGATCGATAAAGAACGGTTGTTGCATGCCGTGACTGTGGCTAATATCCGGGATTTTATTGATTCGCTGCCATTGGGATATAACACAAAAATAGGTATGGAAGGAAATGGTGTAAGCCAGGGACAGCGGCAACGTATCTTGATTGCACGTGCTGTATATAAGAATCCTGAATTTATCTTTTTGGATGAAGCAACGAATGCATTAGACGCCAATAATGAGCGTGAGATTATGGAACATCTGCATCAGTTCTATAAAGGAAGGACGGTGGTTGTTGTGGCTCACCGGCTGAGTACGGTGCGGGATGCGGATAATATAGTGGTACTGGATAAAGGACAGGTCGTGGAGGAAGGGACGCATGAGGAACTGACGGCACGACGGGGTGTATATTATAAGTTGGTAAAGAATCAATTGGAATTGGGTTCGTAAAATGTACTGATATGCCGGAGATTAGTGTTATTCTGAAAGTAGATGATGGAAATAGGTATTTGCAGGAAGCTGTGAATAATGTCTTTATGCAATCGTTTTCAGATTTTGAACTTCTTGTGTTGAAGGAAGGGGCTAATTACGAGGATACTCTGGATGGTATGGATACAATCGATATGCGTTTGAGAATTTTGAATGTTGTATCATTTGAAGAACCGGGAGTATGGGGGCAGGTAATGGAAAGCATAAAGGGGAAATATGTTGTTTTAATGGATGCTGGTCATTTAATGGTTCCCAGGAAACTTCATACCCAATTTTCTTTTATGGAGGACCATAGAGATGTTGATGTTTGTGGTACCTGGGTTACGGAAAATGGAAATTCCGGAGTAAATTATTTTTATCAGGTACGGCATAATGATATTGTCATTGAGATGTTGTTTTCTAAAGCTATATATACTCAGTCGGTGATAATGCGCAAGTCTGTTTTTGGAGAGTTTCTAAAAACGTGTTTAGGGAAAATACAGAGACATGAATGTGTGGAATATTATGAGATATGGACTGATTTAATAATGAAGGGATATCTTTTTGCCAATATTCCGGAGGTGTTGTTGGATATTCGAACAGGGGAAAATGTGTCTTTATTTGCTGATCCGAGTTTACGGCGGGTAGATCTAAGATATGTCCAGTGTTGTTATCTGGATTATTTAATGAATAAGATCATTGAGCTTGATCCTGCCTATTTTGATTTTTTGAATAGTGCAGTTGAATTACAGAATAGTAATAAATTGACTTTTGAGGAGTGTAAAGGACTTGTTCGAAATGTATATAGTCATATTAGAGAAAAAGAAGAGATACATTTGAAGGATGGTAAAATCAGGATATTGTTTTGTATCGATACATTAGGAGGTGGCGGTGCTGAAAAATTATTGATCGATATATTGAAAAGATTTGATTATGAGAAATATGCCGTTGACCTTTTGGTCCTATTTGAGGAAGGAATTTATTTTGCAGATATACCGGAGGAGGTTTCGTGGTTCTTTCCGGGCAGTGAAAAAGTTAAAAACCGATTTTATGACATAGAGATTGCTTTTTTGGAAGGACTGGCGGTAAAATATATTGCAGAAAGGGGGAGCGTTGCTGTAAAAATTGCTTGGGTACACATTGATTTGTATAATTTTCATTGGACCAAATCTTTTTATAAGAGTGATGAGCATGAATATGAGGTTTACCAAAAAATGAATAAGATTATTTTTGTAACAGAAAATATTAAAAGGCAATTTGAAAGGTTGTTTGGAGGTATTCATGCAGAGTTATTAGTGATACATAACTTTATCGATCAGTCTGATCTATTGAAGAAATCAGAAGGTTATAAGGTCTCTAAAAGAAAGTTTACGTTATGTAGTATTGGGCGGTTAACACCAATGAAGGGGTATTTGTCGTTAATACAGACTGTTCATCGTTTGGTAGATGATGGGTTAGATTTTGATTTATGGATTGTTGGAGAAGGTGAGCAAAGGATGGTATTGGAGGATTTAATTCAGGAAAGGTCTTTGAGTAATATTGTTTTCTTGCAAGGGTTTCATAAAAATCCGATTCCTTTTTTGAAAGAGGCTGATGTCTTTGTGTCTTCTTCTTCTGTAGAGGGCTTCTCTCTCGTTATAGGAGAAGCTTTATGTTTAGGAAAACCTGTTGTTGCTACTAAAAATGCTGGATCAGAAGAAGTCTTGGATGGGGGAAAATATGGAATGCTAATAGAGCAGGGAGATGATTTCTTATATAAGGCGTTGAAAAATGTAATTCAAAGTGAGAGTTTGAGATTTGATTTGCGGTCTAAGGCTTTTGAACGATCTGGGTGGTTTGATGTATCTAAAGCAATGGATAAGATTTATAATGTTTTTCAATAACTAGTCAGTGTTGATAAAATGGAAGGAAAAGAAATAGAATTACGCAGCGAAGAGGTTCAGGAGGTGATGGGACAGATCCCGGCCTGGATTGTAC
>ERZ825896.4052-NODE-4052-length-11626-cov-2.567453_pt1 | contig 11626 bp, 10 predicted proteins | sample MGYA00519858_ERZ825896 | MGnify/ENA primary metagenome ERZ825896 (study PRJEB31778, sample SAMEA3449214) | human gut metagenome | biome: human gut; feature: human-associated habitat; material: faeces | place: United Kingdom | collected 2010/2012 ... | reverse complement strand
CCAGAAACTTTAGTAAAACTTGAAGATCAAACTCTATATACTTATCCTTTAGCAGGAACTCGACCAAGAGGTAAAGATGAACGTGAAGATAAACAGTTTGAGGAAAGTTTATTGACAGATCAAAAAGAGCTGGCTGAACATAATATGTTAGTAGATCTAGGAAGAAATGATATTGGTAAAATTGCCAAGTTTGGCAGTGTTACAGTAGAAAAATACTTGGAAATCTTGAGATTTTCACATGTTATGCACATTGGTTCGACAGTATCGGGAACGATTTTAGATAATTTAGAAGCTGTTGATGCTATTGATGCTTTACTTCCAGCTGGAACGTTATCAGGGGCACCCAAGATTCGGGCTTGTCAAATCATTAATGAATTAGAAAATGATCGTCGTGGTATTTATGGTGGCGCTGTTGGATATATTGATTTTACGGGAAATTTAGATACTTGTATTGCTATTCGTTTGGCGTATAAAAAGAATAATAAAGTTCATGTTCGCAGTGGGGCAGGAATCGTCTATGATAGTGTACCGGAGAATGAATATCAAGAATGCTTAAATAAAGCTAAAGCTGTTGTTAAGGCATTAAAGATAGCTAATGGAGGAATAGAACAATGATATTATTAATTGATAATTATGATAGTTTTGCATATAACTTATATCAGCTGATTGGATCGATTGATGAAAAAATCAAGGTGATTCGTAATGATGAGATGACAGTTGATCAAATTGAAAAATTAAATCCTGATGTAATTATTATTTCTCCAGGACCAGGAAAACCTAGTGAAGCTGGTAATATTGAAGAAGTTATCAAATATTTTTATGATAAAAAACCAATTTTAGGCGTATGTTTAGGCCATCAGGCTATTTGTGAAGCATTTGGCAGTACAATTACCTATGCTAAAGAATTGATGCATGGTAAGAGCTCAATAATTGAAATAACAGATGATAAGATTTTTAAAGGTGTTGAAAAAAAGACAAAAGTTGCAAGATATCATTCTTTAGCGGTAAAAAAAGATACTTTGGCTAAAGAATTAAAAATTATTGCATTAAGTGATGATGATGAAGTTATGGCTGTTAAACATCAGGATTATCCAGTTTATGGACTACAGTTTCATCCGGAATCGATTTTAACTAGTCAAGGAAAATTAATGATCAAAAATTTTTTGGAGGTAAATGAAAATGATTAAAGAAGCGATTATTAAATTATCAAAAAAAATTGATTTAACTAAAGAAGAAGCATATGAATGTATGAATGAAATTATGAATGGTGAAGCCAGTGATATTCAAATGAGCAGTTATTTAACAGCTTTAAGTTTGAAAGGCGAAACGATCGATGAAATCACGGGAAGTGCTGCAGGAATGCGGGAGCACTGTATAAAATTATTAAATGATGAAGATGTTTTAGAAATCGTTGGAACTGGTGGTGATGGTTCTAATTCATTTAATATTTCAACGACATCATCGATCGTAATTGCAGCAAGTGGCGTGAAAGTAGCTAAGCATGGTAATCGGGCGGCTAGTTCTAAATGTGGAGCAGCTGATGTTTTAGAAAAATTAGGAGTAAAAATTGATGTATCTCCTGAAAAAAGTGCTACAATATTGGACAAGATTAATATCTGCTTCTTATTTGCTCAAAATTATCATATTGCAATGAAATATGTGACCTATGCCCTCGCAGCAACGCTTAGTGGAAGTATTCTAGGGGCAGTGATCGGTGAAAAACTGCTTCCATGGATCATCATTAACGCTTATAAAATGATGTATACAGGACTGGGAGATGTCTATACGCCATTAGAGATCGAATATTCTGTGATGGCAGGTGGACTGGCGGTTGGAGTTGTTGTTTTAGCAGTATTATCTGCATGTTATAAAGAATTAAGAGAAAAACCTGCACAGCTGATGCGTCCAGTTGCTCCAAAAGAAGGAAAAAGGATTTTGTTAGAACGGATTCCATTTATCTGGAAACGATTAAGTTTTATCTGGAAAGCAACGATGCGAAACCTCTTCCGCTACAAGAAGAGATTCTTTATGACGATCTTTGGAATCGGCGGATGTATGGCATTATTACTCTTAGGATTTGGAATCAAAGATTCGATTTCAGCAATCTCAGAAAAGCAGTATGGGGAGATCATTACTTATGATTTCTCAATCACACACAAAGACGGGATCAGCGAGACAAAGAAAGAAGATCTGATCCAGTATGCAAAGAAACAAGAACATATGACAGATTTGATAGAAGTAAGCGAATCTGCAGTGACGATCCGTGCTAATGGGAAAAAACAGGATGCAACGATGATCCAGCCAATGTCCAAAAAAGATCTGAATGGCTATATCAGCCTTCAGGATCGAAAGAGTAAAACAAAGTATCAGTTAGATGATGATGGGATCATCTTAACAGAAAAGGCAGCGTCCCTGCTTGGTGTGAAAAAAGGAGATTCGATCAAGATCCAACGGTCTGGAGATAAACAGATCACAGCAAAAATAAGTCAGATCACAGAAAATTACATGCAGCATAAAGTCTACATGACACCAAAACTTTATGAGAAACTGTATCATAAAAAAGCACAAACGACAGGTATATATTGTATTGAAAAGAATATATCTAAGAAAAAGATGCAGGAAAATGGAAAACAGATTCTTGCAAGAGATGAAGCCTCAACACTGCATTTTTGTGCCGACGATGAGAAGACAATGTCAGATATGGTCAATAACTTAAATATTGTGGTGGTTGTTCTGATCGTATCTGCAGGACTTCTTGCATTTGTGGTATTATATAACTTAAATAACATTAACATTTCCGAGCGTAGAATGGAACTTGCAACGATCAAAGTTCTTGGATTCTATGACGGTGAAGTCGGAGCGTATGTGTATCGAGAGAATATCCTTTTAACGATCCTTGGAACGATCGCAGGAATTATTTTAGGAATTATTTTACACAAATACGTAATCTTCACAACAGAAGTTGACTTGATCATGTTTGGAAGGCAGATTTATGTGCAAAGCTATATTTACAGTATTTTACTAACAATCGCTTTTTCGATTCTTGTAAATGCCTTCGTGTATTTCCAATTGAAGAAGATCGACATGGTTGAATCGTTAAAAAGCACAGAGTGACAGAAAGGAAAAGAGACTATGAAAATGAACGAATTAATGATTTATCAAGTGTTTCCACTAAGAGCATTAACAGATGGGCAGCCATCTCATGGAATTCTCGAGATGATAGACTGGATTCCACATATTAAAAAATTAGGAATGAATGCAGTATATTTTTCACCTGTATTTTCATCCAGTGATCATGGATATGATACAAAAGATTATCAGAAGATCGATGAGAGACTTGGAACCAATGAAGACTTTAAAAAGATGTGTGATGCCATGCATGAAGAAGGAATCCAGGTGATCTTAGACGGGGTATTTAATCATGTCGGAAGAGAGTTCTTTGCATTTGAAGATGTGAGAGAAAAGAAATGGGATTCTCCATATAAAGATTGGTTCTATATTAATTTTGATGGGAATAGCTGCTATGATGATGGATTCTGGTACGAAGGATGGGAAGGACATTTTGAACTGGTCAAATTAAATCTTGACAACGAACAGGTTAGAAATTATTTATTAGAATCTGTCGGAATATGGATCGATAAATTAGGGATTGATGGATTAAGACTGGATGTTGCTTATATGTTAAACCGCAATTTCATGAAAGTGTTGGTTGACTTTGTTCACAGTAAGAAACCAGAATTTTTGATGATCGGAGAAATGCTTCATGGTGATTACACACAGCTTGTGAATCCAGAGCTGTTGGATTCTGTGACAAATTATGAATGTTATAAAGGTTTGTATTCAAGTTTCAATACACACAATATGCATGAGATCGGATATTCCCTAAACCGTCAGTTTGGACCAGAAGAATGGACGTTGTACAAAGGACTTCCATTATATAATTTTGTAGATAACCATGATGTGGAGAGAATCGCAAGTCAGTTAGAGGATAAAGAGCATTTACCATTGATCTATGCAATGGAATTTGCGATGCCAGGAGTTCCGGGTGTTTACTATGGAAGTGAATGGGGAATGGAAGGAAAGAAAGAACAGGGAAGTGATGACAGCCTGCGTCCAAGAATCCATAAAGAAGATTTAGTAGAAAATGAATTAACAAACTATATCGCACAATTGGCAAAAGTAAGAGCTGGATCACCAGCTTTAAAATATGGTGATTACTTACAATTAGCGATCGCACCAGATGTTCTTGTATTCCAGAGAAGAACGAATGAAGACCGCATCATTTTTGCAATGAACTGTGGTGATGGCGAATTTACAGCACATTTTGATGCTCAGGCAGGATGCGGGATTGATCTGATCACAGGAGATTCCGTTGATTTTGGAGGGGGACTTACGATCCAAGGAAAAACAGCAATGATAATTCGAACAGAAGAGGTATCCCTTCCTTGACTTTTATGTTAAAAACATATAAAATTAAATGAGTGTGAATACACAAAAAATTGAATAAGGAGGAAACCTGTGGTTGGTATTATTATAGCCATTATCGCAACTCTGGTTATCGCAGTTCCGGTATCTGCCTATGTAGCGAATACAAGAAGCAAGAAGGCAATGGAAATTACGATCGGGAATGCAGAAGATAAAGCAAGAGAGATTATAGATGAAGCAATCAAAGCAGCAGATGCGAAGAAACGTGAAGCTTCTTTGGAAGTAAAAGAAGAAACTATAAAAGCGAGACATGACTTCGAAAAAGAGACAAAAGAACGCAGGGCAGAACTGCAGAAGTATGAGCAGAGAGTTCTTTCTAAGGAAGAGACTGTCGAGAAGAAAGCAACCGTGTTGGAACGCAAAGAACAGTCATTAACAGCCAAAGAAAAGAACATCGATACAGAGAAAGCTCAGTTGCAGGAACTGCAGGCAAAACATCTACAGGAACTGGAAAGAATTTCTGGGTTGACCTCTGATCAGGCAAAAGAGCAATTATTATCAGCAGTAAAAGAAGATGTGAAACACGAGACAGCAATGTATGTCAAAGAAATGGAGACAAGAGCGAAAGAAGATGCCCGAAAGAAAGCCAAGGAATATGTGGTAACTGCAATTCAGAAGTGTGCAGTTGATCATGTGGCAGAGACAACGATTTCGCTGGTACAGCTTCCAAACGATGAGATGAAAGGAAGGATCATCGGTCGTGAAGGACGTAATATCCGTTCCATTGAGAACGCTACGGGAGTTGAATTGATCATCGATGATACACCGGAAGCTGTTGTACTGTCAAGCTTTAATCCGGTTCGACGCGAGATCGCAAGAATCGCTTTAGAGAAATTGATCGTGGATGGAAGAATCCATCCGGCACGCATCGAGGAGATGGTTGAGAAAGCTACAAAAGAAGTCGAAACTATGATGCGCGAAGAAGGGGAAGCAGCAACATTAGAACTTGGGGTTCATGGAATCCATCCAGAACTTGTCAGACTTCTTGGAAGAATGAAGTTCCGTACAAGCTATGGACAGAATGCGTTAAAGCATTCCATGGAAGTTGCTCAGTTATCCGGACTTTTAGCAGCAGAGATCGGTGTCGATGTGAGAATGGCCAAGAGAGCAGGTCTGCTTCATGACATTGGTAAATCCATCGACCACGAAGTAGAAGGTTCTCACGTAGAACTTGGTGTGAATCTGTGTAAGAAGTATAAGGAGAATCCAATTGTCATCAATGCAGTGGCATCTCATCATGGGGATGAAGAGCCAGAATCATTGATCGCATGTCTGGTACAGGCAGCTGATGCAATCTCAGCAGCACGTCCAGGTGCAAGAAGCGAGACACTGGAAAGTTATACAACAAGATTAAAACAGCTGGAAGAGATCGCAGACTCCTTCCAGGGTGTTGATAAAACTTTTGCAATTCAGGCAGGTCGAGAAATTCGAGTTATGGTAGTTCCTGAACAAATCAGTGACGATGATATGATCTTACTGGCGAGAGATATCTCAAACCAGATCGAAGAGAATCTGGATTATCCAGGACAGATCAAGGTCAATGTGATCAGAGAGTCACGAGTTGTTGACTATGCGAAATAACAAGAAGCGATAGAGAAATCTATCGCTTTTTCCAATTTATAACGTGAGTGTCAAAAGTATAAATAAAGGAGATTTTTTATGAAAGGATACGAGAAACTAGAACAACATCTGATACATCAGGGAAAAGTTGTTGGATTTTATGAGGATATTGTAAAACTTCCAAGCGGCAAAGTTGTCACATGGGATCTGGTCAAACATAAAGGGGCAGCAGCTGTTGTTCCTGTTACAGACAAAGGAACGATCTTACTTGTAAGACAATACCGTAATGCCCTTGATCAGGAAACACTGGAAATCCCGGCAGGTGGAATTGAACCCGGGGAAACACCTCTGGAGTGTGTCACAAGAGAGATTGAAGAAGAAACAGGTTTTATTGCTGGAAAAGTGACTCACCTAATGACTGTGATCACAGCCATCGGTTTCTGTGATGAAAAGATTCCGATTTATGTTGCAACTGATCTAAAGCTGTCTAAACAGCATTTGGATGAGGATGAATTTATCGATGTAGAAGAATATACAATCGATGAGATCAAAGATATGATCTTTTCTGGAAAGATCATTGATGCAAAAACAATTTCAGGAGTTCTTGGATATCTGAATATGGAGAAATAAAAGACTAGATCAGGAAAACAGAATATAAAAGACAGGCACTGCATAAGATATGACAGGAGGAAAAAATTGTGGAAAAAGAGAAATTCTTTTCAGGATTATGGATCATCATTGGGTTAATCTTTGGGAGTGTATTTACGAATTTTGTATACCAGGATTATCTCGCATATGGAGGTACCGTAAGATCACTGGTTTTAAATAATACGGATCTATATAAAGCAAGTATCAGTCTGTTTTTTTATATTTTGTTTAAAAGGGGAAAACAATATGCATTTATTTATCTGGGGGCATATCTTTTGCAACCTTGGATTTTTTTATACAGTTTTGCATTTTGTATGGCATTTTTCTTTGGATCAATGTTATCTTTGCAGATCGTGCAAATGGGCATCAAAGGACTGGTTCTTGTATTTATGAGTTTATTTCCACATTTTATCTGTTATGTGATCACCTTGCTGCTGCTGATCAAGCGAAACTTTTATGCCCAAAAAAAAGAAGAAATGCTCTATGAACAGAGACATTCCTTCTTATTTCGTTTCAGTATTTGGTTTGAAATAACATTTATAATACTGGGATGCATCCTGGAAAGTTTCATCAATCCGTCGATCATGTCAGGAATCCTGAACCTTTGGAAGTGATATATCTAGGATCTTATACGTTTCTATATATAATCTGCCATGCGGTAAAGCAGAGCAGCAGATTTGTCCCATCCAAGACAAGGATCAGTGATAGACTGTCCATATACACCGTTACCGATGGACTGGTTGCCATCTTCGATATAACTTTCGATCATGATACCCTTAACAAGAGATTTGATCTCAGGTAAGAAACTTCTGCTGTGAAGAACTTCCTGTACGATACGAGGCTGCTGATCCCATTGTTTCCCAGAGTTAGAGTGGTTTGCATCAACGATAACAGCAGGGTTCTTTAACTGGAATTTTTCGTACATATAAGCAACACGAGTCAGATCTTCATAATGGTAGTTTGGAATATTGTTTCCATGACGGTTGACAGATCCACGTAAGATGGCATGTGTCAGAGGGTTACCATCTGTCTTGACTTCATATCCATTTGCAATGAAATCATGCTGGTGCTGTCCAGCTGTGATAGAGTTCATCATAACAGTTAAGTCACCACCAGTTGGGTTCTTCATTCCGGCAGGAATATCAAATCCACTAACTGTTAAACGATGCTGCTGGTTCTCTACAGAACGAGCTCCAACGGCAACATAAGATAAAAGATCTTCCATATATGGCCAGTTTCCTGGATAAAGCATTTCGTCTGCAGCAGGCATATGGAATTCTTCTAATGCTTCCATATGAAGTTTGCGGACAGAACGAAGTCCACTAGCCATATCTGGTGCTTTCTCAGGGTCTGGCTGATGAACCATACCTTTGTATCCGTCACCTGTGGTACGAGGTTTGTTTGTATAAATACGAGGGATGATCAGTAACTTATCAGCAAGATCTTTCTGAACTCTTGCCAAACGTCCGAGATAATCCATAACAGCAGTTTCATTATCTGCAGAACATGGCCCGATGATAACTAAGAATTTATCAGATGCGCCTGTGAATACATCACGGATTTCTTTGTCTCTTGCAGCTTTGATTTGTTTTGCTTCTTCACTCAGAGGCATCTCTTCTTTTAGTTCCTCTGGAGAAGGCATTTTAGCGATTTTGTGCATTCCCATAGTTGTTTTCTCCTTAACAATTCATACAATAAAGCAAATTTGCTTGTGTATATTTTAACAAATAATAATCTTTGTGTAAAGATAAGGAAATGTGAAATGGGACTTTACAAAACAGACAGGAGTTATTATAATAGAATTTATAAACAGGAAACACTTTCATTTTCTGGTAATTGAATATTGAAGTAGAGAAGATTGATTCTCCAACTTCAGGGCAGAGTGAGATACGAAAGTATCAATTCTCGACTGGCGGTGATACTCCAAGAGAGGCAAGTCCGCGAGCGTTTGGCCGATCAGGTTAGAATCCTGAACCAACAGTATAGTCTGGATGAAAGAAGTAGTTGGATGACATATCTTAAGATGTTATGCAGATAGAAGATATGTGATCAAGTCAGAAGCCCTGTCGTTTATGTAGATAAATGGACAGGATTTTTTAATTTATAGGGAGACCCTATAAATCTAAGATTTTAAATCAGAAAGGGAGAATTATCATGGCAGGAGACACAATGACAATGAAAAGAACGAAGTTCAATATCAGAACGATCGCAGTGACAGGTATGTTAGGAGCATTAGCAACTGTGCTGATGTTTTTGGAATTTCCAATTCCAATGTTGATACCACCATTTATCAAGTTTGACTTTTCCGAACTTCCAGCATTACTGGCAGCATATGCGATGGGACCGGTATCTGGAATTGCAGTATGTTTTATCAAGAATGCGATCAACCTTCTTCATACACAGACAGGTGGAGTCGGAGAACTATCTAACTTTATCTTAGGTGTATGCTTTGTATTACCAGCAGGACTTATTTATAAGAGAAAGAAAACACAGAAGAGTGCAATGATCGGAGCATTAGCAGGAGCAGTCCTGATGTCAGTAGTCAGTGTATTTTCAAACTACTTTGTTGTATATCCAGTATACACAAACTTCATGCCAATGCAGGCAATTCTTGGAGCATATCAGGCGATCAACAAGAATGTAAAGACATTATGGGATGCATTGATCTGGTTTAATATGCCATTTACATTTATCAAAGGAATGTGCAGTGTTGTGATCACATTCTTTATCTACAAGAAGATTTCTCCAATCTTAAAGGGAACAAACAGATAAGAAGATAAGAAAAAGGTGTCGGAATAAGAATTCCGGCACCTTTTGCGTACACAGAGTTAAAAATTAATCTTCTAATTTTTTAGCTGCTTTTTCCATAAAAGGTTCACTGGCAACGATGAATCTTTCGTGAGTACCGATTCCAACACGTCCTTTGTTATCAGTTACTTCTATATGGAATACCAGACGTTTGCGGTCGATCTCTGTTAAGGAACAATGACATTTGATCGTTCCACCAACTGGTGTTGCGGAAACATGCGCAATGTTTAAATTTGTTCCAACAGTAGTCTGTCCTTCATCAAGTTTTCCAGCTAGTAGATTAACTGCAGACTGCTCGATCAAAGAGATCATGGCAGGTGTGGCATAAACAGGAAGGCTTCCGCTTCCCCATTTCTCAGCAGTGTTTTCTGGAACTACTTCTTCTGTTAATTCGATTTCGTCTCCAACATGAATGTTCATAATTTTCTCTCCTAAAATTTTAGTTTATATGTATATCTTTAGTATAGCAAAGTTCGTTAAAAATTCCATAGTTTTTTCACATTTTTACAAAAAATTGCACAAGGAAGAAAGACTGGACTCGATTTAAAAAATAAGGTATGCTATTGGTAAATTGGAGGTGCTTGGTTTGAAATTATATTTGATCAGACATGGAGAAACAGATTGGAACAAGGAATTTAAGATTCAGGGAAGTTCAGACATCGAATTGAATGAATATGGAAGAGAATTGGCATTTATTACGCGAGAAGGTCTTAGACATATTCCATTTGATATCGCATATACCAGTCCGTTGAAACGTGCGAAGGAAACAGCAGAGATCATTCTTGGAGGCAGGAATATTCCGCTATATGAAGATAAACGGGTCCAAGAAGCGTGTTTTGGATCGTTTGAGGGTGCAACGTTAAAGGAATTGAGAGAAAGACAGGATCCATTTCTCAAATTCTTTGATGCGCCAGAAGAATTTAAAAAAATTGAAGGATGTGAGACACACGAAGAGGTGATCGCAAGATCATCTGATTTTTTCAATGATATGATCTTGCCAAATGAGAAAAAATATCAACATATAGCAGTATTTTCTCATGGAGCATGGATCCACAGCTTACTTACATATATTTATCAGAGAGAGATTAAGGAATACTGGCATGCGCCAAGACAGGAAAACTGTGGTGTGACAACGATCCAGATTGAAGATGGTGTCTGCCATGTATTAAAGGAATCAGAGATTTTCTACAATAAAGATGGAGAATGATATATGACAAAAAGACAATTTATGGAGGAGTTAAGATCTTCCTTAGAGGGAATGGTATCACAGGCAGTGATTCAGGAGAACATGAATTACTATGAGGATTATATCAATGAGCAGATTCGAAATGGAAAGAACGAACAGGATGTATTGAATGAATTAGGAAGTCCGAGACTGATCGCCAGATCGATCATTGATGCCAAAGGTGAGGATGATGACTATGTACAGACAGAGTATTACGAAGAGGACCAGGATGAAGGAACACCAGAAGATATGTTTGGTGGTAACACACATATTTTTACGATGAATTCTACAAAGTTCAAACTTGGATGTCTACTGTCAGTGATCATATTTATTTTTATCATTTATTTACTATTTCATGTATTTAGTGCAATGATGGTTGTGTTAGGCCCCGTGATCATTATCGGTGTGATCGTAGCTTTGATCATGAAGATCACAGGAAGGTAAGGAAACAAAGAAAGGAATCAATATGGATATAAATGAAGAAGCATATGCGATACAGGAAGAAGTGGTCGAATTTCGAAGAGCACTGCACCGTTGTCCTGAGATAGCATTTCATGAAACGATGACGATGGAATATATCAGAGAACATCTGGAAGAATGGGAGATTTCTTATAAGATTTTTGATCCATCAGGAATCATTGCAGTTGTTGGCAATGGCAAGAAAGAAACGATCGCATTAAGGGCAGACATGGACGCACTGGAAGTACAGGAAGAGACAGGACTTGATTTTGCATCTTTGAATCACGGATGTATGCATGCATGTGGACATGATATGCATACAGCAATATTATTAGGAGCAGCACAAATACTAAAAGAAAACGTTGATGAATTAGAAGGTAACGTTAGATTAATGTTCCAACCAAATGAAGAAGCCTTTTTAGGTTCAAAAGCAATGATAGA
>ERZ825896.4045-NODE-4045-length-11649-cov-15.724944_pt1 | contig 11649 bp, 14 predicted proteins | sample MGYA00519858_ERZ825896 | MGnify/ENA primary metagenome ERZ825896 (study PRJEB31778, sample SAMEA3449214) | human gut metagenome | biome: human gut; feature: human-associated habitat; material: faeces | place: United Kingdom | collected 2010/2012 ... | reverse complement strand
GTCACGTAGAAGTGAGGATAACTTATTAAAAAAAGCCTTGCTTGCTCGTGGCACTTTTCTACTTTTCGAGTAGAAGTCACATATCTATATCATAGAGATAATTATGCGTGTTGCCGTAGAGGTCTTAGTACCTTTGCGGCTTTTTGTTTGTCGTTTTTTGTCGCAACACAGGATAAACCTGCTTCTGGCATTGGGTGCCGTAGCCCACCTCAATCTGAATTTCTCAAAAAAATTCAGATTGGAGGTACACATTATGGCTTACAACAAAGCCAGAGAAGAAAAGAAATGGCGGCTCTGGAAAGAAGCCGAGGAAAAGCAGTTACGGAGCTTGGGGGTTAGCGAAGACACTATAGAACAGCTCCGTGTTCATGATTGGGCGATTTTTAATTCTGACAGACGGTACTATCAGCGTATGCAGGAAGCAGGTACATACCTTGATGAAGTCGCAGAGGATACAACACCACCCGAAATAAAAACGGTTGAGGACTTTTTGGATAACATCGAAAATCAGCAGCTCTACCAAGTTTTGATTAAAGTGGACAGGCTTACTTTGCAGGCAGTTCTGTTGCAGTTACAGGGATTTTCTATCGCTGAAATTGCTCTGATGCTCGATATGAAAGAGTACACCGTTTATAAGCGGTTGAGCAGGCTCAAAGAAAAAATAAAAAAACTTTTAGGATAGTGTCCAAAAAAGCACTTTCCCACGGGCTACAGGGTGAGAGGACAAAAACCTCTTACCCTGTTTTCCTTTGTGTGGCGAAAACGGGGGCGTTCCTTGACAAGTGAATACCCATTCGCCAAATACTTTCTCTTTGTGATTGTGATGAGCATAAGCGTGTGCAGCGGTACGCCACGACCTGCCAAGCGGCAGTGAGCGATTGAAAGGTGGTGAGCCTATCTTTACCGACTCAAAATATCGGGTAGTTCCCGATTTCGCCATAACCCACAAAGAGGATAATGATACTCCCGTCCAGTCACAGTCCGAGCGTGAAAAAACCGTCGCAGGCAATGAGGGCGGCTCTGTCAGAACGACAGTTGGGGTGGAACTCCCGTGGCGTCAGTTCGCTGCTGACCGTTTGGCGACTTCCCATAGCATTTCGGGGTGTCGAGGACAAGTTGAAATGCTTCTATCATATCAGCCAAACGAAAGGCGGTCATAAGAATAGAGTTATTGTTAAGATACTTCCGACCTTAAATACTTCCTTGCGTTTGGCTGCCTACATAGGCAGGAAGCACCTGTCTAAATCATATTGGGAGGTCAAACACAATGGAAAGAATTATTAAGCGTGGCGACATTTACTATGCGGAGCTTAATCCCGTTATCGGCTCAGAACAAGGCGGCACAAGACCTGTACTTATCATTTCCAATGATATAGGAAACAAGCACAGCCCGACGGTAATCATTGCAGCAATTACGAGCCGAGTACACACAAAAGCAAAGTTGCCCACACATACCGCAGTAAGTAATTATGAAGGGCTTGACAAGGATTCTGTTATTCTGCTTGAGCAGATACGGACGATTGATAAGCAGAGGTTAAAACAGTATATGGGAATGATGCCCAATAACATAATGGCAAGAGTTGACAAGGCTCTTGCCATTAGTGTTGCACTTAAAAAAATATGAAAAAATGTGTAAAGCAGGTATGAGGGATAGATTTGCACATTGGTAAAATGGCGGCTGTATTTCTATAATTTAGAGGTACAGCCGTTTTAGCTTTAGCGGAGGTATTCGTTTATGGGAAATGAAAAGTTAATTCAAAATACAGAACTGCAAGACGAACAGTTGAAAGATGAAACCGAAACATTCAATTCTTTTATCAATGTTATGGTGCAGATAGTTGAAAAATACGGAAAGACTGTTTTGCAGGAATTAGATTGTGCTGCGTAGGTTACGCAGCCTTACATATCACATTTCCCTATAAATTTATGGAGGTGGTACGATGAACAGAGAAGGAAAGAAATGTGTCCTATATCCGAGAGTAAGTACTGAAATGCAGGTGGACGGATATAGCCTTGAAGGGCAGAAGAATAGCCTGAAGCGATTTGCTGACAGAGAGGAAATGGAGATTGTTGGTATATATGAAGATGCAGGTAAATCGGGAAAATCTATAGAGGGGAGACCTGCTTTTAAGAAAATGCTTTCCGATATAAAGAACGGATTGGAGATAGAGTATATTCTGGTCTATAAACTTTCACGATTTGGAAGAAACGCGGCAGATATTCTAAATTCATTGGAGTTTGTGCAGTCGTATGGAATAAATCTTATTTGTATTGAGGAAGGTATTGACTCATCACAGACAAGCGGAAAACTTTTAATTTCTGTATTATCTGCGGTTGCAGAAATTGAAAGAGAAAATATCATTGAACAGACAATGAACGGACGCAGAGAAAAAGCAAGACAGGGAGGTTGGAACGGCGGTTTTGCTCCGTATGGATATTATCTGAAAGACAATCAGCTCTTAATAGAAGAGACCGAAGCTGAAGCAATCCGAATTATATTTGATAAGTTTGCCAATTCAGACGTAGGGCTTGGCGGAGTAGCAAAATATCTTAATCTGCAAGGAATAAAAAAGATACCTCGTCAGAATGGAACGTTAGAAACATGGAGCAGCCATTTCATAAGGTTGATATTAGATAATCCTGTTTATTGTGGTAAGATTGCTTATGGCAGAAGAACACGAGAAAAGGTAAAAGGCACAAAAAATGAATATAAGCAGGTTCATACAGATGATTATATTCTGGAAGATGGACAACACGAAGGAATAGTTAGCGAAGAATTATGGCAAAAAGCTCACACAAAACGTATGGCAACAGGAATTAAGCAGCCGTCCAAAATTGGTAAGGACAGGTCGCATCTGTTGACGGGAATATTAAAGTGTCCTATTTGTGGAAGCTCAATGTATACGAATAAACACGCGTGGACGAATAAAGATGGCACATACAAAGAAGTTTACTATTATATCTGCGGTAGGAACAAGCAGGAGCGAGGGCATCATTGTGATTACAAGGCATCGCTTAGAAAAACAGACATTGAACCACTTGTAATTGAAGCTGTTAAAGAATTGGTAAGTGATAAATATTTTGCAAAAGAGATAGAAAAGCGTATTGGCGCACAGACCGATACCACTGCTATTGATAAGGAACTTGCCAATTATGAGAGCAAGCTGAAAGAAGTAGATTTGAATAAAGCCCGTCTGGAACGAGAGATTGATAATCTGCCTATTGATGCTCGTTTCAGAGAAAGAAAAATCCACGACATGACATTAAGGCTTGATGGATTGTATGATACGATTGTCGAGTTGGAAGAACGGATTGAAGATGCAAAGCTGAGAAAAAGTTCTATCGAAATGGAAGCAATCACTCTGGACAATATTTACAAGCTTATGCTGAATTTCGGAAAGCTCTATGATATAATAAGTGACGAGGAAAAGAAAAGCCTTATAACTTATCTAATAAAGGAAATTCAGATATATCCTAATGGAGAGTCAGAGATGCCTTTGAAGTCGATAGAGTTTAATTTTCCGATATATCGTGATGGACAAGAGGTAAGGCGGCTCTTGTGGGAAAAAGGTAATACCGTTGAGACGGTAGTTCTTTTGTCCCAACAAAAAGCGGACGATCATATCGAGGTGGATTTGGAACTGGATGAACTGGACATTACGAGTGCAGAGACGAAAGCTACTTATAGAGAAATCTAGCAGTATGTGATGAAGCATACGGGAATGATGGTATCTAATCTTAACATTGCACAGGTAAGAAGAAAATGTGGATTGGATATGAGGGAGAATTTTAATCTTCCAAAATCTAAGGATGCAAAGCAACCGAAGTGTCCGGAGAAGAAAGAGAAGGTAATTCGGGAGGCTTTGGAGTATTTTGGGATGGTGTAGGAAAAAATACAAAGTTTAATTAATAGGTGTCTGTTAAGAATGTAAAAGTATAAGACTTCATATGTATTAGTTATGTGAGTATGAAGCAGTGATGAAATAATGTGAAAGCAGAAAAAGCTGGTATATGAATTAGATTATAATTAGTCAATTTACATATCAGTTTTTATTTTATACTACTTTAATGCAACTTTTATGTTGTAAAATATGTGCGAGCGTGATATTATAAATTTACATATAATGGAAAGTGAGGAGTGTTGATGGAAACATATAGCGTTAAACAAATAGCAGAAATGCTTAAGACTAAGCCTGAAACAGTGCGAAGGTGGATAAGAAGTGGAAAACTATATGCTGAAAAATCATCAAGAAAAGAAGGTCATGTTATAACGGAGAGGAATTTAAATATTTTTTAAAAAACCTCACCTAAATATGCTGGAATAGCTGCAGGTATAGTAGGTGCTACAGTTATGACACCAATTGCAGCAATTCCTGTTGTGTTAGTTTTTGAAAAGTTCCTTCTTGAGCTTCAGTATCAGTGTCTTACGGATATGACCGATAATATTGATATCCCATTTCATTTTTCTTCATTTTCTGGGTGGTCGTGTAGCTGTTTCAATATGATTTTAAGATTTTCAGGGACAGGGAGCCCCAAATGTGTTACATTGTCTAGGAGGGATAAACCTTCGTTGGAAATGTAGAAAAAGATGATTGCAGTACGGAGTACACTATCAGATTTAATAATATGTACATCTATTACATTTGCGATGCCTACCAAAAAGAAGATAAGTATCTTGTGACAAATTCCCTTAAATCCAATTTCATTGGAAAACGAGTGGTCTGTAATGGCACACATGACATTAGTGATGTAGTTTATAATAATAAATATCAGAAGTGCATAGAGCAGTCCATCGCAGACTCCAATAAAGTAGATGAACTGCTTTATGATTTCTACAAATAAAAATTGAATTGTGTTACAAAATGCTATCATATTAAATTCCTCCATTTCTGTTTTGGTATTATTCAATTCTAGTGACTAGCCGTTCGCAGCTGACACTCTATTTACATGTGAGATCCTTACATCAACTACGAACGCACCCTGTGGCCACAGGAGGTGAGTTGATGGTTGGGGTAGACAGTTTAACGTCTTGTCCGGGACATTCGCTTTGCAATAAGAAAGTCCTATGTAATTTAAAAATGTCCTTAACGCGAACTATTAGTTTGATAAATGGACACTAAAGTGATATAATATAAATTAATTCGTTATATATAACGATTCGCGTCCCAAGTAACAAATTCATTATAGAAAATGGGTTATATGAGTTTGGGGATGAAATGGTGCAACGTGGTACATCATGGCACGAATTTGATGAAGGGAGAAATGTTCGTGGAATTTAAAGATTTCTTTTCGATGTTGAAAAAACGAATATCAGATGGTACGGATATTCTATACTTCTTTAGAGATTTGGTATCCATGATTACGGATGTAACGGAAGATGAATGGGGCACTCCAAAAGACCCAGCAACAAAGCTGTCAAAAGAAAGCACACTCCGTTCATATGCAAAAAGAGGAGTATCTCAGAAATTTGCACAGAGTATTGTTTATAGATTAAAACCTGAGTTGTTTATTGAAGCTCTGAATACTCGTCCTGAAGAAACACGAGTTATTTTGGCAGATGATTATAGAGTGATAGATGCATCGGCTACTGCAGAAAATATTTCAGCGAAATTAGCTGATTGTTTTGTAGAAATCATTCGCAGAGCAGCAGGATTGGTCCAACAAACTGAATTTGAGAAGCAGCAAATGCAGCAGAATGAACTAGACCTTAGACGGAAGTATGGAGATTATCTGCTGAATGAGGCTAGTCATATATGTCCTTTTCCAGGATGTGGTCGTTCTCTTATTGTTTCTAAGGCAGGGAAAGTTACATATTTATTCAATGTTGGAATAATAGATAAGAAAAAAGCACCAGAGGTTGAAAACCTGTTGGCGCTGTGTCCGTATTGTTATGCGACATATTCAATAGATGATAACCCAAAAGTTTGTAAAGAACTATCTGGTGTAAAGAAAGTACTGATGGGGCATCAACAAAATCTACAGTTGTTAGGTGACCTTCCTTTAGAGAAAGGAATTGTAGGTGTCATCTCAAAAGTGAAGAAGCTGAAAGAAAAAGACTTGTCGAATGCGAGTCTTGACCCAAAGAAAATAAAGCAGAAGTTGAAACCGACGGATAACATGGCTCTTTACATGACAGTGAATATGTACGTCACTACATATTACGTCAAACTTCGTGAGATTATGATGAATGCAGACAAACGTGGAGATATTGATTACGATGAAGTGCAAGACCAGATGCATGCGATATATAAAAGATTAAAGAAAGCTAGGAGATCGAATGTAGAAATATTCAACGAGATAACGCAGAAAATCCATAATGTCAGCTTAATGGAGGACATTTACTGCCAGATTGTTGTTTCTTACTTCATTCAGAGTTGTGAGGTGTTTGATGCAATTACCTAATAAATTATATTCATATAAGAACAGTACATTGGCTTTAATACCTGTAGTGCTAACAGAAATAAAGAATGGACCGGTTTCTGTAAAGGATTTGTATAGGAAAGTAAGACCGGGTCTTGATGACCCGACAGATTTTATGTCTGTTATGGATTGTCTTTATGCATTAAGAGCAGCAGACATTAATGAAGAAGGAGAAGTGTATATATGCTTGTCGAAATGAAATCACCAGCCTTTAAAGAAAAAGGTGTAGAGCGTCCACCTATTACCTTCAAGAGAGGCTTGAATGTCATATTGGGAAAAGAAGACGGTGCTATGTCCATCGGAAAATCATCCACATTATTAGCCATAGATTTTGTTTTTGGTAGAAATACATACATTGAAAGCGATGGAGTAAAGAAAGAAGGACACCACACAATATATTTTGCTTTTGAATTTAATAGAGATAGATATTATTTTGCAAGAAATACGGGAGAAGCAGACTCTATCTGTATTTGCGATAGCTCATATGAATCTACCGGTACATGCTATACAAAAACGGAATATACATATTGGTTAAAGCAACAATATCAGATGGATTTTGTGGGTCTATCATTTCGTACTGCATTAAGCAGTTTCTTTAGAATTTACGGCAAAAAGAATACAGATGAACTTAATCCTTTACGCGGAATTCCGGGACAGAATATGGAGAAATCTATCACATCAATTCTAACGTTGTTTGATAAGTATAAAGAAATTGAGGAATTCAAGGATAGTGTCATAGAACGCAAGAAGAGACTTGGGGCATACAAGGATGCTAGAAAATACCACTTTATTTCTAATCTTGTAGGCGGAAATAAGAAATATGAAGAAAACTTGGCTACTATTCATTCTCTGGAGCTTCAGTTAGCTACCTTGGTTGAAGAAGCCGATAAAGGTCATTCTGATGAGGAAATTGAGAAGAATAAACAGAAGGCTGCACTTACAACTGCAAGACTCAATATTGAGTCAAAGATTCATGAAAGAGAAATGAGACTAAGACTTGTGAATATGAGTCTTGAGTATGGATTATATCCTACAGAAGCAGATATGGCGGCCTTACAGGAATTTTTCCCTAATGTGAATTTGAGAAAACTTTATGAGGTAGAATGCTATCATCAGAAGCTTGCAAAGATTCTTGATGCACAATTTAGTGATGAAAAGACAGCTATTGAAGCTGAGATTTCAATGTTGCAGGAAAAACTACAGTCAATAAAATTGCAGATTAAAGAACTCGGATTTGTTGGAAATCTTTCAAAAGAATTTTTAGATAGACATTCTGAACTAAAGAGCGAGATTGTCGCGTTGAAAACACAGAATCAGGCATACCTCACGCTTAAAGAACTGCAAGAAGCAAAAGCAGATGAAATATTAAAAAAGAGTATTGAAAACATTCTTATGGAAATAGAAAATGAGCTCAATACCAAGATGAAAGAAATAAATGATTCCTTGTTTAATACACCAAGGAAACCACCACATATTCATTTTAACAAATATGATAGCTATAAGTTTGAAACACCTGATGATACAGGGACAGGCTCAAATTTCAAAGGAATGATTGTGTATGATTTGGCAGTGTTATTATGTACTGTACTTCCAGCCATTGCACATGATTCCTTGCTTTTCAAGAATTTGGAGAAAAACGTGGAAGATGGTATTATTCGTATTTATGACAGCACAAATAAGCAAGTATTTATTGCCTACGATAAGCAAGGAGACTGTAGACCAGAGACTAGAGAAATTTTAGAGAAAAATACAAGGCTTAGATTGTCAACGGATAATTGTGAACTCTATGGAAGGTCATGGAATAAAGAGGAGAACAAACAAAATGAAGATGAGTTATAACAAACTTTGGAAATTGCTGATTGATAAGAAAATGAAAAAATCAAATTTGCGGAAGAAGGCTAAAATTAGTTCTTCGACATTGGCAAAACTTACCAACGATGAAAATGTGACTACAGATATACTGGTAAGAATTTGTAATGAATTAAAATGTGATGTTTCCGATATTATGGAATTCGTTCCGGATAAATTAATAGAGGAGGAAAGCGAAGATGGCAGATAAAAACACGGCCGCGATTGGATTTGAAAAACAGATATGGGATGCAGCTTGTGTGCTTCGTGGCAATATGGATGCATCAGAATATAAGAACGTTGTTCTGGGATTGATTTTTTTGAAGTATATCTCAGATAGATTTGATGATAAGTATCAGGAACTTGTTGAAGAAGGTGATGGATTCGAGGAGGATATCGACGAATATACTTCTGAGGGTATCTTCTTTGTACCAGCTGGTGCACGTTGGAGTGAGATTGCAGCAAAAGCACATACTCCGGAAATCGGAACGGTGATCGATGATGCCATGCGTGCCATCGAAAAAGAAAATAAGCGTTTGAAGGATATTTTGCCTAAGAACTTTGCACGTCCGGAGCTGGACAAGCGTAGACTTGGTGATGTTGTGGACCTGTTCACCAACATCCAGATGATTGAACACGGTAGTGAAAAAGATATCTTGGGGCGTACCTATGAATATTGCCTTTCTATGTTTGCTGAACAAGAAGGCAAACGTGGCGGCGAATTCTTTACACCATCTTGCGTAGTACGCACCTTGGTAGAAGTATTGAAACCTTTCAAGGGACGAGTATATGACCCTTGTTGTGGTTCAGGTGGTATGTTTGTTCAGTCTGCGAAGTTTGTTGAGAATCACAGTGGTAATATTAGCAATATTTCTATCTATGGTCAGGACTCAAACCCTACTACATGGAAAATGGCGCAGATGAATCTTGCAATCCGTGGAATTGAGCCTGATCTTGGAACCTATGCAGCAGATACATTTCTTGATGATCGTCATCCAACGTTGAGAGCAGATTATATTATGGCGAATCCACCGTTTAACCTTTCCGATTGGGGGTTGGATAAACTAAAAGAAGATCAGCGATGGAAATACGGAACACCACCAGCAGGAAATGCCAATTTTGCATGGCTTCAGCATATGATTTTTCATCTTGCACCAGCAGGCCGTATTGGTATGGTATTAGCGAACGGTTCACTTTCTTCTCAGTCAGGTGGAGAGGGTGATATTCGCAAGAATATTATCAATGCTGATTTAGTTGAGTGCATTGTTGCAATGCCTACTCAGCTTTTCTATACAACGCAGATTCCAGTTTCGCTCTGGTTTATCAATAAGCAGAAGAAACAACCAGGAAAGACTTTATTTATTGACGCTCGCAAAATGGGAACGATGGTGAGCCGTAAGCTTCGAGAGTTGACAGATGATGATATCAAGAAGATTTCAGATACCTATGAAGCTTTTGTTGATGGAACACTTGAAGATGTTAAAGGCTTCTGTGCCGTTGCCGATTTGCAGGAAATTGAAAAGCAAGACTTTATCCTTACACCTGGACGCTATGTGGGTATTGAAGAGCAGGAAGATGACGATGAACCCTTTGAAGAAAAGATGGATCGGTTAACATCTGAACTTGCGGAAATGTTTGCAAAGTCGCATGAACTGGAGGACGAAATTAGGAAGAAGCTGGGGGCGATCGGATATGAGCTCAAGCAGTGAAATAACGTATTGTTTGATTTTTGATACGAATGCGTTGTTTCAAGCATACGAAAAGAAGGCAGATTTCACAAATTTTAGCTTCAATGCAACATTTGAAAATGTAATTGATATGATTAATCAGCTTGATATATATAATCAGGTAGCCATAGCAATTCCATCAGTTGTCTGGAGTGAAATGGAAAAGCACATTATAGAAAAGCATGATGAATTACTTGTAACCTATAAAAGCACGATATCGAAGAAACGGTTTCCTGAGTATTCTATATATGAGAATCCGGAAATAAATTATTCGAAATACATAAAAACTAAGATTGAGGAATATAAGAAGGAAATTTCAGAAGGGCCGAATGAAGTTATTGAGATTCCGATTGCTTCTAATAATAGGTTTGAAAGTATTGTAAATCGTGCATTTAGTAAGTTGCCTCCATTTGAAGGAAAAGACAAAAAGTCTGATAAAGGATTTAAGGATGCATTGCTATGGGAAAGTGTTTTGGAATTTGCATTAAAACACCGCAACTCAAAAATCATATACTATTCCAAAGATAATGCCTTTGGAGAATTCCTTCTAAAGGAGTTTACGGAAAGCATATCAGATTCATCACTGTTCATATGCAAAAATGAAAATGAAGTTAAGGTGCAGTTAGAAGCGTGGGCAAAGGAAATTGACAAATATTCGTATCAACCAATTGAAGATTATGATGAAAATAAGGAAATTGTTGATTGGTTAAATTCTGGGGATTTTTCTGTGCAGATAATAGAGCGAGACTTTGGTCTTGTTGAAAAAGGACGGTTGATTACTTCAACTACAGCTCATTTGATTAGCATTGATAATATTGAATCTTTGAATTCGGACGAGAATGGAATTGAATATTATATTGAAGCAGCTTTGCAGTTTATATACGAATTGAAGGATGGAGGAAAAACACAGGACACAATCAACGTAGGAATAGATGTTAAGATGCTGGATGATGCTACTTATTCGGTTGAAGATGCTTATAGAACGGATGAAGATGAAACTGAAAGTGAGAGTTAGCTTATGAATACAGGACAAAAAAGAATAAACGAATTTGTAATTCGTGAAAAACTGGAGGCGATTGGGTATGAAATCTGAATGGACAAAAAAGAAGCTCTCTGATATTGCAGATTTCAATCCGAGAGAAACAATAAAAAAAGGTGCTATAGCTAAGAAAATCCCTATGGATGTGCTCCGCCCATTTTATCGCGATATTCCATATTATGTTGAAGAATGTTTTTCTGGTGGTACGAAGTTCCGTAATGGAGATACAATTATGGCACGAATTACGCCGTGTTTAGAAAACGGAAAAACAGCTCAGGTCTCAATCTTAAATGATGGAGAAGTTGGCTTTGGCTCAACGGAGTATATCGTATTCCGAGCAAAAGAAGGAATCGCTGATAAGGACTATTTGTACTATCTCGTTTGCAGCCCGGAAGTAAGAGAACCGGCAATAAAATCTATGGTCGGTTCATCTGGACGACAGCGTGTGCAGACGGATGTGGTAAAGAATCTTGAAATTGATGTTCCACCATTAGTTGAACAAGAAAAAATTGGCTCATTCCTGAAGGCGTTTGATGATAAAATTGCACTCAATGATAGGATAAACAAGAATTTAGTGGTTTAGCCTTTAAGCTTGGCATATTGCTTTTTCCAAGC
>ERZ825896.4039-NODE-4039-length-11673-cov-3.221897_pt1 | contig 11673 bp, 9 predicted proteins | sample MGYA00519858_ERZ825896 | MGnify/ENA primary metagenome ERZ825896 (study PRJEB31778, sample SAMEA3449214) | human gut metagenome | biome: human gut; feature: human-associated habitat; material: faeces | place: United Kingdom | collected 2010/2012 ... | reverse complement strand
CGGAGATTATCTGGCCGTGATCGAATCGAACGGCGACGGAGCGATGGTCGGCTGCAACGTCGTGCCGAACGAGTCGTATCCGGAATGGAGCGATATGATGGGCGGATACGAGATGTTCCTCGACGGCGAATCGAGCGGAGAGACCGGAACGTTGATTGCGCTGTCCTGTATGATGGACGATGTCGATCACTCTCAGCCTTTCTCGATTCCCGGTACGTCGAATCTGAAAAGAGTTTTCTCTTCCGACGGTACAGCGTGGAATATGACCGACGAGTATTACCTGAACAAGGCGATGGTCGATGAAACGCCCGTTCCGGGGGATTTTCACTCAGGAAAGTACGGATATGCCGATAACGTAAGCGCCGTGAAGATCGGCACGAAGACGTTTATCGCCTTGTCCGACGTCAACGGCAAGATTTGGGTGGCTTCGACGACCGACGGCAAGGACTGGGCGATCGTGAAGGAAGAGCTTTCGCTGACCGGTTCGGTTTCTTCGATGGTGGTTAAGGACGGTACGCTCAACTTCTACTATGCGAAGGACGGAGCGCTCCATCTGGCGACCGCGTCGGCTGCCGACGGCTGGGTTGATGCTCTGGCCGATGCCGGTCAGGTTCTCCAGTTGCCCGACGGCGTGAACAACGGTACGGTCGTTTACAACGATGTGAACAACCAGTTCCAGTTCAACTACATATCCGCTGATGGCGAGATTCTCTCAATGGTATCGGATGCTGCGAACGGTTCGTTCGAACAGGGCGGTATGCTTCTGGAAGGTGTAGGTAACGGAGCCGACAAGCCGTTCTTCGTGACCGACGGCGAGGGTCATATCGGCGCTGATGCCGGTATCGCCTATACGTTCGACAGCGGCGTGTACATGCAGATGTAATACCGCAGAGATAAAAAAAGCCTTATGAAGGCCGGTTCGGTGGCTCTCCCAAGCATTGGGGGAGCCACTTTTTTTGGAGCGAATGGTTCATGCGAGCCGCAGGAGCAGAACTGCCGAATTCCGATCGAGCAAAGGCATACTGCCATGAAAAAGCGCGGCAAGCCGGGTTGTCTTTGCAAGAGCCGTGCTGCACTATGCGAAGAACCGAATCGGCGGTATTTGCCCATGTATTCCGCTTTCTGTGGCTTCTTCGGTGCCGCTTTTCGATTTGAAACCGGTCGCAGGCATGACGGCATGGAATGAAAAGTGCGGCCGGGTCCCTAATATAGGGACCCGTCCGCACCGCCAAAAGATTTGGTAAATTAAAGCAAATCCTTGAAGTCCAACCACTTCAAGGATTTTTTCGTATATGCCGGTAAGGCAAAATACGGCATTCTGGAGCAGTCTGAAGGTGGACTAAAAGGAGGACTTTTTTGAGGGCATTAAAAGTCCTCCTTTTTAGAGTATTTTTCATTGATTTGCAATGTTTTGCGCAAAAGGATTCTGGACACGGAAACATAATTTTGCAACAAAAAACAAAGCGTATGAACACCGAGAAATCCAGAAGCACTTTGAATGTGCTGTTTTGCATCAAGAAGCACAAGCTTCTAAAAAGTGGCGAAGCTCCTATCTTTGTCAGAATTACAATTGACGGCAGGCGTCAGGAGATAATGATTAAACGCAGTATTCCTGCCGAACAATGGAATCAGGCAAAAGAATGCTCCAAGGGGAAAGACAGGACCGCAAAGGAACTGAATCATTATCTTGGCACAGTACGGGCAAAAATTCTACAGATTCATAGTGACCTTATCAAAGAAGGCAGTCCGGTAACTTCCGAAGCTGTCAGGGACAGGTTTTACGGCAGAAATCCTGAAAAACATACTCTCTTGGGTATATATGCTGAACACAACAGAAAATGCCGGGAACTCATAGGGCGGGAATATACGGAATCGACAGTTGAAAAATTTGATACCGGTATCAACCGGCTGAAAGAATTTGTCACCACCTGCTGCAATAAGGACGATCTGACATTGGATGAGGTGAGTGGACAATTTATCCGTGATTTCGATTTCTGGCTGAAAACCGAGAAGAAGATGCAGCACAATTCAGCACTCAAACATTTGAAAATACTGAAGAAAATAGTGAGGATTGCCCTTGCCAATGGATGGATAAAGAAAGATCCCTTCTTCGGCATCCATCTTAAAAGGTATGAAGTCAATATAGAGTTCCTCTCAAGGGAAGAACTGGAGGTGTTGATTAACAAGACGTTCTCCATTCAGAGGCTGGAGCAGGTCCGTGATATATTTGTCTTCTGCTGCTTTACCGGCCTGGCATTCATTGATGTCCTGCAATTGACAAAGGAACATGTGATAAAGGACAATAACGGTGCGTTGTGGATACGCAAGGCCCGTCAGAAGACACATCAGATGAGCAATATCCCCGTACTGACACCTGCAAGGAAAATTATAGAAAAATATGCCGGACATCCTGACTGCGTTGATAAAGGGGTCCTTTTGCCGGTCATAAGCAACCAGAAGATGAATGCCTATCTGAAGGAGATAGCCGACCTTTGCGGAATAAAAAAGCGGCTGACAACGCATATTGCAAATCAAAGAGATTGGCTCGAAAATGAGTGCCGGCATGTTTCTTAGAAGCAACTTGTCGATGATATGGAAATAATATAGTTTCATATATTTGAATAAATTCCATGTTATTGTTTGTTATTTCGTATATATTTGCGTTTAAATTAAAAATATTTACAAATGAGTGATTTAAATCGTTTAAAAGTTGTGCTCGTTGAGAAGAAGCGGACGGCCAAATGGCTTGCTGGGGAATTAGGGAAGAATCCGTCTACAGTTAGCAAGTGGTGCACCAATGTGTCCCAGCCAGACCTTTACACGTTAGACAGAATTGCAACTTTACTTGATATCGACAAACGAGAACTTATAACTGGAAAAGATTGAGGGCATGATGGTACAAATCCAAGAATCAGAGTATGAAGCAATTCTGCGACAGGCTGTCGCAGTTATTGACAGAACTAGAGCTATGGTGGCAACAACCGTGTGTTCTGCCATTGGTACAACTCATTGGGAAATAGGGAAATTACTTCACGATAGAAAAGTTGAGAGCAGGCACGGAAGTGGTGTGGTCAATCGTTTGTCTTATGACTTAAAGCAGCGCTATCCTCAGATGGGTGTTTCCCCAAGAAATCTGTGGGATATGAAAAAATTCTATGAGCGTTTTTGTAACAGTGGGCCAAAACTGCGACAGGCTGTCGCAGTTTTACCATGGGGACATATACTGACCTTGATGCGGAAGTTTGGAGAAGATGACAATGCTATTTTATACTATGCACAGGAAATCATTTCAAAAGGATGGAATCGTGAACTTCTATCCAGTGCCATCTCTCTAAAAATGCACATAATAAAGAATGACCATTCCGATAACAATTTCGAGCAGACTCTGCCCGCTACACAGGCTATGTTTGCCAATGAGGTATTCAGAAGCGGTTATAATCTTGGATTCCTTGGTGTCAAAAACCCAATTTTAGAAACAGAACTTGAAACTCGATTGGTAGAAAAAGTAAAGCAATTCCTTTTGGAACTAGGCAAAGGCTTCACCTACATTGGCAATCAGCATGTACTTGAATACAGTGGAAAGCGGAGTAAGGTAGATATGCTTTTCTTTCATCGCGGATTACATTGTCTTGTCGCCATTGACTTGAAGATAGGTGAGTTTAAGCCAGAATATGCAGGCAAGATGAATTACTACTTGTCATTGCTTGACCGCTTGGAGCGGAGAGATGATGAAAACCGTTCTATCGGCATAATTCTGTGTGCCGAGAAAGATCGTGTGGAAGTGGAACTGGCATTGGAAGATATGGGCAAGCCTATTGGTGTGGCGGACTATCAGTTGATTGTTCCGCAGGAAGAACTAAAGAAAGTTGTGGCAGAGGAAGTGGAGGCTTTTGGCAAAGAACTACCTTTTCGTACAGAATCCAATGATGATCCAAAATAAATGCAAAGGTATAAATGAGTAAGATCTATTTTATCCCTGTAAAACATGGCGATGCGTTCATTATAGAATGCGTTCGTGGAGATACTCAGGGGTTAGTCGTTGTTGATGGTGGGCCAAGGAGTTGTGGGTTTGAGCTTAAGCGCAAGTTGAATGAGTTGGGCACTCCTGACCTTATGGTACTGACCCATTATGATGAAGATCATATTGGTGGAATTCTGCAGTTGGTAGACACATGCTTGGACGATAACATGATACCAGCTAAAGAGGTATGGGCAAACTGCGCAGGTTACGTAGAGGTGGCAGCGAGTAAGTATACAACTGCCGCACACGGTATGCTACTATCCGTAAGGTTGAATGAATTGGCAAAGCAACATGGAATGGTCTGGCGTAATGATTTGCATGAGGGGATGGAGTTTGATAGGCCTTTTGCCAGCATAGAGGTGGTATCACCTACAGAGGATGTCACGAAGATGGTCATAGAGAAACAGAAAGATGAAGCGAGGCAGCTATTGAATGCAACTCCGAAGGATACGATAGACCTAGAGAAACCTCTCGATAAATTAGCAAAAGAAATACCCCCAGAGCCTAATTTGAAGAAGGATAATGAACTGGCAAATGCAGCGAGTATAGCCTTTATCCTAAGGTGTGATAATCTGAGCATATTGATGTTGGGCGACAGCTATCCCCAGAACGTGGAGAGATACCTGAGAGAGGAAAAAGGCTACTCCGAAGAAAACCCATTAGTCGTTGATTTCGTAAAGGTGTCGCATCATGGAAGTAGAAACAATACAAGCAATAGTTTATTGGACATTATCCAATGTGATAAGTTTATTATATCGACCAACGGAGGCAACGGAAGTTCCAATCACCCCGATAGAACTACAATTGCTCATATTTTATGTCATACGAAAAGGAACATGGACACAAAAGTACATTTGTATTTTAATTATAAATTAGAACTGATTGAAACAAATGGTATTCCTTTTTTAAATGAAGGCGAATGTGAAAAATGGAATTTTGAAGTGCACGATAATACCACAGAACTATGAATCTGACACGAGCAAATATAAAAGATCTAAGAAAGGTGACAGTTAAGATTGTGTGTTCTAATAACAACGAAGGGTCGGGCACTATCGTTTCTGTCGGAGAGACCCTTTATGTCCTTACTGCTGCACATGTAATAGAAAAAAACACCAAGGATGGACCTTTTGACAAAGAGCAAATAGGTGTCTCGCTTATGAGGAACAGCCAGACATTCCTTTTGGCTGTAGATGAAGTGATTTACTACAATAATCCAGAAGAAGGTGATGCCGCCGTATTGCGTGTGATAAAAACCAACGGCATGCCCACGTCAGGACTCGACCGAGTACGGCTATTGATAACAGACATCCCCGGCCAAGCAATCCTCAGTGGTTTTCATAAAGACGACACTTCTCTGAAAATCTACGATGTTGTAAAACGAGGGGAAAAAAGTTGGGCAAGTACAGATATTCAACTTCAGTTTCAAAATTTAAATCCTAAAATAAACTTTGAAGGAACATCTGGAGGAGGTATCTTCTATCAAGGTACGGACGACGTACTGTATATGGTTGCCTATATGTCGGAAGTAGGTAGATTTGATGGGAACAACAACGAGTTTATCTGTATGCCTTCATCCAATTTTATTCCAAGCGGATTGTTGGACTCCATTGTCGACAGTCGTGAATATATGTTTATTGCCGACACCGGTGTGGCTCTAGACGTTGATAGCCGTCAACTGTTAAATCTATTAGACAAATCCGATTATAATCTGAATCAGACTGGTTACTTTATAGAAAACGATAAGACGAAAGAGATTATCGACCAACTGAGGGACGATGATACTTCAACGCTGCTGCTGACAGCATTATCGGGAATGGGTAAGTCAAAACTGATTTATGAGGCTTTCAAGGAGACAGAACGCGAACCAAACCGATACTATACGAAATTTAATGGTAACCGAGAGAAACTGATGGGTGAGTTGAAGCAAATACTGAAAGATAATCCCGAAAGTGATGGAATTATCATCGTGGATGACTGCCCAATGGAACTTGTTACGGAAATTATCAGTATCAGAGATCAATACAACAACTTATTTCGATTGATTTTTGCTCATCATGACTATTTCAATGAAGAACTTGAACGTATAAACACTTTCCCCGTGATTAAGTTAAGACCTCAAGACATGGAGGAGAGCATAGGACACTATATTAGTGAGGCACTGCATGAGGATGAACAGAATAAATATGACATTTCGGGTATCAAACAGTTAGCAGGGGGATATCCCCAAATGGCGATAGAACTTGTTAAGGCATACAACAATAACAAAATTGCTAGTCCCGAGGATGTGACGCATCTGATGCCGAAGTTACTAAACCTTACACCTAATAAAGAAGAAGAGGAAAAAAAGATTTGGCAAACATTATCACTTTGCTTGCCCTTCCCTTATGAAGATGCAACACATGGGGGCTTTGCATATCTGTTAGGGCACAATCACGTAACGCCACTTAACGGAATGGAATATGAAGAGCGGAGGAGTATCGCGGTAAATATCGTGAAGAAATACCATCCGACACTGATTGATATACAAGGCAAGTGGCTTTATGTAAGGCCATTCCCATTAGCTGTCTGGCTGACTGCCGAGTGGTTTAAATATGTGTGCAATTCACGAATACATTTCAAAGAACTTATTGAGGACATTAAAAAGCAGCCACAAATTGTACAAACAGCCATCAGCGAAGGCTTCTGTAAGCACATACAGCAGATGTCTGGTAACAAGGAAGCATTTAAAATGGTAGGGCAACTGGTTAATGCAGACATCAACGACCCTTTTTTCGACGAGGAGAACTTATGTTCTGGCTTGGGTTCTGAACTTTTCCTCGCCATGAGTACCGTGAACCCAGCTGCCATAGCTACACATTTACGGAAATTGCTTGGATACAAGGATATCGCTTGGCTGAGAGAACGGGTTGTTGGTGATGTAAGGCGGAATGTAGTATGGGCTTTGGAGCGTTTATGCTTTGCCCACGAAAGTTACCATGATGGAGTGTTGATGATGGCACGATTAGCATTGGCTGAAAATGAGGAAGTTGGCAATAATGCTACAGGACAATTAATTCAACTATTCCATATAAGCCTTGCTGGAACAGAGGTAAATTTGGAAGAACGCCTGGATACTTTGAAAGAATTCGTGAATGAAGGTGAAGAATATATGCCTTTGGTAATACGTTGTTTTGAGGCGGCATTACGAAATAATGGATTTATGAGGGTAGGAGGAGCAGAAAAATTTGGGTTTGAAAATAGGAAAGATTATATGCCAAAGACTTGGTCTGAGATATTTGAATATTGGTATGGATGTAGAGACTTGTTGCTGGAATGGATGAATAAGAAACCTGAATTAACTGAACTGTTGGCAGGAATGGTAGAAAACAATGTCTATCACTGGGCACATGGAGGGCAGAAAGAGGTCCTTGTCCCGCTTTTGGAGAAAATAGCCGAAATAAAGAAATACCACTGGGATAAAGGCTATGAGGCTTTATCTCAGGCAGTATATAGTTTTGGTATAGACAAGGAATTTTTAGGGGTTACGGAACTAATGGAGAAAATGAGAACAGGATCCTTTAAGAGTCAACTTAACGAGGCTCGATACAAACTGCATGGACAATACCATTTAGGAAACAAAGAACAAATAGAATTATCAGAGAAACTTTTTACCCCACTAGCTGCAGAGTTTTTAGACAAGAAAATATATGCTAATATAGAAGAAGTGAAAGCACTTCTTGAAGATAATGAATACATTCCAATAGACTTTGTAAGACCATTAGTAGCAACAGCTTCAGATGAACAGTTAGGGATTCTTTTTGATACTATCTTTAAAGCTTTAACGACAAAGTTTAGTGACTTTTATAGTTCATTCTTAGGTAATTTGTCTTCATATTCAAAAAATAGGGAGCCTCTGTTGCTGTTTTTGAAGAGATTGAGAGAAAACGGAAACGAATTCTTGTATGTATCATTGATGGCTGGCACAGAAGACAGCACCTTGGGCCATTTCCACCAACTGTTTTCGGAACAGGAGAATCAAGTTCTGACGATAGATTTTCTTCCTCTTTATCTTCGTTTCTTCTGGCCGGATGGAGCCGAGCAATACTTGTTAATGCTAAAGACATTGAGAGATTGTTTCCCTGATCGTCCTAATGATTTGATTGCATATGTAGAAACAAAGCGTTTTACTATGAGAAAAGACGAACATCCTGAAGCTGTTGCCATTGTGAAGGAAGCGCTGTTAAAGTATCAAATAAGTGGCGATACTGGACATATGCTGCATAATTATAGTCGTATTCTTGTTGAGACTTTGCAATTATGGCATGATCCCGAATTTGCCAAGCAGGTGAATAGGAAGTTTATTGAAGTATATAATACTCAAATGGTACACCTAAATACAGAAGGTGTTTTTACGGAATTGTTAAAAGATTATTTTGAAGAAGTATGGCCGGAGTTTGTTATGGCATTTTTGGGGACTGATACCTTTTTATTCTATTATCAGGTAAAGAATGAATTGGGTTCCGGATATGGGTTTGGAAAAGGTCCATTGTTTGATGCGGATGAAAAATTAATTAAGCAACTTTGCTTAGATAATCCCGAGTCAGCCCCTGCAAGGATTGCATCGATGGCACCTTGTTTTGAAATAGATACGAATGGAAATGACACAGCTTCGTTTAACAAATGGATTATATGGCTCTTGGACAATTTCGGGGAGCGAAAAGATGTGAGAGATAATATCTCGTCGAATTTAGGTTCTTTTTCATGGGGTGGTGACATATCACCATACTATGAGAGGAACATCAAGTGTTTTGAACAATTGTTGAAACATCCAACGCAAGAGGTGCGCGAATGGGCACAACGATGTATTAATGACGAAAAAAAGTTGCTTAACATGGAGAAAGATAAAGAGGATTTTATGAAGATAAGATATGGAATGTAAAAAATTATATGTGGCATTTCTTGATACGAGTTCTAGCGTAGGTGCTTTGCGATAGCAATTGTCTTGTGGTATATGCCGCAAGACATAGGTATTGAGTGGGTTAGACACATAGTTGTGGAGCCTTGACTGCATTTTTCTAACCGATTGTAGTCACCATATGCAGCATCATAGAATTGTCCAACCATTATAAATGATACGAGCCATGATTGAAATTAAAGGAATAAATCCGAAGATGATAGCAAACAATATAGAACCGTTCGAGCCGACGCATCCTGGAGAGTTGCTGAGGGATGAGATAGAGTGCAGACACATTTCTCAGAAACAGCTTGCTGCCGATATGGGAGTCTCATATACTGTCTTGAATGATATAGTAAATTGCAAACGTCCTGTAAATACCAAATTCGCACTTTTGTGCGAGGCTGCGTTGGGTATCCCGGCACATATTCTTATGGGACTGCAGTCCGACTACGATATGCAGACGACAAAAAATGACAAATCATTTGCTGCACGTCTGAGAAATGTCCGTAAACTTGTGGCTGCACTTTGAGCGGACATGATGAATTTTTGTTACATTTGTATTGTCCAAATGTTTTGTCGCAAGTTGGCGCGAAACAGTGAAACCCATCAGGAGGACTATTAGGAGGACTTAAAGAATTTGCAGTTGCAAGATATTGAGGACGAAGTGATTGACTATAAGGTTCATCTTCCGGCCGCACTCGGATCGTTTGTACGAGCCATAAGCGGATCGGATGGCGGAACGGTTCGGGAAAAACGGATGAAAGTCGCTCCCTCCCCCCTACTTTATCGCATTTTCTGCAAGTGCCGTTCGTATAAAGGGGCGGACGAAACGAATCTCTGTCGCATGCCGAATCAATTACCGAGCTTCTGCTTGAAATACTCGATCGTCTTTTGCAGGCCCCGTTCGAGTTCGACGGAAGGGCTCCAGCCGCCGAGCCGCCGGGTCGCGAGGGAGATGTCCGGTTTTCGTTGCTTCGGGTCGTCGCTTGGCAGGGGGTTGAAGACGATCTCGGATTTCGAGCCGGTCAGCCGGATGATCCTCTCGGCGAGCTCGAGCATCGTGAATTCGTCCGGATTTCCGGTATTCACAGGACCGGTGAAATCGTCTTCGGTCGCCATCATGCGTATCATCGCCTCGATCAGGTCGTCCACATACTGGAAGCTCCGGGTTTGAGTGCCGTCGCCATAGATCGTGATGCTCTCGCCGCGAAGCGCCTGAACGATGAAATTCGAGACGACCCGTCCGTCGTTGGGATTCATTCTGGGCTCATAGGTGTTGAATATCCACTATAGATTTGTCCATTTACAACAAAATGGACATAAAATAAAATATTTTCGTCCAAAAATTTACCCACAGAACTAAGATATAAGATAGCAGAATCAATATATTCATATTAGTACACTAAAAAGGCTACAATGAAAACACTGAATTGTAATTTGCATACAACTTGCCGTATACCCCTCTCTAGCAAAAGAGTAAAATATTATCAAGACTTACCATTTCAGACTATTTCATAAAAAACACCTTGCAGATAAAGGCACTTTTATTTTATATGACATTGATAAATTACAAATTACGGTCCTTCTTTGTATAAAGAAGGTATTGTGAGAAGAAGTTGTGACAGGAATCGCAAGCTCTTCTTTTCTATGCTTATCAATAAGAGTTTAGACCTTATACAGACGAATGGGTTCTCGTATTTTTTGTATATGAATAAGATTTTTTTTAGACGTCATAACTTCTATTTTTGGTTAAAAAGTTAAATTAACTAAAATATATCCTTTAAAAAATATTTTCAAAAAAGATCGATTAAATGAGATGACGAGTTATTTCCTCGTACACGCGAATTACGTTTTTAACATCGAATTCTCGTTCCGCTTTTTCCCTGCTGAAATGACCCATTTTTATGCGTTGATAATTTTCCATATTTATAATTGTTTCCATGGACTCAACTAGTGCAGCAATATCTCGCGGCGGAATAACAAAACCGTTCATTCCGTTATCAACCGTTTCTTTGCAGCCGGGAATATTCGTCGTAATAATCGGTTTGCCCATAGCTAAAGCCTCCATCAATACACGAGAAAGGCCTTCGTTATAATAAGATGGCAGAACGATACAATCGGCTTCGCGTATCTTATCGATTACATTATTCGTATATCCCAAATATGAGATTGTTCCTTCTATACTATCCCGCTTTACCTCTTGTTCTGGAACATGGTTGGGGTACTCGGGATCGATGTTACCCAAAAGTTGGAAAACCATGTGCTGATGCCGACTACCGACTATACGTGCAGCTTCGACATATTCTCGATATCCTTTATCATAAAGAATACGGGCTATCATTAAAAAAACGGTTTTCACTTTATTTAGTTTTTAAAACGTTCAAGATTAACGCCTTCACCTCCTGCAAGAAGGATTATTTTTTCAGGAGCGACGATTCCCCGTTTGATTAACAGATCTTTATTATAGGTGTTGAGTACCATAACATGATCGGTATATCTCAGCGCAATTCGGTAAAGAGTCCGAGCGATCAGGTTACCGATACCACCTTTGCTAAACGCATATCCCAACCCCGCGATCATAGCTGTCGAATGTATTTTACAGACCCGTGCGGCTAAAGTTCCGTATATATTCGGCTTTATAGTATAGTGGAATATATAATCAGGTTGCTCGCGCGCATATATTTTTCTTAATGTGTTGAAATAGAGTATATCTGCC
>ERZ825896.4038-NODE-4038-length-11674-cov-2.578277_pt1 | contig 11674 bp, 9 predicted proteins | sample MGYA00519858_ERZ825896 | MGnify/ENA primary metagenome ERZ825896 (study PRJEB31778, sample SAMEA3449214) | human gut metagenome | biome: human gut; feature: human-associated habitat; material: faeces | place: United Kingdom | collected 2010/2012 ... | reverse complement strand
TTATCTTCACTCATAATCCCAGGCACCTCCCCATAATGAAATGGACATTTGCATTATGCAAACCAAATATAAGTCATAAAAAATATCCAACCCAAAAACAGGCGAGGTTCCGCTTTATCCGCGGACACCCTCGCCTGCTCTATAATACAGACCATCATTCCATGATCCGCAATCCATCATCTATAAAGCATCTGCCCCTTCATCACCAGTACGCACGCGGATCACATTGTCGATATCATAGATAAAAATCTTACAATCACAGATATGACCGGTATAAAGCTCGTGTTTGATCACATCCACGATCTTATCCACCTGCTCCTTTTTTACCACAACACTGATCTGCTGCTTCGGAAGAAGCTCCATCTCATAATTTTCATCCACTTCATACTCACGGGTACCTTTTTCCACACCACAACCAAGCACCTGCATAACCGTCATACCTCTGACACCGGCTTTGCTGAGCGCAGACTTCAGGCTGGAAAATTTCGCAAGGCTTGTGATGACTTCAATTCTGCATAAACTCATCTTATAATATCATCCCTTTCGGAAAAATCCCGTTATATTTTATACATTAAGTGCTTTCTTTGTATCAGCAAGAGCCTCATCCATTCTGGAAATAACGTCCTTGATATCCTGCTCGGAAATAACAGCTGTAGGCTCAAAACGAATTGTTTTTGCATTAACAAGAGTACCGGCTGTCATGACACGTCTTGCAAACAGACCCTTTGCAGTCTCATAACCAAGCTCGCAGGTATGGAACTCAACAGCAAGCATAAGACCTGTACCACGAACCTCCTGGATGATCTCCGGATATTTTTCCGCAAGGCTCAGAAGTCCGGCTTTCAGGATCTCACCTTTACGCTTGCAGACACCCGGGATATCATTTTCAAGCATATATTTGATAGTTGCAATAGCAGCTGCACAGCAAACCGGGTTTCCTCCGAATGTCGGGGAACCAAGAAGCCACGGGTTGTCGATCAGATCCTGAACCCACATCTTCGGTTTGCAGATGATACCAGTGATCGGCATGATACCACCACCAAAAGCTTTACCATAAGTCATGATATCCGGTGTAACGCCCTCTGCCTCACATCTCCACATAGTACCAGTACGTCCCATACCAGTCTGGATCTCATCAAAGATCAGCGCTACGCCAGTCTCATCACAGATCTCACGAACTTCCTGAAGGTATCCTGCCGGAGGAACAATAACACCAGCCTCACCCTGGATTGGCTCAAGGATCACACCTGCAACTTTTTCACCAACTGCCTGAAGGTTTACGATTGCTTTTCTAACATCATCAGCAACACCGTACTGTACGTGCTGCACCTGCTGTACCATTGGAGTATATGGTGTACGGTATGTGCTCTTACCACCCATGGAAATAGCACCCATGCTCTTTCCGTGGAAAGCGCCCACTGTGGAGATGAACCATCTTCCGCCAGTTGCGATACGTGCAAGTTTCAGAGCCATCTCAACAGCCTCTGCACCACCGTTTGTGAAGAAACAGTACTGCAGGTCACCCGGTGTGATATCTGCAAGAGCTTTTGCCAGATATCCACGAAGGGGATCAAGAAGCTCCTGAGAATGAAGTGCCTGATGATCAAGCTGTGCTTTTACGGTTTTCAGAATCTCCGGATTTCTGTGACCACAGGTGTAAATACCAAATCCACCAAGACAGTCGATAAATTTTTCTCCGTTCAGTCCATAGCAGTAAGCTCCTTCATCCTGCCACTCAAGAACTGCGCCCTGCTCAGAGTCAGAAGAAACAGATTTACGGTATTTCAGCCAGCCCGGGCTTACATAGTTGTCAAAATGATCGATGGTATCTGCCACCATCTGTTTTTTCTCCTCTGCTGGAATATCTTTCATATCTGTGTTGATCAGTCCGATCACTCTGTCAAGATCTTTGATTACCTGTTCGCTCTTTGCCATAATACATTCCCTCTCTTTCTGAAAATCATCCCGCGATCTGCATCTGCATCCTGCGTTCATTCAGGTAAAAAAACAGGCGCATTCGCTGTATTTCTACAACAAATGCGCCTTTGCATTTCGTTTAATTGTTTTTTGAATTGCTTATATTGTACCCCGGTCAGCCAATGTGTACAATTCTTAATTTCTGGCTGTTTATGATTAGTTTCTGGTAGATATACTTATTTTTAAGTATGTCTCTTCTCAGTTTTTCTCGAAATTATCTGCAATATACTCTACGAAAAAATTGGACAGGGCATGATGCAGTAATTTCCGGAAGTGCTGTAATCTGATCAATGTAACTATTGAATAAAAACAGGAATGTATTATACTGGAATCATACTCAGACAATAGGAAAATCAAAAAATTTACAGGGAGGTTTTTTATCATGGAATACAAACGTTTTGGAAACACGATCTATCTTCGACTTGATCCGAAGGAAGAGATCCTGGAGGAGATCGGCAAGGTTGCAGAGAAAGAGAACATCCGCCTTGCACAGGTCACAGGCCTTGGCGCCATCAATGATTTCACTGCTGGCGTATACAACACCGTAACAAAGGAATATCACTCTATTCAGTTTCAGGGAGCTTATGAGATTGTTTCTCTTACCGGTACCGTTACCCGTAAAGACGGCGAAGTTTATCTTCATCTCCACATCGCAGCCGGTGACGAAGAAGGCCTTGTACACGGCGGTCATCTGAACCGTGCCATCATCAGTGCTACCGCCGAGATCCAGATCCAGGTGATCGACGGAGAGATCGGTCGTGAGTTCAGCGAGGATATCGGACTGAATCTGTTTAAGTTCTGATTTTGTCAGAGGGATTTCGACCACTGTCTACTGCTTTACAGTTTAAAATTTCATCACACATAAAAAGGGTGAAACTACTCAGCATAATGCTGTCAGCTCACCCTTTTCTTATTCCGAAAAGCTATACCGACAAATCATCACATCTCCCTGATTCAACCTTCCTACATATACATTGACAAATTTCCCTGTTATGATATACTTTGATGATAAAACTATTTTATATTAAAATCATTTAAAGAACGCAAATGAATGTGAGGATCTGATCATTATGAAGAATTTTAAAATCGGTGATAAACTTACAAGATTTCCCCTGATCCAGGGTGGAATGGGTGTCGGCATCAGCCTTGGCCGTCTGGCAGGCACCGTTGCAAAGGAAGGCGGGATCGGAATCATTTCCACCGCTCAGATCGGCTACCGGGAAAAGGATTTCGACCGGAATACCGAAGAAGCCAACCAGCGGGCTATCCTGTCCGAGATGAAAAAAGCACGCAGGATTTCTCCTGACGGTATCATCGGCTACAACATCATGGTTGCACTGAAGGAGTACGCATCTCATGTAAAAGCCGCTGTCCATGCCGGCGCTGACCTGATCATCTCCGGTGCAGGACTTCCTACAGAGCTCCCTGCTCTTGTCAGCGGAAGCAAAACAAAGATTGCCCCCATCGTCTCAACGGACAAATCTGCAAAGGTTATCCTGAAATACTGGGAAAGAAAGTACAAGCGCACTGCAGACCTTGTGGTGATCGAAGGTCCCCAGGCAGGCGGTCATCTGGGCTTCCACAAGGAAGAGCTGGATTCCTATACACCGGAAGCCTACGACAATGAGATCCGAAAGATCGTCCAGACTGTAAAAAGCTATGCCGCAAAATTCGGCACGGAAATCCCTGTAGTAGCTGCCGGCGGCATCGCCACGCACGAGGATGTAAAGCATGTCCTTGATCTTGGTGTGGACGGCGTTCAGGTCGCCACCCGTTTTATCCCAACGGAAGAATGTGACGCAGACATCCGGCTGAAAGAATCCCTGATCCACGCCGCAAAGGACGACATTGCCATTGTAAAAAGTCCGGTAGGTATGCCGGGACGTGCCATTATGAATCCCTTCATGCAGCACGTCATGGCCGGAGAAAAGATCCCGCACAGTCCCTGCCACCGCTGCCTTGCCAAATGTTCCCCCGGCGAGATCCCTTACTGCATTACAGACAAGCTGATCGCCGCCGTAAAGGGCGACGTGGAAAACGGCCTGCTGTTCTGCGGAGCAAAGGCCTATATGGCAGATAAGATCGAAACCGTGCACGATGTGATCGCTGATCTGTTTGACACAGAATCGGAGTGCATCCGGCTGTCATAAAGATAAACCTGCGCCGCTAGGCGCACCTAAACAAAAAGCCCCTGCTTTCATTGCTTTTCGCAGTGAAAACAGGGACTTTTAGTTTTTCTACCGGTTATCGATCTTTTCCGGGTACATGTCATGCTCTGTCAGACGTTTCCAGGCAATCTCCTCCCATCTGGTTCCGGCTTTTCCGTAATTGCAGTATGGATCAATGGAAATGCCGCCTCTCGGCGTAAATTTTCCCCAGACCTCAATGTATTTCGGATCCATGAGACGGATCAGATCCTTCATAATGATGTTCACGCAATCCTCATGAAAATCTCCGTGATTGCGGAAGCTGAAAAGATACAGCTTCAGAGATTTGCTCTCCACCATTTTTTCACCGGGTACGTAGGATATCGTGATCGTCGCGAAATCCGGCTGTCCGGTAATGGGACAAAGGCTTGTAAATTCCGGGCAGTTAAATTTTACAAAGTAATCGTTGTCCGGGTGCTTGTTCAAAAATGTTTCCAGTACCTCCGGAGCATAATTGTCCGGATATTTTACTTTCTGATTTCCGAGAAGGGTGATCCCTTCTTTTTCCAGGTTTTCTCTGCTCATATTTTTTTCCTTTCTATGGTCAAACGGATATTTATGATCCGATCTATCTGTCAAGTGCCGGATCCTTCACTCCATTGAGCCGGAATGCCTCTGCTCTGTCAATACAGGTTCCACACACACCGCAGGGCTTTTCGCCGCCTTCGTAACAGCTCCAGGTCAGTTCATAAGGAACATTCAGCTCCAGACCGGTTTTTACGACCTCTGCCTTTGTGCAGCTGACAAAAGGCGCCTCAACCTTCAGCTGGCCGCCGCTTCCCTGATAGATCGCCTCGTTGATCGCATTGTGAAACGCACTGCTGCAGTCCGGATATGCATTTCCGGCTGCATCATCCGCATGTGCTCCGTAATAGATCACACTGCAGTTTTTTGACAGCGCAATACTTGCTGCCGAGGAAAGAAATAATCCGTTCCGGAACGGCACATAGGTTGAAACCGGTGAGCCATCGGTTTCCTTCAGCTGCTCTGCATAGCTTTCGTGCGGGATCTCTCTGTTTGAATGCTTCAGCAGCGAGCAGTCACTGTACCGGAAGATCGGCTCCAGATCCAGATAAAGATGCTCCACTCCGTAATATTCTGCTGTTTTTCTGGCAGCCTCGATTTCTTTTGTGTGCTTCTGTCCGTAAGCTACTGTTAATGCAATTACATTCTCTTTTCCATATTTGTTTACGGCAAGCCCCAGGCAGGTGGTGGAATCCACACCGCCGCTTGCAAGTACAAGTGCTTTCATAGCGTTCTCCTTTTCTGCGGTATTTCTTGTTATATTGTGATATGTTTTCCTGTCATACTCCCCGTTTCTGCGGGTCCCAGATCACCTTATGAAGCTGGATCTGAAGCTTTACATCGTTGAGCTTTTTTTCCATAAGGAAATCCACGATCTCCACCGGCTGGATCCTGCCGAAAACAGGGCTGAAATAAACTGCCGTTTTTCCGACCAGCCTGTACTTTTCCAGGATTTCCAGAGCTTTTTCCATATCTCTGCGGCTGCTGACCACGAATTTCAGCGTATCCTCACTGCCCAGAAGCTCCAGATTGGAAAGGAGCATCTCTTTTTCCATGCCGCTGTCCGGTGCTTTATAATCCATGGTAAAGGACGGACGTTTTTTTAATATATGATAAGGCTTCAGATCTACGCTTCCATTGGTCTCAATCTCCACCCGCCGGAATGGATCCTCCAGGATTGCCTCGATCAGCTCCTCCATGCCTTTCCGTAAAAGTGGTTCCCCGCCTGTAAGTGTCACATTTTTTACGCCTGTTTCACGGATCCAGGAAAGGATCTCTTCTTCTGTCAGCCTTTCACTCTCACATCCCGGCTCATTTGCCCAGCTGGTATCACAATAGCTGCACTGAAGATTGCAGCCCTTAAACCGGATAAAAGCGGCAAGCTCTCCTGCCCGTCTGCCCTCTCCGTTGATGCTGACAAATTTCTCTACAACCTGATAGGTACTCATAGCCATACCGCCTCCGTTTCTTCTTCCGTTTCCCGGTAAGCTGCACAGTTATTTGGTGTTTCGTAAACAACAGCTCTTTTTACAGGATAGCCCTTTTCTTCCATTTTCCTGAAAAAATATTCTGAAAAATTCTCTGCTGTAGGGCGAAAGGGAACCTTCACCAGATGAAAGCCTTCCTCATCCAGTGCTTCCAGCGTTTTCGGACGTAATGTATTTTCTTCATAGATCAGCGTGTGATCCATGGAATCTGCCAGCTCCCGAAGATCCTTTTTCAGATCTCCGAAGTCTACCAGCATCCCTCGCCCCTGACCGTTTTTCTCCAGCTTCCGGCTTTCGATCTCAATCTCCACATGCCAGCGATGACCATGGATGTTGGAACATTTGCCGGTGTAACCGGACAGAAAGTGTGCCGAATCGAAATCTGCTTCTGTTTTTAACTGATACATAAATTTTTCCTCCTTCTGGATCTGTCACACCACCCGAATATTTCCATAAATAAAAAAAACCGGGATTCCCGGCCTTGATCCAGTTAAAGTAAAAAAAGGGCAGACCCGCCACGAGTCTGCCCTGATTCTCACATCTTCTTCAGCCCTGGTTTTATTTATAGACAGGATGGTACAAACGAACTGTCTTATATTTAATTTGTATGATATCCCGGCGATACTATCTCAAAAACTCAACTGTATCAGCTCCGGAACCACTGTAAATTTCCTGCGGAACTATCTTCTTCCGCAGCACTTCTTATATTTCTTACCGCTTCCGCACGGACACGGATCGTTGGGATAGATTTTTCTTGCAGATGCCGGCTGCATCGGCATTGCTGTCGGCACAAAGCTGTTCGGCATTGCAGTGTGCGGCTTGCCTGTGGCAAACGGCCATACTGCTCCTGAGATCTCATTCGGTGTGTAACCGCGGAATTCCAGCATTCTTGTGTTATTGTTTGCCTCCATGATCAGCTTTGTAAATTTCTCAAGCTGCTCATCGTTAAACTGGATCCCCTTCTGGTTCAGGTTTTCCATGATCGCTGACATTCTGCCATCCATGGAGCATTCTTTGTAAATAAAGAACAGTACCTGATCCTTCACTGCATCGGAAACCTTCATCTCATCCAGCAGGAATCTGCCCAGTCTCTGGTAAGAAGCAGATTTTGTCGGATAACCGTTTTCGGAATAATCCAGGATCTCATCTACTGACGGAATATAGAATTTCCGTCCGCCCTGACGTCTCTCGATATCCTTGTAGATGTTATTGACCAGTGCGGATTTCAGGATCAGCTGATCCTCCGCAAGCTCACAGATGCAGGCCTTCTCCGGAATGGTATGATACAGCTCGATGAATCTGTCATATCCGATGTCAAAGCCTTTTCTCTGCTTAAACATCTCATATACGGTCTTTGCCGGTGCAGATACATACAGATAGCTTACCATAATAAGACAATCCTTCAGCCAGTTTACCTGGCTGCGAAGTGTCCGGAATTCCGGTGTATTGATCTGGTCGTAAACAGCTGCAACCTCTGCCGGAACTTCTGCGTAATCATCACTGTAGGAAACAAGGTAGCCCATATCGTTCAGCCATTCTAATGTATTCCACTCATCCTCTGTAACATGGAAGCATTTTCTCTGAATAGCCGCCTCAAAAGCCAGTACTTCCTGATCGTCTGCTACGAGGAAGCTTGCTTTCATAACCTCCGGTTTAAGAACCTCTGCGGCAACCTTTGCGGCGATCTCTTCCTGCTCCATTCCCCTGCAGTGAAGTCCAAGCTCACCTGCAATGCTGAGAAGGTCTTCTTTACGATAGGACATGAGGAAATCTTTTACTGTAGGATTTCTTCTGCTGCCTGTGGCTGCCTCATCTGCTTTTGCAGCTCTGGCTGCTGCCTCTACTGCTGCTACTGTTGCAGCAATGTCTTCCGATGCTTTGGCTGTTTCCGCCTCTGTCTCAACTGCTGCAGTGCATCCCAGCTCCGGTGCCTCTGTCCAGTACGGATCATCCTCACCCTTTACTTCTTTTATAATAGAAGGAGCTTCTGCTGTTCCCTCGTCTTTCTTCTCAATATCAACTCTGTATTCCGGAGCTTCCTTATCCGCGCCATACTGACGGAAGGTAAACCATTTCTCGGAATCCATAAGCTCTGCAGTCTCTGTCTCGCCTGCATTTAATAATGTGAAATTATTCTTTGCTTCTCCGTCACCATTCTCACGGATCTGTACTTTTTTCTGAAAAAATTCAATCTCATATAGGCTGCCTGCCGGATACTGAACCAGTTTTTCAAGCATGGCTGCCATCTTTGCAAATGTAACGTCAGCCGCAACAGTACAGCGTCTCCATACCGGCGGTTTCGTTCCTTTTCTTGTGATTTTTAACTGATAAAACATTCCTGTGTTCCTCTCCTGTAAATATATGCCGGATCAGAAGATACGAATAACTCCTGATCCGGCGTAAGCAACTTCCCCTATGTTATACAAAAACGGAGAAATTGTCAATATTTGAGAGGCTTCTACAACACAATATCATATTTCTCAACCTGGATCACCGCATTTCCGTCACTGTGAAACAGGATCTCATCTGCTTCTACCGGTGTTGGGATCACGGTAGTCGCAGTTTTGCTTCCATCATTGATAAAAAGCTCTATGGAGCTTCGATCCAGGATAAAACGCAGCTTCAGATTTTGTCTGTCATCTGTGATCTGGAGCTTTCTTGTACATACAACATCACGCTGCACCCCGCTCCAGGTTCTGTCGATCTCCAGTATCTGTCTTTTTCGATCATAGGTAAAGACCGTTGTATATTCTTCATTGCGTGCAAGCTCGATCCGGAACTCATTGTACACATCCAATGCTTCCTGATTTGGATTTCCGGAGTTCCTGCTTCCATCCATGATGCCATCTGCGTTCTGCAATTCCACAGTCAGATCGATCATTCGGCCACGGACGCCTTCAAGGCTTAAGCTCTCACCCACTTTTACATTCTCATAACAGCAACGGTTTTTCCGATAATTCTCAATTTCCCGGACCGGCTTCTGCCAGATCTTTCCGTCACGATATTCCAGCTCTCTCGGAAGAGTCATCATTCCCTGCCATCTCTGCTTTTCCTTGATCACACAGCTATCCCAGGATTTCATCCAGGCGATCATTACTCTTCTTCCATCTGGAAGAAGGGTTGTCTGCGGCGCATAAAAATCAAGTCCGTAGTCCAGACTTACCGGTGCGTCTTTTTCAAATGTATGTTTTTCGCTGTCATAATCTCCCGTAAAATACAGGGAATTATGTCCATTATGAAACTCATACCCTTTTGCCCGCATATGCTGCGGAGAACAGATCAGCACATGTTTATCCCCGAGCGGAAAGAAATCGGGGCATTCCCACATAACGCCGATTTCTCCTGTGGAGTTCTCAGCAAGAATTGTTTCAAATTTCCATTCTTTCAGATCTTTACTGGAAAACAGAACTACCTGTCCAGGAATTTCTTCGCTGCGGCATCCTACGAGCATATGGTATGTTCCGTTATCTTCCCATACCTTCGGATCACGGAAATCAACTCTGCTGCATTTCTCCGGAAGCATATCCCCGGTGACTATCGGATTTTTCTCTACCTTTACATAATCTTTTCCGTCACCCCAGGCAAGGCACTGATTCTGCCGGACTTCTTCTTTTCCATCCGGCAGCTTTTCTGTTGTAACTCCTGTGTAGATCAAAGCCTGTTTTCCATCCGCTTCAATAGCACTTCCGGAAAAGCATCCCTCTCGATCATATTCCTGATCCGGTGCAAGCGCTGCAGGAAGCTGCTCCCATCTGATCATATCCTCCGTCACACTATGGCCCCAGTGCATAGGGCCCCAGTCACGGCTGTAAGGATGATACTGGTAAAAAAGATGTACCTTTCCTTTAAAAACAGAAAATCCATTGGGATCATTGATCCAGCCAACCGGTGCAGATACATGAAAGGCCGGTTTCTCTTCCTGCGGGATATTTTTTGCTTCCTCTATTTCATAAAGACGTGCTTTTTCAAGTTTTTCACTCATACTCTGCTCTCTCTTTCTTTTTTATGTTTCTGACCGGTATCTTTTTCTGTTTTTATTTCTCTGTCTCACTAAGAGACTTCTGATACTGGTCAAAATATTTCTGTTTGATTGCCAGATAATCAGACAGTCCATACTGCTCCATCTTTTTCAGATAGGAATCCCATTCTTTATCGATGCCGCCATTCAGGATCCAGTCTGCTTTTTTCTGTTCCGCATACTTCTTGATATCCGTGTCGTACTGAGATACCTTATTGGTATCATCAATACTCATAAATACATTCGGATACACATATTTACTGTTCATATCCTTAAGATATGTTTCATGCATATTGTCGAGACGCCATTTTGCATCTGCAGGCTCTGTTACATATACATCATAATAATCATTAAGAACTGCCAGCGGTCCGTTAACAGACTGTGCTTCACGAACCTCTACCGGAGATGCGTCTCCAAGATCCATATGCTTCAGCATCTGTCCACCTTCTGCATTTTCAGACATTTCAAAGATATTGAAGGAGTCTTTCTCACCATAAGTACCCCAGTTATTCTGTGGAGACTGGATCGGTGCATACATCTGATCGATCCATGCAGCTGCCAGTGCCGTGTCTCTGCAGCTTGTAGTCAGAACACATCTTCCTCTGTCAAATCCACTGGTCTCACTGTTATTCTGTCTTGTGATATTTACAAGTCCGTCCGGTCCTGCAAGTGCCGGGAGCATCACATAATCTTCATTGTTGTCGATGTTTGCAATATCCCAGGTAAAGCACAGGCCATATCTGTGGTTCTTGCCTTTTGCAACATAGGTAGACCATTCCTGGGTAAATGCCTCCGGATCTACAAGGTTCTCTTCCACCAGCTGGTGCAGCCACTGAATTCCTTCTTTATAGCCTTCCTGCACGGTTGTATAAATAACCGTTCCATCATCCTTTACAGCAAAATGATCACCGGTATCTCCATATCCTTCGCCGAATCCATTAATGAGAATTGCAGGATCCTGGTCTCCATTGTTGATAATGAATGACATTGGAATCACATCGCCTTCAATATCAAACTCTTTTTCCAGTTTATCTGCATTATCACGGAAAGCAATCAGAACCTGCTCCAGTTCATCTGTTGTAGTCGGAACATCCAGTTTCAGATAATCCAGCCATTTTTTATTAATGTAAGGAATATCTCCGATGGCCTGAATGGCTTCTTTTCCTTCACCCAGCTGCTCGATCCACGGGAAAGAATAAATATGTCCGTCCGGTGCAGTACACATGGTGCGGTATTCCGGATATTTTTCAAATGCAGCCTGAAGATTCGGCATATATTTATCGATCAGATTTTCAAGCGGGATAATGATTCCCTGCTTTGCATAACGAAGCAGATCATAATCACTCATTCCTGCATTAAACAGCCCATCCGGAAGATTTCCGAACTGAGCCAGCGCAAGGTTCTTCTTATCCGAGAACTGATCCGCCACAAAACAAGTCCAATCGATATGTACGTTTGTC
>ERZ825896.4034-NODE-4034-length-11688-cov-3.686151_pt1 | contig 11688 bp, 10 predicted proteins | sample MGYA00519858_ERZ825896 | MGnify/ENA primary metagenome ERZ825896 (study PRJEB31778, sample SAMEA3449214) | human gut metagenome | biome: human gut; feature: human-associated habitat; material: faeces | place: United Kingdom | collected 2010/2012 ... | reverse complement strand
AGGCTGGACAGCCCAAAGGACCTTAGGAAAGTCTGGGTCGTGCGGTATAGTATGGGCCGCCCCGGCACCGCCAGACGCCCACACTCTTCAATAAGCTCCCGCTCCAGTAAGAGCCCCACAGTATAGGAGCTGTCTACACCGCGCACTTGGTCCACATAAGCCCGAGTAGTAGGCTGGTAGTAGGCAATGATGGCCAGTACCTCCAGCGCAGGCTGGGACAGCTTGGCCGGCCTGCGGCTTTCAAAGGCCTTTCGGATAAGCTCGGCATACTCCGGCGCCGAACAGAGCTGATAACTGTTCTCCAATCTGATCAGCCGAATACCCCGGCGCTCATAACTGTAGTAGTCGGCCAGCCTCTGGCACACTGCTTCGGCGGCGGCTCTGTCGATCTCCAGCGTCAAGCACAGCCGTTCTACCCCTACCGGCTCCCCTGCTGCAAAGAGAATTCCCTCAATAGCCGATTCAATTTCCTTGAGCTCCATGATGTAGCTCCTCTCTTAATAGGCGTCGGTAGAGATCTCAACCTCACCCTCCCCGCCTTCGCCGGTACAGGTAACGGTACAGTCAGATTCGGTACCCGCCAGGCGCAGCCGCTTGGCCCTGCAAAGCTCCAGCACCGCAATAAAGGTGGCCACAATTTCAGAACGGCTTCTGTTCCCGTGAAAAAGGGCCCGAAACCTGGTTACCCCGAAACGGATCAGTCTCTGCAGAATCTCAGAGGCCTTGTCGCCCACCGGATAGGGCTCCCGGCCGACAATCCCTTCAAAAGCCGCCATCGGGGGCGGCAGCCGGTTATCCGTACGCTCTAAAACTGCCAACATGGCCCGGCGCAGATCCTCCGGTCTATGAACATAACGGTAGGCCCGATGGACCGGAATATGCTCCGGCACCTTGGTGATATAGTCCCGGCCAATGCCGTACCGCTGATCAAGGACAGGAACGACGGTCTTGATTTTTACAAAATTTTCGTGCCGCTGGTGCTCCTCCAGGGATGCAATGAGCTGTTCCATCTCGCTGAGAACCTCTTCATCCCCAACTGACAGCAGCATTCGCGTTTTAATATATACCAGATGGGCCGCCATGGTGACAAATTCACTGGCGACCTCCAGATCCAACTTCTTGCGCTTGTCCATCCACGCCATATATTGATCCAGAATGAGGGAGATCTGAATATCCTTGATCTCCATCTTATTCTTGCTCAGCAGGCTCAGAATCAGATCAAGGGGGCCGTTAAAATCCTCCAAATCTTCCGTTTTGGCCTTAACCACCTTTTCCAGATGAAAAATCGGCGTCTCGATATCAGCTCACCCCAAACAAATACATGATATAGGACACATCCTGATAGAGCAGTACGCCATCCAGCGGAAAGCCGGTGATTACACAAAGGCCCCGAAGAACCCCTACAATCAAAAAGGACAGAGGCCTCCGAAATACGCCCAAAAAGGTCAGAAGAATCACTGCAATCATCACAAAGCGCTCATATTTCAGAATGGTATAATAAAGCTTGTCAGGCAGGAAGGAGAAGAAGATCTTGGAGCCGTCCAGCGGTGAAATGGGAATCAGGTTGAATAATCCCATACCCACGCTGAGCAGCGCTACATTGCACAGAAAGCAGAGAACCACCAGCCAAACAGGATGGAACGGCGCAAAATGAAAGATGAGCGAAGAGAGCGCCAGAGCCGCAAGGGCCATCAAAAAATTCGAGGCGGGACCCGCCAGCGCGGTAAGGGCCATACCCCGCTTTGGATTCTTAAAGTTGCGCATGTCCACTGGCACTGGCTTAGCCCAGCCAACCCTGGCCACCAGCATCATGATAAGACCGGCGACATCAATGTGTCTGATGGGATTGAGTGTCAGCCGCCCGCACAGCTTTGCGGTGGGATCCCCCAGGCGGTAGGCCACAGCGCCATGGCAGAGCTCGTGAACTGTAAAGCACAGCAGTGTTGCAGCTACACTGACCACCAGCCCCAACAGCCCCCACCAATCCATATTAACCACAAAATTCTGAATCGAACCCAAAATCAGGTCTCCTTTTATCCCTCGGTCAGCTTGATACGCAGATGCTCCAGCGTCCCGGCAGATAAGCCCGCGGCAAGCAAATACTGCTCCACCGATCCGTACTTCTCCTCCAAAAGGTCCAGACACAGCTCCAGATACTCCGCTCTGGACTGCCCCGCCCAGGGGTCAAAATCGGGGACCACGGTACGGAGATAGGCTACGAACTTCTTCAGATAGGTACCGGAAACCTGGTAATCGGCCACCGTGTCGGCCCGAGAAACGCCCGCATTCAAAAGCAGCAGAGCGGCTATCAGTCCCGTCCGATCTTTTCCGGCCGCGCAGTGAAACAGTACCCCTCCGGGCGCATCGGCAACCATCTGCAGGACCTTTCGAATACTCTCTTTTCGATCCAACGTCTCAAAATAGCCCCGTCCCACATCGGCTTCCCGGCCGGGCAGCCGCTCGCCCCCCTCCACTGGACAGGGAATGTAAGTAAAGCCGGGACGGTCTCTAAGGCCGGAGGGACGCCGCTTCATCTCCCCTTCACTGCGCAGATCCAGGACCGTCGTAATATTTCGCTCCAAAAGCCACCTCTCATCGGCCTCGGAGAGCCCCAGCGGATTATCCGAACGGAGTATGCGCTCCCAAACTGTAGCGCGGCCCTCCGCAGCCGGATAGCCTCCCAAGTCCCGAAGGTTCCAAGTCTCCCCCAGAGGGATACGGCGCAGCATCACTCTGCCCCCTTTTGATTTCACTTTGATAGATTATTATAGCAAACTTTTCCCGCAAACACAAGGGCGGCTCTCCGACAGGAGCGCCGCCCTTCGTCATATTACTGAATGTGATTGCGGAGGGTTCCAACTCCCTCTATCTCTACCTCCACGACGTCGCCGGATTTCATAGGACCGATGCCGGCCGGCGTGCCGGTGGCCACCACATCGCCGGGCTCCAGCGTCATCGCCGCAGTGATAAACGCCAGCAAATCCGGCACCTTGGTCATGAACATCTCGGTATTGGAGGACTGCACCACATTGCCGTTGAGCCGGGTCTCGATATGCAGACGCCCCGGGTCTACTTCATCTGTAACCCACGGCCCGAGGGGGGCGAAGCCGTCCATGGCCTTTCCTCTGCTCCACTGCCCATCCCCCTTCTGGATATCCCGGGCGGTCACATCGTTGAGACAGGTATATCCCAGTATGTAATCAGAAAAGTCCTCCGGGCGCACATTCTTTGCCCGGCGTGCGATCACAAACGCAAGCTCCCCTTCATAATCCAGACGCTGAACAAAGTCGGGCGCCTGAATCGCCCGCTCCGGATCATTGACCGCATTTGGCCCTTTCAAAAAAAGGATTGGACGGTCCGGAATTCCCTCGCCCATCTCAACGGCGTGGTCGTAGTAGTTCTTGCCTACGCAGACGATTTTGGTTGCCTCGCAGGGAGCCAGCAGTCTGCAGCCGCCTGCAGTAAGAGCGGACAGGGACAGACTCGCCCCATCGTAACAGATTTCTCCAAACGGGGGCTTTGCCAGCGTACGTATGAGCGCTCCTTCCAGGACGCCCCATACCGCCGCTCCATCCCGCTCCAGCTTTACATACTTCATAACCCTTACTCTCCCGCATGTGATGAAATCAGGCCCAGCAGCTCCTGCCGTCCCTCCCCCTTCTCAGCAGAAAAGGGTATTACCTTTACACCATCATTCAGTTCCAGCGTCTCCCGGATCCGAAGGAGGTTCCCTTCGATCTCGCTCTTCTTCAGCTTATCCAGCTTGTTCGCCACCACAGAAAACGGCCGGCCGCAGGCCTTGAACCACTCCGCCATGGTGCAGTCGTCCGCCGTCGGTTTATGACGGGCATCGACAATCAGAATGCCAAGGGTCATCAGCTCATTATCGGCAAACCACAGCTCCATCAGCTTTCCCCAGCGGTCTCTCTCGGCCTTGGAGACCTTCGCGTAGCCGTAGCCCGGCAGGTCCACCAGATAGAAAGATCTATCAATCAAAAAGTAGTTGATGTGGGTGGTCTTGCCCGGCGCAGCCCCCACCCGGGCGAAATTTTTCCGGTTCAGCAGACGGTTGATAACCGAAGATTTCCCCACATTGGAGCGGCCCGCAAAGGCCACCTGGGGCAGACCGTCTCTGGGAAAATCCGCCGGGCGGACGGCTGAGCGGATAAACTCCGCGTTGTTTACATTGAGCGCCATAGGATCCTCCTATTGCTTCAGCGCGGCGGTACCGGGCCGCGCCCTGGCCTCCTCCGGAGCCGGAGCAGGCAAATCCGGCTTTGCCAAATCCAGCTCCAGCGCCTCGGCCAAAACGGCGTCCACATGCTCCACAGGAATAAAGCGCAGGGCAGAACGTACCGTCTGATCAATGTCGGCCAAGTCCTTTTCATTGTCGGCCGGGAGAATTACCGTGCGGATACCGTTGCGCAGAGCCGCCATCGTCTTCTCCTTCAGCCCTCCGATGGGAAGCACCCGCCCCCGCAGCGTAACCTCACCTGTCATGGCCAATTCCCGCTTCACCGGCGCGCCGGTCAAGGCCGATACCATCGCCGTGGTGATGGCAATCCCCGCCGACGGGCCGTCTTTGGGAACCGCCCCCTCCGGGAAATGGACGTGAATATCCTTCTTCTGATAAAAATCCTCCGGAACGCCCAACTGCTGGGCTCTGCTGCGAATATAGGAAAGGGCTGCGTGGGCGCTCTCCTTCATCACGTCTCCCAGGTTGCCGGTGAGCTCCACCTTGCCGGTACCGGGGACAACGTTGACCTCTACCTCCAGAATTTCACCGCCTACGCTGGTCCAGGCCAGACCGTTCACGACCCCGACCTGCTCTGTAAGCGGCAGCCGTTCAGGGTGATACCGCCGCACGCCCAGAAATTCCTCCAGGTTGTCGCCCGTCACACGGATTGATTTTACTTCCCCCGTCACTAGGCGCATGGCGGCCTTCCGGCATACCGCCGCAAGCTCCCGCTCCAAGATCCGAACCCCCGGCTCCTTGGTATAGGCCGTAATGACCTCCCGGACAGCGTCGTCGGTCATCTTAAGCTGCGCCGGCTTGAGTCCATGGCGCCTGCGCTCCTTGGGCAGCAGGTGCCCCTTGGCGATCTGCAGCTTCTCCTCGTCGGTATAGCTGCTCAGCTCAATGACCTCCATCCGGTCCAGCAGGGGCCGCGGAATGGTCTCCGTGGTGTTGGCTGTGGTGATAAAGAGCACGTCCGAGAGATCAAAGGGGAGCTCCAGAAAATGATCCCGGAAGGTGCTGTTCTGCTCAGCATCCAGCACCTCCAGGAGCGCAGAGGCCGGATCGCCCCGGTGGTCGGTGCCCAGCTTATCGATCTCATCCAGCAGAAGCAGGGGATTGGAGCTCCCCGCCTGCCGGATCGCGTTGATAATGCGGCCCGGCATGGCTCCTACATAGGTCTTCCGGTGTCCACGTATTTCGGCCTCGTCGTGGACGCCTCCCAGAGATATACGGGCCAGCTTCCGGCGGAGCGCTCTTGCCACGCTCATGGCAATCGAGGTCTTGCCCACGCCAGGCGGGCCAACCAGACATATGATCTGACCCTTGAGCTCCGGCGCCAACTGTTTGACTGCCAGAAACTCCAGGATACGCTCCTTTACCTTCTGCAGACCGTAGTGGTCGGTATCCAGCACCTTGCGGGCTGCGGCGACGTCCACCTTATCCCTGGTTCTCTTCCCCCACGGAAGCTCCAGACACACATCCAAATAATTGCGGATGACGGTGGCCTCAGCCGAACCAAAGGGCTGCTTCTCCAGCCTGGAGACCTCTTTGTACAGCTTCTCCGCCACTTCACTGGGGAGCTTCGCCTGGGAAATTTTCCTGCGGTATTCAGGGATCTCACCGTCACCCTGGCCGTCCTCACCCAGCTCTCTCTGGATCACCTTGAGCTGCTCCCGCAAAAAGTAGTCCCTCTGGCTGCTGGTAAGCTGGTCCCGAACCTTATTCTGCATATCATGCTCCAGCTCCAGGATTTCAACCTCCCGGCGGAGGATTTGATAGAGACGCTCCAGGCGCCGGACCGGCCGCAGCTCCTCCAGAATGACCTGCTTATCCCCAGTCCTCATGGGCAGGTTTTGGGCGATATAGTCGGCAATATATCCAGGGTCCTCGCTGGCCAGAACACTGAGGAGCACGTCGGGCGTCATTTTGGGTGCCAGCTCAATATAGCTCTCAAAGAGCTCATAGGTGCGGCGCATCAGGGCTTCTGTCCGGGGAGAGGAGTGAACCGGCGCAGCTGTGCCTATCTCCTCCACTTCAGCTGAGAGAAACGGACTGGTCTGGACCAGTTCCAGCAGCCTTCCCCGCGCAGTTCCCTCCACCATAACTCTCACGTTGTCGCCCGGCAGCCGGAGAATCTGACGTACGTTGGAGATGGTTCCAATATCATAGAGATCCTCTCGCTGAGGATTCTCAATCGACAGATCCCTTTGGGCAACCAAAAAGATAGGCTGTCCGCTGCTCATGGCCTCGTCCAGCGCTTTAATGGAAGAAACCCGTCCCACATCAAAGTGGAGGAGCATATTGGGAAAGATAGTCAGTCCCCGCAGAGCCAACGTGGGAATGGTAAGACTCTGCTTTTCCTCCATCCGATCGGTCATTTTCTTTCACTTCCTTTCCAAGGGGTCAGGGCTCGTAAACACCCTGTTGGAGCACTGCTCAGAGATAAAAAACGCCGCTTAGGCGCTTTGGCCCTCTCTCAGCTGCCCCTAAGCGGCACGGCGGGACGAGGGTCCTTACCCCCGCCCCGCCGAAATTGCTGTTCAGGATACGTTTCCCCGGAGCGGGGCTCCCCCCTGCTCGGAACGCAACGCCGCACTCCCCAGGCGGGGACGCTCCCGGCGCTCAGAATCGTGCTCAATCGCAGGGGTATCTCTGTCTCTTACGCTCTCGGCAGTGATGGTCACTTTAGCGATGGTGGGGTCAGAAGGCACGTCGTACATCACCTGGGTCATGACCTCTTCCAGTACAGCGCGCAGGCCGCGGGCTCCAATGCCGCGTTCAATTGCCTTATCGGCAGCCGCCTCCAGCGCGGAGGGCTCGAACTCCAGATCCACCATATCATACTCCAACAGCTTCTGATATTGCTTCACCAAGGCGTTCTTGGGCTCGGTGAGAATCCGGACAAGCTGTTCCTTGTTTAGAGCGCGCAGAGAGGTTATGACGGGAAGCCGGCCCACCAGCTCAGGGATAATGCCAAACTTCAGCAGATCATGGGGCTGGATTTCCCGGAATAGTTCGGATACATCCCGCTCTTTTTTGCTCTTGATTTCAGCGCCAAAGCCGATGGTCTTCTTGTCCAAGCGGCGCTCGATAATCTTTTCAATGCCGTCAAAGGCGCCGCCGCAGATAAAGAGGATGTTCTTGGTATTAATCTGGATAAACTCCTGATGCGGATGCTTGCGTCCTCCCTGAGGCGGGACATTGGCCACAGTGCCCTCCAGAATCTTCAGCAACGCCTGCTGTACGCCCTCGCCGGAGACATCACGTGTAATGGAGGTATTCTCGCTCTTCCGGGCGATCTTGTCAATCTCATCTACATAGATGATTCCCCGCTCCGCCAGCTCCACATCGAAGTCGGCGGCCTGAACCAGACGCAAAAGGATATTCTCCACATCGTCGCCCACATAGCCTGCTTCCGTCAGCGTGGTGGCGTCTGCAATGGCAAATGGAACCTTTAAAATTTTAGCCAGCGTCTGAGCAAAGAGCGTTTTACCGCAGCCGGTAGGACCGATGAGGAGAATATTGCTCTTCTGAAGCTCCACATCGTCTCCGCCGCCGAAGTAAATCCTCTTGTAGTGGTTATACACCGCCACAGAGAGCGCCACCTTGGCATCCTCCTGGCCGATGATGTACTGGTCAAGCACATCCCGGATCTCCCTGGGCGTCGGAATCACATCCGGGATGTCGGGCCCAGCCTGAGCCTCCGGGTCATAGGCATCGTCCAAAATACTCATGCACAGGTGGACGCACTCGTTGCAGATATAGGCGCCCGGTCCCGCGATGATACGCGAAACCTGCTCCTGATGCTTACCGCAGAAGGAGCAGCGCACGGGCTTTCGTTCGTCATTTTTCGGCATGGTTTTCCCTCTTTATTTCAGAAGGAGTGGAAGGGCGCAGGGGCATACCGCCCCAGGGCGCCCGCCACTCCCCCTGCGTTTGTTGTTGTTACCTGCTGTAGATGACCTTATCAATCAGGCCGTATGCCGCAGCCTCTTCAGCCGGCATAAAATTGTCCCGCTCCGTATCAATCGCAATCTGCTCAATGGGCTTCCCTGTATTTTGGGCCAGGATTTTGTTCAGCTTTTCGCGTGTGCGGAGCATCCACTCGGCCTGGATCTTGATGTCACTGGCCTGCCCCTTGGTACCTCCTGAGGGCTGATGGATCATAATCTCCGCGTTAGGCAGGGCCAGGCGCTTGCCCTTGGTACCTGACGACAGGAGAAAGGCGCCCATGCTCGCCGCCATTCCAATGCAGATGGTAGACACGTCGCATTTAATGTACTGCATCGTGTCATAGATAGCCATACCGTCGGTCACGGATCCGCCGGGACTGTTGATATAGAACTGAATTTCCTTGTCTGGATCCTGGGCCTCCAGATACAGGAGCTGGGCAACCACCAGACTGGCAGTAGTGGCGTTGACCTCTTCTCCCAGGAACACAATACGGTCGTTCAGCAGTCGGGAAAAGATATCATAGGAGCGCTCACCCCGATTGGTTTGCTCCACGACATAAGGGACTAAGCTCATGGTTCAGGATCTCCTTTTGATTTGATGTAGGATACGAAACCGCATCCGCCCATCCTATTCCACACTCGGGCAGGCAGTCATACACACACAGTATGCCCCTGAAGCGGGAACTTATTCCTCCGTCTTTTCCTCGGCCTTCTTCTTGGGGGCAGACTTCCGCTTCGGCTTCTCCTCTCCGTCGCCAGCGCCCTCTTCCGCCTTCTTCTTGGGAGCCGCCTTCTTCTTAGGCTTTTCCTCCCCTTCAGCAGTCTCTTCAGCCGCTTTCTTCTTGGGAGCCGCCTTCTTCTTAGGCTTCTCCTCTCCCGCAGCATCAGTCTTGGCCTCACCAGGGACGCCGGGGACTGCGCTGTTTACAATCACATCCACTGCCTTGCGATCCATCTGGTCCTTGCGGACATCCTCTACGGGGATATAGCGCTTTACCTCTTCCACTGCAGCGCCGTACTGCTTGGAAAGTTCAGCGTATACCTCCTCCAGCTCCTCATCTGTGACGGTCAGGCCCTCGGCCTCAGCCACAGCGTGAAGGGCCAGCTCACGGCGTACGACCTCCACGGCGCTCTCTTTGGACTTCTCTTTCATCTCGTCCACGGTCATCCCCATCATCTGCAGGTACTGCTCGAAGGGGATCCCCTGTGAAGTAATCCGCTGGGCATAGCTGTTATACAGCCGCTCGGCCTGGTACTCGATCATGGCTTCGGGCACCTCGACCTCCATATTCTCCACTGCCATACGGACGGCCGTGTCCTCATAGTCCCGCTTGGCCTGGGACTCCTTACGCTCACGGACCTTGTCGGCCAGGGACTTTTTGAACGCTTCCAGGCTGTCGAACTCGGAGACATCCTTGGCAAACTCGTCGTCCACCACGGGCTCCTCCTTCTCCTTGACCTCGTGGACCTTCACATGGAAGACCACAGCCTTGCCGGCCAGATCCTCGTGGTAGTCCTCAGGGAAGGTGATATCCAGATCCTTCTCGTCGCCGGCCTTCATCCCCACGATCTGGTCCTCAAAGCCGGGCACAAAAGAGCCGGAGCCCAGCTCCAGACTGAAAGCCTCACCCTTGCCGCCTTCAAAGGGCACTCCGTCCTTGAATCCCTCAAAGTCAATCACGGCGGTATCGCCCAGCTTGGCCTCCCGCTCCACGGTAACCAGGCGGGTCGCACGGTTGATGAAAGGCTTGAGCTCGTTTTCCACATCCTCGTCGGTCACCTGTACCAGCTCTGCAGGAACCGTCAGTCCCTTATACTCACCCAGCTTGACCTCAGGCCGCACGGTGGTTGTGGCAGTAAAGGTATAGCCGTCCTTCCCCATGGCAGTCACCTTGATATCGGTATAGGCGACTGACTCCAGGTTCTCCTGCTCCATAGCCTGCTCATAAAAAGCGGGATAGGACTCGTTGATAGCGTCATTGTAGAACACCTCGGCCCCATACATGCCCTCAATGATCTTGCGGGGTGCGTGTCCCTTGCGGAAACCGGGCACGTTGATACTGCCGCGCTGTTTTTTATAGACCTTTTCAATGGCGGCGTTAAACTCCTCGGCGCTCACCTCAATGGTCAGTTCAACGGTGCTCTTTTCCTTTTTCTCGACGCTCTTGACATTCATGTTGTTACTTCCTCCTGTCAGCTTCCGCCCCCTTCGGCGAAAGCCACTTTACAATATCCGCTTTATCTTATCAGAAGTCGCGGCGGATTTCCATACTTTTTTTTATTTATTCACAGATTTTTTGCGGTTGAAAGCCAACATAGTCGGCGGAGACCAGATGATACTCCACCTCTCCGTACCTTCCCTCCACCGCCAGCCGGTGACTTCCGCCGTGGAGATGGCCGTAATAGCAGCGCTTTACCCCATATTCCTCAAGCAGCGCCATGATCTCCGGACAGGTATATCCCTGGTAACAGGGCGGGTAGTGGAGAAAGCACAGCTTTTCCCGCTCCCCCGCCGCCTTCAGCGAGGCTTCCAGCCTCATAACTTCCCGGTGAAAAACCTTTTGATCGCCAGTCTCCTCGTAAAACCACCCCCGTGTACCGCACAGCGCATACGGGCCGTATTCGTGACAGTTGTTATGGAGAATGTGCAGCGAATGAAATCCATTCTCATCAAAAAAGCGATTCATCTTGGCGGCCGTCGTCCACCAGTAATCATGGTTGCCCTTCAGAAGGATTTTTTCCCCCGGCAGCGCGTCCAAAAAGGCGAAATCTTCTTGCGCCTCCGCAAGATTCATTCCCCAGGAGAGATCGCCGCAGAGCACCACCGTATCCTCCGGCCGGACCACAGAAAAGCCGGCGGACAGCTTGTCGACATACCCCTCCCAGCCGCCTCCAAAGACGTCCATTGGCTTGTTGCTTCCGAGTGAGAGGTGGGTGTCCCCTATTGCATAGAGGGCCATGTTTGAAGACCATTCCTTTCATAGCGCGTCCCTCATCGGGCGTACAGGAGAACGCTTGAACCCACTGCAAACTTGCTTGCTCTCAGTTCAGCATGTTCAGCACCTGATCCACCATATGCTCCTTGGTCACGCTCCAATTGAACCGGATCTCCCTGCCCTTGAGCTCAGCCAGAGGGACGGGAGCGGCGATACCTGTCGTCTCGGCGAGCTGATCGATGAGGCCCGTCCCCTGGGCCAGATCCGTCACGCCAATCGCGTTGAGCACACTGTCGCAGAACTTAAAGGGGCTGGCGGTAGAAACCACAACAGCGGGCGTGCTGTCCCCCGTCTCCTTCCGGTACTGGTCCAGCACATCGAAGGCCACGGCCGTATGGGGGTCAATCAAATAGTGCTTTTCCCGCCACATTGCGCCAATGACTTCCTTGGTCCGCGCGTCTCCGCAGTACCCGGCGGCAAAACTCTTGAAGAGCTTCCCCTTCAGGGCCTCGCTGACCTCGTATGTTCCGGATTCAGCAAGCTGGGCCATATAGCCCCG
>ERZ825896.4032-NODE-4032-length-11698-cov-7.141974_pt1 | contig 11698 bp, 9 predicted proteins | sample MGYA00519858_ERZ825896 | MGnify/ENA primary metagenome ERZ825896 (study PRJEB31778, sample SAMEA3449214) | human gut metagenome | biome: human gut; feature: human-associated habitat; material: faeces | place: United Kingdom | collected 2010/2012 ... | reverse complement strand
GCGGAAATAAGAAATTTAGACGCAAGATTGTTCGAGAAATCAACTTGTTGGCACACTAGCTTGATTCGGTTAAATTCCCATTGTAAGAATCTCCATCAGTACCCCAAGCAATGACGGATTCAAATTCATGGATACCAGAACTGGCACTGCCTCTGTGCCCAGCTCTTTCACTACTTTATAAACCTCTGTCTTCTGTGCATAGGTAATCTGTGCTTTTTCCAGAATCTCATAGACCTCTTCTGCATAATCTCTCTGATAAACAGCTGCATCTGCCGCAAAAGTAACCTTCACCTGTGCATCTGCCGGCACATCCTTGAGGATCACTATTGTTCCATGAAGCTTCTTATCCTCTGCGAACTCTGCATCCTTATATACCTGTCCGTTTACAGTAACCTCCTGCGGTTTGTCCTGAATGTTGCAGAAGCGGATCTTCCAGGAACGTTTCTGCGGGATCACTGCTGTATTTCCCTGTGCAGCTTCTACAATAAATACTGTTCCATTCTCATCTGCAGTCTTCGTCATTCTGGTGGATACCCAATTCTCATCCAGGTCTTCCGGTGTGTCCCCACCGTCTTCCCAGAGTACAAATTCTCCTGATTCTCCAGGATATACAAGTACTTCCAGTTTCTCAGGATTCTCAATGGAATTATCATATCCTTCCATGTCCTTCAGTGGAATGATGCTGCCTTCACGCACAAGTACCGGCATCTCATAAATATCTCTCCAGAGATCCACTTTTCTGCCGCCCTTATATGCTCTTCCGTTAAAGAAATCATACCAGATTCCCTGCGGAATCCATGTCTTTGCGCCTGCAAGTCCTGTTACCGGATCCAGCTTATCTGTGATTGGAGATACCATCATCTCTGTGCCGAAATAATAGTTGTTCGGTACTTCATAGGTTTCCTCACGCTCCGGCTCCAGATAATACATCGGCTGTACCAGCGGCAGTCCCGCTCTGCTTGCACGACGGTTCATGGTGTAAAGATACGGAACTAGCTTATGACGCAGTTTCAGGAAATTCTTCATTACTGTTTCTACAATCTGGTTGTATTTCCACGGTTCTTTTCCATTAAACGGGTTATCTGTGCTGTGCAGACGATTCATTGGTGAAAAGACTCCAAGCTGTACCCACCTTGCAGTGAGCTCGTCGTCTCTGTATCCAAACATATGTCCACCGATATCATGACTCCACCATCCAAAACCGATGTTGCTGGCATTTGCTGTGAAATATGGCTGGAATTTCAGACTCTCCCAGGTAATGAACGTATCACCGGAAAAACCAACCGGGTATCTGTGGCTTCCTGGACCTGCATATCTTGAGAAAGTCAGCGCACGTTTTCCTTTCCACTTGCTGTCCAGATAGTGATAGTGGTTCAGCATCCAGAGCGGATCCAGTCCCGGAACCTTGGTTACAGTTCCCTGCTGCCAGTCAAGCCACCAGAAGTCTACTCCCTCTTCTTCCATCGGATGATGCAGTTCCTCAAAATATGTCTCAATGAATTTCGGATCTGTCATATCAAAAAGTACCGGTTCCTTACTTGCAGGATCAATTCCCATCTTCTCTGCAACTCTCGGATAGGCTTCTTCATAAGCACGCACTCCATCTGCCGGATGTACGTTCAGTGTGATCTTATATCCATGTTTGTGCAGCCAGTCCATAAATTCAGGCGGATTGGGGAAAAACTTCTTATTCCAGGTATATCCTGTCCATCCGCTTCCATATACAGGAGGTACATCCTCTACCAGATGCCAGTCCATATCTACAACTGCAACAGAAAATGGCACTTCTTCTTTCTCAAAACGCTCTACCAGTTCTTTGTACTCTGTCTCTGTGTATTTGTGATATCTGCTCCACCAGTTTCCGAACGTATATCTTGGAAGCAGAGGTGTTTTTCCACATAATCTGTAAAAATCCTGCAGACATTCCACATATCTGTGACCATATCCAAAGAAATAAAAGTCTGCTCTGTTTCCCTGACGTGGCTCTACCATTCCATCTTCGCCCATAGCCATTGTGTGGGAATCATCCAGCACTGAAAAACCGTTTCTGGACATAATTCCATGACTCAGCGGAATCTCACCGTCTGCTTCATCCAGGGTTCTGGCTGTTCCCAGCAGATCTTTTGGTTCATCACCATAATGCCACACGCGCTCGCTGGCTTTTCCACCCGCTACACGTATCATCAGACCGCTTGGAGAAAATTTCTGCCTGTCATAGTGGATTTCCAGGTCTTTGGTGTAAATATGTAATTCCTCACCGCCATCGCTCACCCTGAATTCCGGCACCGGGAAATCACGATTGCATACCATCTGTGTTGCTCTGTCCTCAAATCCTCCGTCTTCGCTGTACTCAAAACGGATCAGGGCAGTTGTCAGCATTGTAATCCTGAAATGATCGCCCACGATCACAGCTTCCTTTCTGCATACAGGATTACCTTCCAGCACAAATTTCTTTAAGTTCATAAAAGCTTTTCCTCCTTTACATCAACAACAGTTGTAACAGCTGCTTTTATGTCTATTTTAATCTTCTGCAGTCTGATTGACAACGCCTTTTTTCAGCTACTGAACATTTATATGACATATACTTGTGATATTATTTTCTAGAACGTGTCTGAAAAATGCTTTACGCAAGATGTGCGTCACAATTTGCAGGAGATTTTGGGAATGATTTTCCAAACACACTCTAAAGCAGCTGCCGAAGAGGACGAATGATAATCCTGAGCACGCCGTAGTATAACTTCTTTTTCCGATTCAACACTTTCCCCTGGTACTTTGCGCCTTCGGTTTCCTGACCGTTTGCAAGTACCTCTTTGCTTTTTTCCATATAATCTGATTCTGTTTCGTGAATCTGCTGATTCAGTTTTTCGCTGTCAATTACCAGCATCAGTTCCGTATCCAGATAAGTACTTCGCATATCCAGATTATAGGAACCTACTACTGACAGACGGTCATTTATCAGCACAGCTTTTGTATGAACCGGATAATCATTCATCAGTTCATACACATCTGCCCCTGTTTCCAGAATTTTCTTTTTCTGATTAAGATAATCTGTACAGCCCCATGGATTAGAGCCTTTTTCCACTGCATTCAGCACGATCTGAAGTTTTGCATGATCTGAAATCCCCTGCAATACATCATACATGTAACCATTACAGATCACATAAGGAGTCTGTATTATTACATGATCTGCATTTTCAGTAAGATACTGAATTGTCTGGAGAACCTGCGGTGTTTTTCGTCCCGCCTCAATTCCATTATTGATCAGAGTGATCTTGTTTGCTTCTATCGTATCCTTTTCCCATGCACTGTAGGTTTCTATATCATTGTACCTTTTCAGCAGAGATATGTAAATTTCTTCCATGTGCCGGTATGCATCCGTATATCTGGAAGATTGTTTGCCTTTTTTAATGCTCACACAGCTTTCCTTCCATATTTTATGGAAATAATCCTCAAGCTGGTTCAGAGACTCTCCCTGTCCTTCTGATGTATCATACACCAGGATATCTCTGTCTTCATTAATGCCTTTTGTCTGATCCCCCAGAAAGATATCATTGCTGTTGCGTCCGCCCAGCAGATACATTTTCTCATCCACGATCAGATATTTATCATGCATGCGATAATTCACCTTAAACAGATTGACCGGTGTCACCGGATTGTAAACTCCCACTTCCACATTCTCATATGATGCCAGAGCCTGGAAATCGCTGCTTCCAGCCAGAAACAGTTGCTGATAAATTCCATCGATCAATAACTGAATCTTCACACCTCTTGCCGCAGCGCAATTCAATGCGGCAAGAATTTTAGTGCCATTATCATCCGCGCGTAAGTCAAAGGTAGACAGTACAATGCTCTCCTTCGCAGTGCCAATCATACGAAGCCTCCACAAAAGTGCCTCTTCATTATCGTCAATGCAGCAAATCCTTTCTACGCCTGCTGTCTCTGATGTAAATTCTGTCTTTCTCAGACTTTCCACATATGTTTCGTCCGGTTTCCTGCAAAAAAGAGGTGAAAGTATATTTACCAGCACCACGATCAGCAGGAAAAGGCAAAATATTTTTCCTGTTCTTTTTAGTATTTTTTTCATTCGATACCGTAACCTCCTTTGACCAGACCGGAACCCAGATATTTGACTTATTCCTCTTCTTTCGACAATACACTGAGTATAGAGTATAACATAATCAGAAGCCATAGTGCATCTTTTGATACGAAAAGCGTTAAAATCTTTTCACAAACCCTTTTCTTTTTCTTGCAATGTCTTATATGTTTCCGACTTATAAAAATTCAATGTCATCAACTCTTTCCAACAGGGAGGGATTTCAATGTTATCAGGATGGTTTGTATAAAGTGTGATGACTGGTTATAAAGAGAGTTTATCTGCATCTTGCACAGCAGTCTTCTCTCCTGCATGAAGATATTTACCAGCTTGACCCTGTGTTCTTCAAGCGCTATCAGCAGCATAAAATACTTTTACGCCCTTGTGGAACTTTCTCCGCAAGGGCGTAAATATTTCATTTCTATCTATTTCCCAGACACCTTTATTTTTCACTTTCCCGTAAAACATAAAAAACACCGTCCCCGCGGCAATCGCTTTGTCCGCAAAAACAGTGTTCTTAGTGCGCCTTCAGGGGTTCGAACCCTGGACACCCTGATTAAGAGTCAGGTGCTCTACCAACTGAGCTAAAAGCGCATATTCTTTTGTTTTTCTCTGTGTTGAAGTTTTGCATCACCTTCAACGCAAGTGATATTATATATAATAGTCGTTTAAATGTCAATAGGTTTTTTCAAAAAAAATCAGATTTTTTTTTATTTCATTTATTTTTCCTTTTTTTCGTCGTTTTGGGACATTTTGTTAAGTGTTTTATTGACCTCTTCTGCGGATTTCCGCAGGCGGCTGAAGGTATTATCAAAGTTTTTGTGTTCATAGCGGAATTGTAGCATCTTATTATGGAAAAAACTTTTTCGTTTCACTGGCTGACTCCTTCGGGGCGCTTCGCGCCCCGAAATTTTCTTATACTATAATATGCACTGCCAGCCACAATAGATAATCAAATGAATAATCGCAATCCACTTCACTACGGAATTGCTATAAACCAGATGATTGCTCTGCTTTTTTATCTGTGACACCCTCTGGAAATCACCATCTTACAGATTGGATTTCCCATAGAAGAAAATTTCTCTTCATATTCTGTCATAACATTTCCCTGTACCATCTCTTCATTATGATGCAGATCAAAGGTAGAAGCTTCCAGATTCCATCCGGCTTCCTCCACTTCTTCCAGGGAAAATTCAAACAGTTCCTTATTATCTGTCTTAAATTCCACTTTTCCATCCTGAACCAGAATCTGGTCGTAACGTGCCAGAAATTCTCTGGATGTCAGGCGACGTTTTGCATGGCGGGCTTTTGGCCATGGATCGGAAAAGTTCAGATAAATCTTATCTACTTCACCTTTCTCAAAGATTTCCGGCAGAAGTCTGGCATCCACTCTCATAAAAAATAAATTAGAATAAACCTCTCCATTCTCCTCCAGTTCTTCTCTCTTCTGCAATGCGCGAAGAAGAACGCTGTCATACATCTCGATTCCTATATAATTGATATCCGGATGCAGCCGGGCCAGATCCATAAGAAATCTTCCTTTTCCCATCCCTACTTCAATATGAAGAGGCTGCTTTTTCACAAAAACCTCCCCCCAGTGTCCTTTCTTTGTCTGTGGTTCCTGCACCACATAAGAGCTCTCCAGAATTGCATCCTGAGCTCCCGGAATATTTCTTAATCTCATAAAAATCTCCTGTTCCTTTTCTTATATCTCCAGAGCGTGTTTGAAAAATGCTTTACGCAAGATGTGCGTGCAATTTCCTGCCACCAATAAACTACCATACCATACTCCTAACGTCAATTACATCCCGGACAGATATTCGCAGGAGATTTCTTTAACTTGTCTAAAAAATAACAATTTTTTTATTTCTGGAAAAAATTTAGATGGTTTTTTTTAACAAAAGGGTGTATGATATCTAACAGATATTACTATTTTTCACATAGTAAATCTGGTTTTTTTGTAAAATTTTGACAACCAAGGAGGTTGAAGATGGAGCAGATACTTAACAAATTATCTGAAATCGAGCTTACAGCCCAACGCATCATGGAAGACTGCGACCGGCAAAAGCAACAGCTTTCTGAAGAGGCAGAACAGAAATGTAAAAATTATGACAGACAGCTGGAATCCCGGACAGCAGAGCAGATTCGACGGATCCGTCAGCAACTGGAAGAAGAAAAAGATTCTCGCCTGGCACAGTTACGTGCAGACACAGACGCTACCTTTTCTTCACTGGATGCTCATTACGAACAGCAGCACTCACAACTTTCCAGAGAATTGTTTGAGAAAATACTGACTATGTAAAGATCTGTCTCAAACGCTAAATGACATCAGGAAAGGAAGTGAAAAACAATGGGAGGCGTACTCTCCTACAGCGGACTTTCCACGAAAATCCGCGCAATGCAGAGCAGGCTTACTACCATGGATCAGTTCGAGGAAATCCTCCAACTCTCCGATGTCACGCAGGTAGCCGCCTATCTGAAGCGAATGCCGGAATACTCTTCCAGGTGGGATGCACTGGATGAAAATACCCTGCACCGTGGCCAGATTGAGAAGCTTCTGAAGAAATCCATATTCCAGAATTTCTCCAGAATTTATCACTTTGCCAACCCGGAGCAGCGTAAATTTCTGGATCTGTATTCCAAGCGATATGAAATCCGTGTACTGAAGGAAGTCATGACAAATATCTTCGATCACCGCGACACGGATCCTGTAGATGTTTCTCCGTACCGTGAATTTTTCCGTCTGCATTCCAATATTGATGTAGACCGGATCACTACCTGTTCCACCATGGAGGAACTGATCTCCTGCCTCAAAGGAAACGAATTTTACATCCCGCTTTCGAAGATCCAGGAGCATGAAACAGCACTTCTCTTCGACTATGGTATGGCACTGGATCTGTACTATTTTACCCAGATCTGGAACATCCGTAAGAAGCTGTTTAAAGGTAAAGATCTGGAAGAGATTACCTGCACTTACGGCGAGAAATTTGATATGCTGAACCTGCAGTTTATCCAGCGTTCCAAAAGGTATTACAACATGGATCCGGCAAGTATTTATGCCCTGCTGATCCCTGTAAATTATAAGTTAAAGAAAGAAGAGATCACAGCTTTGGTGGAAGCACCTTCATACGAAGAAGGTCGAAGAATTTTCCAGAAAACATGGTACGGCAACAAATATGAACAGCTTACCGCAGCCAATCTGGAAGAATTCTACAACCACATCCACCGCTCGATCCTTGAGAAGGAATCCCACAGAAATCCATATTCTGTAGCAGTGATCTATTCTTATCTGTATAACAAGGAACACGAAGTAAACCGCCTGACTATCGCCATTGAATGCGTACGTTACGGTGTGCAGCATGATGAAGCCATGCGTTATATTTGCAACAGTTGATTTCTATATGACGCATAACTGAATAACTGCTTCGCAGTTTAAAGAACATTAACCAGGAGGTGAATTTATGATTGAGAAAATGAAGTTCCTGAGCATTACCGGTCCTAAGGCCGATATTGACAGAGTGGTAAACACCTATCTTTCCAAGTACGAAATTCATCTGGAAAATGCCCTTTCCGAGCTGACCGCAGTAGAGAGTCTTTCTCCGTTTATGGAAATCAATCCATATAAGGAAGCACTCTCTACTGCCAACAGTTTCTATGATGAACTGGCAGATCCGGAGAAGATTTCTGCCAAACCCATGGATACTGAACAGGCTTTAAATACAATCCGCCGGATTCAGTCTGATTATCAGGAACTAAGCAATAAACGTGCTGATCTGGAGAGTCAGCTTGCAGCTCTGGATGAATCTCTGCGAGTGATCCGCCCGTTCAGAAATATTAATTACAATATTTCCTCAATCCTGAAATTCCAGTTCATCCACTTCCGTTTCGGAAGGATTGAGAAGGAATATTACCAGAAATTTGAAAAGTATATTTACGAAAATCTGGACACAATTTTCATTAAATGTGATGAAGATGACCAGTATGTCTGGGGTCTGTATTTTGTCCCGGAGCACGAAGCCCAGAAAGTAAAAGCCGTCTATTCTTCCATGCACTTCGAGCGTATTTATATGCCGGATACTTATGAGGGAACAGCAAAAGAAGCTTTCGAACAACTGACTGAAACACGCAACAGAGCTGCTGCTGATCTGGCATCTGCCGATCAGAAAAAAGCAGATTTTCTTCTTAGAAATCAGAAGGATATCGTTGCATCACGCAATGCTATCGCACAGCTTTCCGGTAACTTTGATGTGCGCAGACTTGCGGCATGTACACATGGGGATAAAGACGTTTTCTATATCTTATGTGGATGGATGACAGAGAAAGATGCCCATTCTTTCCAGAATGATATCAAAGACGACAGCCGCATTTTCTGTATTATTGACGGTGAAGAGGACGAACATCTGAAGCCAGGCATCCACCAGCAGCCACCTACCAAACTGAAGAACCCGAAACTGTTTAAACCATTTGAAATGTACATTAAGATGTATGGTCTTCCGGCCTATAACGAGATGGATCCCACATGGTTTGTAGCACTGACTTATTCCTTTATTTTCGGTGCAATGTTCGGTGATGTGGGACAGGGATTGCTGCTCTTTATCGGAGGTTTCCTGCTTTATAAATTCAAACATATCACACTGGCAGGCATTATCAGTTGTGCAGGTGTGTTCTCCACAATCTTCGGATTTATGTTCGGAAGTATCTTCGGATTCGAAGATGTGATACCTGCCCTGTGGCTTCGCCCGATGAACAATATGATGTCAGTTCCGTTTATCGGAAAGCTGAATACAGTATTTATTGTTGCCATTGGTTTTGGTATGTGCCTGATCCTTTTATGTATGGTATTTAACATCCTGAATGCCTGGAAAGCCGGAGATGTAGAACACATCTGGTTTGATACAAACTCAGTAGCTGGTCTGGTATTCTACGGCTCTGCAGTTGTCTCCATTGCACTTATACTGAATGGCAAAACACTTCCCGGCGGAATCGTACTGTTTATCATGTTCGGCGTACCATTGATCCTGATCTTCCTGAAAGAGCCACTTACAGCCCTCATTGAGAAGAAATCAGAAGTTATGCCAAAAGAGAAGGGAATGTTCGTTGTACAGGGACTTTTTGAAATGTTTGAAGTCCTGTTAAGCTACTTCTCCAATACCCTTTCCTTCGTCCGTATCGGAGCTTTCGCAGTCAGCCATGCAGCGATGATGGAAGTCGTTCTCATGCTTGCAGGCGCAGAAAGCGGAAACCTGAACTGGATAGTAGTAGTTCTGGGAAACCTTTTTGTATGTGGTATGGAGGGCCTGATCGTCGGTATCCAGGTGCTTCGTCTGGAATATTATGAAATGTTCAGCCGCTTCTACAAAGGTACAGGACGTAAATTTGAGCCGTTCCGCTCTGTAAAATAGACAGAAAGATCATCAGAAATTATACTATTTTCATTTATATATCATCCTCGGGAAACCCATATCTGTCGGTCAGCCAGATATTCGAAGCCGAATAAATATGATATATATGAACAGCAAAATCAAGAACTAAGAGGAGATTTAATTATGACAACAATCGCACAGATCATTTTAGCAATCGCACTGGTACTCAGCATCATTCTTCCATTTGGCTACTATCTCATCGGTGAAAAAAACCGCGGACGTTACAAAACAGCTCTCGGTGTAAACGCATTCTTCTTCTTTGGAACCATGCTTATCGCCATTGCAGTTATGTTCACAGGTGCTTCTTCCGTACAGGCCGCTGCAGGCTCTGAAGGCACACTTGCAACAGGTATGGGTTATATCGCAGCAGCTCTTGTAACCGGACTTTCCTGTATCGGTGGTGGTATTGCCGTTGCCAGTGCGGCAAGCGCAGCCTTAGGTGCTATCAGCGAGGATCAGAGTATCCTTGGTAAATCCCTTATTTTCGTAGGTCTTGCAGAAGGTGTTGCCCTTTATGGACTGATCATCTCCTTCATGATCCTGGGACAGTTATAAGATGCAGATGTTTTTGATCAGCGACAATATCGATACCTACACAGGGATGAGACTGGCAGGTGTGGAGGGCGTGGTCGTACACACACATGATGAATTAAAAGATGCTTTGCAGACAGCTATCTCCAATAAAGAAATCGGAATCATACTCCTGACCGAGAAATTCGGCCGGGAGTTTCCCGAAATTATAGATGATGTAAAGCTTCATCACAAGACCCCTCTGATCATCGAAATTCCCGACAGGCACGGTACTGGCCGCAAACCGGATTTTATCACTTCATATGTGAATGAAGCTATTGGTTTAAAACTGTAAAACAATTACCAATAGTAAATCTAATGTTACTGTTCACACACCACTATCTCGAGACATACAAGCCAAAATCCCATTGCCGCAGGCAATTTTCATGGGCTGATGTTCACGCATACGGAGGAACGAACATGAACAAACAGGAACTTCAGCTGAAGGCAAATGAAGTCCGCAAAGGCATTGTGACTGCAGTCCATGCAGCCAAAGCCGGACATCCGGGCGGATCGCTTTCCGCAGCAGATATTTTTACTTATTTATATTTTGAAGAATTAAATATTGATCCAAAAGATCCGAAGAAACCGGACAGAGATCGTTTTGTACTGTCCAAAGGCCATACTGCACCGGGACTGTATTCCGCACTGGCACTGCGCGGCTATTTCCCGGTCGAGGATTTAAAGACACTGCGTCACTTCGGTTCGTATTTGCAGGGACATCCGGACATGAAGCATATTCCGGGTGTGGATATGTCGAGCGGTTCCTTAGGACAGGGAATTTCCGCAGCAGTCGGCATGGCACTTGCAGGAAAGGCAGGTTCAGCTTCAGCTGCCCCGCGGGAATGACAGCATTCCTCCTTTCCGGCAGTATTTCTGCCTGATATGTTTGTTCTTGCCCAATTGGCCTGCGCAGCCCTTGCAATCTACTTTTCGGTATGATATGATACCGAAAAGTAGATGTCTATATATGTAGAGGAATTAACGCATGGCTGTGTCTCTTTTACTCACGGGGTTCCCTGGAAGCATGGATCGCGGCTGGCTGGGATGGAGCACGGTCGTGCTTTTAAAGCAAGGCAAAAAAAACATCCTGTTTGATACGGGAAATTATAACGACCGTGCGCAGCTGATTGACAGGCTGCAGCAGCACCGTTTAACGCCGCAGGACATAGACCAGGTCGTACTGAGTCATTTGCATTTTGACCATGTCATGAATATAGATTTGTTCCGTAACGCAGAAATTTTTGCCGGCGCGCAGGAGCGCGAGCAGACCGAAGATCTCGCAACACCACAGCTCTATTTGGAGCGTTTGAACAAATCCCACCAAGTCAATTGGATTCATCAGGAAACGGCGCTTTGCGCGTCCGTAACGTTACTCCCGACGCCGGGTCATACGCCCGGATCGATTTCGCTGCTATTTCAGGATCAACAAAAAAGCATAATTTTGTGCGGAGACGCAGTAAAAAGCCGAAGGGAATACAATGGCTGCCGGAATACCCCCTCCGTAACGGCTTGGGCAAATCGGGCGGATTGGATCGTCCCCGGGCACGATAAACCCTTTACAAGGGAAGGCGTGTACTGCAATGCCCCAGCGCAGAACAGGATACAGGCC
>ERZ825896.4030-NODE-4030-length-11707-cov-3.471850_pt1 | contig 11707 bp, 10 predicted proteins | sample MGYA00519858_ERZ825896 | MGnify/ENA primary metagenome ERZ825896 (study PRJEB31778, sample SAMEA3449214) | human gut metagenome | biome: human gut; feature: human-associated habitat; material: faeces | place: United Kingdom | collected 2010/2012 ... | reverse complement strand
TGTTTTTTCAGAAAGGGCTTGCCTCCATCGAACATTCGTGCTATCCTTTTAAACAGGGGGCTGAGACTATGGACCGGGTTATTCTGCACTGTGATTTGAACAGCTTTTATGCCTCGGTGGAGCTGCTGGAACACCCTGATCTGCGCTCCCTCCCCGTCGCCGTGTGCGGCGATCCGGAGAGCCGTCACGGCATCATCCTGGCCAAAAACGAGCCTGCCAAAAAATTTGGCGTCAAAACCGCCGAGACCATCTGGCAGGCCCGGCGCAAATGTCCCAATCTGGTCCTGCTCTCCGCCCACCATCAAAAATACCGCCGCTACTCCCGGCTGGTCAACGCCATTTATGACCGCTATACCGACCTGGTGGAGCCCTTCTCCATCGACGAGAGCTGGCTGGACGTCACAGGAACCCTCCACCTCTTCGGCGGGGACGGGCGGGCCCTGGCCGACGAAATCCGCCGGGCTGTGCGTGAGGAGCTGAACCTCACCGTATCGGTAGGCGTCTCCTTCAACAAGGTGTTTGCCAAAATGGGCAGCGACTATCAAAAACCAGACGCCACTACCGTGATCAGCCGCGACAACTATCGGGACCTGATCTGGCCGCTGCCGGTGACCGAACTGCTCTTCGTCGGCAGAGCAGCCGCCAGGACCCTTTCCAGCTATGGGATTGAGACCATCGGCGATCTGGCAGCTTTTGATAAGGAAGCTTTGATGCATATGCTGGGCCGCCAGGGCGCTGTGCTTCACGACTATGCCACCGGGGCTGAACACGCCCCCGTGGTGCCCGCCCGGGACATGCCCGGTCCCAAATCCGTGGGCAACGGCCTTACCTTCCGCCGGAATCTGTTGGGCTGGAGTGACATTCAAGCCGGAGTTTCCATGCTGTCCGACAGCGTGGCCGCACGCCTGCGCAGCCATGGCCTCAAATGCGCCACCGTCCAAGTCACCATCCGTTCCCCCGACTTTAAAGACATCTGCCGTCAGAAGCCGCTGGACGTCCCCAGCTGCCTCACTGTTGAGATCTCAGGGGCCGTTATGGAGCTGATCCGGTCCTGCTGGGATCCCCGCGCCCCTATCCGGGCCCTGACCATCACTGGCCAAAACCTGATTCCCGAGCAAGAGGCCGCCGAACAGCTGAACCTCTTTTCCGCAGGCATACCGGCCAAGCGGGAACGGCGGGAACGGCTGGAACGGACTGTAGACGGCATTCGGGGAAAATACGGCAAAGAATCCATCCGTTTTGCCGCTGCCCAAGGCGACGCTGGAAAGGATGCGGAGTGAGCGCCGGCTCAGGCGGTCACTCCCCTGCCTCCTTCAGCACCGCCTCCATGCTGTCAAGGCGCTTCACGGCCTCCCAGGTCCGGCCGTCCTCCGGCGCCCCGCCGGTCCTCCACTGCTCTGCCACTCCCAGGTCCTCCGTCACTGCCACACAGCGGCTGCGGCCATCCCCGTAAAGGCGATCCCGGCGCAAAAGCAGGTAGACCAGATTACGCTTTTCCGGCATACTCCCATGGCGCTTGATAAAGCACTCCTCCAGCTCCCGGTCCTCTGTTCCAAAATAGCTATCCACTATCTTTACCTCCCTCATTTTGCCGTTTTTTCATATCTGTGTTGTATATGTATCATACCATAAATGACATTTTCTAAGGAAGGAGAATCAACATTTGGATCTGTTGAATTTGATGCAAAACCGCCGCAGCATCAGAAAATACTCTGGAGAGCCGGTGCCGGAGAAGGCGCTGGAGCAGGTACTCCAGGCTGGAATGCTCTCCCCGTCCGGCCATGCCCTTCGTCCCTGGGAGCTGATTGTCGTACGCAACCGCGAAACGCTGGACGCCCTCTCCAGATGCAAGGCAGGCGCGGCACAAATGCTCAGGGGCGCAGACTGCGCAGTCGCTGTCATCGGAGATCCGGAGCGGTCCGACGTATGGATTGAGGACTGCGCGGCTGTGATGACAAACATGCATCTGATGGCCCACGCCCTTGGACTGGGAAGCTGCTGGGTCCAGGGCCGCCTCCGGGAAGCCCCGGACGGGCGTGAAACTGAGGAGTATGTGCGGGACCTTCTGGGGTTTCCAAAGCACTTTAAGCTGCTGGCCATCCTCTCCATTGGCATTCCGGAATCTTCTCTAAAGTCCCGGACGCTGGACCAACTTCCCGCGGAAAAAATACACTGGGAGCATTTTTAGAGATTGCCGCCGGAATACCTCTGCCTTATAAGATCTTGACAGGAAAAGCGGCCGCCCACCGGGCGGCCGCTTTTCCTAGGGAGTTCAAGGTATTGACTCAGGCTGCGCTTGCTCTGCAGCCGGTCTTACAAAAAATAATTTTTAAGGAAACCGGACTTCACAGTTTAAACCTCTGCACCTGCTCTCCGCTGTGACCAAGCCAATATGGACACTGGATTAATAGCGATAATGATTGCAAAACTCAGTCAGTTCCTCCCGAAGCACCTTAGACCACCACTCCTTGCCCTGGGCAAAGCTGAAACGCGGGATATAGCATCCACCCTCCGCATTTTTCATCAGGCTCTCCCTGATATCCGCACGAAGCGCCTCCTCTGTCAGCGTACCTGCCAGCGATTCAGCCTGGTACCTCTGGTAGTTCAAAGCGCACTGGTAGAGCAGCTTATCACCTGTAATTGCTTTCATCTTCGGAATGTTTACAATGTCCATTCCCTGGAACGAGTCGCAGCCCAGCTCGACAAAATCCGGAATCAGCTTGCTGACCTCTCCGCAGGAGTGAAGTTCAAAGAACATCCCGTGCTCGTGGCAGCGGTCCACCGCTTTCTTCAGCTGAGGCTTGAACAGCTCCCGGAAGATCTCCGGCGAGAAGAACAGATTGAGCTGGGTTCCATAGTCGTCATGGAAGGTCAGCACATCGGGCTTGTAGTATTGAGCGAGCTTGTCAATCAGCTTGAGCTTATACTCCATCAGAGCGTCCAGGAAGGCGCTGACTTCCTCTGGTTCTGTCAGGAGCGCGCACAGGGCGTTTTCAAATCCCATCAGCATGTGCATTCGCTCAAAGGGGCCGGCAAAAACGGTCAGCGTAACCAGCTTGTTCTCCCGATCGCACTGATCCGGCTTATCTACCGCAACCGCATGTTCCCAATCCCAGTTGTCCAGATCGGGAAAATGGATCTTCTCACGCCAATCGCAGATGTCGTCCATCATCGGCGGCTTTTGATGGTCGGGCATAAGGGCAGCGCCAGCCTCGCCGTCGATCCAGTCCAGTCCGAACCAGTCCTTTCCCGGCTTCTTATAAGGCGGATGCTCCCAGAACCCGCTGTTTCCACACAGCTGCAGCGATGTGGGCGCGCAGGGTACCCGCTCAGGCAGCTCGTGGCGGTACACCTTCAGTGCATTTTCCCTCTCGGTGAGGTGGGTTGTTTCCTGCATATCCAATTTCCTCCTTAATCAGTCAAGGATATACGTAAAGCCTAAATCCGGAAGATGTTGCAAATTCCCAGCAGCGTGAGCAGCGCACAGAACAGCAGCGTTACCAGCGCCACGACAAACTGACGTCTTACCAGGCTCTCGCTGATGCTGTTGGGGGCCAGGGCGATGAGCTGGGCGCCTGCCGAGGAGAACGGGGAGAACGGAGTGATCAGCGCGCCAATCTGCGCGGCTGCGTAGAGGGCCACAGGGTTCAGGCCGGTTGCGGCCGCAAGCGCGGGCACCATGGGGAACAGAAGGGGCAGTACCACGCTGGTTCCGCTGGCGAACAGGCTGAGCACGCCGCCGAGGATGCAGAACAGGGGGGCGACCAAAATCTTGGGAATGCCGCTGCCGAACGCAGCGCTGATGACCTCGATCATCCCCGCCTCTTTTGCAATGCTCATCAGGAAGCTCACGCCGGCAATCATCAGGATAGTGCCCACCGGAACCCTGCTGATAACCTTCTTCGCATCCCCCAGCTTCAGCAGGGTAGCAAATAGTGCAAAGATGACCAGAATAGCCTGCGGTTTACAGAGCGCTACGAAATTTTTAAAGACAACACTGTCGGCTGGGGCCAAGGTATTCCAGATGCTGGGGATTACCATCAGCAGGAAGGAAATCACAATCAGCACGAACGTCTTCTTCTGTACGGGAGTATAGTCGGCGGGCTTCTCAGTAAGGATTTCGAGCGTCTGCCCCTTGCCGGCCCCCTTTGCGGCGTGCTTGTGGCGGAATACCATATAGTACACGATAACGGCGGCCATGCAGATCACCTGAGAGATCAGGAACGTACTATAGGTCATGAGATAGGTCGTAATTGCAGTCGCGGTATCCATACCGTTGGCTTCTACCAGGCCATACAGGACCACGCCGCTTCCGGTCCAGGGATTCATGGTGCCGCAGTTATAGCCCATGGCAATGGAAAAGCCAATCACGATCGGGTCGATACCGGCCCGAAGCGCGATGGGGAATCCAATGGGGGCCAGCAGCAGCAGCGCACTGGGGCCGGAGCCCAGGAAGCCCAGCACACCCGCCAGCACGAAGAATACCCAGGGCAGAAGTTTGACCTGACGCCGGAACACCCACAGCACCTTGCTGCCAAATACGTCCAATGTACCATTTTCCCGCGCAAAGCCAAAGAATAGCGCGGAGGCAATCATAAAGAAGATCAGGTTGTCCGGCCAGAAGCCAAACACGGTGTTGACGCTCTGCCCCTGCATCAGGCAGCCGATGACAAATGCAAACGCCATTGCCAAAACGCCCATATTGACGCTCCATTTGAAGCTCACGATAATGGAGATCGCAATGGCGATTACACAGGTAACCAAGATAACGCTGTTACTCACAGGTTACACTCCTCTCAACAATCTCATTCTGATTCTTTTGAATGACAGCATGTGGAATCACTCTCTCTTACGCTGAGGCTCTGTGTGCGCTGTAAAACTCCTCCACCGCGGCGAAAAAAGCGTCAATGTTTTCCCAGGGTGAGAGCGGCGGGATATCACAGCCCGAGGAAATGAGGAAGTTCTTGTGGCCGCAGCAGGCCTTCATCACCCGCAGTGTCTCGCTGCGTACAAACTCCGGTGTGCCGTTGCGGAATGCGGATACCGGATCCACGTTGCCCATGGTCAGAATATCCGGAGGCATCTGAGCCAGCATTTCCGCCATATCCACAGCATTCCCGAAGTGATAGGCAGCCGCGCCGGTCTCCAGAACCTGGGGCACCAGCTTATTGACCGCGCCTCCGCAGTTGTGGTAAATGACAATAAAATTGTCGTCCTGAACTTTCTCAATCACCCGCTTGATATACGGGGAGGAGAATTCCCCGCACAGGCCGGGAGACAACAGTCCTGCAGCCGGCTCTGCAATGACCACGCCGTCGGCCCCTACCGCCTTGTACGCCTTGATGTACTCCAGGAGAAACGCCTCCGCCTTTTCCAGCGTGGTATGAACCATCTCGGGCTCCTCATAGCAGTTGACCATAATTTCTGTCATGTCCATGAGGCGCCCCGCCAGAGAATAGGGGCCAATTACGCCGGCGAAAACCGGACGGTCCGTAATCAGCGATTTCGCTTTTCCAATGGCCTCCACATACAGTCCGGTCCGTCCGCTTCCAACCGAAGGAATTTCCAGCCGATCGGCATCCTCAGGACAGTGGAGCACTGCTCCGATTACCGTGGGCACTTCATCATCGGTTACCCGGATCTCCGCGCCAAAACACTCGGCCTCCACCGAGAGATCCATCATGGACACAGAGGCCGCCGCAGGACAGCGCTTGGCAACCTCAGCCATTCCCCGGGCCTGGGCGTCGCTGCTGGCAATGAGCTCCCGGACGGTAATCCCCATCAGCTGCGTAGAGGGAAAGGACAGCACAGGCATGGCTTTACGTGTCTGAGCGGACATGGTATCCGCCAGCCACTGCTTCATATTCATTCTTTTCATCACCTCCTTTTATGCGGTCAGGAGCTCGGCGGCCTTCTCTGCGGCGGACGCAGCGTCCGGCGTATAGGCGTCGGCGCCGATATTCTGGCAGAACTGCTCTGTGGTGGGGGCGCCGCCAATCATAATCTTGACCTGGCTGCGAATCCCCGCCTCCTTTGCGGCCTTTACCACGTCGGCCATCACCGGCATCGTGGTGGTCAGGAGCGCGGAACAGGCGATGATCTGACATCCCTGCTCCTTAGCCGTCTGCACAAAGGTTTCGGGCGCGACGTCCACGCCCAGGTCGATCACTTCAATCCCTTTCCCTTCAAGCATCATACGCACCAGGTTTTTGCCGATGTCGTGCAGATCACCCTTCACGGTTCCCAGGCAGGCCTTTCCGATTGGCTCCATCCCGGCTGCGTTCATCAGCGGCTTGAGCAGCTCCGTTCCCGCATTCATCGCGCGAGCGGCCACCAGTACCTCTGGAACGAAAACCTCATTGTTCTTAAACTTCGCGCCCACTACGTTCATGCCGGGCAGCAGACCATTCTCCAAAATCTCCTTGGCGGAGTACCCCTCCTCAATCGCCTTGTTCACCAACTCCTTGACCAGCTTTGCTCTGCCCTTTTGCAGAGCTTCGGACATTTCGGACAAAATACTCATTCTTGGCCACTCCTTCTCTAAACTTGTCTAAAAACTCCAACCTTTTGTTTGAAAAGCAGAAAAATGTGGAGCTCCTCTCCCTTTCTGTTATTTAATTATACAGAAAGCCAGATCCTTGCTCTTGTAATTTTCAACGATCTATGGTAAAAACGTACTGTATCATTTTGGCGAAATTAGCACGCATGGAAAGGAGTTCCAAGCTTTGTCTACTTCTTCCAAATCTTTTTCTCCGCTTGATCTGGATACGGGCCGCGATATTCTGGAATCTCTTCACGCGGTCACCGGCGTACCCTGCCGCCTGTTTGACGCCAGCGGCACCCTGGTCATCCGGGCCGGTGTGGAAACGGAAACCTGCGTTCTGTGCCGCCTGCTCCAAAAGGCGACCGGTGAAGCGCCTCACTGCGCGCTCGTACACCGCCACGGCGCAGAGATGGCCCATCGCTTCGGCGGCCGCTATATCTATTCCTGTCCCTCTGATATGGTCTACTTCTCCTCCCCGCTGATGCAGGGCGGACAACAGGTGGGCGCTCTGGTGTGCGGTCCTGTGCTGCTCATGGACGTGGACGACTACCTGGCAAGCTCTTCACTCGCCCAGGTGCTGTCTTCTGAAGATCGCGAGGTGCTGCGCAGCGCCTTAAACACCTTTTATCGGGCGGAACCCAAGCAGCTCAGTCATTTTTCCAATCTGCTGTTTGCCGTCGCAGTCTATATTGGAGGAAGCAGCCTGTCCCTGCTGCGCCAGCAGCGGCAGACCGAGCAGCAGCAGACTTTGGGAGACTTTGTTCAGCAGTGGAAGAATGACGGCTTTCCCGGCGAATATCCTACCGTCAAGGAGCGTCAGCTCAACGCCGCTGTCCGTGCCGGCGACGAGGTCACCGCGCGCCGGCGGCTAGAGGAGCTCATGGGCTTTATTCTGTATTCCACTGCGGGCAATCCCCAGGAATTTCGGGACAGAGCAGTGGAACTGCTGACTATGACCTCCCGGGCCGCCATGGCCGGCGGCGCCAGTCCCTTTTTTGTCCTGAACCTGAACAGCAAGGCGATGCGGGAGCTGGAAAGCGCCCGCAACATAGAGGATATGACGCTCTCGCTCTCGAACCGGGTGGAGCAGTACGCCGGCCTGATCAGCGATATTCCTCCATCCAAGCACAGGAAGGTGCTCCGCCGGGCACTGAACTATATCAGACAGAACTATATGCGCCCCATCGGACTGGAAGAGGTTGCCGCCCACGTGGGAATGTCGCCCAACTATTTCAGCAGCATCTTCCGCAAGGAAAAGGGCTGTTCTTTCCGGCACTATCTCAATCAGGTCCGGGTGGAAAACAGCCAGGTCCTCCTCCTCGCCTCGCCGGAACTGTCTATTCTTCAAATCTGCAATATGTGCGGTTTTGAGGACCAGGCATACTTTGTAAAGGTATTTCAACGGCATACCGGCACTACCCCCTCTCGTTTTCGGATTCAGCACTCCCGGATCCTGCGGGAAAAGGAGCGCAGTACCGAAGATTGATATGCTTCTGCCAAAACACATTTCCGGAAATTTTTTTCAATAACCTATTGACAAATCTGTTCTGTTTGGTATAATAAATTTCGCGCTTGTGAAAGGGCATGTGTAAAATAGCCGGATTGTGTAAGGGTAGCACGACAGACTCTGACTCTGTTTGTGAGGGTTCGAATCCTTCTCCGGCTGCCAAAATAAAAGCCGCCGAAATCCTTGGTTTTAATGGATTTCGGCGGCTTTTATTTTCACTGACTTATAGCAGCAAAGCATATCGCGATTCAATCTCAATCTGGGAGTTACTGTATAAAGGGTGGTTTACACCGCCTACTGCATTACATCGGCTGACGGTTCATTTGTGGCAGAGTGACAACCAGCAGAGGGAAAGGAGACGCATATACAATGGAGCATGGCACGCTGGTAGGTGGCCATGCTCCATTGTGTATGCGTCTCCCAGCTCCCCGACAAATGGGAAGTTGATGAAACGATTATATCCACCATTCGGGTGTTAAATCTTCGAGAGTTACTATCCTCTCATTTTCATAATCCATCATTATTTCAATCTTCCTATATTCTTTTGGCATTAACTGTGTCATAAATTCCCGACACGCTCCACATGGGGGAATGGATTTACCATCTCTATCAATAGCAATAACTCGCTTTATAGCATCTTCCCCATTAGTAATCATGTTAAAAATAGCATTACGTTCAGCACAAATCCCCAATGTACACGCTGTATCTACACAAACTCCAACATATATTTTGCCTGATACTGATTCTACTGCTGCGGAAACTCCGCCTGCCTCAATGATTTTAGAGACATCTCGTGGTCTTAATACTTGTTTTGCTGCTTTATACAATTCTTCCCATTTACTATCCATGGATTTAATCTCCTTTTCAAATTACCGTTTATCGCTCTGTTTAGCATAACTATAGCACACAAAGAAAATCGCTTTCAAGTTGTCCCTGCTCAGAAAGTATTTATACCAAGGGCGCACTTACTCACCACCCGCAAGCGGGTGGTGGTACTGCCTGACGGCAGCCGTGCGCTCTCCGAGGGGGACACGCCAGCAGGCTCCGACCTGCTGGTTTCAAAATATGTTCTTTTTGGGAATAACCCCTTGACAAATCGCTTACTGAAATAAAATTATTTTAGATTAGGGCTTGTTTGAACATTGGCGATTTGTCCAGCGGCGAGCAATTTTGGGCCGCCGTCCCGCTACAGCATCAGGCTGAACAGCCAAGAACTCGGCCAAATCAAAATCAGGGCGGGCAGCAAATTTACAGCGCTCATTCGCTTAATCTGCGCAATGTTCAGGCCTAAAACCAGCGTAAGAACGCCTCCAACCGCAACAAAATCGTTGAGCATGGATGGATCTATGTAGGGTACCATGAACTGAGCGCAGTAGAAGCAGGCGGACAAAATAATAAATTGGGGCAGGACAATCAGGTTCATAGCTCTGCCAAGCGTTGCACCAAAAATGGTAGCGGCAAAGATATCCATAACCGCTTTTGAGAGCAGAATGGTGAAATCTCCGGAAATTCCTTCATTGATTGCGCCGAATATATTCGTGCCGCTCGCGCAGAACGTAACTGCGACAATGAGATAAAATCTCATATATTCATCCTGGTCGTCTGATATTTGAAAGTGAAGCTTATTGAGCGCCGCTTGAAAAAGCCCCTTAACCCTATTTTCCAAATTGATACACTCTCCGATGAGCGCTCCCAAAATCAAGGCCAGAATAACAGCCGGCAAGGTCTGGAGCTTTATGAGCGACACTATGCCAATTGCAATCGCAGCAATGCCAAAAATAATGTTCATAGGCTGCCTGATGCGCTCCGGCACACGCGCCTTTAAGACGCTGCCTAAATTTGTCCCCGCCAAAACGCAGCAGCAGTCGATTAGTATCCCTTTGGGAATCATCATTGGTAATTCTCCTCACGTCACATTTAAAAAGTGTAGTATTTTAACATAATGATCCTTTGCAGTCAATTATAGTTTTTCACTTCTTTAACCATACAAATCTCGCTCTTGACAAACACGCCTCCGTCCATTACAATAGGTGCAACCTAAAAAGCAATGAAGGGAAAAAGACGCGGAGCGCCCCGCTCAGAGAGCTGGTGGTTGGTGTGAACCAGCGCGAGGTTCCGCGTGGATAACTGGTCCTGGAGCCGCCCGCCTGAACGAGAGTAGGACGGGACGATTGGCCTCGTTACCGGCCGCGGCCTTGTTGGAGGCCATGAGCGCCGTGCGGGCAACCGGCGGCGGAATCAGGGTGGTACCGCGTATCTTCACGCCCCTGACCGAATCTCGGTCGGGGGCGTTTTTTTACCCCCGCCGAAAATTGCAGGAGGATTTGCTATGAAGCCGGCTCATGAAAAGTACATTCCCTTTGTTCCCATCAGGATGCCCCGCCGCACCTGGCCCGACAAGGAGCTCAAGGCCCCTCCCATCTGGTGCTCGGTAGACCTTCGGGATGGCAACCAGGCGCTGGTGGATCCAATGAACGTGGAGGAAAAGCTGGAGCTCTTCCACACGCTGGTAGACATCGGCGTAAAGGAAATCGAAGTCGGGTTTCCCTCGGCCTCCGAGACGGAGTACGAATTTCTCCGCGCCCTCATTGACGGCGGCCACATCCCGGACGATGTGACCATCCAGGTTCTGGTCCAGGCCCGGGAGCATCTCATCCACAAAACCTTCGAGGCTATCGAGGGCGCCAAGCATGTGATTTTCCACTTCTACAACTCCACCTCCACCCTTCAGCGGAAGGTAGTCTTTCAGACCGACGTGGAGGGCGTAAAAAAAATTGCCGTGGATGCAGCCGAGCTCATCTATCAGCTCTCACAGCCCGCCATTGACGCCGGGATGGATCTCCGCTACGAGTACTCCCCCGAGTCTTTTATGGGCACCGAGATGGACGCCGCGGCCGAAATCTGCGCCGCCGTACTGGACGCCCTCCACGCGACAGCGGAAAAGCGGGTGATCCTGAACCTGCCCACTACCGTGGAGAACTGTCTGCCCAACTACTTTGCCGATGAAATCGAGTATTTTATCGGGATTCTCCCCGGCCGGGAGCGGGCCATCATCTCCCTTCACCCCCATAACGACCGGGGCGAGGGCGTGGCCACCGCCGAGCTGGGGCTGCTGGCGGGCGCGGAGCGCGTGGAGGCCACCCTCTTCGGAAACGGGGAGCGCACCGGCAACGTGGATATGGTAACCCTCGCCATGAACCTGTACACTCAGGGTGTAGATCCCGGACTGGACTTCTCCGACATCAACAAGATCCGCGACGTCTATGAGCGGGTGACCAAGATGAAGATCGGCGAGCGGCAGCCCTATGTGGGCGAGCTGGTCTTTACCGCTTTCTCCGGCTCTCATCAGGACGCCATCAACAAGGGCGTCCATTACATGGAGTCCAGCGGCACCGAGTATTGGGAGGTCCCCTATCTCCCCATCGACGAGCCCATTATCCGCATCAACTCCCAATCCGGCAAGGGCGGCGCCGCCTACGTCATGCAGCACGACTTCGGCTTCGACCTGCCCAAGGTGATGCACCCCGAATTCGGCCACATCGTGCAGGTGGAGACCGACCGGGTTGGCAAGGAGCTCAAGCCCCAGCGGATGTATGAGCTCTTCAAAGAGGAGTACATCGACGCGGTTACGCCCTATGAGCTGCTGCGCCACTCCT
>ERZ825896.4026-NODE-4026-length-11711-cov-3.657430_pt1 | contig 11711 bp, 4 predicted proteins | sample MGYA00519858_ERZ825896 | MGnify/ENA primary metagenome ERZ825896 (study PRJEB31778, sample SAMEA3449214) | human gut metagenome | biome: human gut; feature: human-associated habitat; material: faeces | place: United Kingdom | collected 2010/2012 ... | reverse complement strand
AGACAGAATTCTATTTGTTTGTTTATCGTGAAGGTTGGACTGATTTGGGCTTTTCTTCAATTTATTGTAATGATTATGCTTCTGTTATGCCAACCAAATATAGTTATTTATTATTTGATTGGAAGAAAGATAGACGTACGGAAGTTACTTTTATGAGTCCATTGAATGGTGACCCGGCTACTTCTATAGACGGACGTGCTTATGGTAGAAATTGGTTTGAGAGTACAAATGGGGTAAATGTGGCAAAGGGTGATACCGTAATTTATTTCCCTGTTCCCGGAGAGAGTGGTTATAAACAATATACAGATGCTGAAAAAGCGGCTGCTAATAATCGTGGACGTTTTTTCTATAATTATCCTGAGGGTTCTTATGCTGATGCTGGAAATGATGATTATTATAAAACCGGTTATCAAAGCTTTAATGCAAAATCACGTGTTTGGCTTCCTGTTTGGAAATTTAAAGATTGTAATACCCGTTATAACAGTTCGGGAACAGTAGAAAATGGAACTCGTGATATTTATTTGTTCCGATTGGCCGAAACTTACTTAATTGCTGCTGAGGCTGCTGTTAAAATGGGAGATAACTCTAATGCTTTATACTATATAAATCAGATACGTAAACGTGCCATGAATAATGCTCCGGAAGGTGGACTGCAAGAATATGTTGGTACTGTTACATTAGACAATGTATTGGATGAAAGAGCATTGGAACTTTATGGAGAAGCACCACGGTGGAATGACCTGCAGCGTACAGGAAAATTGGCAGAAAGAGTTTTGAAATACAATTGGGATGTCACTAATATTACAGGTGGATTGATTCAGACCCAATTAAGTGAAGCTACCTTTAAAAGTAAATATGGTCTTCGTCCTATTCCTGTTACATGGTTGAATACTTTATCCAACGGTCAGGAATTAGGAAATAATCCGGGTTGGGAGTAATTGAATTATCTTAATATTATAATAAGTTTATAGCGTATTCTTCCTTTTTTGTTGATCTATAGTAAAGACGGTTTTTTAATCTGTCAATGACATAAAAAATAGAGAGTACGCTATAAATGTATAACTTTGCAAGGTATAAATAGTTAGTATGATGAAAAGATTATATATAGGTGTATTATGGATGGTATTTTCTTTATCCATCCTTCAGGCAAAAGAGATAAAGATGTCCTCGCCGGATGAAAAGTATCAGTTTACTTTAAGTGATGAGGGTGGGAACTTGCATTATTCTTTGAATTGGAATGCTAAAGAAACGATAAAACCATCTTTATTGGGTATTAAGGCTAATACTATATGGCGTGATCATTTGTCATTAGGTGACATGACAACTGCCGAACAGGATACTGTCTGGCATCCTGTATATGGAGAACGTAGCACCATAAAAGATCAGTATAAAGCTTGGTCGGTAGTCATTAACCGTCAGAATTCTCGTGACAAGTTGGTTTTGGATATACGGGCGTATAATGAAGGGATTGCATTCCGTTATCGGTTTCCCGGCGGACAATATTTGAAGATCACAGATGAATTTACTGAATATACTTTACCGGAAGGAACAAAAGCTTACTTTACATCCAGGGCTCAGACTCCTTATGAATTTCTCCCATTGGAAGGATGGCCCGGTGAATCAGACCGTCCGTTGCTTTTGACATTACCTGAAGGTCCTTACGTATGTCTGGCTGAAGCGCAAGTGGTAGACTATGTGCGTACAAAATTCAAGTTATCGACAGAAAAAAAGAATACGATTCAATCTGCTATGTATGGTCCCGTAGAAGATATTGCTCCTTATCATACTCCTTGGAGGGTGATTATGTGTGCTGATAAACCGGGACAAATATTGGAACATAATGATTTGATTCTGAATTTGAACCCTTCTTGTAAAATAAAGGATACTTCATGGATAAAACCCGGAAAAGTGGTGCGTGAAGTGACATTGACTACAGAAGGAGGAAAAGCTTTGGTCGATTTTGCCGTGAAACGCAATCTGCAATATATTCATTTTGATGCGGGATGGTATGGATTTGAATATGACAAGGTTTCTGATGCTACTACAGTGACATTAGACCCTCGTAGAAATCCGGATATAAATGCTTTGAACCTGAAAGAGGTGGTAGCTTACGCTAAAGAACGGGGTATAGGAGTTATCCTGTATGTTAATCAACGTGCATTACAACAGCAATTGGATGAGATTCTTCCGTTGTATAAGTCTTGGGGGATAGCGGGTATTAAATTTGGTTTCGTACAGGTGGGATCACAAGTATGGACTAAATGGATGCATGAAGCGATCAAGAAATGTGCTGATGTACATGATGAGTACCGTCCTACAGGGTTCAGTCGTACATATCCTAATCTGATGACTCAGGAAGGTATCCGAGGTAATGAGGAATTTCCTGATGCAACACATAATGCTACTCTTCCCTTTACCCGGTTTATAGCTGGAGCGGCGGATTATACCATTTGTTACTATCGTCAGGATTTCGGTCGCTTGAATGCAGACAAGGATAGTTATGGTGTTCCTCGTTCTAAATCTATCCAGACCACTCCTGCGCATCAATTGGCTTTGGCGGCAGTTTATTATAGTCCGTTGCAATATATGTATTGGTATGATAAACCATCAGATTCTCAAGACGAACCCGAGTTGAAATTCTTTGATGATGTATATACTACATGGGATGATACAAAAGTGTTGCAAGGGGAGGTCGGTGAATTTATTACTATAGCCCGTCGTAAAGGAGAGGAATGGTTTATCGGTTCGATAACAAATAATGAGAAGCGTGTTTTATCTGTAAGCTTGGATTTCTTGCCCGAAGGAAAGAACTACATAGCGGAAATTTATACGGATGGGGATAAATCAGTGAAAACACGTACTAAAGTCAGAGTTTCTACTTATCGTGTGAGCAACAAGACGAAATTAAACTTTTGTTTGAAAGCATCCGGGGGGGGGGCAGTTCGTTTAGTTCCTGACGATGGAAATATAAAATCTGTCAAAAACTATAAGCAGCAGCGGTTATGAGAAAGTTTAAAATATCAGTCCTGTTGAAATTGGGTTTCTATTGTCTGTTTTTGAGTATAGGACTTGAGATGCAGGCCCGAAAATTTGTGCATCCGGGAATATTACATACAACAAAAAGTATTGAGCGGATGCGTGCTCAAATCGCTGATAAGGAATATCCTGCCTATGGTTCTTTTGAATTATTGAAAAGTCATCATTGTTCTCAGGCGGATTATCAGCCTTTCGGACCTTTTGAAATCATTTCAAGAGATGGTGAGTTTCGTCATACAAAATCAAAAATGGAGCAAGACTTTAGTGCAGTCTATCAGAATGCATTGATGTGGGTTTTGACTGGTGAAAAGACTCATGCCGAGAAATCTTTGGAATTATTGTTAGGCTATGCCGGAACACTTAAAAGAATTCCGGAAACGAATGATGCCCCTTTGTTGGTGGGGTTGGAAGGATTAAAGATTATTTATGCTACTGAAATACTGCGTCATACTTATAAAAAGATGACAGTTGTTCAGTTTAATGAGATCAGTAGAATGATAAGGGAAGTGTTCTTGCCTGTAATGGAAAATTTTTACCATCGTAAGCCTTATACAAATGGGAATTGGGGACCTATTGTGACTAAAGCTTATATGGCAGCTGCTATTTTATGGGATAATGAGGAAATGTATAATAAGGCGGTTGATTTTTATCTTCATGCCAATGATAACGGAACAATAGCTCATTATATCAGTGGGGATACCGGTCAGATACAGGAGAGTGGTCGTGATCAGGGGCATAGCATGTTGGGTATAGGTGCCCTGGCAACTGTTTGTGAAATAGCTTGGCAACAAGGTGATGATTTATATTCGGCTCTTGATAACCGGCTTATGAAAGGGTTTGAGTATGTCGCAAAATATAATTTGGGGTATAATGTTCCTTTTGCTGTGTGGAAGGATGTCACAGGAAAATATAGCAACTGGACTGAGATATCTAATAAAGGAAGGGGTAGATATATGCCGATTTTTGAAATGACCTACAATCATTTTGTTATACGGAAAGGGATGCAGATGCCTTATACGGAACAGGTTCTTCGGCAGATTCGTCCTGAAGGATACGATCGTGATCAGCCTGCTTTTGGTTCTTTGTTGTTCAATGAAGCGGGGACTAAAAAGAATTATGTTGACTTGGTAAATCCTTTTGTTGACAGTCACCGTTCCCGATGGTTTTTTTTCAGTTCGGCATGTCGTCCGTTTGGTATGGTCAGCCTTAGCCCTGATACGGATACCGAGCACTCTTGGGGATCAGGATATCTGTATGACTCAAAACAAATACGCTGTTTTAGTCATGTTCATAATTGGCAGATGTCCGGTGTGGCGGTGATGCCTACCGTTGGCGAGTTTAAAGGGCATTTGGGTATGAATGCTTATCAATCGGCTTTTACTCATGATGGAGAGATAGCTAAACCGGGATATCATAAAGTGAAACTGACAGATTATGACATAACAGCAGAGTTGACTTCTACTATGCGCGTAGGCTTTCATTGTTATACTTTTCCGAAAAGTGATGCCAGTTATATTTTATTTGATACGGGAGCGTTTTTGGCACATGGACCTACAGCTTATTCGGAGGTTTGGAAAGTAAGTGATAAGGAAATAGCCGGATGGGAGATGATGGAACGTACAGGACGTCGTCCTAAAGATACTCCTGTTTATTTTTATGCACAATTGAGCAAGCCAATGGATAAGGTTGTATCTTGGCGCGAAGGCCGGATAGAATCTAATAGCAATCCGGAAAGAATATCAGGTAAGAATGCGGGTATGGCAGTCCGATTTAAAACAGAAAAAGACGAAAAGGTGATGCTGAAAGTGGCGATTTCATATGTCAGTGTAGAACAGGCACGTAAGAATATGTTAACGGAACTGTCAGGCTGGGATTTTGAGCAAGTAAAGCAGTCTTCTTTTTCCGAATGGAATGATTGGCTTGGAAGGATAGAAGTGGAAGGCGGTAGCAGAGAACAGCAAATAAAACTCTATACGGATTTGTGGCATGCCTTATTGGGACGCCATGTAGTCAGTGATGCCGATGGACATTATATGGATATGACTTCCGACTTTCCGCGCATACGGCAAATTCCTTTGGGAGAAGATGGAAAACCTTTGTATAATCATCATAACTTTGATGCATGGTGGGGAAGTCATTGGTCACTGAACATACTCTGGTCTATGGCATATCCTGAAGTTATGGATAATTTCTGTAATACAATGATAGATATGTATCAAAACGGAGGTCTGATTCCCCGTGGACCATCAGGAGGAAATTATACGTATGTGATGATTGGTGATCCGGCTGTTTCTTTTTTTGCTTCGGCTTATAATAAAGGAATTCGTAATTATGATGCGGAACTGGCTTATGAAGGTTTGCGGAAAAATGCTTTTGTGGGAGGTATTCGCGACCATGCCGGTTATGAACATAGCAAGACAGCTTATTCCGGTGGCATGAAATATTATGAGGAATGGGGGTATGTGCCTGACGGACGGAAAGATGTTGAAGGGATGCATACTACCGGAGCTTCCATGACATTGGAATATGCCTATCAGGATTGGTGCTTGGCACAGATGGCGAAAACAATGGGGAAATTACAGGATTATGAGTTTTTTATGAAGCGGTCAAAGAATTATCGTAATCTTTGGAATCCGGAAAGTGGTTATATGCAACCTCGTGGAGAGGATGGCAACTGGTTACCTTATTTTGATCCGTTGGAATTGACAGAAAAAGGAGGATTTTGCGAGAGTAACTCTGCTATTTATTCACACTATGTTCCACATGATATGGCAGGATTGATAGAACTTTATGGAGGTGCCGACCAGTATGTTAAGAGATTGAATGCTAATTTCGAAAAGAGTGAGTCGTATGGGTTTTTCCGTTCTAATAAAACAAAGGAAGGCAATTGGACAGATTATGGTAATCAGCCGGGGACTGGAATGGCTCATTTGTTTAGTTATGCAGGAGCACCTTGGCTTACTCAGAAGTGGGTGCGTAAAGTAAAAGCTGCTTATTGTGATGTGACTCCCTATGGAGGCTATCGGGATGATGAGGATCAGGGACAGATGGGGGCTTTAGGTGTTCTGATGGCAATCGGACTGTTTGAGGTGGATGGTGGTTGTGCGGAAAAGCCTTTTTATGAGATTACTTCTCCGCTTTTTGATAAGGTTACTATTCATTTGGACAATCGTTATTATTCCGGAAAGACTTTCCAAATCATAACGAAAGGAAATTCAACTGATAATATGTACATTCAAAATGCTTCCCTTAATGGGAAAAAGTGGAATAAATGTTGGTTTTATCATGAAGACTTTATTAAGGGGGGGACTTTGGAGTTGAAATTAGGGGCAAAGCCTAACAAAAAATGGGGTGTAGAAGAACTTCCTCCTTCATTTATATCTTCAAAATAGAGATTAAAAGATTCTTGTTCAAAACATCGGTAAAGGATCTGTGAACATAAATTAGATGTGAACTGATTATTTACCGATGTTTTAATGAAATACTGTATTTATAGGAATCTGAATATTCCTGTCATTCCATGCTGAGTTAAAATGGTGGGAGGTTTAGGGCGTTATTTCGAACTGACCATGTAATCTGATGTCTGTAGAAGAAGCTCCGAGCATTACTTTGAAACTACCCAGTTCCACACGGAAATTCATATTTTTGTCCCATAATCCTAAATCTTGTGGTCGCAATCTGAAATGAACAGTTTGTTCTTCTCCAGCTTTCAGACTGATACGTTCAAAGCCGCGTAATACTTTGGTATAAGTGGTAACGCTGCTGATTTCATCCCGTAAATAAAGTTGTACTACTTCATCTCCTTTTATTTTTCCTGTATTTTTGATTTTACAACTTACATGGATATCTCCTTGTACTCCTTGGTGTGATGGTGATATATGTAAATCACTGTAAGTAAAAGTAGTATAACTTAAGCCATGCCCGAAAGGATATAACGCTCCGTAAACGGAAGTAGAGGAACTTTCGTCTGACCCTGGTTTAAAGGGAAAAGCAAAAGGAATTTGCCCTACAGATTTAGGAAAAGTAACTGCCAGTCTTCCCCCCGGATTATAATCGCCGAACAAGGCTTCGGCCACAGCTTGTCCGCAAAATTCTCCGGGAAACCAAGCATGTAAAATGGCAGGTATATGAGCTGCTGCGTAATTTATAGAAGAAGCGCGTCCGTCGAGCATTACTAGAATGATCGGTTTCCCGGTTGCACAAACAGCTTTTAAAAGTTCTTCCTGCCGTCCGGGAAGGTTAAGGCTGGTTCGTGAACGATCTTCCCTGACGGTCAGTTCATTCCCTCCTAATACCATGACTACCACTTCGGCTTGTTTAGCTGCACGAATGGCTTCTTCCATTAATTGGACTTCTTCCGCAGTTTTCGGAAAATCAAGGATTTCACTTTCTGGGAAATGAGGATCTATGATGTCACATCCTTTTTTATAGATCACTTCTGTATGAGGCAACAGTTCTTTTATACCTTGGTAAACGGTTTTAATAGGAGCATTGGCCGGACCGTATCTGCAAATCAATTGAGTCTGTTCGTTGGCGTTGGGACCGATAACAGCAATGGAACGGATAGATTTGGATAAAGGAAGCAGGTTAGTTTCATTTTTTAGTAATACCAGCGACTGACGGGCAGCTTCCAATGATACAGCTTGGTGTTCCTTACTATGGACTATTTGTTCTGCTTGTTTACCATTGCCACGATAGGGATTGTCAAATAAGCCTAGCCGGAATTTGATACGAAGTATCTCGGCTACCCGTTTGTCGAGAGTCTCCTGAGAGATTTTGCCATTATCAACAGCTTTACGAAGAGGCAAGATAAAATCGGCAGGCGGAGTGAAATGGGTACGGATATTCAGTCCGGCATTGACCGCCTGTGCTATTCCGTCTTCGTATGTATCTGCTACTTTATGCTTGTTGGAGATAAATTCCACAGCTTCACTATCCGATACTACGTATCCTTTAAATCCCCATTCTTGACGTAATATTTCGGTCAGAAAATGGTAGCTTCCCGTAATGGGTTCCCCGTCATAGTCATTATAAGAGCTCATTACTCCCAGCGCTCCGGCTTCTTGAAATGCCATCCGGAAAGGTTCTATATATAAGGTACGCATTTCTCGTGGGGCTACGTGTGGGTCGGTTCGTGTCTTTCCGTCACGTCCGCCTATCGGGATACTATAAACTGCAAAATGTTTCGGAGTAGCTACCAGATTATATTTTTGCAAACTGGTAATCATTTGTTTTCCTAATTCTCCTACTAAATAAGGATCTTCTCCGTATGTTTCTACACATCTTCCCCAGCGAGGGTCTTGGGCGATATCAAGAATGGGAGAATAGATGTTGGTATATCCTAATGCCACTGCTTCTTTAGCTTCCACTTCTCCGATACGGGCTATTAATTTTTTGTTCCAGGTGGCACCCTGTCCGCACTGGGCGGGGAAGTAGGTTGCCCGGTCATGACATAATCCGCGAATACCTTCATTGGTGAAATCTACTGGGATACCTAAACGTGTTTTTTCTACAAACCAGCGTTGAATGGTGTGTTTGGCATTCACATGTTTGGCGTATGGAAAAGAATATTCGGACTTGAAAGCCCCTAATCCGTTATGTTCTTCATCTATGTTTCCTATTCCGTCTTTCCATACTTCTGTTTTCCAATTGTTTTGAGGCAACGCATCTTTTAGTACGCGTCCTGAACCGTAAAGTGTGGCCATTTGACAGGTTTTTTCTTCTAGTGTCATTTGTGAAAGCAGGTCTTGTACTCTGTCTTCCAGCGGGGCTTTAGGATTTTCATATAGATCCATTTTCCCGTTCTTGTTGAAGTCTATCCATCCTTTGTGGTAAATTCCGTCCGGTATGCCCCCTGATATTGGGGTACAGAATAGGAAAGTGATTGCTACAGATAAAGTGTGTTTATTCATGCTATTTAAGTTTTGTATATGTATCTAATACGTACAAAGATAGGTTTTTACTCATTTCTTTGGAAGATAATTTTAGAATAAAGTTGAGTGTTTCTTGATTCTGATTCGTTTTTATAATAAACAATGAAGATAGCTATGAAACATGTATTTTTATTTGGAATATTCGGTTGGCTTTTATCATTTACGCTTGTTGCACAAACAGGAATTTGGCAATGGTCTGTACCCGTCCATAATTTTAGTACTCATCCCAAAAATCCTGAGTCAAGGGCTTACTTGTGGATTCCCGGGCAGTGTGAACAAGTAAAAGCAATCTTGGTTGCCCAACACAATATGGAGGAAATTTCTATCCTTGAAGATGAGGCTTTCCGACAACGTATGGCTGAGCTTGATGTTGCTCAAATATGGGTATGTCCTTCTTTCAATCATGGATTTGATTTTACGGATGGGGCATGGGAAACTTTGGATGGCCTTTTGGCAGATCTTGCTGAAGAATCTGGATATAAAGAGTTGTCTACAGCTCCTTTAATAGCCATAGGACATTCGGCTGCTGCTAGTTGGCCTTATTATCTTGCTGCCTATAAACCGGAACGTACATTGGCATGCATTTCTGTCAGTGGTCAGTGGCCATATCATCGTGATCGCTGGCTATGTCCGGATATTTGGGGAGAACGTAACATCAATAAAATTCCTTGTCTGGAAACCATGGGAGAATATGAATCAGCACATACATGGAGCAATGAAGGTTTGAAAGAACGTAAGGAGCATCCATTGCTGCCTTTAAGCATGTTGGCCTGTCCTGCTGAAGGACACTTTGCCTATACTCCGGAAAAAGCACAATATATAGCTCTCTATATCAAGAAGGCAATGCATTATGGACACGTAGATCCGACAAAGGAGGGATGGTTGATGGAGCGATGGAAAAAAAATGAAAAGCCTTCATGTATTCCGGCACCGGTAAATCAATTTAAAGGGGATCCTGCACAAGCATTTTGGTTTTTTGATCGTGAGATGATAGAGGCTACTTTGGCGTATCAATCCCGATATTACGATATGAAGCCACAATTGGTAAGTGTGTCTCAAAACGGAAAAACAGTATCCCAACAGAATACTCATTTACAAGTTCACCCGGCTTTTATACCACAGGAAGATGGTATCACATTTCAATTGACCCCTGTTTTTTTGGATACTGTTCCAGGAGAAAGTCCCCGACTTTCCAATTGGACTGATTTGCCTGTTGGGGCATCTATTGGTCATGCTGGAAAAGCTCCGGTCCTGCAGATGATTACCGGCCCAGTTGTTTTAGTTGATTCTGTGACATTTCGAATACAATGGAATCGGGGAACTTTATGGACGGACAAGAAATCGGATATTGTTTTTTCAATAACTCATCCGGGAGATGAAGAATATAAACCGGCTGTTCAGCAAGCTCAGATGATAATTCCGGTTAAAAATACGGAAGGACAGCAGCAATATATTAAGTTTGCAACGTTACCGGACATAAAGCGTGGTACTAAGTACGTTTCTTTATCTGCTGTTTCCAGTTGTGGCTTGCCGGTAGATTTTTATGTGGAATCGGGACCGGCTTATGTGGATGGTAATCGATTGATATTAACTGCTATTCCTCCTAAAACCACCTATCCGGTAAAAGTAACTGTAATAGCATGGCAATACGGAAAAAACTCTGATCCTAAGATAAAGACTGCAGAGCCGGTAAAGCAAACATTTTATATTCGGTAACTTTAAATTTGAATGGAAGAGGCGGATGATAAAATAATTCATTTGGATTGAGTGGAATAGCTTTATGATACGTATTTTTGTGAAAGAGAATGAATAGAATTATGAGAAAGATCGTTTTATGGATATGCTTGCTTGTAACAAGTGTATTATATGCACAGGAAACTTCCTTATCGGTGAAACTGTCACAAGGTCATCCCCGTTATCTGACGGATAGTAATGGCAAAGTTGAAACGCAGAAGTTGATAAAGGAAGAACCGTGGGCACAGGAAGTGTTTGAAAAGTTAAAGCAACGGACTGACCGGTATGCTGACCGAGGGCCTGAATGGCTTACTTCCCGTTTGCAAATGTATTGGAAAACTCATGCAACGGAGGTATATATTAAAGGAGAATATTATGATCATGCAGGAGGAGAGAAGGCGCCGGCTCCTACGGTGATGTATACCGGTGCACGCAGTCATGCAACTAACTATGTACGTCCCAAGCTGGAAGATTTGAAGCCTTATCAGGAAGATGCTCGGGGAATGTATCTGGCAAATGGGACGTTGGAAGGCAGACCGTACGAATGGGTGAATATCAGTAAAACCGGAAATATCATCCAAAGTATTAATGTAGAGATACTGGGTATCGCCCGTGATGCCGCTTTTCTTTGGTGGATGACCGGGGAGAAGAAATATGCTGATTTGGCAGCTTCGGTATTTGACACTTATATGACGGGGATTTATTACCGGAATGTTCCCAAGGATTTGAATCATGGACATCAGCAGACTTTGGTGGGTATGAGCAGTTTTGAAGTCATTCACGAGGATGCTGTGAATGCTTTGGTTCCATTGTATGATTTTTTATATGATTATTTGAAAACCGATAAGGCTGATAAGATGGACATCTATGCCGGAGCATTCAAGAAATGGGCGGATAATATCATTGATAATGGAGTGCCGCATAATAACTGGAATCTGATGCAGGCACGTTATATCATGAGCATCGGCATGATTTTGGAATCTGATGCTTCTTATCCGGATAAAAAGG
>ERZ825896.4016-NODE-4016-length-11726-cov-4.160483_pt1 | contig 11726 bp, 10 predicted proteins | sample MGYA00519858_ERZ825896 | MGnify/ENA primary metagenome ERZ825896 (study PRJEB31778, sample SAMEA3449214) | human gut metagenome | biome: human gut; feature: human-associated habitat; material: faeces | place: United Kingdom | collected 2010/2012 ... | reverse complement strand
CCACCGTAATTTTGATAGAATTACGGTGGACTTTTTCTATGCCCGAAAACCGCTTAATATAAGGCTTTTCGGCAGTTCCAGCCTATAACGAAGCCCCGCGGCAGAGCAATTCTGCGGCGGGGTTTCGTGCTATTTGCGAGGATTGGGGCGTCCTATTCCGCTGTAATCGTTAAACAGCCGAGTAATCGTTGAATTACTGCGGGCATTCGTTAAATTACAGGGATAATCGTTGAATTAGAAGGGAATTAAAAAATCAAAACACTCACAACCTCTGTTCGCATAGTTTCATTTTGGTGGCAAAAACAGCATAACAGGTTGTGTTCGCATGGATTTTTAACCCGTGATTGTCATGCTGCACCTCCGTTATTTTGAGTCTCCGTGCAGTTCGCGATAGAGCCGCTCGGCAAGTGCCTGCTGGATGATGCGGTATTTTTCCGCATCAAGGAACAACTGCTCATAAGCCTCCGTGTTTTCCATATAAGCCTGCTGTGCAGTTGTGTCAAAGATACCGGGGAAAATACTTCGCTCATAAACTTGCCGATCATTGCTTTTAGCAGCTTTTTTGACTTTTGCATCCTGGCGCATTTTTGTATAAAGAGTATCCACCATAACGCGGTCAGCATCTGTGAAGTCACCAAAGAATTCTTCGTTGATTCTGGCAATGATCTCATCGAGCGGACTAAGTCTGTCTTTCTGTCCTCCGGCGCGTTTCGGTTGAGTTGGCTTCCAGGAGCCGGGAGTAGCCTCCAGCTCAATCGCTCCTTCATAAGTCTTTTCAAGGCGGTAGTATTCCAGTTTCACGCGGTTGTCGAGGTCAAACGTCTGCGTCTTGTCGGACGGGAGCAGCTTGGCAAGGTAAGAGCAGAGAATGTATTCCTTATGAAGTTCCTTATCGAACATCCTTGTAATCTGCGAAATGTAGTTATACCATTTCACAAATGCACGGACTTCTCTGCGGAACTGATACCGCTGTTCCTGATTAAGCTGATTGTACTTGTCCGCGACAGGTTTGAGGATATTGGAGATTTTGCCCTGTGTCGCATTCGCCTTACGGACATCGGGATCGAAGTAAATCTGTGATACCGCTTTAATATCAGCATCCGTATAAACTTTAAAGCTGCGCAGGATTTTCTGCGTGGTGTAAATAAGGTCAAAGTTGATTTCTTCGTCAAGGCTCGTTTCCTGATAGAACTGCTGAAACGCCTCGCGGATGCGATCAACATCATTCACGAAGTCAAGGACATAGGTATCCACCTTGCCGGGATAAGTTCTGTTCAGACGGCTCAATGTCTGAACGGCTTTTACATCGCGCAGTTCCTTATCCACGATCATGGTGTGCAGGAGAGGCTCATCAAAACCCGTCTGATACTTCTCGGCAACGATAAGGATATCGCCTTCATCGTGGAATACGCTCTTTGTCTGGCTCTCTTTGACGCGGTTTCCGTTGCTGTCCACGTTCATGGAGCTTTCGGTGTATTCCGGGCTGTTGGGGTCATCCGGGTCTTTCAGGCTTCCGCTGAACGCAATCATAATCTCGATATCGTCATAATCGTTCTGCTCCAGATACCGCTTGATTTCATGGTAGTAACGGACAGCCGCAAGACGGGATGCGGTGACAACCATCATCTTTCCGAGACCGCCGATCTTGTGCTTGGTAACATCGCGGAAGGTCTCCACGATGATAGCTGCTTTCTGCGCAAGGTTATGCGGATGCAGTTCCTCATATCGGCGGATGGTACGCACGGCTTTGGAGGTCGGAACATCCGGGTTATCCGGCACATTCTTGGCGATTTGATAACACATCTTATAAGTGGTATAGTTCGCCAGCACATCCAGGATAAAGCCTTCCTCAATAGCCTGCCGCATTGAATAGATGTGGAAAGGATGGAAAGAGCCGTCCGGCTGCGGTTCACCGAAAATTTCGAGGGTCTTGCCCTTTGGTGTGGCCGTGAAAGCGAAGAAGCTCAAATTCTTGTGCTTGCCCTGACTGAGCATATCCTGCACAAGGATGTCCTTTGCCTCAATCTCATCAACCGCCTTCTGCTCCAGTTCTGCATATTCTTCAAGAGCGTCCGAAACATCAGCAAGGGCGGCTTTCAGCTTCATGGCGGACTGCCCGGTCTGGCTGCTGTGCGCTTCATCCACTATGATGGCGTAGTGCTTTCCAACAGCAGACTGTACCTGCTCATAGATCACAGGGAACTTCTGCAGGGTGGTGACGATGACGCGCTTGCCCTTGTTGATGGCGTTCAGTAGGTCTTTCGAGCTTTTCTTATCGTCAATGGTCTCTACGCTGCCGAGGGTATGGTCAAAGCTGGAGATGGTTGCCTGCAACTGCTGATCCAATACGCGGCGGTCGGTGACCACAATCACGCTGTCGTACACGGCCTCGTTGTTGCTGTCGTGAAGGCTTGCCATACGGTAGGCTGTCCAGGCGATGGAGTTTGATTTGCCGGAGCCCGCGCTGTGCTGGATGAGATAATTGTGGCCCGGACCGTTTTCGCGGACATGGCGCACCAGTTCCCGAACGACGTCAAGCTGGTGGTAACGCGGGAAGATGATCTTCTCGGTTTTCTTTATATTGGTCGAGCCATCCGGCATAACTTCCTTTTTCTCTGTCTTCTCATAGCTGATGAACTTCTGAAGAATATCCATCAGATTATCCTTCTGCAACACGTTCTCCCAGAAGTACGAAGTCACATAGCCGCCTGTCGGATTCGGAGGATTGCCCGCTCCGCCGTCTCTGCCTGCGCCGTTGCTACCCTGGTTGAAGGGCAGGAAGTTTGTCATGGGACCGTCAAGTCTCGTGGTCATATAAACATCGTATAGGTCGCAGGCGAAGTAAGCCAGAATGCGCTTGTTAAAGCCGAACACCGGTTCCTTGGGATTGCGGTTATATGCCCACTGCTTTTTCGCATCGTCCACGGACTGTCCTGTCAGCTGATTCTTCAGTTCAATAGCGATGACCGGGATACCATTGAGTGCAAGCAGCATATCGATGCTGTTTGTATTTTGCTCCGAATAGTGCCACTGCCTGATGCATTGGCACACATTTTTCTTGTAGTTTTCAACTGCCAAGTCATTCAGCTCGGACTCCGGCTTGAAATAGCATACACGGAAATTGATGCCGCGATGCTTGAACCCGTAGCGGAGCACGGAGATCAGCCCGTCCTGGGTCACGGCGTTTTCAAAGGACTTATAGAACTGTCGTACCGGGTTGATGGTGCACATCCGTTCGAAACGTCTCCACGCCATGGGCTGGGTGCTTTTTACAAAGTCTGTCAGCGTTACGACGTCCAGATTCATTCCGCGGCTTTCCTCGCTGCGCAGTCCCGCATCCGTTGCCTTCGCCCATCCGCCTTCCTCCGAAATGAGGTAGGACTCGATGAATTCCTCAAATGTTTTTTCGCTTTCGTTCATGGGTCATACCACCTTTCGCTTTCCTGTTACGGTTTCGTAGATAAGAGAACGCTTATATACCTCGAGTTCAGCAATAAGCAATTCTTTTTCTGTGACAATTGAATCAATAAGTTCGCATTTTCTATCAAGATATTCTACGATGCGAACTTGTTCTTCCTCAGGCGGCAGTAAAACAGTTAATGCACCGAGGATTTTGCGGGAGATACTAAACAGTTTCACGCCGGAAACTCGCGTCCTGATTTGACTTCTCCAAGCATCGGACTTGAACAAATATGAGAGATATTTGTTGCTTCGCTTATGCACGGAACGCAGGATAATAGTGTGGTATCCAGCAAACAACTGACCGTCTGTCTCAACATATACACAGTTTCCGCAGCCAGCCAAATCTTCCGAAGTATCAGCCATAAGCAGATCGTATTTTTTCACGAGGGAATCCGGATTACTTGTCAGGTAGCTTTCAGGAACATATCGAATCAAATCCTCGGTAATTCGAGTCCCAAGATTAGTCTTTGAATGAATCTGACCATAGCTGATTACTGCCACACCTGTTTCTACAAGATTTTCTTTTGTGATGGGAAGACCTTTTCCAAAAGTAAAAAGTGCCTTCAATCTTGCTGTTTCCCATGTAGCAGGAATATCCTCAATCCATTCAAGTTGACTCTTTTTTCTTGGGGCTTTATCGGATAATCCTTTTGTTACAGTTTCTTGTATGATTGCTGCTCTCCATTGCTTAAGTTCTTCTATGATGCCTTTTGATTCCAAAATTAGATCTTCTATATTGGAGCATTGCGCATCAAGGAATGAGGTAATAGCATCTTGCTCTTTTTGTGAGGGAACAACAGTTTTCAGTTCCTTCACCTCATCATAGTTCAATCCCTGACGAACGCCGGAGCCCATACCGTAAAAGCCCTTCTTAAGGTCAAAGGCATGGATCAGATAATACAGATATCTGGAATGCGCCGGATTGATAGGGCGCAGGGTGGTGTATGCCGATGTAATGATGCCGCGCTCAGTTGCGTGACCGACACGCAGGCTCGTGTGGTCGTTCTGCAGGTCGGTCAGACGCAGAACAATATCCCCGGCTTCAATGATGTTATACCCATCGAAGGACGCAGGCAAAAGACCGTCATTGGTATTGATGTCCTTACGCTTGATTTTTCCGTAGCTTAAGGAAAGCAGGTTCTGCTCGGAGAGGTCGGAGTTCTTGTTGTTCACTCTCGTGGCAAGCTGATAGAGCGTCCGCACATTCCACGATGCCGGAACAGAGCCGATCCACTTAATGCCACTGTCCTTCATGTCGGTGTATGGAACGGTGTTATTCATTCTGCTCACCTCCGAAAAGTGCGTGAAGTTTTTCCATTAAGCTATCTCGACACGCTACTCCCGGAGGATTGGGACGGCATGGACATCTTCGAGCGCCGCAACTTCCTCACAGGCAGCGACTTCGGCGATACCCAAAAGCATGGTACGGTCAAGCGCACCCAGGTGTCCAACATGGAGATTTGGTGCGAGTGCTTCGGCAAGGAACGTGCCAATATCCGCAGAACGGACAGCAACGAGCTGACCGCCATCCTTGCCCGTCTTGGCTGGAAGCGGCTGGACAGCAAGGTGCGTATCCCGCTTTACGGTCCGCAGTACGTCTTTGTTCCCAAGGAGTGTTCCTAATGAAAATGACTGTACTGCCGCACGGTTGACCCCAGATTCCTGGAACGGCTGAACAACAGAAAACCCACCACCATGGCAGCCTTGGCTGATATTTGGTACGGCAGCCAGAACGCCGACTACGGCAGAAGCCAGCACTACAACGACAGCCGCTACCATATGCTCAACCTCCACGCCACCTTCACCAAGGGAACGGTCGAGTTCCGGCTCTTCCAGTTCGATGCTCCGGCAGACGGCAAGCAGAACGGACTCCACGCTGGGCAGCTCAAGAGTTATATTCAGCTCTGCCTCGCCCTGAGCCAGATGGCAAAGACGGTCAGAACCGCAAGCCCCAAGCCCCAGCAGAACGAGAACCCCAAATACGCAATGCGCACTTGGCTCCTTCGCCTCGGCTTTATTGGCGACGAGTTCAAGACCGCAAGAGAGCTCCTCACGAAGCGCCTGGATGGGGATGCAGCCTTCCGCAGCGGCAGAGCAGCCGCTTGAAGGACGCAGCCCAGAGGCCCCCGAACCCGCTGATGGCGGGCTTTCGGTGGTAGAAGGCAACTTCGGAAAGGAGTATTTTTTATGGAAAAACGCTATTACATCGCTTACGGCAGCAACCTCAATGTCCGTCAGATGCGGATGCGCTGCCCGTCGGCACGGATCATCGGCACATCAAAGCTCAATGACTATGAACTGCTTTTCAAGGGCAGCAAAACAGGCTCTTACCTTACGGTGGAAAAGAAGTCCGGCGTCTCAGTTCCTGTTGCTGTATGGGAAGTCACCGCAGAGGATGAAAAAGCCCTGGACCGTTACGAGGGCTTCCCGAACTTCTATTACAAGAAGGAGTTGACCCTAAGCGGATTCACTTATGCCGACAGCTACACGACCACAAAGAACCTCACGGGAAACGACCAGCTATTCGTTCAGAACTACTCGACCCTCAAGGTCACTCCCGGAACGGCGACTGCAAAAAACGGTGCCAGTATTTCCAACTACACAGCTTCCTGCAACGGTTTATCCGCATCCAATTCGACCGGTGCTGCAATTACGGTTGGAAAGATCGCCAAGTCCGGCAGTGTTACGGTCACGCTCTCGGTCACGGACTCCCGCGGCTACACCGCCGAAACTTCACAGACGGTGACGGTCATTCCGTACACCAAGCCGAAAATATCCTCGGTAACGCTCCGGCGCACCAACGATATCGAAGCGGAAATGCAGCTCAAATTCAGCGGTTCTATTTCCGCTGTGACCGTAGACGGGACGCAGAAAAACAGCGTGGTTTATGTGCGGTATCGGTACAAGAAAACCAGTGAGAGCAGTTACGGCAGCTACACCAGCATCTATTCCGGCACGACAAAAAGCGGAACCTCTTTCAGCTACTCCAATTTGGAACTGTGCAGTCTGGATGCCAACAGTTCCTACGACCTTCATCTACAGATCCAAGACAAGCTCTATTCTTTGAGCAGTCTGGATCTGTATTTTACTGTTCCGCAGGGCACGCCGCTCATTGCGCTGCGTAAAAAGAAGGTCGGCATCAACACGCCGGAGCCACAAGCCATGCTGGATGTTGCCGGGGATATGCGGGTGGATGGCTCACCCCTTGCGGATTTTGTCATTCAGCAAGGGACAAGCGGCATCTGGAATTACCGTAAATGGAAAAGCGGTACAGCGGAATGTTGGGGTCAGTATTCCTTTACGACCGCCATTTCGACGGCATGGGGCGTGCTCTATGAGAGCGGCGCAATTGCGCTCCCTAATTTTCCATTTACCTTCGCGGAAATTCCTCATGTCCATATCTCCACGGAGAACAGCAATTACGCCATGTTTGTGGAGCGAGGCAGTTCGAGTAGCTGGTCTACAACGACCAACCCCGGAAAGATATTTGCCGTAAGACCAAATACGGTACCATCGGCAACCTACAAAGTATCAATCTATGCTATCGGAAAAGTGTGACGCTCCGGCGTCACTTTTTTCATACCCATTTTTAATTTCAAAGGAGGACAAACAACATGAAAGAATTCTGGACGACCATTCAGGTGGTATTCGCCGGTATCGGCGGCTGGCTGGGATGGTTCTTGGGAGGATGTGACGGCTTGCTTTATGCGCTTCTGGCTTTCGTAGTCATCGACTACATCACCGGCATCATGTGCGCCGTGGTGGACAAGAAGCTGTCCAGCGAAGTCGGATTCAAGGGCATTTTCAAAAAGGTGCTCATCTTCGCCCTGGTCGGCATCGGGCATATTCTCGACACCCGTGTCATCGGCAGTGGCTCGGTGATGCGTACCGCCGTCATTTTCTTCTATTTGTCGAATGAGGGCGTGTCCCTGTTGGAAAACGCCGCATACCTGGGACTGCCCATTCCGCAGAAGCTGAAATCCGTTCTGGAGCAGCTTCATGACCGCAGTGAAAAGGAGGATGAATAATATGGCTTACACAAACAGTTCCCTGGTGTCCTACACCAAACTCAGCCCGAACCACTCCGGGCAGCGCACCCACGGCATTGACCGCATCACACCGCACTGCGTGGTGGGTCAGTGCAGTGTGGAAACGCTGGGCAACATCTTTTTGCCGACCTCACGGCAGGCAAGCAGCAACTACGGCATCGGCGTGGACGGTCGGGTCGGGATGTATGTGGAAGAGAAAAACCGCTCCTGGTGCTCCTCCTCCGCAGCCAACGACCAGAGAGCTATCACCATCGAGTGTGCCAGCGACAACACCGAGCCTTACGCTTTTAAGGATGTGGTGTACAAGAGACTCATCGAGCTTTGCGCCGACATCTGCAAGCGCAACGGCAAGACAAAGCTGCTCTGGCTCGGCGATAAGACCAAGACGCTCAACTACACCCCGAAATCCGACGAGATGGTTCTGACCGTCCATCGGTGGTTTGCGAACAAAAGCTGCCCCGGTAACTGGATGTATGCCCGTATGGGTGATTTGGCATCCAAGGTCACGGCAGCGCTCGGCAGTGAGGTGAAGCCGATCGAACCGACCCAGCCCACTGGCACAATCAAAGCTGGTGACCTCGTGACCATCACGGGCAGCACCTACTATGGCGGCAAATCCATCCCCGGCTGGGTGAAGAAGCTCCGCTGGTATGTGGTCGAGGTCAGTGGGGACCGTGCAGTCATTAATAAGGACGAGTCCGGCAGGTATGCCATCATGTCGCCGGTCAAGACCTCTGCACTTGCCGTGGCAGGCACGAAACCCGCCGAGGATTACCGCATCCACACCGTGGTGCATGGTGACACCCTCTGGGCAATCGCTAAGAAGTATCTCGGCAACGGCAGCCGCTATAAGGAAATCGTCAACCTGAACGGTCTGAAAAGCAATGTCATCTACAGCGGCATGAAGCTGAAGATCCCGAATAAGTAAACCGAACCTCATCACACGCCCTCTGTGGAAAATTCCGCAGAGGGCGTTATTTTTTTGCCCAATTTACCCTGACAAAAGTGCCTTTTCTCTGGGTATAGCGAGAAACGCTATTTCTCAGGAACGAGGTATCACTATGACAGACATGGAACGCTCACGAATTGTGGAACTCCAACACCAGGGCTACGGGTATAAGAAAATATCCGCTATAACAGGGCTACCGCTAAACACAGTAAAGTCCTTTTGCGCCAGGCATCCTGTGCAGATCAAAGAGTTACCGAGTTCAAATGCCCTGTGTCGAAACTGTCTGGCTCCGCTTGAGCAGACACCGCATAAACGGAAAAGGATGTTCTGCTCCGATGCTTGCCGTATGGCGTGGTGGAACGCGCACCCTGAAAGAGTGCAGCGAAAAGCGTACTACACACTCACTTGCCGACATTGCGGGAAGCAGTTTGAAAGCTATGGCAACAGCCATCGGGTGTTCTGCTCCCGTGACTGCTATTTGAAATTCCGCAGGAAGGAGACCGACCATGAGTGATTACGATAAGCGTCTGTTTGCCTACCAGATGGCGATGGCACTCGCCCGGAGTATGCGTTCCAAGGGGCTGATCTCAGCCAAAGAGTACGCTAAAATTGATACGATCATCGCCAATAAATATGGCATATCTTCGTGTAGTATATTCCGCTGAAATCGCTGGATAACTGGGGCATTCAGAGGTAATATGTAACACACCTAAGGAGGTGAACCGATGGATAGAATTATAAAACGGGTCGATTTCCCGAAAATCATGCAGCCGCAGTTTTTGAAAGTATGCGCCTACACCCGTGTTTCCTCCGGCAAGGATTCGATGCTCCATTCGCTTTCTGCCCAGGTCAGTCATTACAGCGAAATGATCCAGTCCCATACCGGCTGGGTCTACTGCGGCGTTTACAGCGACGAAGCCCTGACCGGAACCAAGAGCGACCGGGACGGCTTTCAGCAGATGCTGACAGACTGCCGTGCCGGGAAAATCGATATGGTCATTACAAAGAGCATTTCCCGCTTTGCCAGAAACACCGTCACTCTTTTGGAAACCGTCCGAGAGCTGAAAAGCCTGGGCGTTGATGTGTTCTTCGAAGAACAGAACATCCACACCATGAGCGCTGACGGTGAGTTGATGCTGACCATCCTGGCATCGTATGCCCAGGAGGAAAGCCGCTCCGTCAGCGAAAACCAGAAGTGGCGTGTCAAACGGAACTTTGAAGCAGGAATCCCCTGGAACGGGCGAATGCTCGGATACCGAATGCAGGATGGCAAATACTACATCATTCCGGAGGAGGCGGAGCTGGTTCGCCGCATTTATCGAGAATTTCTCGACGGCATGGGTCGAAACCGCATCGCTGCAAAGCTGAATGACGAGGGCATTCAACCCACCAGATACGGTGAAGAATGGCATCCGCAGACGATTGCAAAGATTCTGCGGAACTATGCCTACACGGGCAATCTGCTCCTTCAGCGATTTTTCTGCGAAAGCTACATCACGAAGAAAACGGTTCCCAACAACGGGCAGAAAACAATGTACCATGCGGAAAGAACCCATGAAGCCATTATCCCTTTGGAAGAGTGGAAGGCAGTGCAGACAGAAATTGAACGGCGAGCTGAGCAGCACAAATCGAAGCCGCCCGCACAGCCGTCTTTCTTTTACACTGGTCGCATTCAGTGTGCAAAATGCGGGAAGAACTTCCGCAGGAAAACGACGGCAGCACGGGTGGTTTGGATCTGTGCCACGCTCAACACCAAAGGAAAAAAACACTGCGCTTCCAAGCAGATACCGGAGGCCACCCTTGACGAGCTGGTGCGACAGGTCACGGATGACCCTTTCAGCGTCAAAAAAATCATTGCCGATGACGGCAACACCCTGCACTTTCACTTTTCAGACGGCACTGCGGTCACACGCACCTGGACAGACCGTTCACGAGCTGAAAGCTGGACGCCGGAAATGAAAGAAAAGGCACGACAGCAGTCACTGGCAAGAAGGAGGCAAAAATCATGAACACTGCGGTTCGGACGGTTACGGTGATACCACCGTCCATCAACCCCATGACCCACCTAACTGACACGCCGCTTTACAAACTGCGAGTTGCTGCTTACGCCCGTGTTTCCACGGACAGCGATGAGCAGTTCACCAGCTACGAAGCTCAAATCGACTACTACACGCAGTACATTCAGAGAAACCAGGAATGGACATTCGTAAAGGTCTATACAGATGAGGGGATTTCCGGCACGAATACCAAGCACCGTGCGGGTTTCAATGAGATGATCGAGGATGCCTTGGCGGGAAAAATCGACCTCATCGTTACAAAGTCCGTCAGCCGATTCGCTCGAAACACCGTGGATAGCCTCGTCACCATCCGCAAACTCAAAGAGAAAGGCGTCCAGGTCTACTTTGAAAAGGAGAACATTTACACCTTCGACGGCAAGGGTGAACTGCTGCTCACCATTATGTCGAGCTTGGCACAGGAAGAAAGCCGCTCCATTTCGGAGAATGTAACCTGGGGGCAGAGAAAACGCTTCGCCGACGGGAAGGTCAACCTGCCATATAAACAGTTCCTCGGTTACCGCAAAGGAGCGGACGGCTTTCCAGAAGTTGTACCGGAGGAGGCGGTCATTGTCCGCCGAATCTATACTCGATTCATGGAGGGGCTGACGCCGGGAGCTATTGCAAAGGAGCTGACAGCGGATGGAATTCCGACTCCATCGGGAAAACAACGCTGGCAGACCAGTACAGTGGAAAGCATCCTCCAAAATGAGAAGTACAAGGGCGCTGCACTCCTGCAAAAATGCTTCACGGTCGATTTCCTCACAAAAAAGAGGAAGGTCAATGAGGGCGAGGTGCCGCAGTATTATGTGGAACACAGCCATGAGCCGATCATTACGCCGGAAGAGTTCGACAAAGTTCAGACGGAGCTTGCGCGGCGCAAGCAGATCAGCCGCCAGTACAGCGGAAAGAGCATTTTTTCTTCCCGCATCGTCTGCGGGGACTGCGGCTCCTACTTTGGCTCGAAAGTCTGGAACTCGACCTCAAAATACCGCAGGGTCATCTGGCAATGCAACGGCAAATTCAAGGGTGAGCACAAATGCGAAACGCCGCATCTGGACGAGGAAACCATTAAAGCGCGGTTCGTGACCGCCCTTAACGCCATCATCGAAAACAAAGACAACATCCTTGAGGATTGCCGATTGATGCAAGCCACCCTGACAGACTGTACAGGCATTGACACAGAAATCGAGAGCCTGCTTGAGGAGATCG